>MTKW01000086.1_pt1:0-2500 | contig 291425 bp, 229 predicted proteins | sample 1042761 | NCBI WGS metagenome assembly MTKW01 (sample SAMN06205366, study PRJNA360243) | anaerobic digester metagenome | biome: Wastewater treatment plant; feature: Anaerobic digester sludge; material: sludge; isolation source: anaerobic digester fed with sludge from wastewater treatment... | reverse complement strand
CCCGTTTCGCTCGCCACTACTCCGGGAATCACTGTTGTTTTCTTCTCCTGCGGGTACTGAGATGTTTCAGTTCCCCGCGTTCGCCTCCCGATGATAACGGGATGACGCGCCGTTAAACGCGCCGGGTTGCCCCATTCGGAAACCCGCGGATCAATTCGTACTTGCCAATCCCCGCGGCTTATCGCAGCTTATCACGTCCTTCATCGCCTTCCAGAGCCTAGGCATCCCCCGCGTGCCCTTCAGTCACTTTTCCTTCAAAAACCCGGGTAGACGACCGTGACCGCGCGAGAAAACGCGCGAGAAACGGCCGGGCGGGCTTGATGAATACTTAGCGTCTCGGGTAACATCATGCGGCGTTACCCTTCTGATTCTACTTGCTTGTTTATTTGCTCTTGTTACTTAACTTGTCATCGTGTCAAAGATCGCCAACGGGCAAAGAAAGCCCGAGAAGCCGCTCGAGGGGGAGTCGAACCCCCGCGTCTAACGCCCCCGACGGGCGTCAAGCGTGACCGGAACGGCAGAAAGAACCGGTACCGGGAATGAAAAAAAAAAGGAAACGGGATCCAAGTGAAACCGCCCCCGCCGGGGCGACGTGGAGAATAACGGATTCGAACCGTTGACCCCCTGCGTGCAAAACAGGTGCTCTGGCCAGCTGAGCTAATTCCCCCGATCCAGTAGTCCCAGGCAGAGTTGAACTGCCGACCTCTACATTATCAGTGTAGCGCTCTAACCAACTGAGCTATGGGACTGGCTGGCGGCAGGTCGGCGAGCAAGGCCCGGGCCCCGTGTATCGATACATACACGAACAAGGTGAAAGACAAGCGGAAAGACAGGTACGCCGTTTAACGGCACCCCCCCCGTGACGAGGGGGAAAGAGATGAGGGAAACGAGCCCGGGGCGCCGGCAAGGGAAAACCGGGACGCGAAAAGCGCCCCAGGGTACCCGGCTGGCACCGTGAAGAAGTAACGGGACGTCGAAAACCCGAGAGCCATAACCCACCCACCACCACCAGGGGCGGAGGGAAAAGGGGAATCTCCAGAAAGGAGGTGTTCCAGCCGCACCTTCCGGTACGGCTACCTTGTTACGACTTAGCCCCAGTCACCGGTCTTACCCTAGGCCGCTCCTGGAACGGTCACGGACTTCAGGTACCCCCGGCTTCCATGGCTTGACGGGCGGTGTGTACAAGGCCCGGGAACGTATTCACCGCGCCGTGGCTGATGCGCGATTACTAGCGAATCCAGCTTCACGAAGTCGAGTTGCAGACTCCGATCCGAACTGAGAGCGGTTTTGGGGATTGGCGCCCCGTCACCGGGTAGCAACCCTTTGTACCGCCCATTGTAACACGTGTGTCGCCCCGGACATAAGGGCCGTGCTGATTTGACGTCATCCCCACCTTCCTCGCACCTTACGATGGCAGTCTCGCTAGAGTCCCCAGCATAACCTGATGGCAACTAACGATGAGGGTTGCGCTCGTTATGGCACTTAAGCCGACACCTCACGGCACGAGCTGACGACAACCATGCAGCACCTACACGGACGCCCCGAGGGGAAGGCGGGTCTCTCCGCCTGCCGTCCGCATTTCAAGCCCGGGTAAGGTTCCTCGCGTATCATCGAATTAAACCACATGTTCCTCCGCTTGTGCGGGCCCCCGTCAATTCCTTTGAGTTTCATTCTTGCGAACGTACTCCCCAGGTGGATTACTTAACGCTTTCGCTCAGTCGCTCACAGTGTATCGCGAACAACCAGTAATCATAGTTTACCGCGTGGACTACCAGGGTATCTAATCCTGTTTGATCCCCACGCCTTCGTGCATGAGCGTCAGTTATGGAATGGCAAGCTGCCTACGCGATCGGAGTTCCTCGTGATATCTATGCATTTCACCGCTACACCACGAATTCCGCCTGCCTCACCCACACTCAAGGTAACCAGTTTCGATGGCAAGCCAGGGGTTGAGCCCCGGGATTTCACCACCGACTTAACAACCCGCCTGCGCACCCTTTAAACCCAATAAATCCGGATAACGCTCGGATCCTCCGTATTACCGCGGCTGCTGGCACGGAGTTAGCCGATCCTTNNTCCTTCACGCGACGTGGCTGGTTCAGAGTTGCCTCCATTGACCAAGATTCCTCACTGCTGCCTCCCGTAGGAGTCTGGACCGTGTCTCAGTTCCAGTGTGGGGGATGAACCTCTCAGTTCCCCTATCCATCGTGGCCTTGGTGGGCCGTTACCCCACCAACGAGCTAATGGAACGCATGCCCATCCCTGACCGATGAATCTTTAACCGCGACGCCAGGTGACGAGGCGGTATCATGGGGTATTAGCCCGGATTTCCCCGGGTTATCCCCCGGTTAAGGGTAGGTTGCATACGTGTTACTCACCCGTGCGCCGGTCGCCACCAGGAAATCGTCGCCGATAACCCGTGCTGCCCCTCGACTTGCATGTGTTAAGCCTATCGCTAGCGTTCATCCTGAGCCAGGATCAAACTCTTCGTTGTAATGTT
>MTKW01000030.1_pt1 | contig 327259 bp, 266 predicted proteins | sample 1042761 | NCBI WGS metagenome assembly MTKW01 (sample SAMN06205366, study PRJNA360243) | anaerobic digester metagenome | biome: Wastewater treatment plant; feature: Anaerobic digester sludge; material: sludge; isolation source: anaerobic digester fed with sludge from wastewater treatment plant ... | reverse complement strand
TTGGCGGGTGGGATGGTTCAACAACGATCCCTTACACAATCAATCCCAGGCTGTATGAAACCATCATCGACGGAGAAAATGTGCGCCAGTTGGTGCAAATCGATACCAGCAGCCCTGAGGTGATGCAAGTATCCGGCATCACATTCAAGAATGGGGGAGCCATGGATAGCATCGTCATTAGAGGGGGAGCCATTTGGGTGAAGGATGGTGGCATCTTGATTGATTCGTGTCGCTTCGAAAACAATAAGGCTTCAGCGTATGGGGGTGCAATTTATGTAGGATCCGATGACCGCTTTGAAGTGAAAAACTGCCAGTTTATAGGAAATTCAGTTACCCATGGTGGTGGTGCGATTAATATTACACGTCTTGGTGCCTCCGATGTTGCTTTGATTGAGGATAACGAGTTTAAAAATAATTCTGCGGACTATGGCAGCGCCATTGAAATTGGTAAATCCTCGGTTACCTTCAACGCTAACCTGATCGCCAATAATACGGCGAGTTCTGCTATCCTGGTGACCAGTCCTGCTAAGGTGCGCATCACCAACAATATCATTTTCTGGGACATCCTGGGCAATAAAAATTACAGCGCTATCGTTGATTATTATGAGGCGGGTGAAATCACCGAGGTGATTAATAACACCATTGTGAATGCGGGCCGAGGAATAACAGAAAATTATAATCCAAAAATGACCCTCACGAATAACATTTTCTATGGTTGCTATGAGAGCATCAACGTCACTGGTGAGCATAATTTGAGCGGCACCAACAACCTTTTTTACGGCAATACCATTAATACTTTTCTGCTCGACAATCCGATCACCGATCAGGACCCTTTATTTAAGAATGCAGCGATGCAAAATTATCACCTTAAAGAAGACTCCCCGGCGATCGATGCCGGTGCGGTTGTGGCGCTGACGGATGATTTTGACGGCGACGAACGCCCACTGGATGGTGGGTACGACATCGGCGCTGACGAGTTTAAGGAGGGTTTTATGATCTTCCTCCCGTTGATTCTCCGCTGAGACCAGCCCTGGATCCTGTTGACGATCATGCCGTGTCAAAGGACTGAAACGCTGGTAAAATCAGTCTGAAAACTTGACTAAACGAAACGGGAGACATCATGCGTAAATTTTTTGTTGCAGGCAACTGGAAGATGAACAAGACCATCGCCGAGGCGCAGGCTTTGATGGAGGCGATGCTGCCTCAACTGGCAGGAATTGACAACGTCGATATCGGTGTGGCGCCGCCTTACCTGGCGCTGCCCGCCATGGTGGAGCGATGCAGAGGCGCCGGGGTTAAAGTCGGCGCCCAAAACCTGTTCTGGGAAGCCTCTGGCGCCTATACCGGCGAAGTAGCAGCGCCTATGGTGGCTGAGATCTGCGAATTTGTTATCGTCGGACATTCCGAACGGCGCAAATTCTTTGGCGAAACCGATGAAACCGTCAATCAGCGCCTAAAAGCCGCTTTGGCTGCAGGATTGGAAGTGATTGTGTGCGTCGGGGAGACACTGGAGGAAAATGAAGCCGGATTAACTGCCGCGGTGGTCACCCGGCAGTTGACCGAAGGCCTGGCGGGTATTACTGAAGCGCAGGCAGCGAAAATCACGATTGCCTACGAGCCGGTCTGGGCAATCGGCACCGGACGTGCTGCCACACCGGAAGATGCCAACCGTGTGCACAGAGACGTTATCCGTCCGCTGCTCAGGCAGCAGTTTGGCGATGCACGCGCCGAGCAGATGCGCATCCAGTACGGCGGATCCGTCACCCCCGATAACGCCGCCGAGCTGTTCGCCATGTCGGATATCGACGGTGCCCTGGTGGGCGGCGCCAGCCTCAAAGCGGAATCCTTCATCGCCATCGTCAAAGCCGCCTCGCTGGTGGCGATTATTGAGCAAGAAACTAAGAAATAAAAGCGGTTTCAATGCTGATGGTGCAGGGTTGACCGTGCAGGTCAGCCCTGTATTTTAATTCTGAAGTTCAATTAAGTGCCGAACAGGCGGTCACCGGCATCACCCAGACCGGGAACGATGTAGCCGTTTGCATCCAGGTGATCGTCCACTGCGGCGACGTGGATGGGTACATCGGGATGGGCGGTCTGCAGGCGCTGAATGCCCTCCGGTGCGGCGATCAAGCCGACATATTTAATCTTGCTAACGCCCCAGTTTTTGAGGATATCCACACAAGCCACGGCTGAGCCGCCCGTAGCCAGCATGGGGTCGAGGATCAGGCACACCCCCACGGTGGGATGCACCGGCAGCTTGTTGTAGTAGGCAACGGGTTTGAGTGTGCGCTCGTCACGGTACATGCCGATGTGCCACACCTCAGCCGAAGGCATCAGCTCCCACACACCTTCAACCATCCCCAGACCGGCGCGCAGGATCGGGATCAGGCCGATTTTTTCGGCTAAGTCTTCGCCCTGGGCGGCAGCCAAGGGGGTTTGTACCTGTACAGGGTGGGTGGTCAGGTCGGCGGTGGCTTCGTAGATCAGCAACGCGGACAGCTCGCGTACCAGCTCGCGGAATTTCTTGGGTTCGGTGCGTTGATCGCGCAATTTGGTCAGTTTGTGTTTGACCAGGGGGTGGGTGGAGGGGAATACGTTGTGCATGGTGCCTCGTTTTTTTGTGAATGATCGGATTGAGAAAAGGTTTCGCACATATCGGGCAGGAACAGGCGGAATCACGCTCATTGGCGTCGCTTTGCAGGCGGTGTCGCATACGCATGGCGGCTATAAATGAAGATCAGCAGCCAAGCTGCCCATAACAGCGTGGTGAGGGTAATCCACATATGAAAGGGGCCCAGGGCCCGGCGCAGGCGCAGGAACATCGCGCCCCCAAAGCTGAGCCAGGAGGCACCCTGCAACAGCATCGCAGCCCAGAAGCCAGCCCGGCTGCCCTGGGGTGCCAGTTGCAGCCATTTGATTCCTGCCAGGGGAAACAGCGTAACGATTGCGGTCAACACAACGGCAAAACTCATCAACCACAGGGTCAGTTCGGTCCCATTTTCAATATGGGTCAGCGAACTGCCGATGAGGTACAGCAAAAAAGCCAGGCAGTAGATCATTTCTGCAATGTGCAGGGAGTTGCGTTTCACACTCATCATACCTCCTTACGAGCGACGATCAAAAAGCGGTGGGCCGTGGTGACAAAGGCGCCGCGGGATTCGATAAAATTGTGCAGGCGGATCAGTTGCTCCTGGTAGCGCTCAACGCTGAACCCCTCCACCTGCCAGGGGACTGCCTTGAGATAATACACCAGGGCGCCGATATCGGTAAATTGGGTCTTTAAAGCTGCGCTATCAGCCCGCTCGACGGTGAAGCCCGCGTCCTCCAGATCGGTGGCGGCGCCATACAGGCTCCAACCCGTAAAGGGGAAGGAAACACAATCCTCCAGTGCCTGGTTAATCTCCAGGTTATCCAGCCCTCCCACCTGCTGGGTGATAAAAACCCCACCGGGTTTGAGCAAACGGTAAACCTCAGCCGGGCTGTAGCTCTCGTGGCGATTGATGACCCGGTCAAAAAAACGGCTGGTGAAGGGCAGGGGGGCGCCTTCTGTGGTGAGATGCACCTGTACGCCCAGCGACTCCAGCCTTGACCGACCGATAACCTGGTTGGGAGGGTAGGATTCGGTGGCATGGGTCTCGGGCGGCAATGCCGGCAGGGAAGCGAGGAACTCGCCGCCGCCAGTGCCCATGTCGAGCAGGCTGGTGACACCCTCCAGGTGCTCCAGAACCAGGGCTTTGTAATCCCAGGGCGGGTCGTCTTCGAGCATGCGCCCGGAGAGCCAGGTGAAATCCCAACCCGAAAAAGTTGCTGAGCAGGCTGCTTCGATCAGCGCCTGGAAACGGGAGGGGTTGATGATTTGCATCGGTCGACTTTCACTCTGCGAGTCGCGGACCGGTCTGGTCCTTATTCCACTGACCAGGCCACACGGCAATGACAATCGCCAGGATGGCTGCAATCAGCCCCAGAACACCCAGCAGCCCGGCGATCAGCGCGGCGTGCTGGAAGATTGCGGTCAGCAGCAAGCCGATCAGGGTCAGCAGGAACAGACCGCCTCCGATAGAGCCAATGATCCCTGCGATTTTGTGACCTCGCTGGCGGGAGGCCAGGCGTGGCCCCTGGATTGCTCCGGTTACAGCGTTGACGATCAGCATCTGGGGCTGACCTGCATCATCGTGATAGTGGGTGGCGTACAGCGGTAAAAAGAACTCGGTCCAGTTCTGGTTGGCAAAATCGGCTTTAAGGTTGAACTCTCGGGTGTGTTGAGCGCCGGCTGCTGTCTGACAGAGTTCCGCCAGGGGGCGACCAAAATTGGGGCGGGCCATGGGCCAGGCAGCCTCGGGGGCTAAGTCGGGCAGTTCCAGGAAGGCGCTTCCCAGCAGGTCTGGGTTAAAATCAACCCCGGCCTCCATGGGATAGGCGCCGGTCATTTTCAACCGGTTTTCGTGTTCCTCCAGGGCGGGTGTGATCACGTTGTTCACCCGGGTGTTCACCTGGCCGATGCGCGGTTCCCAGCAGATTCGGGTTTCTATCTGTTTGCGCGATTGCCAACCGCCCTGTACATAGGTCTCCCGCGCGGATTCCACCTGGTAATCAAACCCCGCTTCCATCTGCCAGTGGCCGTTCACGTCGGCATCCACCAGCCACAGCGGCCAGAACACCGGGCGAGTGTTCTTCATCAGGGTTTCAGGATTGAGTTCCTCGGGTTTGATCCACACCGGCGAGATAAAGCGCTGGTAAATTGACGGCAGCTCAGCCCTGGGAACTTTGAAGGGCAACATCCGTTCGGGGTCGGCGCGACGGGCATAGGCTGGCTGAGGTTCCAGGGCGCCGCGTAGGCACAGGGGGCAGACCGCGTTGAGTTCACCGGATCTAACCAGGAAAACGCGCCGGCAGTGACTGCAGCCAGCGGGCTGGCGGTCTGTTTGCCAGAGGGTTTGACCTTCCGGGATAATTTCTGGGGCGGGCATCGAACGCTCCATCAGGGAACCTCCGATTTTTGTGCATACTGGTAAATAATAAAGCCGATGATGATCCCGATGGTGAACAGGATGATCCCGATAGTGATCAGCACAATGCCTGCGCCGCCCACCAGGGTGAGGGGCAGGCCGATCAGCGTCAGGAGGGCGCCGGGAGCCAAACTTATGGCGATAGCCAGCCAGACTTTCCACCAGGCGACCGGCTTGGAACCGGCGATGGCGCCAGTTTGACCATTGATCATCACCTGGTAGACCTTATGATCATAGCGGTACGCCGCCAGGTAAACCGGCAGCAGGATATACCGCCAGGTTTCATCGCTGAAAACTGCGTTCATGCTGAAGTTCCGTACCTGGCTGGTGGGAATCTGTCGATAGCAGGCGTTTTTTGCCTCCTCGCGGATGGCTTTTTTCCCAGTCTCCCAGGCTTCGGGCAGGGTGGTCTCATAAGCCTTGGCTTGCCATCCGGCCAAAAAGTCGGGTGCATAGGTGACCAGGTCCTTCATATTAAAAGGGTACAACTTGTTCAAGATGCGGTGGCTGAGGCGTTTTGGCGCACTGCCCGACACCAGGAAATCGTTGACATCCAGGCGCGCCTGTCCGTCCTCCCATTTCCACACGGTGCGGGTGCGAGTCTCCCAGCGCTTCTGGCTGGCGTTATAGTGCCGGTAAGTCTGTTGATAGCCAACCTGGGCGCGCCAATCGGCTTTTACATGGGCATTGAATACCCAGAAGGGAAGGTAGATACCGTAGAATCGGTGCAGGATGGTCTCACCGGCCAGTTCAGGCGGATGGCACCAGCCTTTTCCCAACCAGTCTTTCGCCAGGGAAAGGGTTTTTTCTGGCGGGATTTTAAAGGGGATCAGGTATCGGGGACGCAGGGTTTCTTCCGGGATGGTGATGATGTTGACCTGGTTTGAGGCGCAAAAGGCGCAGGTGGTGGAGATGGTGTCTGGCGCAATCGAAAATTCTGCACCGCAAGCATCACAGTGCAGCACCTGACGCTGCACGCCCCAACCCTGCCTGGCCTGGGAAAGGGTCTCCAGGGTGAATTCAAAATCCGGTGATGCTTTGCCAACCCGCTGCGCTGAGATGGGGGCAATGTAACCGCAGTATTCACAGGAAATGCCGCCAGCCGAGACATCATAAACAGTGGAAGCGCCGCAATTGGGGCAGGCAAAACTGCGCGCCAGGTCAATTTCAGTTTTTTTGGGTTGGGGAGCATAGACACTCACCCCGAAAACCCGGGATTCAACCTGTTGGTAGCCTGCTGGGGGCGAAAACCCGCTATTTTGATTTTGCTCAGCGCTCATAATCGGTCCTTCTTGGGATACCTGTGTAGCATATCATGTATTTTAACGCATATCTGCATCAGCCACGATGGTAACAATGGAGAACTTATGTTGAGCTTGAAAAGTCTCGATAACCGGAAGGAGGATTTTGGTTTCAACTTCATTGCCCTCCAAGCGATGTTATCCTGATGGAAAGCCATTTCATTTGACTGGCAGAACCATTATGATCCGAGGTTCCCATAAACCGTAAATATTCCCACATAAATGGCATAAATAGGATCGAATGATAAACTCAGGTCAAAGAAGGAAGCCCACCCTTTATCCCGGGAGAAAGAAAGAATTCGGCATTTGGCCGAATTCTATTCGCATTTCTCCGAAAAAAAGTAACTAAAAAGATGATTCAGGGAGTCATCCCGCTTAATGACCAAGGACCATAAATCGAGCTGGACATCGCATCAAGAATCAATTGATCTGCCTGTTCTTCTGTCATATCCGATGGTAAAACCAGGTGGGTATACCAAAAACCAGGTCCAGCGCAGTTGAAATCTAATCCGGGATAAGCTGCACGTAATATTGTTTGTGCCCTGGCACAATTTTCAGCTTGATGGACCTCTGGTGGCAGTTCCACTTTTCCAATTGATAATTGATACGTTGATCCTGAAGCAATCGAAACCGGAAAACTAAAACTGAAACATTTATTTGCAGTCGTTGCACCAATTGGATCAATTCGGCTGGCAACAGGAGCGTATTGTTGGTGGTTAACCAAAAGCAACACATTCTCGGGGTACCATTGACGTTCATCAGGAAGCTGCATACAAAAATCGACTTTAAATTCTGAATGATCCATATAAGCAGATAAAAGTTGGGCGCTCACTCCATACTCGCCTGATGTTGATACTGGAATGTTTCCGACGGTAATTGTTACCCAAATCTGGCTATTGAGCACAGACAAGCCAGCTCCATCCCGAAGTTCGTAATAAACTGTATATTGGCCGTCTTGCTGAGGAGCAACCAGGTCGACCTTGATTTCGATTGTCTCTCCAGGTTTTACTTCTTGAGCAAGTGGAATATGCTCCGGACTGCCAAGAGATTCATTAACTGGAGTTGAAGCCGTCCTTACCAATTTAAAACTCTTTTCCCAGGTGCTTGACCCATCATTTTTAATAGTCCATGTCTTTTCAAAATGATGTCCGGGTTGAAGATTCGTTCCGTCAGGAATGGTTTCTCCCAAAAAAAACGAACCCGCTTTTCTGAACCAGAGGTGTTTGTGTGAGCAGCGGTGCAGATGTACCCGTTGGTGATGGAAGGGGTGTCACCGTTGCTGGCTGTGTGATTGCTGTTAAAAATGGTGTAGCAGTGGTTTGTGTACCATCTGTTTGGGAGTTTGTCTCAACTGTATACAAAGACATACACCCTGACAGGAGGGTTACGATCATTAACCAAATAAAAAAACTGGATAACCGAAATTTCATAATATTCCTCATTGGATGGTTAAAGGAAGGTCGCCTTATAGCCACCCTCCATCTTTTCACGTATTAATCACTTACCTGTTTCGCTTTATGGAATGAATACCCCATCCAATGCGCCACTCAAACCAGGAAGCCGATAGGTTTCGCAACGATTAGGTGCTATCAAGATAATCTCACCATCCGGATATTCAGGGGTGATCAAGCTCACACCGAGAAAGAGACTTTCTTTATCCCAAGCAATTCCGTTGATCGCATTAGCCGGGTTGTCCAGCAACAATCGTGCCGGGTTTCCATCCATTCCTTTGATAAATAGGCTGTTGTTATCGCTGGCTCGATAAACAATCCATTTTCCATCCGGCGACACCGCCGGCATCGGCGCTTTGCGAGAAGAGTTTTCCAGCACGAACAGATCATGAGTAATTTCAGTGCTTACATCCACCGACCGCAGAAAGAAGCCGTCCTCACTCGAACCAGGTATTGCATAATAAAGTTTAGATCCATCTTGCGACCACCCCGCAATCGATTCATATCCCAGGTTGGAAAGCTGTCTTGGATTCATACCATCGCTATCGATCAAGAACACGCCAAACAAATCAGATGAGTTCACATAGGCGAGCTGGTTTCCATCGGGTGACCAATGAAGGTCTCGTCCAAAAACGCCAGCTATCTCGGCAAACTCTCCACTCGATAGATTCTGGATTCTGATTCCAGCATCAGTTGTATATGCCAGGCGGGTGCCATCTTGCGTGAGAGCCGCCTGACCATTACCTGTAGCAAGCACTTCTAATAGGCTGCCATCCATCCCGGCTAAGATGATTTGACGCTGAGGGTTCAGTTGGGTTAACATGACTTTACCGGTCAGCCCCGCTGGTATTGGGCTTAGTCCTTGGAATGATTCAGCATTCAAGCAGACTGTTGAAGGAACATCGATCGATGAAAACTGTGGTATGACCTCCGGTTGCCATACTGTCTTCCAGGTGGCAATGGGGCTGGCTAAACGCGGATTGGAGAATACAATCGTCAAATCACCTTTTGGAAAATCACTATAAATGAGGCTTGTATTGAACACCTTTCCGTTGGTTGTACCTTCGCTACCCCCACCGCCAATTGCTTGATATCCTTCGATTTGAACACTAACACCACTCAAATTCTTCCCCGGATCGATGCGGAAGGAATACCCGTCTGCATGGGCTGTTAAAGAAATCAATCGAATTGTTTTTCCGGCAATTTGAACATCCTGGTTAACTTCCCAAATTTGTTCAGTTTGCGGGTTCGAGCCCACATTAACTGTGGTTTTCGCAAATGCTTCAGAGTCTACCTGCGAAATGATCACCCCGGAAAAGCTGACGGTTATGGAGAACTTAACTCCGGCGCCATTGATTTGCATTACCCATGAGTAACCGCCTTGACCAAGACTTGCATCATCTAATGGCTGAACATCATTGGGGAAGGTGTAATTCACGTTTTTACCGGTCTCATCTTTAATTATTGCAGGACCAGTAATTTGAAGCCAGCTTCCTGCTGGAAAATTGGGGCGTACAGATCCAAGCAGAATATACCCTCCCTCAATTTCGATGACTTTTTCTATTGATACGTTAACTTGCGTTGTTTCGTTTGCGGTTGTTGGAGTAGTTCCAATATCCATCCCAAGTTTTTGGTCTGTTGGTGTAGAAGAAGGAATCACATCTAAGACAGGCAGAATTGTGAGGTCTGACGGAGCCGCAACAAAATGTATTGGCAGCTCCCAATCGATAGGGACTGTGCCAGGGAGAGTGTTGAATATACAGGGAAGAACAAAGGTCGCTTCATCCACTTTGATGGGTATGGGGGCGTTTACATCAATTCTCGTGCCATCCGGCAAACGGAGATATTCTCGCTCTACGCACCCTGATGTTGCTTCCGCCTTTGGGTAGGCAGAAAGTGGAACACCAGAGATGCCAAAATCCAGGCGCGTTTCGGTCCCAGTTAGGACTGCCTGGTTTACAGACACTGTAACCCCATCACGCGTGATACTCACAGGTTCAGCCAACAAACGGATAGGGCTGTTTTGGTCCACAATCCCGACACCTGGTATATAACCAAAGAGTTGAAGTAAAGCAGCGTAGACTCGCCGGGGACCAATGACCAGGGTGCTGATGATCATCAGGGCAAGAATCGCGATAGAAATGGTCCATACAGGTCGCAGGCCTAAGGAAGGACGAGGTTTCTTAGATTTTGCCACTGCTTGTTGCATCAAATTGTTATACACTTCATCAACAAATTTGGATCGGATCTCAGGTACTCCAAAGGATTTACGAATACTCTCTTCTAATTGAGGGGTTGAAAAATTCTCATTCATTTGAAACCTCCAACTGGCTGTGCAACCGTGCCAGTAACCGGTATATTGATTTTTTAACTGCTGCTTCATTACGATGAAGGAAACGGGCGATTTCTGGGAAACTCATCTCTGCCAAGAAGCGGAGACGGATTAGTTCGCGGTCTTCTTTGGGCAAAGCCTGGATGAGTTTTGACAACGCTTCCTCCTGTTCTGTCTTGATTATCCCGGCTAAAGTATTGTCTTCCGCAGGTCCCTCACTGAACCCATCCATCTGTGTCGAACGATACAGTCGGCGGAAATGGTCCATTGCTTTATTACGAGCAATTCCAAACAACCAGGAAGCAAAGTGCCCATCTTGCCGGAATTTATCAAAGGATTCGAAAGCCGCAAGAAATGTCTGAGATGTAATATTTTCAGCATCATGCAAATTACCTATCTTGCTGTAGAGATATCGGAAAACCTGTTCAACATACAGCTTATACAATTCTCCAAACACCCTGGGATCCTGTTTTGCGGCTTGAATGATCCTTATTTCATCTGTCATGGGGTTAAATTTTTCTGTTGTCAATGTAATCCTGCTTTCTGCCATAGATTTCTCCTGTGATCGCCTAAACAATACCCTGCAGAGAATTATAATTTTTTGAGCTCTATAACTAATTCGAAAAAATATGGCAATCGGGACAAAAAGATTATTCCAATTATCAACCACCAATTGTATCCTGACAAGATTGATGCCCTTATGAACTTCCTTCGACTTCTATTTTGTCTATTTTTAAGGAGGTCTCTCTTTTTGTCCAGTGAAATGTGGAAAAATGATACCGTATCGGTCAGGGAGCCGGTTTTGGGAGTTGACCCCACTGGAAGGGTCTTTACCTATGCGATAGAATTAAGATATGGAGATAATCATTGATGGTCACAACCTGATCCCGCATATTCCGGGCATTGATCTTTCGGATGCGGATGATGAACTGCACCTGATCGCAGTGCTGCAGGAGTATTGCCGGGTGCGACGGGCAAAAGTCAGGGTGTTCTTTGACCGCGCTCCCATCGGGCAGGCGCGCGTGCAGCAATTTGGGCGGGTAACAGCACATTTTGTGCGCGTCGGCATTTCGGCAGATGCGGCCATCATCGATTACCTGCAGAAACTGGGTAAACAGGCGAAAAATGTGGCTGTGGTCAGCTCTGATCACCAGATTGTGCAGGCTGCCCGGGCTGTCCAGGCAAAAGTAATCACTTCTGCTGATTTTGCGGCGGAGTGGGCGAATTTGGCACCAGAGGAACCCGGCCTGGACCCGCGTGAGCAGCCGCTCAGCCCGCAGGAGGTGGATTACTGGCAAAAGATCTTCAAACAGGGGCGTGATCCAAAAAAACGGAAACCTTATAAATAAGGTAAACTTTATAAACTCTAATCAATACTTAATACATTCAACGGTCCAACCCAGTATAGTCATAGGCAAAGACACACTTTTTACTGGTACAACATGTGTCTTCCACCGGAAAACCTGCAGAACCCGAGATGTTTTGCAAGTCATTATGGTGGTTTCCTCCCAGAGACTGCCTGGCGTGTCCTTCATGCCAGGCAGCTGACTTAATAACAGGCATCATCAGGTTAGAATTCTGTGTAAAGATTAGTTGGTTGCAGCACAGGGCATTTTCTTCGGACAGATCTACCTGTGCCGGTTTCTATGGGAGTATGGTTATTCCAATCCGCGCGAATTAAATTCTAGAGGTAATCCATATGAAGCATCCCCTCCTTCCCCATAAAAAGACTTTATTGGCTGCACTGGCGCACCCGGATGATGAGACCTTCGGCATGGGCGGCACGCTGGCTCTGTATGCACGCCAGGGTGTAGATGTACACCTGGTCTGCGCGACGCGGGGTGAGCAAGGTGAAATTGACCCGGAATATACCGAGCGCATTCACAGCGCAGCCTGTCTGCGCACTCAGGAACTGCGCTGTGCGGCTGAAGTTTTAGGGATCAAGGAACTGCATTTTCTGAATTACCGCGATTCGGGTATGCCTGGCTCTGCATCCAACCAGCACCCACAGGCGCTGGCTGCTCAACCGGTGGAGCAGGTGGCGGCAGAGCTCGCCCACCTGATCTGCAAGATCAAACCCGATGTGGTGATCACCTTTGACCCGATCGGCGGTTATCGGCATCCTGACCATATTGCCATGCATCAAGCAACAGTACGGGCTTTTTCTCTCGCCAGCGATGAGACCTTTGTCGATCCCCAGGGTCTGCCGGCTTTTCAGCCAGGAAAACTCTTTTACCATACGATCAACCGGTCGTTTGTCAGGGCTGCGGTGTGGACGTTGCGCCTGTTCGGACGGGATCCGCGCCGTTTTGGGCGCAACAGGGATATTGACCTGGTTTCAATTGCTGAGGTTGATTTCCCTACCCATGTGAAAATTGATTGCCGTTCGGTGAGTGGCGTGCGTCAAGCTGCCGCAGCCTGCCATGCCAGCCAGGGTGGCGCCAGTTTGGATCGGGGTTTCAGGGGGCTGATCTCTCGCTTGTTTGGCGGGCGTTATGAGACCTTCATGCAGGGTTTTCCCGAACCTAACGCAGGACAGAAGGTTAAACGCGATTTGTTTGTGTAGAGCCTGGCTGCAAACGACTTCAAGCCCCGGGGGTCTTTGGTTGTGGGTTAGCTGGGCTTTTAACCGAAACCCCGGGGGTCTTTGATTGCATTTTGGCTGGGATTAATTCAAGAAGATAAATTTATTTATTCTCTTTAGACCCCCGAGGTTTTAAGGGGTCTTTGGTTGCGCTTTGGCTGATATTAATTCAACGAAAGAAAATTGTTTATTACCTTCAGACCCCCGGGGTTCTCAACTTTAACCCCGGGGGTCTTTATTTGTGAGTTGGTTTGCATACTGTGCTAAATGCGCCTTCAGACCCCGGGGTTCTCAACTTAAACCCCGGGGGTCTTTGGTTGCGTTTTGGCTGATATTAATTCAACGAATGAAAATCATTTACTCTCTCCAGGCCCCGGGGTTTCCAACTTAAACCCCGGGGGTCTTTGTTTACGTTTTGGCTGATATTAATTCAACGAATGAAAATCATTTACTCTCTCCAGGCCCCGGGGTTTCCAACTTAAACCCCGGGGGTCTTTGTTTACGTTTTGGCTGTTATTAATTCAACTTAAGAAAATTGTTTATTACCTTCAGACCCCCGGGGTTCTCAACTTTAACCTCGGGGGTCTTCGGTTCAAGAAGAAATATTTATTAATTCTCTTCAGACCCCCGGGGTTTTCACGGGGGTCCTTGGTTGCGCATTGGCTGATATTAATTCAACGAATGAAAATCATTTACTCTCTCCAGGCCCCGGGGTTTCCAACTTAAACCCCGGGGGTCTTTGGTTGCATTTTGGCTGTTATTCATTCAAAGGAGAGAAAATTGTTTATTACCTTCAGACCCCCGGGGTTTTAAGGGGTTCTTTGGTTGCGTTTTGGTTGTTATTAATTTAAGGGAAAGGAAATTAATTATTCTCTTCAGCTCCCAGGGTTTGAGTTATTAATCAAATAGCAGATGGGAAATATTGCTGTATTTTCTTTCAAGCGAGTCTTCAACAAATTGTTGATACCCAATTTTTGGATCGGTGTTGATGAAGTAGCTGGAAATAAGGTCGGATACCGGGAGTATTCCATCTTTGTTGCCAATGATCGTAGTATAGCTTGAATAGCACCACTCATCAGGATGAGCAACTAAATTAGCTGCAGCGGGGTTCAGGTGAATATATCTAGAAAGCTCGAGAACATATTCATCGGTATCCACATGTTTTGCTTTGAATCGCCCTTCAAATAATGGGCCGGTTCTGCGCCATTCGCGATTCACTGCTTTTGTGTAAGAATTGATAAGTCTTCCCATTGCAGATGAAAAGGTTTCATCTTTTATTTGTATCAACAAGTGATAATGTGTGGGCATAAGCATGTATGTAATAATTTCAGCAGCGTTTGGTAAGAGAATTTCTTTGATTTTGCGAAGGAAGAAGAAATAATTCCTACTCTCTCGAAAGGTGATTGTGCTGTTAATCCCGCGGTTATAGATATGATAATATTCACCGGGAAGTAAAGGATCCGTACGAAGCGGCATTATGTTATCTCCTGCGTTTTTCTTTTCTAATTATAAGGCTTTTAATAAATGGGGATATGACTATTATTCTAAGTAAACCCATTGGATAATTGATTGAGTACGCATGATTTAATTCAACTCCGGGGGTCTTTGGTTGCGCTTTGGCTGTTATTCATTCAAGGGAGAGAAAATAATTTTTTCTCTCCAGACCCCCGGGTTCTCAACTTAAACCCCCAACTTCTTAAACCCCGGGGGTCTTTGGTTGCGCTTTGGCTGATATTATTTCAAGGTGAGAAAATTGTTTATTACTTTCAGACCCCCGGGGTTTTCACGGGGGCCTTTGATTGCACTTCGGCTTATATTCATTCAAGGAGAGAAAATTATTTACTCTCTTCAGACCCCCGGGGTTCTCAACTAAACCCCGGAAGTCTTTGATTACACTTTGGCTGATATTATTTCAAGGAGAGAAAATAATTTATTCTCTCCAGACCCCGGAGTTCTCAACTTAAACCCCGGGATCTTTGTTTGTGGGTTGGTAGGTATATTGTGCTAAATGTCCCTCCAGACCCCCGGGGTTTTAATGGGGGTAGTTAAAGATTCGAGTTAGAATAAAATGGAGATTGATTGTAATCTTTAAGCTTGCTGGGTCGAACTTTGGGAATGGAAATAAAAAACAATGAACGATAAACACACTGGAACAAAAACAAGCCGTTTCGGTACAACTTCAAGGATAAGCCACGATTCTTCACGGTACTATGACGCTCGATTGTATTCAGAGTTGTCTATGAAAGATGAAAAAATGGTCGGCGAAGACAATAAATTCCCAGAAGAATTTAAAAACACAATTATTCATGGAACTTCAGAAAATATGAAGGAAATTCCGGATAATTCATTGCATTTAATGGTCACATCACCCCCATACAATGCCTCAAAAGAATACGATCAAGATTTGTCATTGCATGAATACCTAAAAATGCTGTTCAATGTTTTTTCCGAGACCTACAGGGTCTTGGTCAATGGCGGTCGAGCGTGCATCAATGTCGCCAACCTTGGCAGAAGACCTTACATACCCTTATCAGACTATATTTCAAGCATGATGGAAGAGATCGGATTTTTAATGAGGGGAGAAATCATCTGGAACAAAGGAGCTGGTGCTGGCGTTTCGATGGCTTGGGGTAGTTGGAAATCAGCCTCAAACCCAGTGTTGCGTGATGTGCATGAATATATTTTGATTTTTTCAAAAGGATCTTTCAAACGAAGTAAAGCCAGAGAACAAAAAAGTACAATTGAAAAAGATCAATTTATGGAATGGACAAAATCGGTGTGGACAATGAATCCGGAGTCCGCCAGAAAAGTCGGGCACCCAGCTCCATTTCCGGTTGAATTGCCTCACCGATTAATTCAATTGTATACTTTCACGAACGATATCGTTTTGGATCCATTTATGGGCTCGGGAACCACGGCAATAGCCTCAATCAATTCTGAAAGGTTTTATATTGGCTATGAAATCGATCCAGAATATGTAAAGTTAGCTGAAGAAAGAATTGCGCCATTCAAAAACCAGATGAGACACGATACCTAAATTAAAAATTTTGATACGAGCCCAAAATGCATGGAAGACATCAAGATGTATATCATTCAACGAAATCTAAATAGAGACGCTTTTTCAAGCGTCTCTATGTTGATATGGTTATGATGCAGGCGTGTTATTCACGTGGCGGTTGACTTCGAAAACCAACCCATCTGGTCTGCGTGAGACTTTCAGGGTATCACCTTCGCTCACCTCACCGCCGATGACCATCAGCGCCAGCGGATCCTGAAGTTCACGCTGAATGGCGCGTTTGAGGGGGCGGGCGCCGAAGTCCGGGTCGTAACCGACCTCAGCCAGGTAGAGGCGCGCCTCGGGGTCCACCTGCAGAGTGAGGCCGCGCTGAGACAGCAAGGCTGCCACCCGTTCAAGCTGGATGTCGACGATTTGTACCAGGTCCTGCTTGGAAAGCGGATGGAAGATGACAATTTCATCCACCCGGTTGAGGAACTCGGGGCGGAAGTGCGCCTGCAGCAACCGGTTGACCTGTTCGCGGGTGACTTGCTTGACCCCGTCCTGGTCGGCAACGTTGCCCATCCACAGCTCGCTGCCCAGATTGCTGGTCATGATCACCACGGTATTGCGGAAGTCGACGGTGCGCCCCTGACCATCGGTCAGACGACCGTCTTCTAAAAGCTGCAGCAGGGCGTTGAATACCTCGCTGTGGGCTTTTTCGATCTCATCGAAGAGCACCACGCTGTAGGGTCGGCGGCGGACCGCTTCGGTGAGTTGACCGCCCTCCTCGTAACCCACGTACCCGGGTGGGGCACCGAAGAGTCGGCTGACGGTGTGCTTTTCCTGGTACTCGCTCATGTCGATGCGCACCATGGCGTTCTCGTCGTTGAACATGAATTCTGCCAGGGCACGGGCCAGTTCGGTCTTGCCTACACCGGTCGGACCCAGGAACATGAAGGAGCCGATCGGACGTTGGGGATCCTGCAAGCCAGCCCGGGCACGTCGGACGGCGTTGGAGACCGTCTCGACAGCCTCATCCTGCCCGACGACGCGCTGGTGAAGACGTTCTTCCATGTACATCAGCTTTTGCATCTCGCCTTCTAACAGGCGAGAAACGGGAATGCCGGTCCATTTGGACACGATTTGGGAGATTTCTTCGGCATCGACCTCCTCCTTTAGCAGGGGGGATTCGCTCTGCAGCTCTTTCAGTTGCGCTTCAGCTGCTGCCAGCCGCGATTCAAGCTCGTTCAAGGTGCCGTAGCGCAGGCGAGCGGCTTTTTCCAATTCTGCGTTGCGTTCTGCTCGTTCGATCTCGATTTCGGTCTGGTCCATCTGTTCTTTGATATCACGGATCTCCTGGATACCCTTTTTTTCGTTCTCCCAGCGGGTGTGCAGATGACTGGCCTGCTCGCGCAGGTCAGCCAATTCTTTCTCCAGGTTCGCCAGACGTTCTTTAGAAGCTTTATCCTTTTCCATTTGTAAAGCCTGGCGTTCGATCTCCAGTTGCATGATCCCCCGATCGACCTGGTCCAGGGCTTGCGGCTTGGAGTCGATCTCCGTCCGCAGACGAGCCGCGGCTTCGTCGATCAAGTCAATGGCTTTATCAGGTAGGAAGCGGTCGGCAATGTAGCGATGGGAGAGGGTTGCCGCAGCGATTACAGCCGGGTCGGTGATGCGCACGCCGTGGTGCACCTCATAACGTTGCTTTAACCCACGCAGAATGCTGATGGTGTCCTCTACGGAGGGTTCGGTGAGGAACACGGGTTGGAAACGGCGCTCCAGGGCGGCATCCTTTTCGATGTACTTACGGTATTCGTCGAGGGTGGTGGCGCCGATCATATGCAGTTCACCGCGAGCCAGCAGAGGTTTAAGCATGTTGCTGGCGTCCATGGCGCCCTCTGCTGCGCCCGCACCGACCACGGTGTGCATTTCATCGACGAACAGGATGATCTCACCAGCAGCATCGGTGATTTCCTTTAATACGGCCTTCAACCGTTCTTCGAACTCACCACGGAACTTGGCGCCAGCGATCAACGAACCGATATCGAGGGCGACGATTCGCTTGTTCTTCAGCCCTTCCGGCACATCACCGTTGACGATGCGTTGAGCCAGCCCCTCCACGATAGCCGTCTTGCCCACGCCGGGCTCACCGATAAGTGCCGGGTTGTTTTTGGTACGGCGAGAGAGGATCTGTACGATACGGCGGATCTCCTCATCGCGACCGATGACGGGGTCCAGTTTGCCGCTGCGTGCCAGGGCTGTCAGATCACGACCGTATTTTTCCAATGCTTCATAAGTCGATTCTGGCGTTTGGGAGGTAATGCGCTGCGAGCCACGCACCTCTTTGAGGGCTTTAAGGATGGAGTCCTTGGTGATGCCAAAACTGGCGAGCCGCTTGCCCTCTGTGCTTTCAGTCAGACCTAACAGCAGGTGCTCGGTAGATACATATTCATCCGACATGCCCCTGGCGTAGCGTTCGGCTGCAACGGCGATTTCGCTTGTGCTGCGGCTTAACCCGGGTTGACCGGTCCCTCCGCCGTAGACCTTGGGGCGTTTGTCCAGTTCGGTTTGTACGTCTTCTTTCAATGCCAGCGGGCTGCCAGCAATCTTCGTGACGATAGCAGGAACAACGCCATCTGTCTGGTTTAAAAGCGCCATCAGCAGGTGAACGGGTTCAATATTCTGATGGTTTAATTCAAGGGCTATCCTCTGAGCCTCGATCAACGCTTCCTGTGCTTTTTGGGTGTATTTATTTAAATCCATTTTTCTTCTCCGAAATTCCAAAATGTGCTCCGTTAAGACAGTCCCTGGAAAATCAATTGGGACAGGGATTGACCACAATCTAACACGAACACTTTAAGTATCATTTTAAGGCTGCGATATTTGAGAAACGTTAATGAGGTATTAGAATTACGCAAACAAGTCACCTACACGGTGAAAAGAACGAGAAAACCATTTGACATCAATCCTAATAAACATTAAACTAGGACTATAGGATATGATTAATTAATACAACAAGGTGAAAATCAATTAACTATGAGGATTGAGGAGTTCTGATGGCAACCACAAAATTTCAATTCATAATGCGTTTGGGTCCTGAACCTGGGAAGGTATTTTTATTAGAAAAGGAAGAAGCCTTTTTAGGCCGCGACCTGGGAAACGATTTCATTGTCAGCGACCCTGAGATTTCGCGGCGGCATGCCCGTTTTTACACCTGGGAGGGTGGGGTCTTTGTTGAGGATTTAGGGTCGACCAATGGCACTTTCCTCAATGGGGAGCGCATCACCAGCCCACAGCAATTGCGCAAGGGAGATTTAATCACCCTTGGTGAGAGTGTGCAGTTGATTTTCGATAAGCTTGAGGAGACAACGGATCCTACCAGAATCAGGCCGCAGGTTCAACCGGCACCCGTGTACGCGACGCCGGCGCCACAGCCTCATTTCGTACCTGAAGTTGAAAAAGAGGATCTTGAACCGTGGCAATACCAGCAACCCGTTGATGAACTCCCTGTACAAAGAGAGGCGCCGGCTTATGAACCGCCGATCAAGAAAAAAACTGACAAACGCGGTTTACCAACCGGGATGATCGTATTGCTGGTCGCCATTGTTGTTTTGGTGTGCGTGATTGCGGTTACGATGTACTTGATGCCCGCTTCCTGGTGGTGTGCACTGTTCTTTAATACATTGCCTGGGTGCCCGGTACCTTTTTAACCCTGTAGGCTGATACATTTCAACCTTTCCCGGCGATTTGTTTGCCGGGATTTTTAGTTTAAGCTGCTTATGCCAGTTCCCTTTCAGGGACATACGCAGTATCTGCGGCATGGCAAGGCTGATTTCAAAACGCTCAGAGCGAACATTCCAGCGTATTCGATCATGACGCCGTTATTTTCCAGAGGGCAGTTGATGAGATGCTGACATGTGCGGCGCAGTTTTTAGATCTTGAGCCGTGTGCTATAATGAAAAATTGCGAAAAAAACCTGAATTGTGGGTGAAAGACTATGTTTAAAAAACTTACTCAACTTTTTGGCGCAGATCCGCACCAACGCAAAGTGAATGCGTTAATGGAAGTTGTAAATCAGATCAATGCGCTTGAGCCCGAGTATGAAGCATTAAGTGATGCAGCCCTGGGCGCAAAGACCCAGGAATTCAAACAACGCCTGGCAGTCGGAGAAACCCTGGATGATTTGCTACCGGAGGCGTTTGCCGCCGTGCGCGAAGCCAGCAAACGCACCCTGGGACAAAGACACTATGACGTGCAGATGATCACCGGCATCACCCTGCACCGCGGTGAAATCGCCGAAATGAAAACGGGAGAAGGTAAAACTTTATCAGCGACCCTGCCACTGTATTTAAATGCACTGGCTGGACGTGGGGCGCACCTGGTGACGGTTAACGACTACCTGGCGCGCCGTGACGGTCGCTGGATGGGCACAATTTACCGTTTATTGGGGCTTTCCGTAGGCATTCTACAAATGTCCGCCCGCACCGAAAGCGGTCCTCAGGCGTTTATTTATAATCCGAATAAGCGCTCACCGATTGAAGAACAGGATCAACTGGAGGCGGTACCTCGCAAGCTTGCCTACCAGGCGGATATCACCTATGGCACCAATAACGAGTTCGGTTTTGATTACCTGCGGGACAACCTGACCAACAGTAAAGAAGCCCGGGCGCAGCGCGGGCATTATTACGCCATCATCGATGAGGTCGATAATATCCTGATTGACGAAGCCCGTACACCGTTGATCATTTCCGGACCTTCTCACGATGATACTGAATGGTATGTCCGCATGGCGCAAGTCGTCAAACAATTGGTGCCAGAAGATTACGAGATCAGCGAAAAAGACCGCACGGTGACGCTTTCGGAGATCGGTTTGGCTCATGTGGAAGAATTGTTAGACATGCCCCTGAGCGACCCTGAACGCCCGGAGGATATTACCACGGAGCAGGAGAGCATGCTGGGCTTTTTAGAGCAGGCTTTGCGGGCTGAGTTTCTTTTTCATCGTAACAAGGAATATATTGTACAGAATAAAGAAGTGGTGATTGTCGATGAGTTCACCGGGCGGTTAATGCCCGGTCGACGCTGGTCTGACGGTTTGCACCAGGCTGTGGAAGCCAAGGAGGGCGTCAGCGTTCAGGCTGAAAACGTGACCTATGCCACCATCACGCTTCAGAATTACTTCCGTATGTATGAAAAATTAGCGGGAATGACGGGTACAGCACTGACGGAAGCCGAGGAGTTTGACAAAATTTACAAACTGGAAGTGCTGCCGATTCCCACACACCTGGAATACCAGGCTATGGGAGATCAACCCAGCCTGGCTGAAATTGTTGATAAAGACGAACAGGGTTATAAATTTTCATATTATTACCGTATCGGAGATGCGACTCAAACCCCGCTATTTTGGAAGCGGAAAGATTTCCCGGATGTGGTGTACCAGACAGAGGAAGCCAAACTTCGGGCGATTGTCAAAGATATTATTTATTACCATGTCATCGGACGTCCGCAACTGGTGGGAACGACTTCGGTGGAAAGTTCTGAACGCCTGTCAGAGCGCCTGAATTCCGGTCATGTTCGCCGATTGTTGGAAGTGCTCCTGATCAGGCAGGCTTATCTTCAACACAAAAACCTGCAGGAACACCAAACCGTGTCCATCCCAGAACTGGATCACCTGTACGTTGATCTGGACCAGTTGCACAGCCCGGAATTGCGCCGTACAGCCCGTGAATATGGGCTGACATCGCTCAGCCCGCTGGATGAGGTCAACCGGAGCCATTTGTTGCAGATCTTGAACCTTTCGCCTGAAGATTGGCCGCGCCTGGATGCTGCAATCAAGGGTGGTGTGCCGCACCAGGTGTTAAACGCCCGGAAGCACACTGAGGAATCGAAAATTATCGCCGGGGCAGGCGCCTTTGGGGCGGTGACGATTGCAACCAACATGGCTGGGCGGGGTGTGGATATCAAACTGGGCGGCGAATTGCCTGAAGACAGCCTGTCCAGGGTGAATCGCTTCCTGATGGAAAGTGGCATTCCGGATGCGTACAATTTGCCGATGCAGGATCGCCTGGAAGCGCTTGAAGCAATACCGGTGGACCGTTACGGTGATGAGGCTGAAGATGTGGAAGCGTTCCTGACCTATATGGCTGAAATGAAACGGGTGCGCGAACTGGGCGGATTGCATGTGATCGGCTCCGAGCGTCACGAAGCGCGCCGGATCGATAACCAGTTGCGCGGTCGGGCTGCCCGCCAGGGTGACCCGGGATCCTCCCGCTTTTACCTTTCCATGGAAGATGAGTTGATGCGGTTGTTTGGCGGAGGACAGGCGGAAAGCCTGTTGGCACGGCTGAACATCGATAAGAGCCTGCCGATTGAACATGGCATCTTGGGGCGCCTGGTTGAATCAGCACAGATGCGGGTTGAGGGCGCCAATTTTGATGTACGAGAACACCTGCTGGAATACGACGATGTACTCAACGCCCAAAGGAAGCGTATCTATGAGCAACGCGATCGCATCTTTGATAAAGAAGATCTGCGCGAGGATGTCACTGAAATGCTGCGGACGGAAGTCAGCCGGCGCGTTCAAAAAGGCGTGCAGGATGAAGAAGGCTTGTGGAAGCTGCTGGCTTACCTGGATGGCATCCAGCCAGCCATAGACCAGGCCGGGGTTTTCCACCCCTCTTTTGCATTGCAGGTCATGATGGACGAGATCGGAAAGCCAGCAACAGTTGAAGCACTGCAGAACCGGCTGATCGATATTGCTGAGGAATCCCTTGAGGTCTGGCATGAACACGTGCTTGACGTAGCTGAGGCTTCAATTCGGAAAGAAGAGTTGGGGTTTGAGAACCTGCTGGCTGAAAAGCTGGATTCTTTCCACGCCTATGTCGATGGACTGGATTATGACGAGCAAAGGCAGGTTAGAGATATTAAAGCCGAGCTGTATGAACTGATCCATGTTCCATTGCGCCTGACGGATGCGGTTGTAGAAGGCTTGTACGCTGGATCTCAGAAGGCAATCGATGAGGTGAGCGCGCAAATTCGAAACACACTGATGCAAATCTCCATTCGGCGACTGATCCGAAATTTTGAGCGGCAATTGGTCGACAATTGGAATTTAAAAGCTGCTGAATTAAGCGATCAATCCTGGGATCAGATCCATGCATTATTGTTGGAACGGGTTGCAGATACCCTGGACAGGCGCAGGACATACGTATTGGGTCCTAATGGTGAGATCCAGAGTGATTTAAAAGCCAACCAGGAACTGTTGACGGCAGCCCTGGAAAACCCTGCTGCACTGATGCGGGCACTGATCCTGCTAACCCAGGGTCGGATGATTGCCTTTGATGACCGCACGCATCAAGCTGTGACCAAGAGGGTGGTTCGATTGCAATACCACTTTAAAGCCGCCCAATATTTGGCTGATCTTCCGCCGGATACCCTGGAGCAGCGGATCATTCGCCATCTAGAAACCGCCCAGGACAAACTGGCAGAGGTTTTAGGTGTCGGCGAAACGATGCGCCTGTACAACAGCGGTTTGACCCTGGGAGATCTTTCTGCGGATTGGCAAGATCGCTTTTCAGCGGAACTGGGGAGTGAGTCGTACCGGGCTATTCAAACACTGCCTCTGGATCAACTTCCCGGAAATATACAAAAACCGGTGCATGATATCCTGGGAAGATTTTCACAAAACCAACTGTACAGACAAATACTGCTTTCAAGAATCTCGGAATTGTGGGTTGATTACCTGACCAGGATGGAGGCGCTGCGTGTGTCTGTGCGGATGGAGGCTTATGGTCAACGAGATCCCCTGGTCATCTATAAGAACCAGGCGACAGAGATGTTTTCGGGCTTACTTACAGATATTCGCGTCGGGGTAACTGAGAGAATATTTCGCATAAGGCTGGTTAGCAGAGAAACTGCTAAAGCAACTCAGACCGCTCCACAGCCCGCTGAAACACAGCCTACGTCTTCCAGCAGCAAAAAACGGAAAAAGAAAAGCCGAAAAAGACATTAATTAAATAAATACAGAAATGAAGAGATGAAGAGGTTGTATGCATATTTTGGTAACGAACGATGATGGTGTTCTGGCTCCGGGCTTGCTGGCATTGACGCACGCCATGCGTGAGATTGCAGACAAGGTGACTGTTTTGGCGCCCGATCGTAATTGGTCCGCTTCGGGGCATGTAAAAACACTTCATCGCCCGCTTCGAATCATTGAAGTGGAACTGGAGGATGGCAGCTTAGCCTGGGCAACTGACGGCGCCCCATCTGATTGTGTCGCCCTGGCACAATTAGGCTTTATCACGGAGAAAATTGACCTGGTCGTATCCGGGATCAACCCTAACGCCAATATCGGGCATGATGTTACCTATTCGGGGACGGTGACGGCTGCGATGGAGGCTGCGATCGGGGGCATCCCTGGCGTGGCGGTATCCCTGGACAAACCTGATAAATTGTCGGGTCCGGTAGATTTCAGCGGCGCCAGCCGGGCGGCTCAGCGGGTTGTTCAATGGTTGAGTCAGCAAAACGGGTTGCCTGCTGAGATGATCTTGAGTGTGAACGTCCCTTATGGACCGGCAGAGAATTTTCAAGGATACATGATCACCCGCCAGGGGCTGCGAATTTATCGTGATGAATTGGTGCGCCGGGTCGACCCCGCGGGTCGGCCCTATTACTGGATTGGCGGGCAAGCACCGACCGCGATCGATGAACCCGGGACCGATTATGGAGCGCTAGCTGCGGGATATGTTTCTGTGACCCCCATTCAACTGAACCTGACCAGCAATAGAACGCGCGATTGGTTGGAGGAACGCCAGTTTGTCACCAGCCTGGATTTATAATGGACATATTTTAAGGTTGAGTTGGGATTAAAGTCTTGACAGTTAATCATTAATCGGTATAATCCTACCTCGTGCTTAAAAAATCGGGCACTGCTCCTAACGGGGCGGATCTTTAAAAATAAGAATATCATCAGCGTCAGCAGAAACGTTGTTTTCCATACAGATAAATGAACTTCTTGTTGGAAAAACGCTTGACATAGGTTTTGTGGTGTAGTAAGATATAAATCCACATAAATCCTTATTTATGAGGTCTCGCCAGAAAGACGGCAGATCCTTCAAAACTGAAGACGCAGCGCGAGAGCACTTCACTCAGGACATTGAAGTTCTGAAGAGAAATCAAGCGGCCGGTGTTAGCGAGACAGCATCGGCGCTTTATTCTCAAAAACAGGCAAAATGCTTGACAAAGAATCATGTGCTGAGTAGAATAGAGTCTCTTGTTAAAAGAGATAGCACCTTAACAACTGAAGAGTGATAGGAAGATGACAAACCTCGTCAATGAAAGTAGATCGACTCAGATCTTACATATCCGCTAAAATAGAACCCAACACCTTAACAGGTGAAAAATTTTTTGCGGAGAGTTTGATCCTGGCTCAGGATGAACGTTGGCGGCGTGCCTAATACATGCAAGTCGAACGGAGAATTTGATGTAGCAATACATTGAATTTCTTAGTGGCGAACGGGTGAGTAACGCGTTGGTGACCTACCCCAAAGAGCGGGATAACGGTTTGAAAAGACCGCTAATACCTCATGTGATCATATGGATTAGAAGCCTAATGATTAAAGGAGCTTGCTCCGCTTTGGGAGGGGCCAGCGTACCATCAGCTGGTTGGTAGGGTAATGGCTTACCAAGGCTATGACGGTTAGGGGACCTGAGAGGGTGGCCCCCCACAATGGAACTGAAACACGGTCCATACACCTACGGGTGGCAGCAGTAGGGAATATTGGTAATGCGCGAAAGCGTGAACCAGCAACGCCGCGTGTGCGATGAAGGCCTTCGGGTTGTAAAGCACTTTTCGGGAGGAAGAGGAAGGACTGTACTCCCAGAATAAGCCTCGGCTAACTACGTGCCAGCAGCCGCGGTAATACGTAGGAGGCAAACGTTATCCGGATTTACTGGGCGTAAAGCGCGTGTAGGCGGTTTGATAAGTTGGACGTGAAAGCTCCCGGCTCAACTGGGAGAGGTCGTTCAATACTGTCAAGCTAGAGGATGGTAGAGGGAGGTGGAATTCCGGGTGTAGTGGTGAAATGCGCAGATATCCGGAGGAACACCAGTGGCGAAGGCGGCCTCCTGGACCACTCCTGACGCTCAGACGCGAAAGCTAGGGTAGCGAACGGGATTAGAGACCCCGGTAGTCCTAGCTGTAAACGATGTGAACTAGGTGTCGGTGGGATTAAATCCATCGGTGTCGAAGCTAACGCGATAAGTTCACCGCCTGAGGACTACGGCCGCAAGGTTAAAACTCAAAGGAATTGACGGGGACCCGCACAAGCAGCGGAGCGTGTGGTTTAATTCGTTGCTACACGAAGAACCTTACCTGGGTTTGACATACTGGTTGTAGAGAACTGAAAAGGGACCGACCCTTCGGGGAGCCAGTACAGGTGTTGCATGGCTGTCGTCAGCTCGTGTCGTGAGATGTTCGGTTAAGTCCGCTAACGAGCGCAACCCTCGTCGTATGTTACATGTGTCATACGAGACTGCCGGTAAAAAGCCGGAGGAAGGTGAGGATGATGTCAAGTCAGCATGACCTTTATGTCCAGGGCTACACACACGCTACAATGGTCTGTACAATGGGTAGCCAAGCCGCGAGGCGGAGCCAATCCTGAAAGCAGGCCTCAGTTCGGATTGCAGTCTGCAACTCGACTGCATGAAGTAGGAGTTGCTAGTAACCGCAGGTCAGCTATACTGCGGTGAATACGTTCCCGGGTCTTGTACACACCGCCCGTCACGTCATGGAAGCTGGCAACGCCTGAAGCCGGTATCCTAACCCTCACGGGAGGGAGCCGTCTAAGGTGGGGTTGGTGACTGGGACGAAGTCGTAACAAGGTAGGTGTACCGGAAGGTGCGCCTGGATCACCTCCTTTCTATGGAGAACACACGGACATGCCTGAGGGCATGAACGTCACACTCCCTAAAAAAGGTGCCTCTACAGCGGTGGAGAGGCATGCATTGAACGAAGTTAAACCTTCCTATCACTCCTCAGCTGTTAAGGCTGAGTCTCTTGCGGGCTATTAGCTCAGCTGGTTAGAGCGCGCCTCTGATAAGGGCGAGGTCTCTGGTTCGAATCCAGAATGGCCCACTGTGCCCGATAGGCTGGGTGCATCCGACTGGGGATGTAGCTTAGTTGGGAGAGCGCCGCCTTTGCAAGGCGGAGGTCGTGGGTTCGAATCCCATCATCTCCATTACTGGGCTTGAAAACCCCAGGCATCAACAGGGTTGACAGGAGATGGTTGCTGCTAATTACAAAGCAATTGACGGCGACCATCGCCGGTCAACCGGCAAGTTGGCGAATAAGCCAATTCGTACATTACCAATTGAATAGTTACTGACATCAAATTGTAGGCCGAAATCGAATAAGATTTCAATTTTTTAGTAAGTGTATGCAAGAAGGAATGCTTAATTGAAAAAGCATCGAATTCTCCGCATCACGTGAGAAGCTACTAAGAGCTTACGGTGGATGCCTAGGCGCTAAGTGCCGACGAAGGACGTGGGACACTGCGATAAGCCTCGGGAAGCTGTGAACAAGTGTTGATCCGGGGATGTCCGAATTGGGAAACCAGCCGTTGTGAACCAGCGGCATCATATGCTGAATATATAGGCATATGAGGGGAACCTGGGGAACTGAAACATCTAAGTACCCAGAGGAAAAGAGATTATTCCCTGAGTAGTGGCGAGCGAAAAGGGAGCAGCCCAAACCGACGTAGTTTACTATGTCGGGGTTGTAGGGTCCAGCAAATGAGAGTCATAAATTGAGAGGTTAGTGGAATGGTATGGAATAGCCAGCCAAAGAAGGTGAGAGCCCTGTACGCGAAAACCGCTCAACTCTCGCAGGATACCTGAGTACTGCCGGGCACGCTAATCCGGCAGGAAGCTGGGGAGTCCACTCTCCAAGGCTAAATACACTTTGCGACCGATAGTGAACAAGTACCGTGAGGGAAAGGTGAAAAGTACCCCTGTTAGGGGAGTGAAAAGAACCTGAAACCGTAAGCTTACAAGCAGTCGAAGGGCTATGATAGGTTGGTGCTATGGTGAAAGCCTGTGCGCACTATAATGCCTGACGGCGTGCCTTTTGGAGAATGAGCCTGCGAGTTAATTTCTGTGGCAAGGTTAAGGGAGTGACACCCGGAGCCGGAGCGAAAGCGAGTCTGAATAGGGCGGCAGTCGCAGGGATTAGACACGAAACCAGGTGAGCTACCCATGGCCAGGTTGAAGCGGGTCTAAACGCCCGTGGAGGACCGAACCCACTAATGTTGCAAAATTAGGGGATGAGCTGTGGGTAGGGGTGATATGCCAAACGAACCTGGAGATAGCTTGTTCTCCCCGAAATAGCTTTAGGGCTAGCGTCATGTGTTAAATAACGGAGGTAGAGCACTGAATGGGCTAGGGGGCTCAGAGCTTACCAAACCCAATCAAACTCCGAATGCCGTTATTCGAGAGCATGGCAGTCGGACTCCGGGAGATGAGTTTCGGGGTCGAAAGGGAAACAGCCCAGACCATCGGCTAAGGTCCCCAAATTCAAGCTAAGTGGGAAACGATGTGAGGTTACTGAAACAACCAGGAGGTTTGCTTAGAAGCAGCAATCCTTTAAAGAGTGCGTAATAGCTCACTGGTCGAGTGATCTTGCGCGGAAAATTTAACGGGGCTAAGCTTGATACCGAAGCCATGGGTTCTAGATTTTCTAGAGCGGTAGGGGAGCGTTCTGTTTGCTTTGAAGGTTGACCGTGAGGACAGCTGGAGCGGACAGAAGTGAGAATGCAGGCATGAGTAGCGTAAAACACGTGAGAACCGTGTTCACCGTATGTCTAAGGTTTCCGACGCCAGGTCGTTCCGCGTCGGGTTAGTCGGGGCCTTAGCCGAGGCCGAGAGGCGTAGGCGATGGATAACCGGTCAACATTCCGGTACCACTTAAAATGAGCGATGGAGGGACGCATTGAGGTAGGCCAGCCTGAGATTGGTCGTTCAGGTGAACCATGTGTCAGACGTTGAGGCCCATAGGAAAATCCGTGGGCTGAGTTGAGACATGGTTGCGAGTCTATAAGACGTAAGTGAGTTGAGCCTTAGTGCCTAGAAAAGCTTCTAAGTGATGATTTTTAAGTGCCCGTACCGCAATCCGACACAGGTAGACGGGTAGAGTATACTCAGGTGAGCGGGAGAACCTTCGTTAAGGAACTCGGCAATTTAGCCTCGTAACTTCGGGATAAGAGGTGCCCTTTCAGGTGAAAAATTTATTTTGAGCCCGAGAGGGCCGCAGTGAAATGGCTCAAGGGACTGGTTACCAAAACCACAGGTCTCTGCAAAACCGTAAGGTGATGTATAGGGGCTGACACCTGCCCAGTGCCGGAAGGTTAAAGGGAGAGGTTAGCGCAAGCGAAGCTTTGAACTGAAGCCCCGGTGAACGGCGGCCGTAACTATAACGGTCCTAAGGTAGCGAAATTCCTTGTCGGGTAAGTTCCGACCCGCACGAATGGTGTAACAACTTGAGCAGTGTCTCAACGAAGGACCCGGCGAAATTGAAATGGCTGTAAAGATGCGGCCTACCCGCAGTAGGACAATAAGACCCCGTGGAACTTTACTGCAGCTTGATATTGAGTTTGAATATTATTTGTGGAGAATAGGTGGGAGGCTATGAAGCCAGGGCGCCAGCCTTGGTGGAGCCATCAGTGAAATACCACCCTGGTAATGTTTAGGCCCTAACCCTCGACCGTTATCCGGCGAGGGGACAGTGTCTGGTGGGCAGTTTGACTGGGGCGGTCGCCTCCTAAAAGGTAACGGAGGCGCCCAAAGGTTCCCTCAGGCTGAATGGAAACCAGCCATTGAGTGTAAAGGCACAAGGGAGCTTGACTGTAAGACCAACGCGTCGAGCAGAGACGAAAGTCGGGCTTAGTGATCCCACGCTTCTGAGTGGAAAGGGCGTGGCTCATCGGATAAAAGTTACCCCGGGGATAACAGGCTAGTCAGGTCCAAGAGTCCATATCGACGACCTGGCTCGGCACCTCGATGTCGGCTCATCGCATCCTGGGGCTGGATCAGGTCCCAAGGGTCGGGCTGTTCGCCCGTTAAAGCGGTACGCGAGCTGGGTTCAGACCGTCGTGAGACAGGTCGGTCTCTATCCACTGTGGGCGTAAGGGATTTGAGGAGAGCTGCTCCTAGTACGAGAGGACCGGAGTGGACAGACCTCTAGTGTGCCAGTTGTCGTGCCAACGGCATCGCTGGGTAGCTACGTCTGGCAGAGATAACCGCTGAAAGCATCTAAGCGGGAAACTCGCTTCAAGATTAGATCCCTCATCCAGTAAATGGAGTAAGATCGCAGGAAGACCACCTGCTTGATAGGCAGTAGGTGTAAGCGTAGCAATGCGTTTAGCTTAACTGTACTAATCGATCGAGGGCTTCAACACGTGATGTGGAGAACTCGTTGCTTTTTCGCTACAATTTGGCTGTCATGACTATTCGTTGGTATCTTTAACATCGTTGAAAATGTCCTTTGGTGATTAGAGCGGCGAGGGTACACCCGGTAACATCCCGAACCCGGTCGTTAAGCTTGCCAGCGCTGATGGTACTTGGGGGGAGGCCCCCTGGGAGAGTAAGTCATTGCCAAAGGACTTTTCTTTTTAATTCGCAGGATGTTTCTGGTTCTTTGAATTGGTCGCCGTTTGGCGCCGTTACCAGTTACCATTCTCCCCGAATTAAAGTATAATATGACCCGGTACGTCAAATTTTTTCAGGGCGTGCACATTGTTTAGGATGCCAGACCGGGTTGATGGTGGGTTCGTCCTCACCTGGACGAGGTTTTGCATCATCGACCACCTTTTGGAAGGGAGGTGAGGGTTTTGACACGTGTCGTTTTACGACAAAATGAATCTCAGGATCAATTGTTCCGGCGTTTCCGGAAGCAAGTTGTTAAAAGCGGTGTTTTGAGCACCATTCGACGGAAACGTTGGTTTATTTCAAAAAGCGAACTTCGTCGTATGGAGAAGAAAAAAGCAATCCGGCGTGCTGTACGCAACGATTAGTGATTGACAGCGGTTTTGTTCGAAGGAGGTTTTATGGCCAAAGATGACGATAAGTTAACGGTTGAGGGCACGGTAATTGAAGCCTTGCCCGGCACTCAGTTCAAAGTCGAATTGGAAAACGGTTCGGAAATACTCGCATATCTCTCGGGTAAGATGCGCCGGCACTATATCCGGATTTTGTTGGGCGATCGAGTTCGATTGGAGATCTCACCCTATGACCTTACTCGTGGGCGGATCGTCTATCGTTATCGGCGTCATTCTGCGGAACCAGACGACTTTTAATAAACCTGTTTTATTCATTTTTGAAGATCGAAATCCTGCTTTGGCAGGATTTTTTGATTCTGAAAGCATGTTCGTGAGGTAAAATAGCGTCATGGTAGCCCCCGTATTCCCGGCTGTAACCCCTCATCCACACATCCGTCGATTTGATTTAACGCGCGATCTTGACCCGGTCGCCGATTTGATCGAACTCTGTTTTCCAATCCATTTAGACCCGGATGGAAAAGCCTATATTGATGAAATGCGAAAAATCGCCTGGGAAATGCGCTTGATGGGGCGCCTGGTTGGCTTTTCCGATCAATACCCCGCGAAAAACAGCGGCTTTGTTTGGGAGGAAAATGGGCAGATTATTGGCAACCTGAGCCTGATCCCCAGCACGAAGGGAGGGCGTCGTGTGGTCGTGATCGCCAATGTTGCTGTACACCCTGACCATCGCCGCCGTGGGATTGCTCATGAGCTGACTCAGCGTGCCTTGCAAACCCTGCGCCAGCAGGGTGAAACCGAAGCCTGGTTGCAGGTGCGAGACGACAACCCGCCCGCCATCCAGCTCTACCGCAGGTCAGGTTTTAGCGAACAGGCTTTGCGCACTACCTGGCGCATCTGCCCTCGCGATCGGAGTCCTTGGAGAAATAGCCACACACCTCCTTGCCAGGTTGGGCGCTGGTACCCGCGTGACTGGACAACCCAGCAGTCCTGGCTGGATGTGGCTTATCCTGATGACCTTCGCTGGCAATGGCCTGTTGATTTCCGCCAATTCGCGCCGGACCTCCTGCAAAGAACCAAGACTTTTTTGGATGACTCTTATCTCAAGCATTGGGTTGTGAAGGTCAAAAGTGAATTTCTGGGGGTAATTACCTGGCAAAAAACGAATACTTATGCCAATAACCTGTGGCTGGCATTCTCGATAGAAAAAGAAGCTGAGCTTCTGCCATGCAGTCTGGCACGAGTGCTCCAGCGGCTACCTCAAAAGCACCCGCTTTCGATTGATTATCCGCAAGGCAGGGGGGCCGAGCAGCTTTCTCGCCTGGGGTTTACTGAATTTCGAACTTTGATCTGGATGGTCTATCGGTTTTAGAACCTCATGCAGGCCTTAAAGACTGCCTGGAGGACATCGTATGGACAATTGTCTTCAAACCCAAACCGGGTTTGGTGGCAATAATTTTTAAATAGGAATCTTTGTGAGACACCTTTTTTAAAAAACGCCCAGTTTAGAGCTCTTCATCCAGGACCATGTCTACCAGGTCGATGAATTCCTGCCATTCTTCTTTGAAGAAGTGCAGGGTGACGTTATTCAATTCCAGGTGGTAGGTAGTTTCACCATCGGCTTCCTCTGCCTTCCAGGCGAGGTAATTGTCGGTTTCGGCAATCGTGGTGGTTTTAGGATCTAAGGAATCGTCCATTTTGTGTTCTCCTCGTAAGACTATTGATTGACTCAGCTATCATTTATATCACATCTGGCGGCTTCAGGCATAGCATCACCGGTATATCTCAGCAGGAAAAATCTTTCATTCTTTGGAGCTGACCTGTTCTCGCTCTTCCTCTGGAGCGAGATTGGATGGCTCTTTGTGTGACGGCAACGCGTCAGCCTTCGGTTTCTTCCACAATTTATTCCAGTGTTTTACAATCCAGGACTTGAGAGCCAACCAGGTTTTATCCAACCACAACGCCCATTTTGTTTTCTCGATGGTCTCACTGGTTTCATCGACCTCAAAGGGATCCTGATCCCTGAGTTTTCTGATCACATATATAAGGATTAATTTGAAGCTGGCCATGATTGGGGCAGCGATCACAATCCCAATGACGCCAAACAACTGCACACCGATAATCGCCCCGATTAAAACCAGAGATGGATGAACTTTCAAGCCCGATGCCATCACCTTTATGCGGATGATGTTATCGATGATATTGTTGATGATCATTGACACAGCCAGGACGATGATCATGTAAATGCCGGCTGGGAGGCCAAAGGGGATATTCGATTGAAACAACGCGACCAGCCCAAAGGAGATCCAGGTAACCCAGGCACCCACGTAGGGAATTAATTGACCAATGGCAGCGATGGCAGCCAGACCGATAAAAAACTGCACGCCTAAAACGCCAAGGGTGATCATGTAAAGGACATAAGAGATCAACACAACGACGAGCTCGCCGCGAATAAATGCGTTCCAAATTTGGTTCAGGTCATTACCGATGCGCTGAATGTCCTTACTGGTGCCGGCGCTGCTCCTAAAGAATGCCTGGTCAGGGGAATGTCTGGATTCTGGCAGCAAAAAATAGGAGATCAACACAATCAATACCGTCCAGGTGATGATACTCATCGCACCGGCTGCAATCGACCCTACCAATGACCCAAACTGACCAATAACGGGTTGAATAATGCGCACAATCTCACCGGTGATTTCATCCCAGCTAAAACCGGAAGGTGAAAAGTGAAAGGGACCAATGACATAGGTGCGTTCAGTGATATCGGCTACCAGGTCTGGAAGGAGGTGGATATTTTTCTCGATGAATCGAATCAGGTTCTGGACCTGTTCGACCAGCGCAAATCCACCCCAGGTCATCAGACCCAGGATGATCAGCACCAGCAGGATATAAATGATGGTAACCGAAATGCGCCAGGGGATTTTTAACTTATTTGTGGTGAAAGTTGCCAGAGGTTTGATCAGGTACGCCAATAAAATGGCAGTGATCAATGGGCCCAGAAAACTCTGAAAGCGGACCAGAAGTAAAAGGAAAATCGCAACCAGCCCCATCCCGACGACCAGTTTTGTCGTCCAACCCCAATTTGGCGAAGGGTTTTCATTGTTATTTTGATAGTTTTGAGCGTTTTTTTCTGTCATGACTCACTGTGTTGGAAATCATAATTTTCTTAATCAAAATCAAGATGATGCTGCCGTCCAGCCAATCTTATTATACAATAAAGTAACAAAATAATTTTTGTGCAAATGAACCGATGGGCGTTGTTTTCAATAACTTAGCTGATGATGAACCATCATCCATCGTTGTCAATGAAAAAAAGGAGTGTAAATATGCCAAAAATATGCTTTCTGGGTGCCGGCAGCACCGTGTTTGCCAAAGACCTGTTAACTGACATCCTCACTTTCCCCGAGCTGGCAGAATCCACGATTGCCCTGCACGATATCGATGCCAACCGCCTCGAAACGACGTTTAAAGTCGGCATCGGCGTGGCGATGTCGATGGGGGTGGCTCCCAACCTTGAGATGCACCTTGATCGGCTGGCAGCGCTGGAGGGCGCGGATTACGCCATCGGGATGTTCCAGGTGGGCGGCTACCAGCCGTGCACGGTGACGGATTTTGAGGTTCCGAAGCGATTTGGGCTGCGGCAAACCATTGCGGATACCCTGGGAATCGGCGGGATCATGCGCGCGTTGCGCACCATCCCGGTGTATCTGGAAATGTGCCGGGACATGGAAGAAGTGTGCCCGCAGGTGACTCTGCTGAATTATGTCAACCCGATGGCAATGGTCACCTGGGCGATCAACCGGGCATCAGAGATCCGCACGGTGGGTTTGTGTCATTCGGTGCAGGGCACCGCCGCACAACTGGCTGAACTGATCGATGTGCCGCTGGAAGAAATTAATTATTTGTGCGCCGGGATCAACCACTTGGCGTTTTACCTGCATTTTGAGCGGGATGGACAGGACCTGTACCCTTTGCTCCGCCAGGTGATTGCGGAAGGTCGGGTCCCGGATTGGAACCGGGTGCGGTTTGATATGCTCCAACGCCTGGGATATTTTGTCACCGAATCCAGCGAGCATTTTGCTGAATATGTGCCCTGGTTCATCAAGCGCGATCGACCCGACCTGATTGAAAAATACAATATTCCGCTGGATGAGTACATCCGGCGCTGCGAGGTGCAAATTGCCGGCTGGGAAGTGGCGCATCAGTTGCTTGAAGATCCGAGCGCAGCGATTGACCATGAAGCCCTGTTGAAAAACATGCTCGCTGCTGGCGCAATGGAAAATGAAATCCAGTATGTACGCGATTTTCTCACCGGCGCAGATACGGGTCAGCGCTCAATGGAGTACGGTGCCAGGATCATCCATGCCCTCGAGACCGGGCAGCCCAGCGTGGTCTACGGCAACGTGATGAACGCCGGGCTGATTGATAATTTGCCCGCCGAATCCTGCGTGGAGGTGCCCTGCCTGGTGGACAAGAACGGCATTCAGCCCACCAGGGTCGGGAAGCTGCCGCCGCAACTGGCGGCGCTGATCCAGACCAATATCAACGTGCAAAGCCTGACAGTAGAAGCCGCCCTGACGGGCAAGCGCGAGCATATTTATCATGCCGCCCTGCTTGATCCGCACACTGCGGCTGAACTGGATCCAGAGCAGATTTATGCCCTGGTCGATGCGATGATCGAAGCGCATGGCGATTGGCTGCCTGAATATATTTAAGAATGGTAAGTGGTAAATTCACGTCGCGAAGCATTGCCTGTGCCTGCCCTGGGCGGACTTTTGCGAAGCACTCCCTGTGCCCTGCAAGGGTATCGAACTGTAGGTTGCCCTGGCCGGACTCCCTTAATACCTGCTTCCTGCTTCCTGCTTCCCGCTTCCCGATTCCTGATTCCTAATGCACCTCTCACCATTCACCAATCCTGTATATAATAGAAGTGAGTTCCTTTACAACCCACGTTACCAGAGGAGGAAGAATGCAACCCAACCCTGTATTGAAAAAACTTGGATTCTCGCCCGATGACCGGGTGGCTATCATCCACACCGATGATATCGGTATGTGCCAGGCGACGGTCGATGCCTTTGCTGATCTTGTTGACTTTGGCTTAATCTCCAGCGGGGCGGTGATGGTGCCCTGTCCCTGGTTCTTGGAAGCGGCAGAGTTTGCCCGTAACCATCCGGAAGCCGACCTGGGTGCTCACCTGACCCTGACTTGCGAATACGACCGTTACCGCTGGGGGCCGCTCAGCACCCGCGAGCCCGCCTCCGGTTTGCTGGATGCGCAGGGCTTCATGCATAAAACATCCGAAGAGGTCTGGGCTCATGCTGACCCGCAGGCTGCGATTGCTGAACTGGATGCGCAAGTCAGCCGTGCGATCGCAGAGGGGATGAACCTGACGCATATCGATACGCACATGGGTACGGTCGTCCATCCGCAAATCATACCGGGCTATATCCAGTTGGCGACCCGGTACGGCTTGCCGCCGATGATCCCGCGCCTGTCGGCGGATGAAATCATGCACGTCGGAAATGTGGATGAAAACACCGCCCAGATGTTCATCTCATTAATCCAATCCCTGGAAGAGATGGGCATCCCCCTGCTGGACGGGCTGACCGGTATGCCGCTGGATGATCCCAGCGACCGTCTGGAGAAGGTCAAATCTGCGTTCCGCGCGCTCAAACCCGGGCTGACCCATTTCATCATCCACCCCGCCAAAGATACGCCCGAACTGCGCGCCATCACCTCATCCTGGCCGAGCCGGGTGGGCGATTACGAGACCTTTACCAGCGAAGCCGTCCGAGATTTCATCCGGGCGGAGGGCATCCAGGTTATCGGTTACCGCGCCTTGCAAGCGTTGATGCCAAAGATTGATTAATCCATCCATCATAAACCATTATGGGAGAACACATGACTGAACAGACCATACCTCAACCGGTCAAACTGAGCTTTGGCTATAAATTTTCCTGGGGGTTGGCTGCCCTGGGCACTTCATTGATCTCGGGAATCTACGGCGGGTTGCTGACCATCTTCTACCAGGATTACCTGGGTCTGGATGCCAAATGGATTGGCATCGCCGCTACGATTTACGCCCTGTGGAATGCCTTCAACGATCCGCTGTTTGGCTACATTACCGACAGCACCCGATCGAAACGCGGCCGGCGGATCCCCTATATGCGGTTTACAGCACCCTTCCTGGCGCTGACCTTTGTCCTGGTGTGGATTGCACCGCCGCAGGCTGGTCAACAAGTCCTGTTCTGGTGGATGCTGATCACCATGCTGCTGTATGACACCTTTTACACGATCATCGGGCTGGTGTACTCAGCCCTGCTGCCCGAGGTGACCGAATCCGATGCCGAGCGTAACGGGTTACAGATCTCCAGCTCGCTGTTTGGGATGCTGGGAACTCTGCTGGGCTTCCTGATCCCCGACATGGTCAGGCCCAAAACAGCCGCCGATTCCTTTATGCCCCTGTACCTGGCGATGATCGCGGTGGGGTTTGTTGGCATGGTACTGATTTTGATCACATCGTTTACCGTCAAAGAACGCCCCGAGTTCACCGTGGTCGATCAACCCCTTCCATTTTGGGATGCGATCAAGTTCACATTTACCAGCAAATCCTTCATCTTCCTGGTAGCAGAGAACTTTATGGCGATCCTGATGAGCTCATTACTCTTGGGGTCGATTTTCTACCTGGCAGACTATGTCCTACGCTGGCCGGCGATCCAATTACTGGCTTTTCTGTTCATACCGCTGATCGTTGGCATCCCCCTGACCTCGCTGTTCAGAAAGCGCTTTGGCGTGGTGGCTGCTCAGCAGGTGCTGTTGATCCTGGCTGGCGTCGCCCTGGTCGCCATCGCGGTGGTCCCGCCTTTCCTGATTCCAGCCTGTATTGCCCTCGCCGGGTTGGGATTGGCCGGTCCACAGACGCTAACGAATATCCTGTTTGCCCAGGTGGCAGATGAGGATGAAGTTCGCTCAGGTGTGCGCCGTGAGGGAGCGTTCTTCGGGGTGAATGCGTTGATCACCAAGCCCGCCCAGTCGGTTGCCATCTGGGCCATTGCCTTCATCCTGGAGCGCAGCAATTTCATCACGCGCGCCTCACAAATGGGTGAGACCTTTATCAACCAGCCTCCTGAGGCGATCATGGGTATCAAAATCTTCAGCGGGTTGATTCCGGGCCTTAGCTGCCTGTTGGGCGCACTGCTTTTGGTATGGTATCCGCTGCGGGGGAGCTACCTGGCAGAGATACAGGAAAAAGTGCTGCACATGCACCAGGAAAAACGAGAAGCCCTCGACCAGCATTTATCGCAATCCCAATCTCAGGCGGAGTAAACCGTCGTGATCGCATCACCTGCATGATGATGCTGAGCCAAAGGTATGGGTTTTTGTCTGCGTTTTGATTGCTTGTTGGGGTTGAAGCGGGATTGCTATCAAGCCAAAGCCTGATCCTGTGCGTCAGGGCTGGCTCTCAGCTTGTTTTTAAATTTGTGCAGGGGCGAGTTTGTTTCGCCCCTGCATTTGATCTTCGTAAAAAACTACTCGATTTTTGTTTCTTCTTCTGTTTCTTCTTCTTCTTCTTCTTCTTCTTCTTCTAATTCATCCTCGAGCAGATCGTTCAGGGCTTCCAGTTCTTCATCGGTGAATTCATAGGATTCAATTTCAACATCAGCGAAGATGTCCACAATCCAGCCAATACCAAATAGCAGAGCCGCATATACAATATACTGCCCAAAACTGTTGATGTGGAAGTTGACAATATCAAAGAGGCTGTCTTTGACAATCACCTGACCCATGTTCACCAAGTTCGAGATGTATTTAAAGGAATTAACAGCTGACCACACTGCAAAGATTAACAACAAACCGGCCAGAATGTAGAAAATGATGCTAACAACGCTTAATCTTTTATTGAACATATCAACCAACTTTCTATATTTTTATAGTAATCAATATCTGGTAAATTATAACCCAGTGGATTATACACTATTAAATTTAAATGGGTTAAGCATCGCAAATTTCGCAGGCTGTACACCCCAACATCATCCAGTGCCCCGATGTGAAAAGCACGTGTTAACCCAACTGCAAACCTCAAAGGTCCACCGGTTGCCCGTTTTTCAGAGCCGATTCCGCTAGCGCCAAGATGGTGCGCATATTGCCCAGGGCGTCCTCAATCGGAAAGCGGGGTGGTCTACCAGCGATGCTGTGCATGAAATCCTCTGCCATCAAGGTGTATATGTTGACGCCCTCAAACCTGTACTCCTGGCGGCTCCCCTCTCCCTTTTGTTCAGTAATCCAGGTTTCCTCGACGCCGACCTTGAAACTGTTCGGTATTTCGAGGTAACCCCGCGAACCCGCCAGCAGGCAGCGTTGGCGGTCCTCTTGGTTCATGGCACAATCGAAATGTGCGATCAGCCCATCACCAAAATCCAGCATACCCACCAGTTGATCATCCACGCCGGTGGAGGTCCGGTACATGCGCGCCTGCACGGTCCGCGGCTCGCGCCCAGCCATCATGCGGCTGATGCTGACCGAGTAACAGCCCACATCCATCAGCGCCCCACCACCCATCTCCGGTTTAAAGCGAATGTTCGCTGTGTCCTCTTTCCGATATGTGAAGGCAGATTCAATCGTCTTGAGATCGCCGATGGCGCCATCCAGCACCATCTTGTGGGCAGCTAAGATGCGCGGGTGGTAGCGATACATGAAAGCTTCCATTAACTGCACTCCGTTCGCCCTCGCCGCGGCGATCATCTCCTGGCATTCTTCAAGGTTCAGCGCCAGGGGTTTCTCACACAGGATATGCTTTCCAGCTTCAGCCGCCAGGAGGGCCCAGGGTTTGTGCAGGTGGTTGGGCAGCGGAATGTAAACCGCGTCGATTTCCGGGTCAGCCAACAGGGCTGCGTAGCTGCCATAGGCTTTGGGGATCGCAAACCGGTCTGCAAAATCGCGGGCGTTGTCTATATCCCGGCTGGCAACGGCTGCCACCTCAGCCATTTCTGTTTCTTTTAATGCAGGGATCATGGACTTCAGAGCAATGCGTGCCGTTCCGAGGATCCCCCAGCGCGTCTTATTGTTCATAGGAACTCCTTAAATTCTTGAAATTTTTGTTTTTGTTGTCTTCAACACTTGTCCTGGGGCGGTTCTGACTGCTTGAACAGGAAACCCAGCCCAATCAGGGTCGCCAGCCCGAACAACAACACCCAGGGACGCTCCAGGGTCCACAACAGCGCGGTGAACGCGGTACGGATGCCCCTCACCCGGTTGGCACCAACGGGGATGGGCGCGCCTTGATCCCAATTGAAGGTGTTCAGTTTCGCCAGGAAACCCTGCGCCACACATCCTTCCAGGCTGAAAATATGGATGGGTTTCCCCTGCATGACACACAGGCGCAGATCGCGGGTAAACTCCTCCCAGGTCAGAGGGTCGGCTTTGATCGCATCTGGCAGGTCCACTCCGCCACCGGTGATGCCCACGCCGACCGAATCCGCCTCGGGGGCATAACTCCAAAGAATGGCCTTCCCCCAGGTTCCCATGCTGCTGGAGTAGAGCATCAGTACCTCTCGATCAGTGACCAGGTCGACCAGCCCGAAGGTGCGCTGCAGCACGGTGGCACGGGCGGAGCGCTCGTCCACGATGAGCGGGAACTGGTAGCTTTCCACCGGGTAGCCATCGGCGCGAATTTCGTCCACAAGCGCCTGATAACCCCGCCGGACGCGTGCCACTCGCTGATGATCCACGAACTTGCGCAGCAAACGCCTGACAGCGGCGCGCCTGCCAGCGCGTTCAAACAGGGCGCGCATCTCGTTGATATCCATTTCGATATCCAGCCCGACCCCGGCCCACTCCAGCCCGTGTTCACGCGTCCAGGCTTTGAAGTCCTGGTAGCGAGCGGCGGCTTTATCGTAATTATCGATGTTAAACCAGTAGCCATCCTCTACGGGCAGCAACAGCCAGGCGACGACGGGGACGCCAACCTTGTTCAAGCGTTTGACCAGCTCAGCGCGGGTTGGTGAAAAATCCAGGATGCCCAGGCTGAGGGTCGCGTTGAGCGCTTTGAGATCGTCGATCACAAAGCGACCGTTAAATAATTTTTCCAGCGGTTCGGGCGCTAATTCACAGAAAAAAGTCAGTTGCGGTTGAGCCATGGGCGTGAACCTCCTTGTTGGGGTGATTTACAAAAAGCTTTTTTGTAGAGAAACTGCAATCAATCCTCCGGAAACGGGGGGATGCAGCCTGCATCCATCAGTGCATCGGTGGCAGCCTGGGCCGCCCCGATGATCATTTCTGCCCGATCCAGCAGTTCGTCATAACTCAGCTCAACCCGGGCTACGCCCTGCTTTTGGGCCTGGACGCCCACTGCCGCTGCCTGCAGAGGATAGATGGCCATCTCGGTCATCAATGGCAGAATGTGCTCGGCGTCCAGCTCAGCCTGTCCCCAATCCGCCAGGGCACCCGCCGCGGCGAAGCACATTTCATCCGTGATCCTGCGGGCGCGCACATCCAGCACACCTCGGAAGATGGCCGGGAAGCATAACGAGTTGTTGACCTGGTTGGGAAAGTCCGAGCGCCCGGTGGCGACAACCGCCGCGCCGGCGGCTTTAGCCTCCCAGGGCCAGATCTCCGGGATCGGGTTGGCACAGGCAAACACGATCGGGTCAGGCGCCATCGCTTTAATCCATTCCGGTTGGATGATGCCCGGACCGGGGGATGAATAGGCGATGACCACATCGGCTCCGGTCATGGCTTCCGCGATTCCGCCGGTCACGCCCGCAGGATTGGTGATCTGGCACAGGTGCCCAGCCGGCGAGGAAGGCGGCAGGTCATCGCGGTGTTTGCCCATTGTTCCGCCGGCATCAACAACGATGGTCTTTGCCGGGTTGACGCCCCAGGCGAACAGCAGCCGGGCAATGGCAACGCCGGCTGCACCCGCGCCGATCAGCGCCAGGCGGATTTCGGCTTTGTCTTTGCCCACCACCTTGAGCGCGTTCATCAAAGCCGCCAGGGTGACGGTGGCCGTGCCCTGTTGATCATCGTGCCAGACGGGGATTTCCGCTGCCTCGTTTAAGCGCTCCAGGATTTCGAAGCACTTGGGCTGGGCGATATCCTCCAGGTTGATTCCGCTGAACCCGGGCTGCAGGTGCAGCACCGTTTTGACAAAATCATCGGGATTCGTGGCATTCAAAACCAGGGGATACGCATCGACACCCCCCAGGTATTTAAATAGAAGGCTCTTGCCCTCCATCACCGGCAGGCTGGCTTGCGGACCGATATCCCCCAGTCCGAGCACGCGCGTACCGTCGCTGATCACCGCGATGGTGTTGCCGATATTGGTCAATTCATATACCTTTTCAGGAGATTCAGCAATCGCCTTACAGGGTGCAGCGACACCGGGCGAATACCAGATTGAAAAATCCTCCATGCCGCGTACCGGGCATTTGAGCTGGGTGGCTAATTTGCCGCGATAATAGGCGTGACTTTTCATCGCTGCGGCAGCGGGTTTCTGGGCGCTTTCCAGCAGCTGGCGGATTTCCTGTTCGTTTGGGGCTTCATGAGACATCTTAACTCTTTTCTGTGCTTGTTTGATCAGGTGATTTTTCGAATAGCTTTATTCTACCATTATGGTGAGTGGAACGTGGTTGAATAGGAAGCAGGTAGCGGGAAACAGGAAGTAGGAATTGCACATTTTCCTGATTTCACTTTGTGTATTTGATTTAAATACAATAAAAAAGGTCCGGAGAATCAACAGAATTAACGGTCTCCTGATCCGGACGCCAAACTGATCAACCCTGTGAGAACCAGGAAAGCCTCCAGAATAATGGATGTGCTTTATCCTTATTCATGATATATTTTCCTTATAAATTGAAATTTCCTACTTTTCTGTTGACCCATTGTTCTATCCTGAAGAAAAGGCGATAAAACGCCCGGCAATCGGAGTTGACCTTCAGCTTGACAGTGCCCCTTGCTTATGTTAAAACTAAAAAACCCTCAAGACCCATACCGCACCATCGACCTGGAGCCCGATGAAGATCATTCAAGTCATTCCCACCTATAACGAAGCCAAAAACCTGCCGGCACTGGTTTCGGCCTTGTTTTCACTGCAAATTCCTAACCATCACATCCTTGTGGTGGACGATAACAGCCCGGACGGCACCGGCCAGGTCGCCGAGTCCCTGGCGGAAACTTACCCGGGACGCCTGTCCGTCCTGCATCGGGAGGCTAAAGCCGGCTTGGGGAAAGCCTATATCAACGGTTTGCGCCACGCGTTGAATGCGGGCGCCGATGTGATCGGCATGATGGACGCCGATTTCAGCCACCCGCCCGAGCGCCTGCCTGCCCTGCTGGAAGCCCTGTCCGAAGCCGACCTGGCTATCGGCTCGCGCTATGTCCCCGGCGGGGGGGTCGACCGTGATTGGCCCCTGTGGCGCAAGGGGCTCTCATGGTTTGGCAACACCTATGCCCGCACAATCCTGGGACTGCCCATTCGGGACACCACCGGCGCTTACCGCCTGTGGCGCCGTTCTGCCCTGGAGGCGATCCCCTTCGAAGATACTCGCTCCAGCGGGTACGTGTTCGTCATCGAGCTGGCGTACCTGGCAAAATTAGCCGGTTTGCGCTTTGCCGAGGTGCCAATTTACTTTGCCGAGCGCACCCAGGGTGCATCAAAAATGACGCTGCGCATCCAGCTCGAAGCCGCCATCCGGGTCTGGCAGCTCAGGCGCCTCTATCGTAATAAACGGGTTTAATTGGGGGATTGAGAAGCGGGGGTGAGGGAATCAGGGATTAGGAATCAGGGATCAGGAAACAGGGATTAGAAATCAGGAATCAGGAATTAGGGATCAGGAATCAGGTGATCAGTGAATGGTGATCCTACTCGCTTTGCTCGGGGACGATGATGGTGAATGGTGAATAGTGAATGGTGGATGGGGTGCAGGGGATTAGGAATCAGGGACCAGGAAACAGGGATTAGGAATTAGGAGATTAGGAATTAGGTGATCAGGGATCAGGGGTCAGGTGACCCGCTACCCGCTACGAGCCAACCTCTTCCACCAACCGGATCCAGTCCTCAAGCTTAAGATCCTCCGGTCGCATGCGCGGGTCAATTCCAGCATCTTCCAGAATTGATGACAGGGTATCCCCTAACACCGACTTAAGCGAATTACGCAACATCTTGCGCTTCTGGTTGAAGGCTGCGTGAGCCAGCTTGAACAGGGTGGACACCTCTCCTGCCGAAAGCAAAGGCTGCGAGTACAGGTCGATCACCAGCACGCTGGAATCAACCTGTGGCGGCGGGTAAAAACAGCGCGCCGGGATGTGGCTGGCGATGCGGGCTTCGCCATAGACCTGCACCGAAAGCGAGAGCAGGCTTGTCTTTTCTTCACGGTTGAGGATGCGCTCAGCGACCTCTCGCTGCATGGTCAGCACAATTCGCCGGGGACTCACTGCCCCCTCCAGCAGGTGACGGATCACCGCCGAGGTGATGTAATAAGGAATATTGGCTACCACCAGGTAGCCGTCCTCAGAAAACAGGTCTGTAACGGGGATCGCCAAAACATCCCCTTTCACCAGGCGCACATTGTCAAAGGGTGTCAGCACGGCTTCCAGAGCCGGATACAGGCGGTTGTCGATTTCAATCGCGGTCACATACCGGGCTTGTGTTGCCAGGAGTCGGGTCAGGTTGCCCACCCCCGCACCGATCTCTAATACGCGGTCTGTCGGGCTCACCCCGGCATCCTGTACCACCTTCAGCAGGGCATTGTGGTCGGCTAAAAAGTTCTGCCCGAGGGATTTTTGCGGTCGAATCCCAAAGCGTTTGAGCAGCTCGGGGACGTGCAGCGGTTCTAAGGCCATGGCAACACCGCCGGGTACCAGGCAGGCACAGGGGTTAGAAAGTACAACGTCGTCCATCTGGACCATTGTTGATAATCATTATCTGAGTAACCCAGGTCAATCCAGAAATGACTGAAATATAATCCACCCCCGCCAATATCGGCAATCACACCGCGCCCATAGCCCTGGACAAACACGGGCTGCAAGCGCATCATGTTGTACCAGTTGCGGGTCACGCTAACGATCCCTTTCTGCAGGGGCAGCCCGCTGGCGGTCCGATCATTGCACACCCCCTCTCCCAGTCCCAACCGACACGGCGAAAATGAGGTGGCATACACGCTGATTTTGCGCCAGAATTCAATTTCCTGACCGTCTACCACCTCGGTGCGCACTTCAACCCTTGAGCCGTAGCCCAGCACGCCGTCTGCAGCTTCGCTGGCTTGCCAGCTTTGCGGCTCATCGCGCCAGACCTCTTCTCCAGCGGCATAGCGCACCCTCTCCCGGCTGGCATAAATCCCCACCTGACCGGGGGTGACCACGGAAATTTCGTCCAGAAACGTGTTGGGGTCCTCAACGTATTCATTCTGGTAAGGCACTTCGTCCTTCAGGATGGTGATTTTCTCCTCGACACGGACGATCTCAATTTCTCCTGTAACCGGTACCGGCTCATCCTCTGCCGGGAGGGATTGATCCAGATTTTGCAATCCAAACCCGAGGTCGTGTAAAGCTTCGCTGACGGTTTCAGCAGCCGTCAAACCGGTCAGTTCAGCGCCGCCCGCGCTGATCCGCACCAGGCGCGCCCGCCGGATGACGACGTTCAGCGTTTCGTCTAAGGGCGTCATTAAATCTTCAGAGATCCAATCCTGCGGCGCAATGAACACCTGTGCGGCTTCAAGGGCAGCGCCCAGGGTGGATTCCTGACTGAAAAAGCGGCTCTCAACGCCATCGATAAGCAGGTGAACTGCGACTGCTGGCTGAAACTGGAGCAGGACAAAACCCTCGCCTTCCAGGGGTTGCTGCGGATCGACCACTCCGCCATTCACCAACACCCGGTCGCCAGGAAACAGGTCAACACCGATTGCGGCGATCAGGTTCGCCGGAATACGTTCAGCAGTGCGCAGCCTGACCTCATCTGCGGGTGTGCGGATAAGAACCTCGCGGGCTGGTTCAACGGTGATCACCGCTGGTGCCCAGAACCACAGGTCACCCTCGGGCGTCAGGCGATCATCCTCACCGACGCTGACGCCGGCTGCTCGCAGCACGCCTGAAACCCGCCAGGCTGCCGTCCGCACCTGAATCGGGTCGCCTGCCACAATCACCGTGCTGGTTTGCTGCAACCCAAGCCAGATCAAGCCCAGCCCAACCAGGATCAGCAGCAACGCCCCCGGGAAGAGCCATCGGCGCTGTTTAATCAAAAATCCTTTCGTAGAACACAAACTTTGTTGAAACATGTGCATTAATTAATGAAACAACCCATCCCAGGGATGATGCAGGGTTCGCTCATGCCATCGATCATATCCGAATATTCTGTGTTCATCAACACGTATCACAGCAATCAACCAAAATCTTGACAGGTTATTGAAATTTATAGTAAAACTTGCAAAATATAGACCATTAACGACCGTCCGCACGGGCAATTCTCACCAACGTTTGCACTAAAAGCTCCTGCCAGGGTTCGTTTTCCGGATCATGAAAATGAATGCGATAGGCGTTCTTTCCCGAGGACACCGGGTAGCCCAGTTCGGGTAAATTTCGGTTCTCAATCCCGCTGGGAAGCGGCGGGTAGCGCAACAGGATCTGACGCCCCTCAAAACTGACCGCTGCCAGCCCGGCTTTGGCAGCCAGCACCTTGATCTTAATCTGGAACAGCAGGTTGCTCACCCGCTCAGGCGGGGGACCAAAGCGATCAACAAATTCCATCTCGATCGATGCCAGGGCGGCTTCATCGTGGATATCCGCCAGGCGCCGGTACAGTTTCAGGCGCAAAGCCTGGTCGGGAATGTAAGTGTCGGGGATGCCGATCGATAGCGGCAGGTTGACCGAGGTGGGGATGGTCAGTGAGGCATCCAGCACGCTTGCGTCGCCCGGACCCTTCGCACCGGTTGCCAGGCGATATTGGTTCACCGCCTGCGCCAAAAGCCGCGTGTAAAGATGGAATCCAACCGAAGCGATATAACCGGATTGACGCGTGCCCAATAGCTCGCCCGCACCACGCATTTCGAGGTCGCGCATGGCGATGGCGTATCCTGATCCTAACTGGGTGTTCTCTGCCAACACCTCTAACCGCTCCTGACCTTCGGGTGTGGGCGCCCTCAAGCGATGACGGAACAAGTACGCATAAGCCCGTTGCGCCCCCCGACCCACCCGTCCGCGTAACTGGTAAAGCTGCGCCAAGCCTAAGGTGTCCGCCCGGTCAACGATCAGCGTGTTGGCGTTGGGGATATCCAAACCGGCTTCAATGATCGACGTGCACAGCAGAACGTCCACCTCGCCATCGGTGAACCTGTGCATCGTTGCTGCCAATTCGTTCTCATCCATCTGCCCGTGTGCAATCGCGATGCTTGCTTCTGGTACCAGCCTCTCCAGGCGAGCTTTCATCGCGTTGATTGTCTGAACGCGGTTATGCACAAAGAACACCTGCCCGCCGCGCTCCAGCTCGCGCACGATTGCATAACGTACCAGCTTGGAATCATAAGGGCCGATATGGGTGACGATCGGCAGGCGTTCTTCAGGCGGCGAGTTGATGGTGGAAATATCACGTACTCCGGTCAGCGCCATATAAAGGGTGCGCGGAATGGGCGTCGCCGTCAGGGTGAGTACATCCACAGAGGTGCGCAGTTTTTTGAGGTGTTCCTTATGCGCCACGCCAAAGCGCTGTTCTTCATCGATCACCACCAGGCCCAAATTTTTGAAGGAAACATCCCCCGAAAGCAAGCGGTGTGTACCGATGACAATGTCCACTTTATTGGTGCTCAGGTCCTTGATGATGCGATTCTGCTCCCGCTGGGTGCGAAAGCGCGAGAGCATTTCCACCTCCACCGGGAAGGTTGCCAGTCGTTCCCGAAAGGTGTCGTAGTGTTGTTGTGCCAGCACGGTCGTGGGCACCAACACCGCCACCTGCTTGCCGTCCATCACAGCTTTGAAAGCAGCCCTCAGGGTGACCTCGGTTTTTCCGTAACCCACATCCCCGCACAACAGGCGGTCCATCGGGCGGGGGTTTTCCATATCTGCTTTGATTTCAGCCAGGGCTTGAAGCTGATCTTCGGTTTCAATGTAGGGAAAGCTGGCTTCCAGTTCGCGCTGCCAGGGAGTGTCCTGGCTGAAGGAAAACCCTTCCGCCACCTGGCGCTGGGCATATAGATCCAACAGCTCACCGGCGATTTCCTGCACGGCTTCGCGCACCTTCTGCTTGGTGGCGCTCCAGGTGCTGCCCCCCAGGCGAGAGATCACGGGAACGTGCCCGTCAGCACCGATATAGCGTGTCAGGCGATCTGCATGGTGGATGGGCACAAACAGATGATCCTGGTCGGCAAATTCGATGCACAGATACTCCTGCAATGTTCCCTCGTGTGTACGCTGGACCAGTCCGGCGAACTTGCCGATGCCATAATCCACATGCACCACCCAATCGCCAGGTTCCAGGTCGGCGTAGCTGGATTCGGGAGCCTCGGCGGTCGGGCGATAACGCCGCCGGGGTTGCGGGCGCGCCCAGCCGAAGATTTCGCTGTCCGTTAAGAGATGCAGCATTCCTCCATCACGGGTGGTGAGTGACCAGCCTCCCGCCAGGTTGCCTTCAATGAATTGGCTTTCAAGCTGTTGTTCTGCCCGGGCGTCCTGAGCAAGCAATCCATCGCGCCACAAATTCCGCAAACGCGCCGACTGCCGCGAGACGACCACCCAGGGCTGACCCTCGCGCTGAAGCGCCTTCAGATGATCCATAAAATCCCGCAGTTTGCCGGCAAATCGCGGCCCGGATAAAAAATTCGCTGCCAAAGCGGGCTCATCCAGCGCACCGGTATACCCCAGCTCGACCAGCGGGCGTTTGCCAACCCGGTCTTCAATTTCAGACCAGGTGAAAAAAGGGAGCGGGAAATCAGCATCGATCTCGCCCGCCCGGATGGCATCGTCCCGTCGCGAGAGGCTTTCCTCTTCGATTTCAGTCACAGCTGCGGCAATGAATTCCTGTCCATCCAGGGCGATCAACGCGTTATCGGGCAGGAAGTCCAGCAAACAACCTCCCATGGGATGCGCCAGGGGCAATAAAAATTCCGAAAGGTCCTTCAACGGCAAGCCGGCTTTTTCCGCTGCCCTGGGCAAAATTTCCCGCGCCGGCGTGACCGTCAGGGCTTCAAGTTTTGCCAGCGTGCGCTGCGTGGCCGGATCGAAGGTGCGCATTGTGTCAATTTCATCGCCAAAAAACTCAATCCGCGCCGGTTCGTCCTCGCCGGGAGACCACACATCGAGGATTCCGCCGCGGCGCGAAAACTGACCCGCCTCAACCACGATATTGGCGTAGTCGTAGCCGGTTTCCACCCACTCACGGGTCAGTCCATCGGGAGTGACCTGCTGACCGATCCGCAGTGCGCGAGTGTGTTTGATGAAATCGCGGCGGGGGAGCGTGCGGGTCATGATCGCCCGCACCGGGGCAACGATCACCGGCGGGTGCCCAGGCTGTGGCATTCCGGGGATTAACAGCCTGGCCAGCAAGGTCAACACCTGCAAACGGTCCCGACGTGTGCCGGCGCCCCAGCCTGATTTTTCATAAAATAAGGGGTTGGGTTCCGGGAAGTAGTGCACGCCCGCTTCACCCAGCCAGAACCCTAACTCTTCATACAGAGCCAGGGCACGATCGGCGCGATTGGTGATCAACAAAATCGGGCACGCCAGGTCGTGCTGCAGGCGCGCCAGCAACGGCAGGCGCGCGGCACGCGGCAATCCCAGCCCCGGCAAGGTCTGACTGCGTCCGGGCGCCCCCTGCAGGTCGGATAGCAGTTCACGGTAAGCCGTTAATTCACCGATTGCGTCGAGTAATTGCATTAATCCTGATCCTCGCCCGGGTCAGCGTCTTTGTTCGGGCGTTCATTGAACATTGTCATCGCCGGCTCAATCCCTTCCAGCACAAAGGTGCGCATCGCCTGCACGGCGCGATCCAACACCTGCGGCAGCAGCTCCTGCTGGGGTGGGTCAAAATCGTGCAATACGAAATCCGCCGGATCCATGCGCCCGGGCGGTCGACCGATGCCCACTCGCAGACGGGGGAATTCGCGCGTGCCCAGCCGGTTCATAATCGAATCCATCCCCTTATGACCGCCGGTCCCGCCCCCAGGGCGCAGGCGCAGGCTGCCAAAGGGCAGATCAAGATCGTCGTACACCACCAGGATTTGATCGACGGGGATCTTGTAGAAGCGAGCCAGGGATGCCACCGCTTGCCCGGATTTGTTCATAAATGTTTGCGGCTTAGCCAGAATCACCCGCTGATCATCCAGCAGACCCTTTCCTACCAGGGCGTTGCGTTCCACACGCGCAATGGAGATATCAATAGCGCACGCCAGGGCGTCTATTGCCATAAAGCCCACATTGTGACGGTTGTGGTGGTAATCCGGGCCGGGGTTGCCCAGTCCAACGATCAAAAATGGATTGTTTTCGCTCATTCTCGTGTTTCTGAACCGGTTAACTGTTAAAATCGCTCATTTTCCTTGCATTTACGCGCAAAAAGGTCTGCCCTCCGGAAACAGGGGCAATCCATGCGGCAATGAATTGACCTTTAATTTTAGCACGCGAGGAGACGAATTGTGATCCCACTTCGCGCAGCACTCCCTGTGCCCTGCAAGGGTATCGAGCGCCTGCGCTCAGCCCCTTCCGCTGCGCTTCTGGGACGGTGATGGTGAATTGTTTTTTATTCAGCAGGCATCCGGTGTTGGATTAATGTGAGGAGGAATGAAAAAACTCCCCGGTGTCGATCGCCGGGGAGTTTGGTTTCGTCCGAAGGTTGAATTACATCAAACCAATGATGCGGCCGGTCTCAAAATCGATATCGATATCGTAATACGCGGGTCGGGTGGGCAGGCCGGGCATGGTGCTCATCGTGCCCAACAGCGGATAGAGGAATCCGGCGCCCACAGAAGCATTCACCGAGCGAATGGGGATGCGGTAATTCTTGGGGCGACCTTTTGCCGCCGGGTCGTGGCTCAGGCTGAGGTGGGTTTTGGCCATGCAGATCGGGATTTTGTCAAAGCCCAGGCGGGTGTATTCTTCAATTTGCTTTTCCGCCTCGGGTGAGTAATCGACGCCGTCGGCACCGTAGACCTTGGTGGCGATGATCTCAATTTTCTCTTTGATGGGAATGTCCAGCGGGTAAAGGAATTTGAAGTTGGTTTCCTGCTCAGCGGCTTTGATCACGGCTTTGCCCAGCTCGATGGCGCCTGCGCCGCCCTCTTCCCAGTGGTTGGTCACCACCGCGTCGAAAACCTTGCCGCTTTCGTAGCAGGCCTTTTTGATCAGGTCTAACTCGGCATCGGTATCGGTGTGGAAGCGGTTGATGGCGACGACAATGTTGATGCCATAATGGCTGGCGATGTCAACATGCGCCATCAGGTTTTCCAGTCCAGCCTGTAATAATTCCAGGTTTTCTTCGACATATTCCGGTGCCAGGGGCGCACCTGCCACCACTTTGGGACCGCCGCCGTGCATTTTGAGCGCCCGGACGGTGGCGACCAGAACCACCACATCGGGGATATTGCCCGAATAGCGGCATTTGATGTCAAAGAACTTTTCCATGCCCATATCGGCGCCAAAGCCCGATTCAGTGATCACGTAATCAGCCAGTTTCAAACCGATCATATCCGCCATGATCGAGCTGTTGCCGTGGGCGATATTGGCAAAGGGACCGGCGTGAACAAAAGCCGGGGTGCCTTCCAGGGTTTGCATCAGGTTGGGCATCAGGGCATCCTTCATCATGACGGTAGCCGCTCCGCCCACGCCGACGTCATCAACGGTAACCGGGTTGCCATCCATATCCAGTGCCAGCACAATCCGACCGATGCGCTCACGCATATCCTGTAAGCTGGTCGCAAGTGCCAGAACAGCCATTAATTCACTGGCAACGGTGATAATAAAATTCGTCTTAAGGTTAAATTCTTTTTCATCCGGGCCCTGACCGATGGTGATCCCGCGCAGGAGCCGATCGTTGGTGTCGATGGCGCGTCGCCAGGTAAGGGTTTCGCGGTCGATGTTTAGACGGGCAAACTTGCGCCGTTCCTCTTCGGTCAGCTCATCCGGGTCGGTTTTGTTGATGCCCAGGTTCTTCAATCGGTGCAGCATGTTAACGGCAAAACTGCGCTTGCCTTTCTTGTTGGGAGGGCATAAGCGATTGAAAAGGGCTTCGTCGCTCTGGTAGGATTCGTGGAACATGCGGGTTTCAATGGCGGCTGCGATCAGGTTATTGGCAGCAGTGATGGCGTGGATGTCGCCGGTGAGGTGCAGGTTGAAGTTCTCCATCGGGACGACCTGGCTGTATCCGCCGCCGGCAGCGCCGCCTTTGATGCCAAAGGTCGGTCCCTGGCTGGGTTGGCGGATGGCGGTCAGCACCCGCTTGCCCAGGTGCGCGCCCAACGCCTGGCTCAAACCGACCATGGTGGTCGACTTGCCTTCGCCCAGGGGCGTGGGCGTTATGGCGGTAACATCGACGTATTTTCCATCGGGCACATCGGCCAGGCGCTCCAGGACGGAGAGGTGCACTTTAGCCATGTATTTTCCATAGGGATCGTATTCATCCGGCAGGAGGCCCAGTTCTTCAGCGACCTGTGTAATGGGTTTAAGTTCAGCCTCCTGGGCGATTTCGAGGTCCGAGGGGACAGGATGGCGTCGATTGAGTTTGGTGGGGGTAAAGGGGGTATTCGGTTTTTGATTCATGCCGCAAATTTCCTTTCACAAAGAAGTAAACATCCTTTTGATGCCAGTTGCCAGAATTATTTTTATTTAAGTCCAATTATGCCGAGAATGCTTAAATAAATCAAGGTAATTGAAATTATTTCGTTTTTTGTCAAGTTTAATGTAAGTTGAGATGGCATTCTCTATTCAGAATTGCGGATAATCCAGGATACATTATAATTTAAAATCACCCGACCTGGAAAGCTGACTGAAAAGATGGGCAAGAAACGAGTTCAAACCTTGTTAATCGCTGTGGCGCTATTGTGCCTGCTTTTTTTAAGCAGTTGTGTCGTTATCAGCGAAGAGATTAACGTCTTTGAGGATGGCTCTGGCACCATGCGGTTTGCGATCGGGGTTAAACAAGAGAATTATGAAAACTTCCAGGAAGCGCTGCCTGAAGGCTACGCGTTAGAAAATTATTTTGCGACATTAACTCAAAATGAAGCGTTAGCGTCAATGCAAGCCGATCATTACATGCAGGATGGGCTGCATTGGGAGTCTGTTGAGCTTGAAGTGGCGGATTTTGTCGCGCTTTTCTCCCAAAAACGGCGTATCGGGCCGGTTGAGATTACCTTTGATGAGCGGGAGGAAGGCTTCCGGTTCACTCAAACCATTGACCTGGCGAAATCTAACCTGGTCATTCCGGGGGTGCATTTGATGGATTTGTCTGCGCTGGAGTTTACGGTGGATCTCAAGACGCCCCAAATCCTCAATTCCAATGGCGTGCAATCCGCAGCGGGGGTCAGCACCTGGACGATTCCAATGGACGAAGTTTTGCGGGACGGCTCAACCGTGTTTTTGCGTGCGGATTACATCCTGGAGCCCTATGAAGGGATTTTTATCCCCTGGGAGGTGTTTTTTCCTTACCTGGTGATCGGGTTTCTTGCCCTGTGCGGCCTGGCGATCGTGACCGTCATTTTTGTTAATACGGTCCTCAAGCGGGAAAAAGCGCCGACGTTAAAATTCAAGTAAACGCCTTTTTACCTGGCAGTTAACCGCTACACGGGTTGCCGGGTTTCATGTATAATCAGCCGTAGACATCATCCTAATACACCGAAGGAGATCTGGATGCTTCTTTTAGATGAACGCCGAAAAGTTGTGGACTATGCCCAAAAAATGCTCAGCACAGGTTTGGTTAAGGGCACGGGCGGCAATATCAGCCTGACGAACGAAGATAAGAGCCTGGTGGCGATCACACCCTCGGGGGTTGCTTACGAAACGATGAGGCCGGAGGATGTGGTGGTGCTTGACCTGGATGGGAACCATGTGGATGGGGATTTGCTGCCCTCCTCCGAGCTTGGATTTCACCTGGCTTTGCTGCGTCAACGGATGGAGATTAAGGCAGTGGTGCATACCCATTCTGATTATTCGACCGCCTTAGCCTGTTTGCGCTGGGAGCTGCCTGCAGTGCACTATTTAATTGGCTCTGCCGGGTTCAAAGTCCCACTGGCGCCCTACGCGACCTTTGGCACACCGGAACTGGCTGAGGGCATTTGCGAGACCATCGGGGATGGCAACGCGGTGCTTTTGGCTAATCACGGGCTGGTAGCGGTAGGCGTCAGCCTGAGCAAAGCCTTTTCCACGGCTGAGATGGTTGAATACGTGGCAAAACTGTACCTGATCACCCGCTCGGTCGGGTCTCCGGTGGTGCTCAACAGGGGGGAGATGCAGGATGTGTTGGAGAAATTCACCACTTATGGCGTGCAACCAGGAAAATCAAAAAATTGATGGATGAAAGCTGTGAAAATATTCACGCATCAGGACCTGGTGATTCATGCAAGAGATGGGTCATTATTAAGGGACGCATTAAAGGTGAGCTTGATCAACTTTGACTGGCAATTCTTTTAATGCTTAAAAGGGGTATTTAGGGCAGTACTGGGGGGTAGTGAAGACATTCGAGAGATACCGTGGAAAATTTTTAATTTTGGTAAATAACGACTAAGGTCAGCTCGATCCGAGAAAAAGCAATAAGCACCGCTGGAATCATTAAGATCAGAAAATCAATAAAGGTGACATCCCGAGGCAGCAGGTGTACCTATAAAATTTATCGGACCAGCTAAACCAGTGAATGTTACCCAATATTTTGAATTGATATGCTTCGTTGACAAAAATGATATTAAGCGATATATTTGTAAATATAATATTAGAGCGCTACCCAAGAAAGAAGTAAAAATGAAAACAACACTATTAAAATCAAAAATTGTTTTGATTGCATTGTTGCTGTGTTTGATGCTACCTAGCTGCATTCAAAAAACAGAAAATTTAGATCAAGTAGCTGTTCTAGGCAAAAACGATGAAGATGGAACCGTATTTATCCCTCTTTATAACGGCAAAGTGATTGAGATCAAAGGTGATATTCGAAGAGCTTCAGTAACCCCTGACAGGGAAAAAATAATTGTCCTTGAAAATGATGACAGGTTGTATCAAACTGACCTAAAGCTGAAAGAAGAAATCACAATCGCTGATGATGTTTTATGGTACAGTGATTTGCAAAATGAGGGGCTGTTCTACATAAACTCCTCCCATAAAACTTTTCGATACACGTTCGCGGACAGATTGCATGTTGAGATTGAAGCAAATTTTTCCCCTGATCATGCAAACTTTTTCGACTTTCTTGTTGCAAAAAATAGTTTATCTGTTTTGTATGTCACTGAGGATGGCAGTTTGTTTACTATGCCGTACAATGCGATTTCTGGAAATAGAATTGCATCAACTTTCGGAAACGTCCAATTCCTTGGAATTTCAGATGACGGAAAAATATGTGTATGGTCTGCAAAAGATACAGACATAGGGGAATATAAAATATTTCTTTATGATGGAGATGAGAGCCATGCTTTATTTGATAAGAATCCGTTTTCACCTACATATATTCAATTTTCAAAAAATGATAATTTAGTCGTCTTAATCAATTATGGCAGTGATATCCTTTATTTTAAAGAAAGGGATGGAAAAATCATTTCTGCGAAACTTGGTGGCTTGTTTGGGCACGGGGATATTTTTACAAATACTGGACCGGTTTATCGTGATCAATCAAACAAATTCGAAGGATTATATCTCCTCGCTCAAGACAATAGGAGAACAAGCCTGTATCATGTTGACACGGATGGCGATCGAGAGAAATTAATATCCGACGTCGTTGACATGGAAATTGTTAATGGGAATTTGTTCTATTCAAATTCTGAAGGCGATTTGTTTTTTGCAAGATTGAAAATTAATACGATTGAAAATGAGAAAAGAATTGCATATGATGTAGCAGATTTTGTTGTTTCTTCTGATGGAAAAATAATTTATTATACAAAAAACCTTGATTCTTTAGGAACAGGCACACTTTATCGAAAAGACCTGAATGGAAAAGAGCCGGAAAAAATTTCCTCGAATGTATCTCACCAATGTTACTTCACAGTTGATCCTAAAAACTGCTTTTCTGAACTCTATGTCAGCGTTGATGGTAATACGATTTATTATTTTGAAGATGTAAATCGTCTTGGCTATTCTTGGGGAGTTGGCAACTTAATGAGTAACACACTTGGCAATGAATCAATCAAAATTTCCAGCGAGGTTATTATGACTTCGCTTACAAGTGGATTATTCAATAAATTGTTAAACCCAAGCTATTTTACATTTGAAAAGTTTGTTGAGGTTACCAAAGATAACCATGTGCTGGTAAATTGGATGTTTTTTAATGGCAAAAATACAGGCATTTTAGTAAAAAATGTTAGCGCTTCGTTTATATATTGAAAAAACCGCGAAGCTCTTCGTTTGCAGGCTTGATAGGATTGCTTCGTGAATTGAAATCAATTTTCATTTCTTCCAATTCTCACGGTTTATTGTTTTTACAGCAGACATTTGGTTAAGCTTGGGCGTCGTTATTTATTAGAGGATGGGAAAATTATTTGAGAAATATGATTTGCTTAAGCTTCCTGAGTTGTTAATTATGGATCATGGTAAGCAGTGGCGGTGTCAAGTATTTTTTCTCAATAATCACTTGTTTTAAAATATCCATATTTATTTTCAAGTGTATCTTTTCTCTCCAGAATAAAGCAAGGTTGATTTCCGTTTGCTCAACCATCAATGTTAAATTTCTCATAAACTTTTTTTAAATTGCGTTATAATAGATTGCAAATTTATTGTCTTATTGATGTTATTAAATGAATCGAGTTATCATCGAAATTTTCGGATTAATAATCCCTTGCTGGTTTAAAATCAGCGCGCTGCAAAAGCCGATACCTTTTGCAATCGTGGATCAATTAAAGGCTGTTCCGGGTTCCTCTTTGCCTGGGCAGCCTTTTTTTATTATTGAGTGGAATAATAATTTGGAGGCTAAGTGAGTGAACCCATTGTTTCAATACGAGATGTAAAGTATCGCTATCGTGGGCAGAAAGTGAATGCCCTGGAGGAAATCAACCTGTCGCTTGAGCCGGGTGAGTTCCTGATGTTGATGGGCCCCAGTGAAGCCGGCAAGAGCACGCTGGCCGCCACAATCAACGGCTTGATCCCTCATTTTCACATGGGCAAGTTAGAGGGTGATGTGACTGTCAAAGGTCGCAATACGCGTGATCATTCGGTGGCACAAATGGCTGAACTGGTGGGCATGGTTTTTCAGGATTTTGAGGCGCAGCTCTTTTCCACCAACGTGGAGCTTGAAGTCGCCTTTGGACCGGAAAACTTTGCTGTGCCACGGGAAGAAATCAAAGAACGCATTGACGAGAACCTGGCTTACGTCGGGCTGGAAAGATTTCGCAATCGACCGCCGTCCACGCTTTCCGGCGGGCAGAAGCAGAAGTTAGCCATCGCTTCGGTGCTGGCGTTAAAGCCCCAGGTTCTGGTGATGGACGAACCCACCACCGACCTGGACCCGATCAGCAAGATGGGCGTGTTCGAAATCACCCACCGTTTGTGCAAGCGCGATGACCTGACTCTGTTGATTATTGAACATGAAACCGAAGAAGCTCTTTTTGCAGACAGGATTGCACTCATCAGAGATGGAAAATTGATTAAGGTGGGTCCGACGCGGGAAATATTAACCGATGTGGCGTTGATGGAATCCCTGGGCGTGATGCCGTTGGGCATCCCCAAATTCTTTAAGGCAGTGGGTGTATCCGAGTTGCCGCTTACCCCTGATGAAGGTGTGGAGACCTTTAAATCCTTGAAATTACAGATTAATGATCTTGCATACCAGGAAATGGTGGCCAGAGAAAAGGCTGAACTGGAAAAATTCAACGAGCCATTGATCCAATGCACAAATCTTTCGCACACCTATAAAGGTGAGGTTGAAGCGCTGAAAAAAGTTAACATTGAGATTCATCGTGGCGATATGGTGGCGATTATTGGGCAAAATGGCAGCGGTAAAACGACCTTGGCCAAGCACTTCAACGGACTGCTCCTGCCCACTGAAGGAGAAATCCTGGTTAATGGGAAGCCCACCCGCGAACAGGGAATTTTTTCTCTCGGAAAAACGGTTGGTTATGTGTTTCAAAACCCGGATCATCAAATTTTCTCAGAAAAGGTCTTCGATGAAGTCGCCTTCAGCCCGCGCCTCAGGAAATTGCCTGAGGAGGAGATCAAACAGCGCGTGTTGGAGGCTTTATCTGCAGTGGGCCTTGAAGGTTTGGAAGAGGAGGATCCCTTCACCCTGACCAAGAGCGGTCGTCAACGGGTTGCGGTGGCTTCGGTGCTGGCTTCGAACCCGGATGTCTTAATCCTGGACGAGCCCACCACCGGGTTGGACTACAGTGAACAGAGCAGCATGATGAACATGGTCAGGCGCTTGAATGAAAACGGCAGCACGATCATTTTCATCACCCATCATATGTGGGTCGTGGCTGAATATGCCAAACGCGCCTTTGTGATGAAAGACGGTGATGTTATTCTGGAAGGTAGCACCCGGGAGGTGTTCTCCCACAGCGAAGTTCTACGAGACGCTTTTTTGCGTCCACCCCATTTTGTTGAATTTACCCGTCGTCTGGGTTACACATTTTTAACACCCGCCGAAATGAAAGCCTGTTTAGAAGGAGCGCATAGCTGATGGATGCTGAAATTTATATTGACAATAATTCATTTATTCATCGTCTGGACCCTCGGGTCAAGATTATCATATTTCTTCTGACCTTTGTGGCGATCTTGCTATTTCAGGACCCCTTGTGGATGTTGCCGATTACTGTTTTAATCATCATTCAGTTGGTGGTCTCAGGTGCTCTGGTTAATATGCGCCGAATTCGATATATTTTAATCGTTTTGACGATTTCCAGTTTGATCTTATGGAATTTATTTTCATCTGGCGAGACCAAGCTATTCTGGTTTTTTTCGGTTGAATCTCTTACCTATGCTGTGGCACGGACTATGCTCATGATCCTGATGATCTCTACCGGCATGGTATTGATTACCTCCACGCGTAATGAGGAACTGGTCAACGGCATGATCCGGTTGGGGATGCCTTACCGGGTTGGCTTTGCGATTTCCACAGCCTTGCGACTGGTACCGACGATTGTGACCAGCACCCTCACCATCAGCCAGGCTCAACGCAGCCGCGGCCTTGACCTGGAATCGGGCAATCTTTTTGAAAGGGTAAAGAAATTTTTACCTTTGCTGGTGCCTGTGTTTATCTCAAGCATCCGCAATACCAATATCTTCGGCATGGCTTTAGAGTCCAAAGGCTTTGGTGCTTCAGAGAAACGTACCTTTTACCTGGATTTTCATATGAATAAAACCGATTATATTGTGCTGGCATTTTCCATCTTGTTCATGCTGGTTTCGATTTACTTTGCGGTTATGGGTTATGGGAAAATCGAAGGATTAATTCGATGATGAGTTTGGAGGATTTATGCAGTTAAGTGAAATCAATGCCCTATTGCCATTCTTATTACGGCGAGAAAACGTCGCCCGTTATGAGGATGGGGCAGTGGTGATGTGCGATCGGCGAAAATATCCCTTCGAGAAGGCTTTTCATCGTTGCCATGATGTCGAAGACGCCGCAAGGGCAATTGAAGATATGGTGACCCAGGGCGGCGGTCCACAATATGTTGGTTTATACGCCATGGCTATGCTGGCAGGACAGGTGGCGGATCAGGACAGCGTCAAACAGCGGGAGGCTTTTCAAACGGCTCGCCAGCGATTGGTCAGAACCAGGCCGACCAATACCAGCCTGGCGCGCCTTCTGGAACGCGCCATCGGGATCATGTACGACGCCCTGGATGAAGGTCAATCGGTCGAAGCAAAGCTGTTGGAATGGATTGAGCATATTCGTGATCTCAGCTATGAGAAACACCTTAAATGCGGTCAGTTTGGCGCCAGTTTGATTGATGATGGAGATGGCATTCTGACGATGTGCTTTGCAGAAACCTCTTTGTTGATGACTCTGGCGATTGCCAAACAACAGGGCAAAAACATGCAGGTCTTCACGCCCGAAACCCGGCCTTATCTGCAGGGTGCTCGCCTGACGGCTCCCAGTATCCATGAAATTGGTGTACCGGTTAAAATTATTACGGATAATATGCCTGCCCATGTCATTTCAGAGGGTAAAATTAAGAAATACTTCACCGCGGCTGACCTGGTAACCCTGGATGGTCACGTGGTTAACAAAATTGGCACATTCCAGAATGCATTGGCAGCCCATCATTATGGTGTGCCGTATTTTGTTTTCACCCAGGCGGCTGATAAACAAAAACCCAACCGGGCATCAATTGAAATCGAAGCCCGGGATCCTGAAGAAATCAGAACCTGCCGGGGTGTGGCCACCACCTTGCCTGAAATCGATGCCTATTACCCGGCTTTTGACATCACTCCACCGGAGTATGTGGCAGGTGTGATCACCCAGCATGGCATCCTCAGCCCGTATGATCTGGCGCGTTATTTTGGATAAGGATAGAATCGGAGAAAACAAGTATGGACGCAGCGATCATTTTCGGAACCGGCATTTACTTGATTAAGGGGTTCAATGGTGTGGAAAAGACGATCGAAACGCCCTATGGCCCGGCGCTGGTCAACATCGGTACATATGAGGGTTTTGAACTGGCTTTTTTAGCCCGGCACGGGTTGGACCATACAACTCCACCGCATAAGATTAATTACCGGGCAAATATCAAGGCGTTGCAAATCCTGGGAGTTAAGCACGTGCTGGCAACCAACGCGGTAGGCTCAATTACCCGCGTCATTCCCCCGATGGGCTTGGGATTGCTGACCGACTTCCTCGACTTTACCAGTGGTCGGGAGTTTACCTTTTTTGATGGAGGGAACTCAGGTCTGGCTCACACCAATATGGATGTGACCTATTGTCCGGTTTTGCGCAAAAAGATACTGGATCTGGCACCGGAGTTTGATTTGAAAATCCATCCAGAAGCTGTGTATGTTGCCACGAACGGTCCGCGCTTTGAAACACCGGCTGAGATTCGCATGTATGCCCAATTAGGCGGCGATGTGGTAGGAATGACAGGCATCCCCGAGGTCGTGTTGGCCAGAGAACTGGGAATGCACTATGCTGCGGTTGCCTATTCGATCAATTGGGCGGCTGGCTTAGAACAGGAAATGAGCTTTGTAGGCGACCAAATGGCAGATATTAAGCAACGTTTAACGATGCTGTTGGTTAATACTTTAAAAGCACAGCTTGATGAAACCTGTGGTTGCGAACAGGCTGTGATGATGATGCACGAACCGGTTAGAATATCATAAATTATTCTTCCAGTTTTTGTAAAGGAGGTGACACCCAACAAAAAAAAGAGAACCCATTTTCCGATCAACAAGTCTCATCAAATCGAATTGTCTTTTAGTTATTAAGGAGTTAAATCATGAAAGAAGTTGTAACCATGTGGAAGAACACCCGGATGATCATCCTGGTGGCGCTTTCCGCTGCAATTTACGCAGCATTTCTAATTGTTTTCAAGGGCGGCATCCCGATTGTACCCGGAGTCACCGAGGTGCGCCCGGCGAATGTCTTCCCACCCGTTTTCGGGCTGTTATTTGGCCCAGCTGGCGCCTGGGGCGCCGCCATCGGTAACTTAATTGGAGACCTGTTTGGCGGCACTTTGGGAATGGGCTCAATCTTCGGTTTCTTTGGGAACTTCTTCCTGGGTTTCATCCCTTACAAGATGTGGGGTGCAACCTTTGGCCTGGTGCCCAAGAATGACATGAAACAGAATACCAACAGCTTCAAGAAAGTGTTGGCTTTTGAACTGGTTTCACTGGTTGCTGCAGCAGCCTGTGGCGTCATTATTGCCTGGTATCTCGATTTAACCGGTATTGTTCCCTTTGCCTTCCTGGCAATCACCATCACCGTGAATAACTTTGCTGCTTCCGTTGTTCTGGGCCCCATCTTGTTGCTGTTGCTGTATCCGCGTGTCAAGCGCTGGGGTTTGGTGTGGACGGACATCATGGCTAAAGAAGATGTTGCTAAGGGCTTTGCTAAAACCATCGGTTCAATTCTCATGATCGTTGGCGCAATCGGCGGGTTGATTGTCGGCGTGCTGGTGGCCATTGGCGTTGCGGGTCAGCAGTTGTATGGGTTCACAGGAGCACAGGGTCAGGTTGCGGTCTGGTTGTCGGTTCTGCCATTCCTGCTGATGATCATTGTCGCCAGCGTGATGCTTTCCGGTCAAGAGCAGTTTGTAGAAGAGTTGGAAGATTAATCTCGGATAACGTGTTGGAAATAAAGGTGAGTGGTTGTTGAGCCACTCACCTGTTTTATATAAGGATGATGGCATGATGATCAAAGAGACCAACCGCATCGATACGTTGTTAACTGGTGGCACGATTATCACCATGAACCCCGAACGACAGGTTTTACATGATGCAGCTCTGGCGGTGCATGAAGGCAAAATTCTGTGGATTGGAGACGCCAGTGAAGCAGAATCCCGATTTACCGCTGGAGGGCGGGTTGATTTACAGGGTCGGGTGGTTATCCCCGGGCTGGTGAATACCCACGGGCATTGGGCGATGACGCTCATGCGCGGATTGGTTGATGACTGTCCGCTTGAACAATGGTTAGGGACCATCTGGCGGGTAGAAGCGGCAGTGCTTTCTCCTGAAACCGTCGTGACCGGTTCTGAGTTGGCCATCATCGAAATGCTGCGTTCCGGTACCACCTGCGCGGCTGATATGTACTGGTATTACCCGGAGGTGACGGAAACATCCCGACGAGCAGGATTCCGTATCGTAACCGGACCCAGTTTTGCAGAAATTGAAGGGTTTGAAGATTATCGCCATACCAACCAGATGATTGCCATCGAATACCTGGACCATTATGTCGATGTGCCCCTGGTGCATCCGTGCATCCAGGCGCATTCTGCTTATACCACGAGTCCGACGACCCTGGAACACGTGATGGGGTTGGTTCATGACCGTGGTTTACTTTTTGTGACTCATGCCTCTGAATCGAAAGGTGAGTTGGAACTGGTTCAGGAAAAGCATGGCGCACGCCCCATTGCGGTTTTAGATAAATTTGGTTTGTTGAGTGAACGCACCTTATTAGCCCATTGTGTGCACCTCACGGATGAGGAGATTGGTCGCCTGGCTGAGACAGGTACCTCGGTGGCGCATTGCCCTTCATCGAACTTGAAGCTGTCTTCGGGAATTGCGCGGGTAGCCGATATGCTTGCCCAGGGCGTTAATGTGAGCATCGGCACGGACGGCCCAGCCAGCAATAACGACCTTGACCTGTTTCACGAAGCGCAACTGGCGGCGCTGGTGCAAAAGGGCGTTACCGGCAATCCGAAGGTCTTGCCTGCTGAAAAAGTATTCTCGATGCTCACCATCGATGGCGCTCGCGCCGTTGGTTTGGATGACATCATCGGATCGTTGGAAGTTGGAAAATCTGCTGACCTGGTTGTGATTGATTTTAATTCAGCCAACCTGACGCCTTGTTACGATTATTATTCGCATTTGATTTATGCCCTTTCGATCGGTGATGTTCGAGATGCGATGGTTGCCGGGCAGATGCTGATGAAGGATCGGCAGATGCTTACATTGGATGAAGCCGCAACTCGCGCCGAAGCCAATCGCATCGCCAGGGAAGTTTTTTAATCCCTGTGTGTCGATAAAATTGAGACAACTGACGCCCATAATTTCGATGATCAGGCGGAGGAGAAGTGATAGGTCTCAAAAAAACATCAACTCACCAGACCCGGAAGTGATAATCAAACCTCAGTGATGGAGATAGACAGCAGAATATCAATAGAGAATGATCAAGAACGATGATGCCTGTAAACAACCCGTGGAGAATGGGGAATTACTACGATCCAATGACAATCCGTTTTTGAAGCACAATTTCGAATCCAGAGACAACAGGAGTTCCCTTGAAAAAGGGGATGTCAGATTTTGAGATATTTATGATTTAACAAGAAGATCCATAGTGCTTTCGTTTTATGAATGAATTAGAATTAAATGGAGGTGTAATGAAACAACAGAAAATCGTCGTATTTGGAAGTTATATCGCTGATCTAATAACTCATTGCAATAGATTGCCTACAATTGGGGAGACAATTAAAGCAAGCTCCTTTAATAGTGGGCCTGGAGGAAAGGGGTCTAACCAAGCTGTCGCTGCACAAAGAGCTGGCGCAGATGTTTTGTTGATAACAAAAATTGGAAATGATTACTTTGGAAAAGCTGCTTTAGATTTTTATTCATCAGAAAACATGCCTTTGGAAGGAATTATTGTTGACAATAACCATGCAACAGGATGTGCATTAATTATGGTCGGTGATGATACAGCGCAAAATATGATAACAGTTTATCTTGGCGCCTGTGATCACTTTACTTCAAAAGATATCGAATTCGCCAAGACTTTGATAAACGGAGCAGATATCATTTTAGTTCAACTTGAAACAAACTTAAATGCGACAACTGATATTCTGCAATATGCAAAGCGTTGTGATTGCCTTACTGTTTTAAATCCTGCTCCAGCTCAACAATTCGATGAAAATTTCTATGAGTTAGTTGATATTGTAATTCCAAATGAAACGGAAGCATCCATTCTGACAAACTCAATGGTTGAAAATGATCTCAATAGTTTAAGATTTGCAGCTAATAACTTTATTCGAAAAGGTGTTAATAAAATAATAATTACTTTGGGATCAAATGGTGTCTATGGCTTTGATGGTGCAAGTGATTTTATTTATCCTGCAAATGCTCCTTATCGGGTTGTTGATACCACAGGTGCAGGCGATGCATTTTGCGGAGGATTTGTTGCTGGATTATCAAAAAATTACAGTTTCTATGATTCGGTTCGCTACGGGACAACGGTTGCTGGTCTTTCTGTAACAAAATATGGAGCTGCCCCGTCAATGCCTTATGCGGAAGAGATAAATAAATATTATAAAAAATGAATTAAGAATAGTAGAATGGAACAATTAAATGACTAAGAAAATTGATTACTCAGAAATGATCAGAATCCCCGCTTCGACATATATATAGAGTGTTGTTCATCGAATTATGTAAGGAGATTGTCCTTATGATCATGGGCCAAGAGAAGTAAAAATCAGCGATATTAAAGTTAGTGTAACATTCTTTCTGTAAAATCTAGAACCTTAAAAAAGTGGTGAGTCAGAAGCCCCTAATAAGATCATAACATCTGAAAAGGAGAACTAAATGACTTACCAAGAAAATTATGACCTTTCGTCAAGTACAATAGAAAAGATGACAGGTTTGATGCAAACCATTACAGACCCACGCAGCAATGCAACCGGTTTTACTTACAATGATAACGATGACCTGATAAGGCTCACCAATGCGGTGGGAGACAGCGAAGTGTACACCTATGATGATGCGGGTCGAAACATCACTAAAACCAATGCTCGTGGTTTTACAACGACCTTCACTTATGATGATTTCGATCGGCTTTTGACAATTAAAGACGCACTGGATGGGGTTACTGCTTTTACATACGTTGCTGTAGGAAATGAACATAGCGAGATGAAACCCAATGGCAAGGCGACCACATTTACCTTTACCGATCGTGATCTGTTGCAGACAATCGTCGATCCAGCCGGGTATGTGACAACTTATAGTTATGACGCGGCTAAGAATTTAATATCCTTAACTGATGGCAACGGTCATACGACCACATTTAGTTACGATGCTTTAAACCGCAGGGTCAGTCAAACCAACCTGCTTAATCGGACCACAACCTTTACCTTTGATGGGAATGGAAACCTGGCGATACTTACCGATCCACTTAATCATGCGGTCACATCAGTTTATGATGCCTGTGACCAACCCGGGGAGAAAGGGGGATTACTACGGCCCGATGGCAACCTGTTTATTTAAAGCACAATTTCGAATCCAGAGACGACAGGAGTTCCCTTGAAATTTGAAGATCAAGCAAAAAGACTGTTCGAGGCGCATTACAATTGTGCCCAATCGACGTTTGGCGCCTTTGCCGAGCATTTTAATCTTGACCTGACCACCGCGGTGAAAATCGCAATGCCCTTTGGCGGCGGAATCGGGCACAGCGGCGGGATGTGTGGCGCGGTCAGTGGTGGGATCATGGTCATTGGGCTGGCCCGGGGTATCGATGTTTATGATAAAGATAAAAAAGAAGCTTGCTATGCTCTGGCGAGAGAGTTTTTGAACCGATTTTCTGCGCTGCATGGCTCATTGACCTGCCCTGGATTGCTGGGAGTGGATATCGGAGACCCATTAGCCCAGCAGGATGCACGAGAACGGGGCCTGTTTCGAGCGGTTTGTACGCAACTCGTCGTCGATGCAGCCCGGTTGGCGGCTGAGGTGTTGGAGCTGGACCAGGATGAGGGGTGAGGACTGGGTCACCACGACTGTCAATTAAATGGAACGCAACAAAGAATTTAGAATTTAGAGCTTAGAACTTAGAATTTAGAGCTTAGAGCTTAGAGCTTAGAGCTTAGAGTTTAGAGCTTAGGGCTTTGAAAGTTCACAAATTACGGAACTGAAAAAACCGAATTGCCTGTTATCCATATTTAAACCCACCATTTTTTAAGGTTAACGATGGCAATTTTCATGGCAGATCACATTAATATGATACAATAATAATTAGCTTAACAAGAATTTTGTCTCTCAGTGCAATTCTCATGAAATACTCATAATGCGGACCAAATTTAGTGTCTAACGGAAGAGAATAAGAGAGTATTTAATGAATTAATTGCGCCTTGTAGCGAAATTCTGTTTGGGAGAAAAACCACTATTTGCAAAAATGATGACTGGAGGTTTTTATCGGAGGAAAAGTTTATCCATAGTACAAAATGACGGTTAATTGTTAACAACTTTGGAGGATACGATGAAAAAAATAATTTTGAATGTGTTTACCTTCGTGTTGTTGCTCAGCTTCATGGCATCGCCAGTTCTGGCGGATCGACCAGCCAGGGGAGCTGAGAAGACGCCGGAGATCAAGCCAGCGCTGACAGCACGAAATCAAGATCCACCAAGCCTGGCGGTGAGCGAAACCGGATTGTACATTGTTCAACTGGACGATGCGTCCCTGACAACGTACATGGGTGGCATTCCCAGCTTGCAAGCCACCAGCCCGCAAGTGACTGGCGCCAACAAACTCGACACAACCGCACCGGCAAGCCTGGCTTATAAAGCGTACCTTGAAGGCAAACAGGTGGATTTCATTTCACGAATGGGTGCTTCGTTGGGGCGCTCTGTAGAGGTCAGGTTCCAATACCTGAATGTGCTCAACGCACTGGCGGTGAAAGTCTCCCACGAAGAGGCGCTCGCCCTTGCACAAATGCCAGGAGTGTTGGCAGTCTACCCCGACAGGGCACGTGAGATTGATACCGATGCCAGCCCGGCATTCATGGGTGCACCCACTTTTTGGGAAGGAGAATTTGGCCAGGACAAGCATCGTGGAGAAGGGGTGATTGTCGCCATGCTGGATACCGGCGTCAACCCGGAGCATCCCTCGTTTGCCGCAACCGATGGATATGGCTACACCCATACCAATCCCTTTGGCGCAGGGACTTATGTGGGGGTGTGTGACCCGGATGCTGATGACTATGATGTAGATTTTCCCTGTAACGACAAATTGATCGGTGCTTATAATTTCTATTCAGGACCTGATCCACAACCCACCAGCGCTCGAGATTGGCATGATCATGGCTCCCATGTCGGCAGCACTATCGCCGGGAACAAGCATGATGCCATTATTAGCGAGCTTGGGATTCCCCGTACTATTTCAGGTGTCGCCCCGCGTGCCAACATTATTTCGTACCTGGTGTGTTTCCCGTCCTGTTACGATACAGGAATTGTTGCAGCAACGGAACAGGCTCTCGATGATGGCGTTGATGTGCTGAATTATTCCATCTCAGGCGGCGACGATCCCTGGGATGATCCCGTTGATCTGGCATTTCTGGAAGCCACTGCTGCAGGCATGTTTGTTTCAACATCGGCTGGAAACGATGGCCCCGGCGCCAGTACGGTTGCTCATACCGGCCCCTGGAATGCCGCAGTCGCAGCCAGCACCCAGAACCGGTCTTTTGCCAACGACCTGAGTGTGATTGCCCCAACCGCGCCCGTTGACTTGCAGAATATTTACGCGTTGCGCGGCGAAAATGTAATCATCTCGGCAGACGTCGAGGCGCCTATCAAATATGATCCGGATAACAACCTGGGCTGTGAGGATTTCGATTCAGGCTTTTTTGACGATTCCTTTGCATTAATCCAGCGTGGCGATTGTCCTTTTGCTGATAAAGAAGCCAATGCCAGAGCTGCTGGCGCGATTGGCCTGGTTGTTTTCAACAATGCTGCTGGCCTCCCAATTGTTATGGGCGCAACGACAGGCGACATTCCCGCGGTGATGATTAGCAAGGATGACGGTGAGGCGTTAAAAGATTACATCTTGGACCATCCGGACACAACTGAGATTTTACTCAGCGCTACCCATGCAGTTATTGATGACAGTTTAGGCGACATCATGGCTGATTTTAGCTCCCGTGGGCCCAGCCAATGGGACTTGTTGAAGCCTGATTACACCGCACCCGGTGTGAATATCCTGGCAGCGGGACATGAAAGCGAAGATGCGTATGTCTTTATGCAGGGGACCTCGATGGCCTCGCCCCATGCTGCTGGCGCAGCAGCTCTGATGGTGCAGCGATACCCGACTTGGACCCCGGCGGAGATCAAATCTGCCCTGGCGATGACCGCTTACCAGGACGTGCTCAAAGAAAATGGCGTTGATCCGGCGGGCTATTTTGACATGGGTTCTGGACGAATTGATTTGCACGAAGGCGCCCAGGTCGGCTTGGTGATGAATGAGACCTTTGCTAATTACCTCGCGGCAGACCCGCATGATGGCGGCGACCCCAAGACGCTGAATCAACCCAGCATGGTTGACCACAAGTGCGTTGAGAGCTGTTCCTTTACCCGCACCGTACGAAATGTGCTGACAGACGCCACAACATACGCTGTCACCGTGGAGGCACCAGCTGGCATGCAAGTTAGCGTGGTTCCAAACAACTTTACCATTCCCAAAGATGAAACTCAGGAATTGGAGATCACTGTTGACGTCGATATGGATGTGCTGGACCCTGGAGAGTGGGTGTTTGGCCAGATTGAACTGAAAGTTGCAACCACCGAGTCCGCTGAAACGGTCGCCACGCACAAACTGCCGATCGCAATCAAACCTTTCTCAGAATCACCGGAAATCACCCTGAACCCTGAAGAGATTTCCTCTTCTCAATTCCCTGGACAGGCGGTGTCGAAAACCCTGACCATTGGAAATACAGGGGGTGTGGACCTGGAATGGGAGATTGAAGAAGAGCCTGGCATCACCGCTGTTTTAGGCTTGACAATCGATGGCGAAACTGTGGATGATTACCCAACAGTTGCGGTTGAAGGTGTACGTGCTGAGCGGCTTGACATGCTCACGCTTGACAGCGCAAGGATCGAAGCGCCACAAGCCGCACAACCCACAGCTGAAGAAGATTACCACCTGGTGCTTGATGACGGCACAATAGATACTGTAATTGGCATTGGCGGGACCTGGGAATTCATATTCCTGAACCGGTTTACGCCGGAGCCCTGGGCATACCCCCTGAGCTTGAAAGAAATTCGGGTTGTATTTCATAATGCAGGGAATGTGGCTGTGGGTGATGAGATGATCCTGGTGGTTTATGAAAACACCACCGGTAACCCTGATCCTGCCATTGGCTCGAATTTCCTGGCCAGCTATCCGGTGACGGTTGTGGGTGTGCCGGCTTGGAACGTGTATACCCTGCATGAACCCCTGGTTTTGAATGGCCCTGGTGATGTGATCATTGGTGTAATCGCTATGGAAGTTCCGGGCTCAGCCTATCACCCGGCTGCTTTAGACACAACGACGCCTCAGCATCGTTCCTGGATTGGCATCTGGGACGACTGGCCGCCGCCTGACCCGCCCTTGCTTCCACCTGATGATACCTGGATGTTAATTGATGGGTTTAGACCGGGCAATTGGATGATCCGTGGATTGGCGACTTATGATCCTGTGTGTACCAATCCTGAGGACGTCCCATGGTTGGCGGTTGATCCCACTGCTGGTACAACCCCACCGGCCATGAGCACGGATGTTTTGGTGACGTTGGATTCAACGGGTATGAGTCCGGGCAACTATCATGCAAACCTGTGTATTACCAGCAATGACCCTGCCAAGCCGCTTTCAGTTGTTCCTGTGGAAATGGAAGTTGTGCAACCCTGCCTGAGTGTTGACCCGGAAAGCCTTGAAAAGAGCTTACGGCCTGATCAGACCGGGACTGAAACTTTGCACCTTATCAATATTTGTGAAGAACCAGTTGATTTCACGCTCATAGAGATTGATGGTGGCTATTCGTCCCCTGCGTACCTGGAAAGTGGAACGGTTATCCTCTCGAACACCGGACCCTATAACAGCCTGCCAAACGCAGCCTTCCCCATGGCTGACGTGGAACTGATCCTCGATGACGGCTCAAGGGAGAACGGTATTGGCATTGGCGGGACCTGGGAATTCATCTTCTTGAACCGTTTTACTCCTGATCCAGGCGCTTATCCCTTTACCCTTGATGAGATCCAGGTTTACTTTGCCAGTCAGGACCAAGTCTGGGTTGGCGACAGGATGGACCTGGTGGTTTATGAAAACACAAGCGGTAATACCGATCCCGCGGTTGGTGCACAATTTTTAGCTCGTTTCCCAGTGGAAGTTGAAGCCCTTGATGCCTGGAACACCTATGCATTACCGGGCGGTGTTGTCCTGGACGGCCCGGGCGACGTCCTGATTGGCGTGATCGCCATGGAAACCCCGGGATCCAATTATTGGCCTGCGGCTTTGGATCAAACCAATTCGCAAGAACGTTCGTGGGCAGGCTGGTGGTTAACTTCACCGCCACCTGTTGAGCCAACACTGCCGCCGGATGAAGAATGGATGCTAATTGATGACTTCTTACCAGGCAACTGGATGATCCGTGGTAAGGGCTCGTTTGGAGGTGGTGATGTGCCCTGGTTATCTGAAAACCCGGAAAGCGGTACGATTCCGGCCAGTGGTGAGGTTGACATTACCGTGACCTTTGATTCAACGGGTTTGGATATCGGTGATTACTTTGCGATCATCAGGGTCAGTTCGCCACCGGCTCCAGCGATCGATGTGCCGGTGACATTGCATGTGATCAATGAGGCTCCTGTCGCTGAAGACCAGGCTGTTGAGACCCTGCAGGATACGCCCATCGAAATCACCCTGGAGGCGACCGATGCGGAAGACGACCCATTGACCTTCATCATTGTTGACGAACCCGAACACGGAGAACTGCAGTATGGTCCGGGCGAGCTGCCAACGCTGACTTATGTCCCAGACCTGGGATGGTTTGGTGTGGACAGCTTCACCTTTAAAGCCAACGATGGGTGGAACGACTCGAATATCGCCACGGTCACCGTCACAGTGCTGCGAGATAACAAACCCCCGCTGGCGGTTGACGACTTCTACGAAACGGACATGGATGTGACCCTGGTCGTGCCGGCGCCCGGCGTCATGGCAAATGATTCTGACCCGAACCCCGGAGATCGATTGGTTGTTGAACTAAAAGATGCTCCCTTGCACGGCACCGTGGAATTGGCTGAAGACGGCTCATTTACTTACGTGCCCAATGCAGGTTTCTTTGGCAAAGACAGCTTTACCTATAACCTGATTGGCATACCGCTACATTGGCCAGATTCGGATCGAGGACCACAATATATTGATACTGCGACCGTGCATATAACGGTGGTGGGACCAGAGGTGTCCTTGCACACCATCTTCCTGCCAATCATCTTCCACTAATTTCTCGATCTGTAAGTCACATAGAGGCTGCTCGCAAGGGCAGCCTCTTTTGTATTAACTGGAAAATGGCGAATGTGGAAGGGAAACACAACGTTGGTTGAGGGGGATGAAGAGGTACTGGCGACGACAAAAACACTGCCAGCAGGTGAAACTGACTTTAATTTTATTTGTCTTTCAGAGGTGCCTTTGATGACTGATATTGGTGATGAATATTCGTCGCTGTTAGGCAAATCTGGTATATAGCACTCTACGTGCCTGGAAAATGGAACGGTTATCCTCTCGAACACCGGGCCCTACAACAGCCTGCCGAACACAGCCTTCCCCATGGCTGACGTGGAGCTGATCCTCGATGACGGCACAAGGGAGAACGGTATCGGCATTATTGGCGGGGATTGGGAATTCATCTTTTTGAATCGTTTTACTCCTGATGCGGGCGTTTATCCCTTTACCCTTGATGAAATCCAGGTTTACTTTGCCAGTCAGGACCAAGTCTGGGTTGGCCACAGGATGGACCTGGTGGTTTACGAAAACACAAGCGGTAATACCGATCCCGCGGTTGGTGCGCACTTTTTAGCTCGTTTCGAAGTGGTAGTTGAAGCTCTCGATGCCTGGAACACCTATCCATTACCGGGCGGTGTTGACCTGGACGGCCCGGGCGACGTCCTGATTGGCGTGATCGCCATGAAAAAGTCGGGATCCAGTTATTATCCTGCGGCTTTGGATTAAACCACTTCGCAAGGACGTTCCTGGATAGGCTGGTGGTTAACTTCACCGCCGCCTGCTGAGCCAACACTACCGCCGGATGATGATTGGAGGTTGATTGATGGATTTAATTACCCGGGCAACTGGATGATCCGCGGTATGGGCACCTGTAAAGGCGGGGATGTGCCCTGGTTATCTGAAAACCCGAAAAGCGGAACGATTCCGCCCGGAGGTGAGGTTGCCATTGCCGTGACCTTTGATTCAACGGGTTTGGGTATCGGTGATTACTTTGCGATCATCAGGGTCAGTTCGCCACCGGCTCCAGCGATCGATGTGCCGGTGACATTGCATGTGATCAATGAGGCTCCTGTCGCTGAAGACCAGGCTGTTACAACACCCTTCAATACGCCCATTGCCATCTCCCTGGTGGCAACAGACCCGGACGGCGACGTGCTGGCTTACAGCATCGTTGGTGGACCGGGACATGGCGTCCTTGAATACGGAATGGGTGAATTGCCCGCACTGACCTATATTCCCAACCCTACCTGGTCAGGCGTAGACAGCTTTACCTTTAAAGCCAATGATGGGCTGATTGACTCAAATATTGCAACGGTAACGATTACTGTCGGAGCCAAACCTTTGAATAAAATCTTCTTGCCGCTCATCCGACGGTAAAGAAAACATCCATTGACGAGAATAAAGGCTGCCTCGCACAAAGGAGGCAGCTTTTTGTGATTGTGGTTGCGGTGAGCGATAACGGATTCTTCATGCAAAGCGATCTTCATGTATTCATTGTCAAAGAGCGGATTTTAAAAAGATGAGAAATCGAGATCTGAGAAAAATCTTTTGATCGAGTGGACCTGGACAACTTTAATAATTGCAACCTGTGTTACAATCAAGCGAAGCGCACGAGCCGCTATTCCAACATTCATAAAAACAGTCAGAAAGGAAACGCATATCGATGAGAAAATCGTTTATCGAGTTAAGGGTTTAAAATTTTTATGAATAGAAGAAAAAACCCAATGAAGTTCGGTTGACCGGATTGGTGCGTAGGCTTTTGATCAAAAATTGCAAATCGAATCAAAAAAAATTTAATATAGAAGGAGTAGCCATGTTTAAAACCAATTATTTGAAAATCTCTTCGTTTTTCTTGATTGTTGGATTTCTTTTCGTTTCAATTCTGCCGCTTCACGTTTTGGCAGAAGACATTGAACCACAAACCCCTGTATTTGTTGACCCTCAGGTCGTTCAAGACCTACAATCCAAAGGAACAACGAGTTACTGGATTGATTTTAAAAACCAGCCAGACCTAACCCCTGCCTATACGATGGACTGGCGTTCACGGGGTCAGTATGTATACGAGCAACTCAGCAAAGAAGCCGATCAATCTCAGCGCAATGTCAGGGCTTACCTGGATGAGGGCAATATTTCTTATCAATCCTTTTGGATTAAAAACTCCATCCTGGTGTTAGAATCCAATCTTAATGTTGTCAATGGGTTATTGAATTTTTCCGAAATTTCGGCAATTCGCCCTGTTAAAGAATATCTCCTGTATGCACCCGAACAAGTTGATTCAGCTTTTGACAACGGCATCAACGGCGTTGGATCCAATATCTCCCGAGTGAAAGCCGATCAAGCCTGGGCTCTCGGTTATACCGGCGAGGGATTGGTGGTCGCCAATATTGATACAGGAGTGCGTTACACCCATCAGGCTCTGGTGAATCAATACCGCGGCAACCTGGGTGGTGGCAGTTTTGACCACGACTATAACTGGTTTGATCCTTATAACACTTACTTAAGTCCTGCTGATGGACATGGTCATGGCACACATACCATGGGGACCGCTATTGGCGATGATGGCGGCGCTAATCAAATTGGTATGGCACCGGGCGCAAATTGGATTGCTTGCCGGGGGTGTAACTCCAACTCATGTGCTGATTCCGCATTGTTAACTTGTGCACAATTTATCACCGCGCCGACCAAAACTGACGGCACCGTCCCAAATCCGGACTTGCGTGCCCATGTGGTCAATAATTCCTGGGGTGATTGTAACCGTTCATATGATGACTGGTACCAGGATGTTGTCGATGCCTGGCATGCAGCAGGCATTTACCCTGTTTTTTCGAATGGTAATAATTCAAATTGTGGATATTCCAGGCCACCAGGGCTCAATACGGTTGGCAACCCTGCCCGCTATGGCAATGTCACCGGCGTGGGCTCTTCTGGCAATAGCGATGGACAGTATGCGACTCATTCTAACTGGGGGCCCACCGACAACCCTGATACGATCAACGCCAAAGCCGGGTTCGACATGATGAAACCGCAGGTTGTGGCTCCTGGCGTGAATATTCGTTCCTCCGTTCCTTCCTCAGATACGGCTTACCAAAATGGTTGGTCTGGAACCTCCATGTCAGCACCGCATGTGACCGGCCTGGTCGCTTTAATGTGGCAGGCAGGGCCCTGTTTGGTGGGGGATTACGCGTTAACCGAAACTCTGTTAGAGGATACGGCAACTCCGATGACCTATGATGATGGATCACCGTTAACGCCGACCAATTATCCTAACTTTGCCACGGGTTGGGGCGAAATAAACGCCCTGGCTGCCGTACAGGCTGCAGCAAGCATTTGTGGTGCCACCACTTTGAGAGGTGTTGTGTCAGGTTTAGAAATGTGCGATGTCAATCCAGCTCCGCTAGGAGGCGCAACGGTTAATATTTATGATCATGGTGCCTTATTGACAAGCCTGACAACGGATGGTGGTGGGAATTATATCTTTGCCCTAGACGCTGGAACATATGACCTTGAAGTCGTGATGAATGGTTATGTGACTCAGACTGTGTTTGGGGTGGTTCTGGAGGAAGGCGCCAATCTTGTTAACAACTTTGAATTACGTTTAAATGCGCCCTGCTTGAGCGTTGCTCCCACCAGCCTGGTTGAAACTCTTGCCCCTGACCGAACGAAAACGCAAACGTTAAAGCTGTCCAACACTGGCGCTGGCAAAGCAGATTTCACCTTGATCGATATGCCAGTACCCCTACTTCCTGATGTTCAATTGGTCTCCGACCCAAGCTTTGAAGGCTACACACCCAACTCATTCTGGAAAGAATATTCCGAGCTATTTGGAACACCGTTGTGCACAATCGATGATTGTGGAACTGGAACGGGAACCGGCCCAAGAACTGGAGATGTCTGGTCCTGGTTCGGAGGTAGCTATAGTGGCGATTCTGGATATGTTTCCCAGGATGTGACCATCGGAGTTGGTTTGGCTGAGCTGAGTTTTTATGTTGAGCAATATGTATGTGGGATAGGAGGGGTAAATAATTATTTACGCTTACTAATTGACGATCATGAAATCTGGCGTACAGATGGCACCGATCCGGCTTGCGGCGTTTTTGGTTATCGTCAGATCGAGCTGGATGTGTCTGCCTATGCTGATGGAAACTTGCATGAAATAAAATTTGATTCAAATACAGTGGGTGAGGGCAACTTCTTCCTGGATGATGTTGAATTGTATCTTTCCCCTGCTTCTGATGTGCCCTGGTTATCTGAAAACCCGGAAAGCGGTACGATTCCGCCCGGTGGTGAGGTTAACATTACTGTGACCTTTGATTCCACCGGGCTGGTCAAAGGAGAATACCTTGCGAAGATCAGGATTAGATCTCCTCAGGCTCCAATGATCGATGTTCCGGTCACACTTGTCGTAACAGAGGGATCAGGAAACCGAACTTTCCTGCCGCTCATCGTACGGTAAAGAAAACATCCATTGACGAGAATAAAGGCTGCCCCCACGAAGGAGGCAGCCTTTTGTGATTGACTTTTGAAAAGGCTTGAACATAAGAAATGAAAACCAGGCAGAACGTCCGGTGATTGGCTGCTGAGGATGTAACCGCGCCTCCAGACCAAAGCCGCGAATAAAAAACGATGGAGGGTCGATATCCGATCCTCCATCGTTGAGCTGAGAAAGATTACGCAGGTCAGTGAGCGCTTGTGAACAAAAACGTCATCGGATCAAGATCCGTTTCAACCATGCGGACGGGTGATTAAATAAAGATGACGGCGTTGGATTCATCCGATGCTGCCAGCATGGTCGCCACGCCGACCACCTCGATGCCGTCGATCAGCTCCTCGCGCTTGATGCCCATCAGGTCCATCGACATCTGGCAAGCCTGGACGCGAACGCCGTTTTCGATGGCAGTTTGCAGCATGGTGGGCAGCGAATCGACGTTCTTTTTCTTCATAATGCCCTTGATCATGGCAGTGCCCATACCCGCCATATGCATCTGGGAGAGCTTTGCCTTCTGCGTGCCGCGCGGCATCATCCAGCCGAACATCCGCTCGATTAAATTTTTCTTGACCGAAACGTGTTCGTTTTTGCGCAACAGGTTCAGCCCCCAGAAGGTGAAGAACATGGATGCTTGATGACCCGAGGCGATCACACCGTTGGCGATGATGCAGCCGGCGATGGCTTTGTCGAGGTCTCCGGAGAAGATCACCATGGTTTTATTCATCCCCAGTGCTGGCGCTGATACAACGTGTCGGGGGGCGCCTTTCTGAATTTTCGCCACGATCTTACCGTCTTCGGTATCGATCGAAAGCAGGCGGTTGCCTGTAGATTTTGCCCAGGCTTCAACATCGCTGGTGAAACCAAAATCGGTGGCCTGGACGGTGACGATATCGCCGTCCTCCACCTCTTTAATTTTGTTATACAGTTTCAAAATCGGTCCGGGGCACTGCAGTCCGCAGGCGTCGACGATGAATTCCTGAGCGGCAATTGCTTTTTCTGGCGGAATTTCTTTCAACTCCTCTTTGCTGCTAATGCTGACGTGCTCATAAACATCAAAGTTCGATTGGCGACCAACGGCGTGGGAATAGGTTTTGTATCCACCGTTGAGGTTGTAAACATCAAAACCCAATTGGCTGAGGATGCGCGACGCAAAATAAGAACGTTGCCCGGTCTGACAGTAGACCAATACGGGTCGGTCTTTGGGGATTTCATTAATCTTGCTGCGCACCTGTTGCAGGGGGATGTGTACACCGCCATCGATCATACCCAGAGCCAGTTCTTCAGGTAAACGCACGTCAAGAATGGTGGTTTTTCCCCGGTCCAGGCTGGCTACCTGATCCCAATTCATCAGTTTGACGTCACCGCGCAGTGCGTTACCTGCACCAAACCCGGCGATATTGACCGCGTCTCGGGCGGATCCAAAGGGCGGCGCATAAGCCAGTTCGAGTTCTTCCAGGTCGTAAACCGTCAGACCGGCTTGGATGGCTGTGGCAATCACGTCAATGCGTTTATCCACGCCCTCCAGCCCGACCGCCTGGGCGCCGAGGATGTGCCCGTCTTCTTTGAACAGCAGCTTGAGGGACATTGGAGAGGCACCGGGGTAGTAACCGGCATGATTGGAGACATGGATGATATTATTTAAGTAGGGGATGCCGGCAGATTCGAGGGCTTTGGCGTTCAGACCGACCGAGGCAACGGTCAGGTCAAACACTTTGACCACCGAGGTGCCGATGACGCCGTTGAAAGAAGATTGCCGCCCGCAGATATGGTCTGCTGCCACGCGTCCCTGGCGGCTTGCGGGTCCGGCGAGTGCCAGGTTGGTGCGTCCGCCGGTGATACGCGCGGTCACTTCGGTCACATCGCCCACAGCATAAATATCGGGGTCAGAGGTTTGCATGTGTTGATTGGTGACCACCGTGCCGCGTACTCCAAGTTCAAGTCCAGCATCCGCCGCGAGCTGATTCTCGGGGCGGACGCCGATGGAGAGGATCAACATGTGTGTATCCACGCTGCGTCCGCTGGTCAGCTCAACTTTCATCCAACCGTTTTCTGCCTGGTGGATCGCTTTCAATCCGTCACCCAGGGCCAGACGGATGCGCTTGAAGGTCAGGTGCTGATGAACCAGGGCTGCCATCTCGTAATCAATGGGGGCCAGAACCTGGTTGAGCAGTTCGATTAACGTCACCTCGATCCCGCGATGGTGCAGGTTTTCAGCGATTTCGAGCCCGATGAAGCCGCCGCCAACGACCACAGCGCGAGGGGGCTTTTCCTGATCAATATAGTCTTTGATGGCATCCATGTCCTGCATATTGCGCAGGGTAAACACGCCTGGCAGGCTCACACCTGGCAGGGACGGGATGATCGGTGCAGCGCCGGGTGACAGCACCAATTTATCGTAACTTTCTTCGTAGGTGCTGCCGGTTTCAATGTTGCGTACCGTGATTGTTTTCTGCGCCCGGTTGATGCGGATGACCTCATTGTTGACACGGACATCGATATTGAGCAAGTCTTTCAGGTCCTGGGGAGTGACCACCAGCAATTTTTCCCGATCGTGAATGACCTCACCGATGTGATAGGGCAGGCCGCAGTTGGCGAAGGATACGTAAGGACCCCGCTCCAGCAGAAGAATTTCGGCATGTTCATCCATGCGACGCAATCGGGCTGCTGTACTGGCTCCGCCGGCTACACCACCAATAATGACTGTTTTCATATGCGTTTACTCCTCGTTGTAAATCGATCCTTTAAAAAATTGTATTCAGATCGATGTTGATAATTTTCATCGAATTATACTCTGGTTAAATTAATTTTTTAGGGGGTTTGCATCTTCCTGGGAATAATCGTCGATTGAAAAATGTTGAAAAATCAGTTTATGAAGCATCATCCTCTTTGAAAATCAGCACGATTTTAACGAATTTCCTAACATTTGCAGGGGCACCCCCCGCCTGGTACGCTCTGTGCCCTGCAAGGGATTGAGCTGTGGTCGCACGCTCCGGATTGGACAGTCACAAAGATCTGCCTCGGCTCCTCCTGTGGATAAGAAAAACACAAAACGATTTAACAAAAAAGAGTTGACGGATTAAACCTGTTGTGCTAAAATACATTTTGATAGCAGACTAAGCTTGTGCGGGTGTAGTTCAATGGTAGAACGTCTCCTTGCCAAGGAGAAGGTTTGAGAGTTCGAGTCTCTTCGCCCGCTTTTTGAACACACGATGGCTGGTATCCACAAGCCGGGTATCAGCTTTTCTTTTACTGGCGACGTAGCCAAGATGGTAAGGCAGGGGTCTGCAAAACCCTCATCACGGGTTCGAGTCCCGTCGTCGCCTTAAGAATAATGAAGCACTCCGGTCAACGGGGTGTTTTTTTGTCACGAACGTGCGCTTGGGTCCTGCCCTTGCGTTCAAATCCCTCCTCAATCGGGGGCGTTTGAGGAGGCAAACACTGCGTCCGCCAGGTCGCGGGAAAATTCAGGGAAGGCGCTGGTGACGCGGCAATTTTATATGAAAAGTTAACGATGAATCCCCTTGCATATTTTTCAGTCCTGGTGTATGATACTTATACAAACCGACTGGTCGGTCGGTTTTAACCAAGAACGTGGAGGTGAGTTCGCTTATGACAAACCTGGTGCGCGGTGCGGATACGCGGCAGTCAATATTAGATACGGCATTGAGCCTGTTCTCGAAAAATGGTTATGATGCTACCAGCGTAGCGGAAATCTGCCAGCAAGCGCAGATCAGCAAAGGCGCATTTTACCACCATTTTCCATCAAAACAGGACCTGTTCCTGGCTTTAATGGAAACCTGGCTGTCAACAGTGAACCGATTCTTTCAACTTGCTGAGCAATCCGCTGAGACTGTGCCCCAAATTTTGGAAAACATGGTGGCTTTTTCCGGTGGATTGTTTGATGCGCTTGAGAGGGGATTCCCGATTTTATTGGAATTTTGGACCCAGGCCAGCCGACACCCGGCCGTGTGGGAAAAGGCAGTTGCCCCTTACAAGCGCTATTTGGACTTGTTTTCCAGGTTGATTCAATCCGGGATTGACGAAAATTCTTTCCATCGCGGGGTTGACCCGGAACACGCAGCCCGGATTTTGACGTCAATGGTGATGGGTTTGCTTTTACAGGCGACTTTTGATCCGCATGGCGCAAATTGGCAGCAGGTCACCACGTTTGGGTTAAATCTGTTAATTAATGGACTGGAGAGTGAAAAATGAATTTAATAACTGGCGCAGCCGGTCATATCGGAAATGTATTGGTACGGGAGTTGCTTTCCCGTGGCGAGAAGGTGCGGGCATTGATCCTGCCGGGCGAAGATACCCGATCGCTGGATGGTTTACCCGTCGAGCGGGTTGAAGGGAACGTCCTGGATCTGGATTCCCTGCGCGCAGCCATGCAGGATGTGGACGTGGTCTTTCATCTGGCGTCCCTGGTTTCGATCACAAAGGATCAGGAAGAGCTGGTGCGCAAGGTGAATGTGGACGGTACCCGAAATGTAATTGAGGCTGTCAGAGATGCCCGGGTCCGAAGATTGGTATACACCAGCTCGATTCATGCGCTGGAGCGTCCGCCAATCGGCACGCCCGTCAATGAAGCCTTGAAATTTGACCCGGAAAACGCGGCAGGTGTTTATGATCAAACCAAAGCAGAGGCATCGCTGCTGGTCAAGCAGGCTGCCAGTGAGGGACTGGACGCTGTTATCCTGTGTCCGACGGGCGTCACCGGACCCTATGATTTTCGCCGCTCAGAAGTGGGTGAGCTGATCCTCTCATTTATGCAGAAAAGGATCACTTTCCTGGTCGAAGGGGCTTATGATTTTGTCGATGTGCGCGACGTGGCAACAGGTCAGATTTTAGCGCGAGATTACGCCAAATCCGGTGAAACTTACATCCTTGGCGGTGAACGCATTGAATTGAAACTTATGCATGACCTGGTTAAAAAAGTGACCGGGAAGGATACCAAAGTATTGTCTTTCCCCTTGCCAGTGGCTTTGATTGTTGCCCCAATCGCAGAGCTGTATTACAAGGTCACCAAGACCCGGCCGCGCTTTACACGCTATTCGATTGAGACCGTGATCAGTAATTCGGAAATCTACTCGGATAAAGCCAAAGCAGAATTGGGCTACAAGCCACGCTCGTTGGTGAACAGCATCGCTGACACCGTGCGCTGGTGGTGGGAAAACCTGGGACTGACCCGGAAGTCCCTGCGTTTGTAAACGGTTTTTGTTCAGCATCGGCATAACAAGGCACCCTTTCGGGTGCCTTGTTTTATGACTGGATACCCATCAGGCGATTTGCTGGCATTTTGGACAAAAATGAGTTCCCCGTTGACCGACCACGATCTTCTCAATCGGTGTACCGCAATTCGGACAGGGCTCGCCGGTTTGTCCGTAAACGTTGAAGTCGTTTTGAAATTCGCCGCCGCGGTAGAACCAGTCCAGGCTGGCGCCGAAGCTGTGGATGCCATGCTGCAGTACCGACTGGATGGCCTGGTGCAGAGCATCGGCTTCAGCGACCGACAGGGAATTTGATTTGCGTAAGGGGTGGATGCGGGCACGGAATAAGGCTTCGTCGGTGTAAATGTTGCCCATGCCAGCGATAAAGGTTTGGTCCATCAGCAGGGGTTTGATAGAGCGAGTACGAGCTTGAAGCATTGCGTATAGCTGTTGACCCGTAAAGGCAGGATCCAAAGGCTCGGGACCAAGGTGCTGAAATACTTCTTGTGGATTTTCGACATACCACAGGCGTCCAAATTTGCGAATTTCGCTGAACACCAGGCGGTATGAAGATAAGAAGTTGATCAAAACCCGGTCGTAGGGACCTGGGAGGGCAGGTTGACCATCTGGTGCCAGGCGGGCATCGATGCGCATATCGCCGCTCATTCGCAGGTGGCCAATCAGGTGTCCATCGCTCAGAGGAAAATGGAGGAATTTACCCCGTCGGCGTGCGGCAATGATTGTCTTACCCGACAGAGACTGTTTAAATTTGTCAGGGCTTGGCGCAGCAATGATTTTTGGCCAGGTAATTTCGACCGACTGAATGGTTTGGTCAATCACGCCTGGATCGCCAGGCGTTCCATTCCGGAGCCTGCGGATGATCGTTTCAACTTCTGGTAATTCTGGCATCGTGTGTTCTGATCCTCAATCGTTTTGTTAAAGTCTCAAGTTCGGGTTGTTCGCGTCTGCACGTCCGACAATATTCCGGTCAATCCGTCACCGAGAGTGCGATCTCTTTAGACAGACTGGGGCCAATGACCACTTTTTCGCCCGTTTCGACAACCTGGATGCGCAGAGTTTGATCGTGAGGGGCACATGAGAGCAATTTTATGTGGAAGCCAGGGATGATGCCGGATTTTTCCAGGTATTCTAAAATCTGTGGATCTTCATGGGGAACACGCAGGATCAAAGCGGTTTCTCCAACCTCAAGCCCACTTAGAAGGATATGCTCTTGCTGCGGGATCGCCAGGTTGGAATCCGGTATCGGGTCTCCGTGGGGGCTGAACTTCGGGTAGCCCAGGGCAGCATCAATACGGCTTTCAAGTAAGGGAGACACGACATGTTCAAGGATTTCGGCTTCCTGATGGGCTTCGTGCCAGCCGTAGCCCAGGGTCTCTATCAGGTAAAGTTCGACCAAAAGGTGGCGGCGGATGATCTTCAGGGCTGCAACCCGGCCGGATTGGGTCAAATGCACCCCCTGATACTTCTGGTAGATGACATACGGGGGTTCGATTTTAGCGAGTTTTTGTAGCATGTTGGTGACCGATGCAGCTGAAATCCCCAATTTCTCAGCCAGCTTATTGGTGCTTGCTTTGACCCCACTGGCGGTGAGTTCGTAGATGTGCTTGAGATAATCCTGGATGTTGGTACTTAATGTCTCGGGCATGGTTACCTCACTGACAAGATAAAAAATTTAGCACAGGCTAAATTAGCTTAGCACACAAAAATCAAACCGTCAATTCTTGCCATAAGGAGGATTTTCATCCGGGTTCTGATGGTCAGGACGGTTGTTGAGAGCGTCGTTTCAGACAGGTGCCAGACAAAGGCAAAGCCCGTCGGGTGACTGCCAAGGGTTGAAAATGCCTGTCCAAATCCGGTCGTGAAGAAACGGCACAGCCATTCGCTGTGATTAAGCTGCAGGCTGTTCTCGGACAACTACAATTTTCAATAAAAATTGGTAATCAAAATGGATTGCTAGCGGGTGCGCCCATGTGCTCTTGGTCAGGCGTGAGGAAAAACCGCCTCAGCCTGAGTGCTTCAAAAAGTTGTTCACCCGGGCATTACTCCAGGAAGACCTCGACGTGCTCACCGTCCTCCTCATCGAAGATATCGACGATCTGACCAATTTCGCCTGAATTTAGCCAGGCATTCAGGTCTTCCATATCGAGCCCTTCGATTTCGGGGGCAAAGCGGGCGCCCATGCGCACCCCGGAGTTGATCAATGAGACGGGTAAACGCACATTGACCCTGGTTTTGCCTGTATCGGTATCGGTGACCATCACCCTGAGGTAGCGGGGCTTTTTGCCGCTTTCAAAGCCTCGTGAGGGTTGCGGCCCTGGCGAGGTGGGCGCGCTGAGATCATCTAGGGCTTCAATCAGGCGGGCGCCTTCTGCAGCAGAGATCTTTCCCTCCTGGATCATCATCAGGATTCGCATTCTTTCTTCTGTTGAGACCATTGTTTTCAACCTTTCTTTGATTCGACTTCCAGGCCTTGCAGGAGCTGCTGTGCTTGCAGCGGAGTGATTTTGCCGCGCTCAAGATCGTCAAGGATGCGGCGGCGATCCTCCGGAGACAGGCTGGGCTCATCATCTTTTCCGGGTTCGTAACCCAAAGCACGAATAATATCATAAAGCCGGTTGCGTAAGGTAGGGTAAGACAGGTTCAGTTCCTCTTCCATGCGGTTGAACCGGCCTTCACAACGCACAAAAGTCAGGATGAAATTGATCTGCTCTTCGGTCAGGTCAGCAAAGGGACCGGCATATGGCTGGAAGTGACCCTCTACGGCAGTGTCGCAGCGAGGACAGTAAAACCGGGTTACCAGGATATCCGATTTGCAGAGTGGGCATTGCTCTGGCATTTTTTGCATGTAAACCTCCTTATCCTTCCAAAGGACCTTGCGGTTTGTTTATATTTGATGTTATAATTGCATGACTTCAAGCAAGCCGTGTCAGAGTGGATTCCTCTGCAGGCAGACTTGAATAACGTCAATGTTTATTTAAACCTGTTTTTACCCTCTATTTTATCACATCAATAAATATTGTCAATGCCAATATTGATATTTTTGATAATTGATCAAGAATCAATGAATAAAACTGATAATACAATCATGAATATTGATAAATGCGATAAATTAATTGTGAATCATCTGAGCGATTAGGGTTGCACGGTAGATCACTTTTTCGGACGTGAAAAATCTTGCATGGCGACATTAATCTTAGCCCGAGCGGATATAATCAATTGGTGAAAAAATGATTGGTTTAATAATCGAAACAGGAGAAAAAATGGTAAAAACAGAAAAAACACAATCAACCTGGCAGGGTGGTATGCGTGTGGATAACCAGGTGGGTCATCACACCCTGGTTATCGATCAACCCGTTCAAATGGGCGGAAAGGACGCAGGTCCCAACCCCGTGGCTTATTTATTGGTCGCCCTGGGCGGTTGTCTGAGCACCATGGCTGCCATTGTGGCCATGCAAGAACGTATTGAGCTGCGTGGTTTCTCGGTTGAGATCGAAGGTGATTATGATACGGACTTTTTATTGGGAAAAACCCAGGAAGGACGCGCAGGATTTATCGAAATTCGGGAAAAAGTGATCATCGACGCTGACCTGACCGACGAGGAGAAAAAATCCTTTTTTGAAAAGTTGCATTCTCGCTGCCCGGTGACCGATACCATTCTCAATCAAACGTCGATCAAATACGAGGTTCATTAGCGTAAACGGTATCATCTGCCAGACCTTGCCGTTCGGGACAGCGTAATGCGCTTCTGAACAGGATCTGTCTCTTGTTTCGCGCGCAGACGAACCGATTGGCTTTGGTATAATGAAAAAAAGTCTTGAGAGGAGCGAACATGTCCAAACCGATTGTTGAGTGTATCCCGAACTTCTCCGAAGCGCGGCGTCCGGAAGTGATCGACGCGATACTTGATGCGATTAACTCGGTAGAGGGGATCAGCATCCTGGACCGTCATTCAGATCTGGATCACAACCGGACAGTGGTCACCTTTGTGGGGCCTCCGGAAAGCGTTGAAGAGGCGGCGTTTCTGGCGATTGCCAAAGCGAGCGAATTGATTGACCTGGATCAACACCAGGGCGAGCATCCCCGGATTGGCGCCACTGATGTCGTCCCCTTTATTCCGATTTCCGGGATAACCATGGCAGAATGTGTTGAGATGGCGCGTCGCCTGGGTCAACGCGTTGGTGAAACGTTGGAGATCCCGGTTTACTTGTATGAGGAGGCTGCCACTCAGCCCGAGCGGGTCAATCTTGAGAATATTCGCCGAGGACAATATGAAACACTCAAACAAGAGCTTGGCGTTGTTCCCGCTCGCGATCCCGATTTTGGACCCTCCAGGCTGACGGGCGCCGGCGCGACAGTGATCGGAGCCAGGCATCCGCTGATCGCCTTCAACGTTTACCTGACCACCGACGATGTTTCCATTGCTAACAAAATCGCCCGGACCATCCGGCATTCAACAGGTGGATTGCGCTATGTGAAAGGCATGGGGGTTGTGGTTGAAGGCATGGCACAGGTCTCGATGAACCTGACCAACTTTAAACGCACTTCGATGGCTACTGTGGTTGAAATGATCCGCAGAGAGGCGCAACGCTACGGTGTCGCCATCCACCATTCAGAGTTGGTAGGGTTGGTGCCCAACCAGGCATTGGTTGATGCTGCCGTCTGGTATTTGCAAATGGACCAATTTTCACCAGAGCAAATTTTAGAAAACAAATTGTTCACGGGTGCTGCGCCTTCAGATGAAACCCCCGCCGAGAGAAAAGATGAAGACTTTTTGGATGCGCTCGCTTCCGGCAATACTACGCCGGGCGGCGGCTCAGCGGCAGCATTCAGCGGGGCTATGGCTGCTTCGCTGGTGGCGATGGTGGGTCTGGTGACCATTGGCAAGAAGAAATATGCCGATGTCGAGGCGGAGATGCAGCAAATGGTTGAAGAAGCCATGCAACTCCAGGCGGAGATGCGAGCAGCCGTCAAAAAAGATGCTGAATCCTTTGAACTGTATTTGAAAGCTTTGCGCCTTCCCAAGGGCACAGAGCATGAGAAGGCGGAACGTGACAGGGCGATTAACGCAGCATCGATCTATGCGGCAACGGTGCCTTTACATGTTGGGCGGAAAGCGCTTGAAATCTTGAAATTGGCATGCAAGGCGGCTGAGTTAGGCAATCTAAACGCAATTTCCGATGCCGCCTCCGCTGCTGCACAGGCTCAGGCTGCCCTGGAAGCAGCCGGGTTGAATGTGCGCATCAATTTGTTGGGCATCGAAAAACAAGCCGAGCCTGCTCGAATGCTGGAAGAGATTGCCTCTCTCGAGGAACAGGCAGCTGAGTTGAAAGCGGCGCTGAAGGTTGTGCTTAACCTTCGCGGCGGACTGAACCTGTAGTAAACCCTGATGCCCAAATCAATCTCACTGGCGTTTATTGGCATCCTGGTAATAATTGCTGCCTGCCAGCCTGTACGATCGCAGGTTGAGCAGACGTTGTCACCTCTGCCAACACCGACCGATCGCGTAACCGAAATACCGAATGAAACCTCTGTGGATGTTGAGTTCAGCGTGGAGAAACCAACACCCCAGGCAACAATGCCTGCAGCGACGAAAGAACCGGAATCAGAAAACGATCAATGGGCTTGTGAGGAGGATTTTTGCCTTGTGGACTGGCCTGGCTGGCTGGAACGTCCAATTGGCGAGGGGGCTACACGGACCATTGACCGATCTTATCCCTATGGCAGCAGGGGAGACGGGAGTTTGGACCTGCATTACGGAGTGGAGTTTCTAAACAGTTACGGTACGCCCGTGCTGGCTGCGCAGGCAGGAGAAGTCGTTTTTGCAGGAACGGATGATACCATCAAGTTGGGACCGTTTTATGCGTATTATGGCAATACCATCGTGGTGCTGCATCCAGGTTTAGCGGGGATTGACCGGGAGGTTTACACATTATATGCACATCTATCAGAGATTGGCGTTGCTGAAGGTGACACGGTTGCTGCAGGAGATGAAATCGGCAGGGTTGGTGCCAGCGGGGCAGCCTATGGCCCGCATTTGCATTTTGAGGTGCGGGTTGGCGCGAATGATTACACCGACGCGGTCAACCCCGTGCTGTGGTTTGCACCGCTGGATGATCATGACCATCCAAAAACAGCAACTCTCGCTGGCGTGATTCTGGATCGGGGCGGCACCCCGCTGCCCAAGTTCTCCCTCACCCTGGAGAAGCGGTCGCTAACCGGTGAGGTTGAAAACTATTATTATCCGAAGACCTATTTTCCAACGGGCTTGAACGCTCACTTCTTGCTTGATGAGAACTTTGCAGTTCCGGATATCCCGGCAGGAGAATACCGCCTGGCATTCATCGCAGAGCGCATGTATGAGTACTATTTCTCGCTTGAACCTGGTTGTATGGGGTTTATTAAAATCCAGCTTGACTGACACGCAGATGATTGAGCAATATGGTGCGTTGATCGGTACAGTGAGTACTTATCCTGGCAAGCAAAAGCGTTTTCCAGGTGGAGGGGAATGTTGATCCATGATGAAGAAGATCGTAATTGCTTCGCATAACCCAGTTAAAATTGAAGCAGTACAGGCTGGTTTCAGCCGCATGTTCCCTGGCGAGGATTACGGGGTTGAATCGATTTCAGTGGATTCAGGCGTTGGGCATCAGCCGCTTTCAGAGCAGTTGGCTCGCGAAGGGGCGGAGAACAGGGCCAGGCAAGCCAGGCTGGCAATCCCTGAGGGCGATTTTTGGGTCGGCGTGGAAGGGGGATGCGAATTACAAGGAGATGAAATGATCTCGTTTGCCTGGGTGGTGGTGCTTTCAGGGGAGCGAGTTGGCAGCTCACGCACGGCTCACTTCAAACTACCAGCGGAGGTAAAAAACCTGGTGGAAGCAGGCATGGAGCTGGGCGATGCCGACGATGTGGTCTTCGGGATTGAAAACTCAAAGCAGAAATCCGGCGCCGTCGGTTTGTTGACCGGTGACGTTGTTACCCGCAAGACGCTGTATGAACAGGCGGTGATTCTGGCGTTAATTCCATTCAAACAACCCGAATTATATTAAAAAACGATGCTAAAACCGGAACGGGCGAGGAATGTTCACGGTTCAATGTGATAGGGCATGATTTGGGGGACGCCGGTGAGTTGAACGATGACATCGATCAGTTCGTAGGATTCAACGCCCTGGGGCGTAAGTTCCACAACCAGGATGGCGCTGTAATTGGGTGGAAAGAGAAAATTGTCAAAGACAAAATTTCCCATGCTGTAGGCGATCAGGCCATTCTGGTAAGTTTCAATGCGCTGGAGGACGTGAGGGTGGCTGCCAATGACCAGTGATGCGCCGCTGTCGATGGCCACTTGGGCAATTTTTTGCTGCTGGGCAGAGACTTGTTGAACGAGCTCGTATCCGTTGTGGACCAGGACAACCACGATATCTGCCTGGGCTTTTGCTGCCTGGACTGAATCGCGCACCCGTGTTTCATGCGCCCAGGCGACTCCCGGGGTATCAGCTCCAGCCTCCCATTTCGGATAATCATAATCGGTGGGAAATACATCCACAAACCCCAGGAAAGCGATCCGCAGACCGTTGACATCAATGAAAGCAGGCGCGTAAGCCTCGTCTGCGTTGACGCCCGCACCAACCGCCTGGATTTGGTTGGCAGCCAAAACTTCCAGGGTATCGATCAACGCCAGGGGTCCGTAATCCAGGCTGTGATTGTTGGCAAGGTTGACCAGGTTGAAACCGGCAAAAGCCAGGGATTCTGCGGCAGCAAGAGGCGCCCGATAGGCATAAGTCTTCGGCTCAGCCTGGCCGCGCTCGGATATCGGGCATTCCAGGTTGCCCACGGTGATGTCGGCTGAGTGTAGGGTTTCCGCAGTGTCGAGAAAAGGTGCCTGGGGACCTTCGGTTTCAATTAATTCACCAATGGTCCTACCCAGCATGATGTCACCAACCGCCATGAGGATCACGCGTTGCTCAGGCGTGGCGCTGGGTTGTACGGTCGCTGAAGCAACCCGAGTTACGCTGTGCAAGGTGGGTACCGTGGTGGAGACCAGAGTAGGGCTCAGCGTTTCGGTTGGTGAGGGACTCACAATTGCCTGGGATGTGTTTGTTAAAGTGGGCGCAATTGTCACTGAAACAGGTTCAGCCTGCGACGTTTGGCAGGCAGCCAAAAGCAGGATGAGGACAAGCATCACCAATAAGGGACGGATAAACAGCTTAACCATTGGCATGGTAGGTGGGTTCGATGCCCCTTGAATGGGACTCGTTATGGTGTCTGAACAGGTCTGACTCCAGGTGGTAGGATGACAGGGTTGGCTCAGTCGTGTGTTGGTGATCCCGTTACCGCCGAGAGCGACGGAGTAAAAGGATGACCAATCCGAGGATGAAACCGCCAAAGATGATCAGCAGTGCATCCTGGCGCAGGTTATGATCCTCAAGGAATAGAAAAGCCTCGGTCTCACCGAGTTCGGATGCGGGTGCGACCGCCTCAGGTTGCGAGGCTGTTTTTCGTGGCGTTACCCGGGGCTTCTTTTCGCTAACGGTGACGAATGGCGCTATGCTCAGAAATTTAATATGGTTGATCCCGGACACGCGTTCTAAATCTTCGATTTTTTCATAAGGTCGTTGTTCGATGATGCGCGCAGCCAGCACAGGCCCAATGCCGTGGATGGTGGTCAGTTCCTGCAGGGTCGCCAGATTGATATCGATTAAATTCTCATGGGGTTGTGTCATAACCTTCTCCTGTTTGCGGTGTATCAGGGTTTGATCCTATTAATAATGAACAGTTTTTTACCAGTTTCTTTAGTATAACTTGATAATGCGCTAATGACAATTCTGGCAGCACCAGATCTTAAAAAAGGTTTGCTTGACGGCTGGTTTTATTATAAAATAGATCAAGGTCTTGTGGTGCGCTGAAGATCGAGATATTTTTTACAGTTGTGTGTGGAGATGATGGCTGAAGCATTCTGGCAGGTTAAAACGCTTGATACACTGACCCATGAAGAATGGGAAGCCTTATGCGACCGGTGCGGCAAGTGTTGTTTGCACAAGATTGAAGATGAGGGCAGCAGACGGGTGTATTATACCGATGTGGCTTGCCGCCTGTTGAATTTAGCAACCTGTCAGTGTTCAGATTATGAACACCGCACACAAAAAGTGCCGGATTGCCTGCTTCTGACTGCAGAGCGGGTGAGTGAAATTTACTGGCTGCCCGAATCGTGCGCTTATCGCCGCCTGGCGGAAGGACGCGGCCTGGCATGGTGGCATCCTTTGGTTTCTGGAAATCCAGATTCGGTCGAGAAGGCTGGAATTTCTGTGTGTGACCGGGTGATCCGGGAAGAAGAAGCAGATATGGACGCGCTAGAAGACCGGGTTGTTGATTGGTTTGATTGAGAAGACTGTTTACAATTGCAGCACGCAGTGTGCTGCATGAGCACTTGTGAAAAATTAAAATATTAATTCTTATGGTATACTGGAAGTATCCTGGCGTGGTGCATCTTGGAATTTAATTTAAGGAAATGGCAATGCAGGAGAAGGTGAAGTCACAGTTGAAAATTAACCATATGCTGATTGTGGTGGTTCAGGGACAGGATGCAGATCTGGCAATCGATTCGCTGGTCGATGGCGGGTTCACCGTCACGCGCTTGCCAAGTGTCGGTGGGTTTCTGGGACGCAAAAATGCCACCTTGATGGTGGGTATGCCTGCTGATCAGAAGGATACAGCGATTGAAATTCTGAATAAAAATTGCAGGCAGCGGGTTACTTTTCTTACTGTGCCTATGGAAAATTCGCCTCTTCCGATGCTGGCGCCAACACCTGTGACTATTGGAGGTGCCAGTATCTTTTCTCTTGAAGTTGAGCATTACGAGGAATTTTAACAATGAAACTGATAATTGCGATTGTTAAAGATGAGGATAACGACGCCGTCTCTACTGGGCTGACTGAATTGGGATTTAGGGTGACCTTTATTGCGTCAACAGGTGGATTTTTGCGTAGCGGACGTAGTACGCTTCTCATCGGCGTGGAGGACGACCAAGTCGAGACCGCATTGCTTGTCATACGAGAAAATTGTATAAAAGCACCCCAAGAAAAAGAGAAACGAGCAACAATATTTGTTTTAAAGGTCGATCAATTCACACAATTATAAGATGCTCAATGACATACTGGCGTTGAATTGAACCGTGATAGAACGCATTTTTAATCACGGATGGACTTGCAAAAATCTGCGATTATCTGATAGAATATAATCTAATTACAATGAATAGGAGAAAAAAATGAACTTAGGTTTAGCTTTCAGTTATGTTTTTAAAGACAAGGAATGGTTCAAAAAGATCCTCATGCCCGCACTTTGCATGTTGATTCCAGTTGTCGGTCAATTTGTTGTTATCGGTTGGGGTTTAAAAATCACCAAACGCGTTATTGATGGCTATGAGGAGGATGCTTTACCAAATTTGGAATTTGGAGCTGATTTGAAGAATGGCTTCTTGGCAGCTGTGATTCAAACCATTTACTTTATCCCCATTGGCATCATCGGCGGTATAGCGGGTGGCATGCTGAGCTTTGGCATGTCCGATGAAGGCGCATTGTACACCATTTTGATGATCCTTGGTGGATGTATTGGCTTAGTAGGCTTGTTGCTGGCCATCTTGATTGCTTTTTTGTCTGTTGCAGGTGTAGCAAATTTTGTCGCTAAAGGCCAATTTGGTGCTGCATTCAAAATCAAAGAGGTCTTTGGTCTGGTGAAAAAAGCGTTTGTGTCCTGGTTGCTTTATATTATCATTCAAAGCCTTGTTATGAGCATCATCGCACCTTTAGGCGCAATTGCTTGCTTTGTGGGCGTATTTTTAACAGCGATCTTTTCTAATGCGGTCAATAGTCACCTGCTTGGACAGGTATACAATAAAGCAACCACCCCCGCACTGGAGAGTGTTGAAGTCCTGTAATTGATAAATTTTGCGCCCAGCTTGGAACTGTTGTTGTTCAAATCGGCTTTGTTTTTCACAAAGTAAGCTGATTTAAACCTTTCGTTCCACTACAATTAACAATCGCCACAACCTCAATTTCCGATTGGGGTTGTGGTGTTTTTTTTCACCCACACAATTGGGCAAGAAAATGAATTGGGTTAAGAATAAGATAAATTTCTTGTTATAATCATTTTGAACCGTATTGTTGCATTTCTGGACATCGGGAAGAGGAATAAACAGCAGTAACTTCGCAAGAAAAGTATAAACCAAGATTTGTTGGCGAATAATCTGAATGTTTGGTTTACACAGGATGATGAAATTCTTTACAAACGTTCGATAACAAGAATTTGGTTAATCAAACTTATGATGGCGCACTTTACTGCCACCATATTGAGGTGACTTTCGAAACACTGAAAAAGAAAATCAATTTAATGGAGACGAGGTCATGAGAAACGATAACCCCTACCATTATCAAAGCAGCGCAACCCAAAAAACGCAAAAAGCACCCAAAAAACGTAAGCCAGGTTGCCTGGTCTTCCTGCTGGTGATTCTTATCTTGGTTGGGTTGGGTTATGTATTTCTAACTTTGAAGCCGAGTGGGGCTCGCCAGGGAAAGTCGGTTACAGGACCGTGGATTTATGGAGAGCTTTCGGATGAGCAGCATATTGCCATCGAGCAGCTTAGCAAACAATCAGCGCGCAACCTGGACTTGCAGGAAAAAGGTGGAACAATTCGGGCCTTGTTGCTGAATGTGGATATGGGTTATGCAAATGATCCTGAGCGGCAGGTTCAGGCGTTCATGCAGGAATACCAGAATCTTTACCAGATTAATGATTTTAGCAAAGAATTTCGCCTGACCGATTATCAAATCGACGATGACAACTCTGTTGTTCTCAAATATTCTCAGTGGGTCGATTCAATACCGGTATACAGCAGTCAATTGCTGGTAGATTTGGACCGATTGGGAAACATCAGGCTGGTAAGCGGTGGGTATTTGCCGGAAAAGGATTTGTATTACGACCCAAACATCACATATAGCAAAACTGAAATTAAAAACGTGCTTAATGATCAGGGTTATGCTGTTATTTCTAGTGATGAGAGCATTGAGCTGGTTCTTTACAATGCTATCGTTCTGGGTCATGAAAAAGGCGAGACCACTCTCGCCTGGACGATGGAAGTTGTTTTTGAAGGTGAACCCTTTCACGCGGTTGTGAGTGCGAAAACGGCTGAAGTATTTATTTTGGCCCGAGAAATAATATTTTATAATTATAATTTATATGATGCTGAAAAATATCCTATTCTGAATCTAAAAGGAGAGTCAGAAGAAATAGTGGATGAATGTCACATTTTTTGGCAGTGGATAAAACCAATCTACGCGTTAAATGAGAAATACGAAACTGACTATGTCAATAAAATAAATTATTTAATCACAATTATCGATAGAACGCTTTCTATATATGAAAACCATCTTGGGTGGAAGGGATATAACAACCATGACCATCATTTCGAAGTTTTAATTAACGTAGATGCTGGAAGCCCTTTTCATTGGTATCGTTGTGTGAGTGTGCTCATAGGTTTTAATGATGATGCTTCAATTTATTCAGCTGAAGATATTTTTCCCCATGAATTTCAACATGCGGTGACGAGTCAAAGGGTTATATTAGAACAATCAGCCGAAACAGCAGAAGCAGGGGCTCTTAACGAAGCTTATTCTGACATTTTTACAGCGCTTATCGATACAGAAAACCCCTGGCAACTTACGCAAGGCCAGGTATTAATCAGAGACATGGAAAATCCAAGCAAGGTAAAGGGTCACCCATCTCATTATAAAGATTTTCGTAAGCCAACCAAAAAAAATGATTTCTGTCACGAAAATAGCACCATCATTTCACATGCGGCTTACCTGATCGCAGAGGGCGGCAAAAAACAGGGTATACATGTTGATGGCTTGGGCATTGGCGATATGACGAAAATTTTCTTCAATAGCCAGAATCATTTACGTGTTAATGCCAATTTCTTTCAAGCCCGGGCAGCAGTAATTACTGCATGCGAATATTATTATCCTGATGACACCGCTCGCTGTGATTCTGTGCACAACGCCTTTGCAATTGTTGGTATTGGCGACCCGGTGCCTCAACCCTCGCTGTGGGATGAGGTGATTGAGATTCTCAACTCGCTTCAAGATTCAATTGTTGATGCCAGGGTCAAATTGATGTTAGACCTGTTTAAGAAACTTACAGAATTGAACATCCAGATCGACGATTTCTTTCTTAGGATGGAACAGGACCTGGTTAACTTAATGGTAGAACTGGCATTAAAAATGGCAACGGCTTTCCTGGAGAGCTTGTTTTCCTCAATTTTCGATCAGGTTTGCGGTTCATATTTGTTTGCGCTTGTTCTTCCAGGAACAGCGTTCTTTTTGATAAGAAAGTATTCTTCGAGAATCTAGTATTGAACTCGAACAGGGATGACAGGTTAATCAAGGCTGTGGGATGGTTCTAACAATCAAAGACTGTTCGGTAAAAAGCAATTTTTAGCATCCAACGTCAATATTGGTTTTAAAAAACCAGTTGACGATTCTGTGAAAAATATGGTAAGATAAAGCTCATTCCCTATCAGGGAATCAGGCTTGGATTAAAAAATTCAATCGTATCAGAAGGAGAGCGAACGCTATAAGTAGCAAAGACGACTATCGTATTAATAAAGAAATTCGTGCTGCACAAGTGCGCTTAATCGATCAGGATGGTAAAAACATTGGTGTGGTCAGTTTACACGATGCGTTGATCCGGGCTGAGCAAGCCGAGTTGGACCTGGTCGAAGTCGCCCCAAACGCCGACCCACCCGTTGCCAGGATCATGAATTTTGGCAAATTCCTGTATGAGAAAGAAAGGAAAGAACGGGAAGCACGAAAAGCACAAACCAAGATCGAGATTAAAGAGATCCGTTTGCGCCCCAAGACGACAGATCACCATAAAAGCTTTAAAGTGCGCGATGCGCGCCGGTGGCTTTTAGATGGGATGAAAGTTCGAGTGACCATTCGCTTTAGAGGACGTGAAATCACGTACCCGGAGATCGCCCTGGAAGACCTGCGAGAGATTGCTGAAGAATTAGCTGATGTTTCCATTGTCGAACAGGCGCCCAGGCTGGAAGGGCGATCGATGTTTATGATGCTCGCCCCGGGCAAATAGCCTCCGCGATTGTCATTTTTTAAATAAAAGGATACGATTACCAGCGGTGAATCCCTACGGGTCTGCACGCCTGCCCCGTAGGATTTTCATGAAAGGAGAGTTAAATGCCACGGAAACCACGCGAGGGCAAGTACAAAATGAAGACCCACAAGGCAACCTCGAAACGGTTCAGGACGACCGGGTCGGGCGCGATTTTGCGAACCAAAATCGGAAAAGGCCACCTTCGTCGTCGGACCCCGGCTCGCACCAAGCTTTTGTTTGAGCGCATGCTGCCGGTAAAGTCTAAAGGCACGCAAAAGAAGGTTCGTCGACTGGCGCCCTATTTGGGCAAAAAGAAGTAAACTATTTTGTAATCATTTTTTTAGTTGCGGCTGCTGGGTGTTTGCAACAGGTGAGTGAAAACGATCACCGACGCCCAGGGGTTCGCAGAGGAGAGTCATATGGCACGTGTAAGAGGTGGACCGCAGGGTTACCGAAGACATAAAAAAATTCTAAAGCTCACCAAGGGATACTACGGTACCAAGAGCAAACTGTTTCGTCGAGCCAATGAGCAATACCTGAAAAGCCAGTGGTATGCTTATCGCGATCGGCGCAATCGCAAACGTGATCTGCGCAAGCTGTGGATCACACGCATCAATGCGGCTGCCCGTTTGAATGGGACCACCTACAGCAAACTGGTCCACGGTTTACGGCAAAACCAGATCAACCTGAACCGCAAAATACTGGCTGACCTGGCGGTACGTGAACCAGAAGTTTTTGCTCAGATCGTCAACAAAGCGATCAGCTAAAGTAAAAACTTATAAAAACACATGAAAAAGGCTGCCAAAAAGGCAGCCTTTTTGTATTTATGATCTGTAGCGGAAATCCAATTTTCTTAATTTGGTTCAGGGGCGATTAAGACGAAGGTTTTCAGTCAGGGAATCATCGCCCTCGGGATCAGCAAGCAGAGCTTATTCTTGAGGTTGAAGCGGCGCTTGTGCGGATGGTTCATTAATCGGAAAACGCATCAAGCGGTTATTGCGCGCATCGGAAACCCAGATATTGCCCAACTGGTCGGCAGCCAAACCGCCTACGATGCCAATTTCATCAAGTCCACTGCCAACACCTCCCCAGGCGTATAAAAACTCGCCGAATTGATTGAACACCAGCACCCGTCCAAGCATTGGATCGGCGACATAAACAGTGCTGTTTTCGTCAATGGTCAAGAATGGCTTATTGTCGAGGGATTCGCCATACCAGCCGTTGATGTCCCAGGCGATGTGATTGGGGAAGACGAGGGGGTCACTACCGGGGAGCATGATCTGGATGCGTTTGTTCCAGGTATCGGCAACGAACAGGCGACCGGAATCATCAACTTCAACCCCAACGGGTTCATCAAATTGCCCCACGCCCAGCCCGGCGCCGCCAAAAACAGCCAGATTCACGCCATGACTGTCGAAGATGACGATGCGTTTATTGCCGGTGTCAGTGATGAAAACACGCCCCTGGCGGTCTACAGCCACACCACGCGGCCCCCAGAAATGATAAGGCGTTTCGGCAGCGCCAAACTTCCCCCACATGGTGATGAATTTGCCGTCAGCAGAAAATTTCTGAATGCGGTGATTCCAGGTATCTGCCACATAGACCGATCCATCCGGTCCGACGGCCAATCCCCAGGGCTCATTGAAAAAACCTTCAGGCGCGATCTGGTTTGCACCAAAATCAGAAGCGGCATAGGCGCCAAAGGCGTTCAGGTATTGACCCTGTGCGTCAAAATGAAGGATGCGGTGATTGCGAGAATCGGCAACATAGAAGCTGCCATCGGGTGCAAAGGCGATATCACGGGGCGCATCCAGGCTGAATTGTGCATCAGCGTAGATAACCCGGTCGGCTTCGAAGTTAAGGGTGGCCGCTTCGTAGGGGTCTATTGCTGGTTCGATGACCATTGGAGCTGCGCCGTACTCCCAGAGCTTGGAGGCGATATCCTTGCGCAGGTACATGCGGAAGGAATCGGAAGGTTGCCAGTTTTCAAGGGTCAGGGTATTCGTATAGGTTAACTTGGCATAGGGTTCGTAATTGCGGTTATACCAGATTTCCCATAACGCGGATCGCATGTTCGGATCTTTGAGTGCATCCCACACGCGCTGAAAAGTGAGGTTAAAATACGCCTGTGAGGGCCACCACAAGCGAGTGTGGTCAAAGCGGATATAGTCATCGCCCACCACCGGTTCGATCAGGCCAAAGTTGCCGCTCCCGGCCAGGATGATGGGTGCATCGCGCAAATCACGGGTGGGGTTATCTGAAAACCAGCGTTTGTTGGGATAATCACGAAAATACCACCAGTAGGGATAAAGCATGTCGTTATCATAGGCGACCACGATGTCCTTGCCGCCCGTCAGGCGGAAACTGATTTCTTCGACTTGCTCAAGAACATCTTTGGGGTCGCGCGCGGAGTGAGCGTACACCAGAAATTCTTTGGCGGTGTCATACAGGATGAAGTTAGCACGGAATGCCGTTCGCGCGGTGACAAAGGAGAGGACAGCCACAAACAGGATCAGGGCTAATCTTCCAATCTGAGCGACCTGCCAACCGCGCAGAAAGAACCACAAGGCTGCCCCGCTGGCAAACACACAAGCCAAAGCCAGCAGGAAGTTGGCGGTATCTTCTAATTGCGCCAATTCCCTGCCCTGGAAGGGAGGTAAGGGGCTGAATGCCAGGCTGATTGTGCGAAAGAGAGCCAGTAAGAACAGGGACCCGAGCAGAACCACAATCCAGCCGCGCTGGCGCTTGAACTCTAACCCATTGAGGGATTCAACCAGGCGTCCCAGACTCCAACCGCTGGCGAGGATCATCGGCATGGTGATGTGAGAAGTAAGCCAGGGCATGCGTTCGCCAGCAAAGCTGAAGGTGATCAGGCTCATCACCGACCAGAAGAGCAACAGGGCCAGAACAGGGGTGCGACGCGGTTCGCCTTCGTTGTCGACGATGCGCCGGGAAAGAGACAGCTTGAAATCACCGATGTTCTCTTCTTGAGTTTTAACCGCGTCATCATCAGCGCTCTGGGATGAGGTGAACTCGCTCAAATTGGTGTTTTCCACATCCGAAACCTCTTCCGGATCGTTATTGGCGGTGCTTTGCTCAGGTTTGAGCCTGCGTGAAAGCAAGCGAAAGCCCAACACAGCCGCCAGCAGGGTGCCGAAAGCCGGCAGGAATTCATAGATAGGAATTTGGATCAGGGCGTAATAATACAGAGGTTGGGTACCCCGGACCACACCTTGTTGAGCCAGCCAGTAGCCCAGCGCTCCCATCAAGCCCATGTACAGACCAAGGCCCTGGGTGAAGAGCGAAGTATAGAAGATGGTGAAGATGCTCCAGAAAATGGCGATATTTACCGCCCAAACTTTCCAGTTCCACCAAATGCCAATTCCCAGGGCAATCAACGCCAGCGGAATCAGAAAGTACAGCGAAGAGGTCATCCCCCCCATACTGTAATCGAGGGGGTTGAAGCCCAGGATGTCCATGGGCAGCGCAGCCAGGAGAGGCAGCACGATGGTGCCCTGCATGATCAACAGGTCAAAAGAGCGTTCATCCCTGACCCCGTGCCATCCGATGCCCTTGATCAAAAAATAAGCTGCGGAAACCAGGCCGACCAGCAATCCCAGACCCAACCCACCGATGATAAGGCGTGTGGATGTCTCCAGGTCGCCCAGTGAAATACCCACGCTGTCATCCGGTACCGTTGCTGAGCCGTGCGTTAGGGCGTTGTAACCCACGGCAAACAAAGCCAGGCCGAACATCAGGGTGATGCCAACAACAGCTAAAAAGATGGTGCGGGTTTGTTTAGACTGCCAGGGTTTGGTCATCAACTGCACTGTGAAAACAAGTGCCAGGAAGATCAGCAGCTCGGCTGTAAAAATATATGCCGTAGCTTTGTCTGTAAAATGGAGTGCGGTGATGACTGTGATGAATAAAAGGGTGCGCTTTTGACCTGATTCTAAATAGCGGAGAACGCCCCACAACAGCGCCATACCCCAAAAGACGATGTAAATTTCATTGCGGGTATAGCGACTGTAATAGGAGATAAATGGCGAAATCATAAACATGAACCCTGAAATCAATGCTCCCACCCTGCCCAGGTATTTTTTAAAGGCAAACAGGGCAAAGGCGACCACCCCGATGCCGAACAGGGCATTGGGGACCCGGGCGGAGAAATCGTTGGCTCCAAATAGGGTATAGGAGAGCGTAATCAGGTGAAATTGCAGGGGACCATGGGTCACCGGGTCGTAGCGGTAACCACCGCCCTGGTAGAAGGTATACGCTGGCACCACATGGTTGACCTCATCATGGCTCATAACCCGTGCACCCAGGATGGCAAACCGGCTGACCGCGGTGATGAGCAAAATTACGCCGAGGATCAGGTGGTAAACGGTGAATTGAGGCCAAATTGAGAAAACTGGTCGATCCAGCCAGGAATTGAGGGTTTTGTTCTGATTCATGACGCGTTTTTCCGTGTTGATTGTGATCAGGTTGTGCAGGTCTAATTTTAGCTCATTTTTTGAACTATACATGATAAGTCTGCGCCTGACAAGGGATCCGCATCCGTAAATCATGGGCTCTTTCAAAACCTCAAGTTAAGGTAAAATCATGATTAATGAAAACAAGATTGTTCTGGCTTGGTGTTCTGGTCATTTTTTTAACTTCTTGTGGGAAAAGTGAAGCGCCGTTAAGTTTGGCGACTCTGGATGACACGCGCCTGAATGAAACTGCGGTCAGCCTGGTGACCCTGGATTTTGCGCAGACCCAAACAGCGATACCCACAGAAACGCCGACGCCCACCCAGACTTCTACGCCGATTCCCACTTTGGTGCGCACACGACCGCCCATCCAAACCCCCACCAGCGTACTGCCCTGCAACCTGGCTGAAGCGGGTCTGCCAATCGACATTACGATCCCGGACGACACCAAGATGGGGCCAGGAACGCATTTTTCTAAAACCTGGCGGTTGAAAAATGTTGGTTCCTGTACCTGGACGCGATTGTATGCGCTGACTTTTTTCTCGGGCAACAGCTTAAGCGCACAATACACGCATTACCTGCTTCAGCCGGTTGAACCGGGCGAAACCGTTGACCTGACCGTCGATATGATCGCTCCTGAGCAGGTTGGGGTTTACCAGAGCAACTGGATGTTGCGCGATCCTGATGACGCGCTATTTGGAATTGGTCCGCATGGCGATGCACCCTTTTGGGTACGGATTGAGGTCGTTCAGGTGGCGACTGAAACCCCGCATCCGACGCCTTCTCTGACCGTGACACCCCCAGTTTATATTACGGGTGAGGCATTGTTAGCCGACAGCGATAAAATCGACCTTGATAAGGCTATCCTGAACCCCGCTGATGACGATCTGGCTGACCTCCAGTACCATTATGGAGGAACACCTGCTCACCTGTTGACGCCCCTGAATGGCATGGAATGGGCTGCTTACGGTGATTTTGAACCCGGACTGGCTCAATGTTCTGCGGCAGCAATTAATAACAACACCATTGGTTTTTCTACAGTACCCGTGGGGACGTATTTTTGCTATCGGACTTCGGAGGGGCTTTGGGGATGGTTGCGCATTGAATGGTTTGCCGATGAAAAATTGATGATCAGTTTCCTGACCTGGGCAGTTCACTGAACTCCGGTTTGGTTGAAGAATGATTAAATCGCCCTTGCCTTGCAGGGGCTTTTTTTAATCAGAACAGGCTGCGAAAGATGAGCATAAAGCCGAAAATGATCAATGGAATGCCAAGGATTGCGCCGACGATCGTTAAGGTTAATGTCACTCCGGCAATCATCAACACCAGCCCTAAAATAGCGCCGATCAGGCGTCCGGTGGCTTCGATGATCCAAACGACCAATCGCCAGGTGAACCAGAAAGGGAAGAACAGCCAGTGTACACGGTTTTTCTTTTCTGCCATATTGACCTCCTCAATTATTATACGGCATAGAAAGCAATAAGTTTTAACTCGAAGTCTTTAAATCCAAACAAAAAAGTTGTCTGTAGAAACGCACCTCTTTGATCATTTTTCACCAAAGACTTAAAAAGCAGAACGGTCCGGATATCGCACATTTTATTGAGTGATCAAATCAGGAAGGCCCTGAAAAAACCTGGAATACGCAAAAAAAGTAACCGGGATTTGAACCAGAACAGGGACGATGGCGCTATTTATCAACCAGTCAAACAATTCGTCGACTTGATCCATTGTTTAAACACAAGAAAGATAATCAGGTAAAAAAAACTGCAGGTAAGTTGGCATATAGGGTCAGGCAGAATACGGATCAGTAGCTGAGTGGTGAAGCCGCCAGGTCGAGGACGGCTTCTTGAAAAGCCTGGCAGGCAGCCTGGCAGGCGCTCTGAGTTCCTGTCAGCAGGGCACCGGAAAAGTTGGTTTCAGAAGGGGGTTTGAACCACACACAAAGCCTGACATCGGCTCGTTTTAACGCCGCGTCGATGGCAAAGGTCGCCTCGATGGGGGGCGCAATGAGATAGGCTAAAGGGTCTCCTTCGGGCACCTGAGCCAGCCCGCTGAGGTATGAGCCAGTACGAGAGATCAGATGGGCAAAAAAAGCCAGTGAACCATCTTCATTTGCTGAATAAAAGTGGGCTTGGGTTTGAGCATATTCGATGCAAGCCAACAAGCCAGCACGAGCTTCCGCCGGATTAGGCCCAGCCAGGATGCCGATGATTTCTCCTGAGAGTGGCCCCGATGGGTAACCAGAACCGGCGTAGAAGCTGGCGGCATAGACAACATCAACATCGGCTTTTTTCGTTGCTTCGTCCAAAGAGACGTATAATGAATCGTCAATGTCGCAGGTGATCAATGCCAGGCTTTTTTGATCCGGTCGCAGGTTCAGCTCTCTGGCAAATTCGGGGTGAACATTAGGGATCAATCTTGCGGCAAGTATGCGGGGGATGATTGGATCAAGAAGGGCCATGTTAATCTCTCTTTATCAATGCTTGTGCATATCTATCCAAAAAAATGGTGTTTACAGGAGCCTATTCAGCTGTGGCGGTTTTTTCCTTCAAACTCACACCGCTGGCCTGGAACTTATGCGTCTTTTTAATCATTTCAACCACGAAAGCGCCGGCTTCCAGCGTGTTGGTACCGCCGTTCATGGTGATCATGCAAATTACATCACGATCTGCATCGGTTTTGCCGTGTGCCGGCTGCCAGCCCATATAGGCACTCATGGCATCAGAAATTCCCAAGCCGGGACGTTCTCCGATGAGAATGACCACCACATCTGCTCTGATGATCTCGTTCAGGTCGTTGATCACGCCCACGCGTGCATGTTTGATGAAAAAGGACGTGCCAAGGCTGAGCCCGGCGCCCTGTAAACCCTCTTCGATGACCGGGAAAATCAAAGGCAGGTTGTTGTTGATTGCAGCCGCGCTGAGGCCATCGCCAACCACAATTTGGACCTGTGGATTCTTCACACAGCGTTCAGCAATGGTCTTTTTTGCGTCATCGCATAATATACGCCCCAGATCTGGACGCAGCAGGTACTCGGTCTGAGATTGAACCTGTGTTTGAACGGTGAATAAGTCGAACTGATTCAAGATGTCTTCATCGACGACGCCAAAAATTGCATCCTGGGTAACGGCATGATCAGCTTGGAACAGGAGCAGGGATTCAGTCTTTGGGCGTGGTCCAGCCCTGCCAACGCCCAGGCGGGCGTTTGTGGTTGAACAGAGATTGAGCAAGCCATCAGGGTCAAACGGGTTGACAACCCCAAGCTTCTGACGGTTTTCAGCCAGGCTTGGATCTGGCAAGTCGATACCAGGACTTTGACCTCCCTCAGGCTTGACAACTTCTACCTGGGGTGCGGATTCCTGAAGGCTACCCTTGCCTAACTCCGCCAGAACCTGTCTGATGATCGCTTCAATGTCCAAATTCTTTTGTTCCATTTGAAACTCCTATCGCCCCAGGAAGAAAGAGGCATCACCGGCTTTTTCTGTCAGGATGCCGTTTTTCATCAACCCCAGATTTTCCATCCAGGCTTCAAACTCCGGTATGGGACGCAAACCAAGCAGCTGTCGCAGGCTGGCTGTGTCATGATAACTGGTGCACTGATAGCTGAGCATGATATCATCACCCAGGGCAACGCCGATGAAGTAGCAGCAACCGGCAGAGGTCAGGAGCACTGCCAGATTTTCAATGTCGTTTTGTGTTGCCTTGGCGTGGTTGGTGTAGCAGGCATCGCATCCCATTGGGATACCCGTCAATTTGCCCATGAAGTGATCTTCTAACCCAGCACGAGTGATTTGCACGCTATCGTAAAGGTATTCTGGACCGATAAAGCCCACTACGGTATTAACAATGAAAGGCTGATAGCGTTTGGCTAATCCATAACAGCGCGCTTCCATGGTCAATTGATCGGTATCCTCGTGAGCATTGGCGGATAATTCCGTTCCCTGACCCGTTTCAAAATAAAAGTAATTGGGTCCGGTGCTGTTGCAGTATTGTTTTGCCAGTTCGTAGGCTTCATCCAGCATCCCAACGGAAATTCCAAAGCCCTGGTTTGCTTTCTCTGAACCTGCCAGGCTTTGGAACAGCATGGAAACCGGTGCGCCCCGTTTAAGCGCCTCCCTCTGCGTGGTGATGTGCGCCAGCACTGAGTTCTGGGTTGGGATTTCCCAGGCTGTGATCACATCATGGGTCAGTTCGAACAGGCGACTGACACTCGAAAGCGAATCGTCGGAAGGGTTGATCCCGATTACGCAATCGCCAGAGCCATAGGATAGCCCTTCGAAGATCGAGGCTTTGATCCCAGCCGGGGAGTCGGTGGGGTGGTTGGGCTGGTTGCGTGAAGAAAGCACTCCGGGCAACCCCATAGTGGTATTGCAATGGGCGGTCACTCTGATTTTTTTCGCAGCCAGCATCAGGTCAAGGTTTGACATCAGCTTAGCCACACCCGCCACCATCTCGGCAGTCAGGGCGTTGCTGACGCGCCGGATCATTTCGGAGGTGGTGGTATCTGACAGCAGCCATTCACGAAAATCGCCCAGCTTCCAGGATTTAATTTCGTTGTAAATCGTTTCATTGACACTGTCGTCGATTACCCGGGTGACCTCGTCCCGATCATAGGGAATCGATGGGTTTTGGCGCAAAGTTTCCAGCGTAACCTCGGCGAGGATATGTCTTGCAGCCATGCGTTCAACTGAGCTCTCGGCAGCGATCCCAGCCTGGCGATCGCCGGATTTTTCTTCGTTGGCTTTTGCCATCAATTCCTTGATGGTGGCAAATTCGTAGGTTTTTCCAAACAATTTCGTTCGTAAAAGCATAGCTGTCCTTTACCTCTCAAAGCACTCAATCATAAAAGATCAAGGTCTTTACAGAAAGCGGCACAATGCGACCATCAAGGATCGGCTCGCCGATATCGATAAAATCGCCTTCGCTCAAACCAATTTGATCCACACTGATCAGGGGGAGCTGCGGCGCCATGGAATTGATCGTCTGACCGAGAACCTGGGCATAATCCATTTCAGTCACGAGCACCAGAGGCATTCCAGGAGCAAGGGTTCCGTTGGAAAATTTAACCAAGCCTTCGGCGATTTGACGTAACCAGTGGTAATCGAGTTTTTGTGGTAGGGTGAGAGCGATAGCATACGTGGTCGATTCCAGGTTGATATCCCAGCGTTGGATGGCGGTCAGAATGGCTGCATTGACTTCTTCGGGCGAAGGTGGCGAATCCAGTGGAAGCTGGGGGCGAATCACAGGCAGGTTGCGCGCGGGAAGGATTTCAGCGCTCGTCCAAATTGTGCTGCCACTGAGGGTCACCGTCTGATTTGAAGCGCCAATCACCGTTGCACGCTTTGTTTGCGAAGGGGGCAAAACGGTATATCTGCGAAGCCTTTCATTTTCGCGCAAAGAGCGCGCAAACAGCAAACCGACATCATCATAAACGAGAGCATCGGCAAGATTGTTGATTGAATAATTCTGGTAATAAAGTGCGCCAACTCCGCCTGAAAAAAAGAGAATTTTTGACTTCTCTGCACCTTCTAAGGGCGGCGTGAGCTGAAGCCTGCTGCCCAAAGCCGACTGGGCGCCGGACGCCAGGTCTGCCACCAATTCAGCCATCAAATCCGTAAAGCTCTGCAGCGTATCAAGCTCAACTCGCTGACCCGCCACAATGGGCAAGCCAAGGGTGTCGATAATGATATGTGCGGAAGGCGCAATGTGCCTGACGATGCCCGATGATCGATCAACGATAAGTTGACGCCCGCCAACCGCCAGGGTGGAGGAGGAAAGATGTTCTCCAAGCCGGAAGATGGCTGCGTTGGCGGTGCCCCCGCCGATATCAATGTTGGTAACCTGAGCAAAGCGTTCCACAGAATAGGCTGCTGCCCCCGAGCCACGTCCAGCAATTTGAGCTTCCAGATTTGGACCTGCGACGGTCACCACGAAATCACCGGCAAGGGCAGCCATGGCTTGAAGAATTAAGTCAGCGTTTTCGGTGCGTGCAATCTCTCCGGTGATGATGACAGCACCGGTTTCAACTTGTTCAGGGTGGATATTCGCGTTGCGGTATTCACCGCTGATGATCGCGGTCAGCGAATCCACATCCACCAATGTCGGATTCAGAAGCGGGGTCAGGTGAATTTCGCTTTCAAACAGAGATGCCTTATCGACCACGTCAAAGCGAGGTACTCTTCCTGGGCGGGCGACATCTGCAATTTGAAGGCGCGAAAAAACCAGTTTGGTCGTTGTCGTGCCGACATCAATGCCGACACTGATCATTTCCCTTGCTGAAACCATTAATCCTGCATGTTCCTATTCAGGTTGAGTTGGAAGGATGAACTCGATGTTGTTGTGAGGGCGAGGGATGACATGGACACTGACCAGCTCACCGACCCTTTTCGCTGCGGCAGCTCCAGCATCGGTTGCAGCTTTCACTGCACCGACATCGCCCCGCACCATCACTGTTACATAACCACCACCGATGGTTTCTTTGCCAATCAGGGTGACATTGGCTGCTTTGACCATTGCATCGGCTGCTTCAATAGCGCCGACCAGCCCTTTAGTTTCTACCATCCCTAATGCAATAAATTGAACATCTGTCATGACAGGCTCCTCATGTCAAAAATTATTTTTGTATCTCAACCATTGATTAAAAGACAGGCTTGCTGTCATTCTATCAATGGTTGATCATCATAAATCTGGGGAACTTCAAAAAGTCCCCAGTTTTACAGCTCGATAACGCCGTCCTTCCTGACGGAGAGGTAAACCGTTTCTCCTTCTTTATAAGGTATACCGCTTTCGTAGACCACGTCAGCATTGAGGTTTACTTCGCCGCATTGAATATTGTACCGGATGATATTCCCATGCGAGATGCTGTTGGTGATAACGCCTTTAAGGTGGTACTTGTCTTCATCAACAGTGGGTTGATAACTGATCTGCACGATCTCTGGTCGAATCGCAACATCCTGGCAGGTGAAGATTTCACCGGTGGCTTTGGCTAAGTCAGCGGCAGGCAAGATTCTGTAATTACCGATAAAAGTAGCCGCAAATTTTGTACGCGGATTGGCATAAAGTTCGATGGCTGAACCGCTCTGCTCGATGAAGCCCTCGTTGAACAGGTGAATCATGTCCGAAAGAACCATCGCTTCGTCCTGGTCGTGGGTTACAAAGATGGTGGTAATGTTGAGTTCTTTTTGAATGCGGCGAATTTCGATCTGCAAGTTGCGGCGCAACAAAGCATCGATCGCAGATAACGGCTCATCTAAAAGCAGGACTTTTGGTTCGGTGACGATCGCACGTGCCAGGGCAACCCGTTGTTGTTGTCCACCCGAAAGCTGGTTGGGGTACTGGGTGATTTTTTCCTTCAGCCCAACCATCTCGAGGATTTCTTCCACTTTTTCTTGGATTTCTTGTTTTGGGATTTTGTTTTGCTTGAGCCCATAGGCAACATTGTTGAAGACGTTTAGATTTGGAAACAGCGAATACTGTTGAAAAACCATCCCGATTCCACGTGTCCTGGCACTGACATCGGTGATATCGTTGCCATCCAAATAAATCCTTCCTGACGTGACTGTTTCCAAACCCGCCAGGCAGCGCAAGAGCGTACTTTTTCCACAACCGGAAGGTCCCAGCAGGGTGACCAGCTGTCCTTTCTCAACCTCCAGATTGATATCCTTTAAAACGTGGTTGTTTCCAAAAAACTTATTGACATTTTCAAAAACGATGTAAGACATGGATTATCATCTCCCTTTCTCTTCGATCTTCTGGCGCTCATCTCTGCTCTGAACATAAAGAAATAGAGCCGTGATCAGGAATGTGGTCAGCATAATAATAACAAAAACAGCCGAAGCCTCGGTGCTGGAACGTTTCATGGCGAGGAAAAGGAATATCTGAACGTTCTGGAAAGCACTGCCCGTAATGTTGCGAATAAGGACGTAATCTCCAAAGATAATTCCTACTGCCAGCAGCGATGAAACGGTGATTCCTGAGATGATGTTAGGAATAATCACACGAATAAACGCCTCCAATTTGCTGGAGCCTAACATCTCTGCCGCCTCGATCAGCATGGGCATATTGACCGCGTGCATGCTGTTTCGGATCCCCTGGTAAATATATGGCAGGATGATGATGCAATAAGCACCGATCAGCATCACCTTGCGATCGCCTAAAAACCCTGCCATGCCTTGATAAAGCGAAAGAATACTGACCGAAAGAATCACACCCTGAATGGTATAAGGGATCATACACAGGATTTGAACATATTTTTCATATTGAGGGAAGTGGATTGTGACTACAAACAATGCTAAAAGCACCACCACCACAGTGATCACGATCGGAATAATGCAAACCAGTATCGTCCGTCCCAATGACAGCATAAAAGGCCTGTTAGAGAGCAGGTCGGTATAGTGTTTAAGGGTAAAGCCTTCCGGAAGGATGCCGGTCCATTTTTTGAAGGCGGAATAGGTTGCTGTAGCTAATAACGGGGTCAGTAAATAAATAATAATCAGGATGATAAGGGCAGTGACCCAAAATTGTTTTTTCATTTAACGCCACCTCCAAGTTGAAGTCCGACGGGTGATGAAATTGTTGATTAATATCGCACCTAACATAAAAATCATCATCACCACTGATAAGGCTGCGCCCAGATGAGGACGCGTGGTCATATCACCGGTGAACATGCCTGTGATATTGATTGAAAGCAGCGAGTAGTTGTTCATCAGAAGTGCGTACGCGGTGGCGTAAGCTGCAATCGCATTGGCAAAAAGGACGCTGATGGTTCCAAAAATGCTGGGCAACAGGACAGGAATGCCAACTTTGAACCAAAAAGTAAGGCTATTTCCATTAAGCAGCAAGTTGGCTTCTTTCCATTCTTGGCGGATGCCATAGAACGCCGGTACCATCAACAGGGTTGCCAGTGGAACCTGAAAATACACGTACATCATGTTGAGCCCAAAGCTTGTGTAAAGATCAAAATTGGCTAAGGCTGTGATGCCATAGGTCTTTCCGACCTGAATGAGGACACCGGAATTGCCTAAAATGATCATATATGCAAAAGCCAAAGGAACGCCGGCAAAGTTAGACGTCATATTGAGGATTGTAATAAATACGTTTTTAATTTTGCCGGTTGAATTGTGAATAGCCTGAGCGCCAATAAACCCAATGAGAATTCCAAACAAAGCTGAAATCGCTGTGACTTTAAGGCTATTGAGAATTGCTCTTTGATAAGCGGGGCGTGTGAATGCCGCGATGTAGTTTTCAAAAGAAAAAAGAACGCTTTTATCGACTTCTGATCTGAAGCTGCTGAGAATCATCATGATCAACGGAAGAACTTCATACAGAAATGCGATCAACAAGAATGGTAGAAGAGCCAGGAAATTCAGTTTCACGTTGGTCTTTTTTTTCATAGAATCTCCAGTCTTTGAAAAGAGGGGCGTATAAGAATTAATACGCCCCTATCGTTTATGTTTTCATACACCGATCAAAGCAATTACTTGCTCATCAGGGGGATGATTTCCTCTTCCCAACGCACTGAGATCTGGGCACAAACCTCTGAGTATTTTGCTGCGTCGGTGATCGGAATTGAATTCTGATACTCGGACTGTTGAATCGTCGCGTCCTGAATCGCCTGTGGGATCTTAATATCGGTCCGGGTTGGAACTGCGCCTGCTTTTGCCAGGTTGATCTGCCCGTCATCACTGAAGATGAATTCGCGAGCCAAAGCGGCTGCAAAGGGGTGCGGTGCAAAAGCGTTGATCACTGAGGCATAACCGCTGAGGATGGAGCCATCCTGAGGTACCGAGATCGAGAACTTGTAGTTCGGTGTTTCGTCGCGATAGGTCAGGGCATTGTAGCTCCAGGTTACGCCAAGTTGAACTTCACCCGCCTGGATCCGTTGCAAGAGGATATCGCCCTGGTCGATTCGGCCTGCTTTTGCCATTTCTGCCCAGAATTCAAACGCGGGGTCAAGGTTATCCATGTCACCGCCGAAAGCAAAAGCGGTTGCAAGCACGTTAGCCTGACCCGTGGCGCCGCCGATGACGTCACCGATGGTGAGTTTGTAAGTGCCCTTGCGAACATCAGCCCAGGAAGTCGGGTAGGGTTCGTCGGTAACATCTTCATTGAAGATGAACGTGGTCACACCGGTATAGGCAATCATCCATTTGCCATCTTCGGCTTTTGCCCAATCGGGAACCGTTTCCCAGTAGCTGGTCTTGTAACCCTGAACGATGCCTCTTTCAATGGCTTCTGCGGTAAACCCGAGTCCGATATCGCCAATGTCTTTGGTGGGGGAATCCTTCTCGTTTTCGAACATGTTGAGTTCTTCAGCCGAGCTCATATCGGTATCTGCGTGCGTGATGCCATATTTCTTTGTCAAACCTTCCCAGGTGTCACCCCAATTAGCCCAAGAATCCGGCATACCAACGGATTCAACGTGCCCTTCTTCCTGTGCTTTTTTGATGATTTCTTCGAGGGTGTAATCATTCAGGTTGACGGCTTCTTTTTTGCCTTTTGCCGGCCCACAACTTGCCAGGAGCACAGAAATTATGGTCATCAGCATAACGATACTAATTAATTGGTGTTTCTTCATCTCAATCCTTTCGTAATCATTGGAGTCGTTAATAACGACACCTTCTCATGGTTGCTTTTCCTGGTTTTATGCTTCAAAAATAAATCTTCAATTTTTAGCCAAGAAAAATTCGGTTGTTGACACGGTTTCGCGAAAACTTCACAGCAACTGGCTTGAAATAAAAAGAGAAATAACGTTCGCAATCGTGGAAAAACTGTTGATTTTTGAACATTGAAATAAAAATCACCGTCACTGTTTCCATTGTTCGCTTCTAAACACAGCATTTTGTATCTGGAAATAAACCTCCTTTCTTTGTTAATCCACGCCCCGTTATTGAAAAGACATCTGCAAATTAACGGGGTAATGGTTATTAAGAAGAATTCGATGATAATTTCTTTAATGTCTGATCCCTTTCATCGTCGAAGTGATTTTTTACTTCAATACAAGCCTGATAAATGTTATGCTCAATTATAAAGGATAATTAATAATCTTTCCACTTTTTAAAAATAGAATGAGCATAAAATAATCGGTAAAAAATGGAGCATGTAAAACCTGTTGTGTATTCTAAATCTGGCTTATGCGAATGAAAAATTTGTTCTTACACATCTGCGATTGTGCAGGTCATGAAGTTCACATTCGGTTATTTATTCAGTAAGGTTAATATTATAACAGATTTTTCCAGTGAAAAAGCAACGAATTATTTAATACCCTGACCAAAATTCCAAAAAAATGAAAGAAAATACTAGATGCTTGGTTTAGCACTTAAACACATAAATTAACCACTTAACAAGCCGGTTTGTGTCTGGTATAATACTTTTCGCCTTAGAAAAGGCGGTATGGAGAGGTCGCATAGTTGGCCTAGTGCGCCCGCTTGGAAAGCGGGTATACCGCAAGGTATCGTGGGTTCGAATCCCACCCTCTCCGCTGTGAGAATAAGACCACCCACCAGATTGGGTGGTTTTTTATTAAACAAGCATATTTTCAAAGGCGGTGGGTTCGCATCCACATTCCCTACGGGAACGCTTCGCAGCCCCCTCCGCTGTGAGAATAAGACCACCCACCAGATTGGGTGGTTTTTTCAAACGAGCACGTTTTCAAGCGCGGTGGGTTCGCATTCACATTCCCTGCGGGAACGCTTCGCAGCCCCCTCCGCTGTAAGAATAAGACCACCCACCCGGTTGGGTGGTTTTTTTAAACGAGCACGTTTTCAAGCGCGGTGGGTTCGCACCCACATTCCCTGCGGGAACGCTTCGCAGCCCCCTCCGCTGGAATAAAAAATGCACTGTGGTTGTGTTTGGGCGTTTTGTCTTCAAGAGTATGAATGGCTTGTTTGTTGTCGTTCTTCTTTTGCAATCATTCCTATTTATTGTTAAACCGAGTCTTCCTCCGCCAGGAGAACACGGCTAAAACAACCAGCACAAGAAAGCTGGCTGCCAGAAAAACCCATTTGAACAGTGTAAATATGCCCGCCAGGCTATCAATCACGGCTGTGCGTTGAGGGTGCCTTGAGACAACAATTGATGCAGAGATATTTTCGAGAAAATCAAAGACCATGCCGGTTATTGGAAGTAAGTTGACCCTTGCCCACAAGGACCCGGATAGATTTGAAAATTTCGTCAGAAAGCTGATCGCTGTAACCAGGAAAGCGGTGTAGACCAGCGGGAAGATCAGATCAAACGTGAACCTTGCTCGGATGTAGGCAGCCCGACCATGTGCTCCATAACCTTCAGCCATGCGGTAGAGGTCGGCAGCGGTATAGAAAAGTGAAGTGTCGGGAGATCCGAGTTCGGCGCTGTAAGTTTCAGCTTTAGCCGTCTGATCGGGCAAGACTAGCGCGCTGAAGACGAGGAAGAGCGCCAGGCAGATCAACGCCAGGAGTGGGGTAGAAATTTTCATAAGCCAAAGGGAAAGTTTTGTGAGCATCGTTACCTCGTAAAAGAAATGATATGAGATGAGGTGATGAAATTTAAACTGATTGTATTGTATCAAAATCAGAGCGTTGTGAAGTTCTATTTTGTTTTGGGTTTTTTGATAAATTTTTATTTCTTTAGACCTCCGGGGTTTGATTGCGAAATTGTGAAGATTTGGCTAAAAACCCCGGAGGTCTGTGTTTGTGCGTTTTATGCATCAGACCTCCGGGGTTTGATTGCGGAATTGTGGAGATTTAAACAAAAACCCCGGAGGTCTGTGTTTGCGAGGATTTGGGGTAATTCAAATTTCCCATCAGACCTCCGGGGTTTGATTACAGAATTGTGAAGATTTGACAAAAATCCCGGAGATCTGTGTTTGTGCGTTTTTTTCTGCAGACCTCCGGGGTTTGATTGCATGAAGATTTAACAAAAACCCCGGAGGTCTTTGTTAGCTTGTTTTTTCTTCAGACCTCCCTTCAGACCTCCGTGGTTTGATTATGGAGTTGTGGAGATTTAAACAAAAACCCCGGAGGTCTTTGTTTGCGAGGATTGGGGTTAATTCAAATTTTCCCTTCAGACCTCTGGGGATTGATTGGGACAAAAACCCCTGAGGTCTGTGTTTGCGGGCGGGTTATACCGGTTGCAATGCAAACTGGCTGTAGTAAAGCTCAGCGTAAAAGCCATTCTGATCGAGGAGGTCTTGATGGCTGCCCTGCTCAACAATGTCACCGTCGCGCATGACCAGGATCAAATCCGCGTCACGGATGGTCGAAAGCCGATGGGCGATGATAAAGCTGGTGCGACCCTTCATCAACCGATCCATGGCTTGCTGGATCAGGACTTCGGTGCGGGTATCCACCGAGCTGGTCGCTTCATCGAGGATCAGCATGGGCGGGTCACCCACAACGGCGCGAGCAATGGTTAACAGCTGCTTTTGTCCGGCAGAAATATTGGAAGCATCTTCGTTGAGGACCATATCGTAGCCGCCGGGCATGGTGCGGATGAAGTGATCGACATGGGCTGTTGTGGCAGCTTGAATGATCTGATCCGGATTGGCTCCGCCTTCACAGCCGTAACAGATGTTTTCGGCAATCGAGGCATTGAACAACCAGGTGTCTTGCAAGACCATCGCAAAGAGTTTGCGCAAATCGGCACGAGTGAAGTCCTGGATGTTATGCCCGTCAATCAGGATGGCGCCGTCGTCAACATCGTAGAAGCGCATGAGCAATTTGACCAATGTTGTCTTTCCAGCACCGGTTGGACCAACGATGGCAATCTTTTGTCCTGGTTCGGCGATAAAAGAGAAGTCTTTAATGATGATTTCGTCAGGGTTATAGCCAAACCGAACATTGCGAAATTCTACCCGACCTTCAATGTGATCAAGCTGAACCGGGTTCTCGGTTTCCGGAACTTCTTCAGGCTCGTTGAGAAATTCAAACACGCGCTCTGCTGCAGCCGCTGTTTGCTGCAGGATATTTGAAATATTGGCGATTTGCATCAGTGGCTCGTTGAAGGAACGCACATACTGGATGAAGGCTTGGATATCACCCACGGAAATGGACTTTCGAATTACCAGGTAACCGCCCAGAATGCTGACCGCGACATAGCTGAAGTTACTGATCAGCCGCATGGTTGGCATCATCAGGTGAGAGAGAAATTGCGAAGTCCACGCCGAACTGTACAGGGTGGTATTCAAACGGTTGAAAGTGTTTACTGATTCTGCTTCGGCGTTAAATGCTTTTATGACAATATGACCGCCAAACATTTCTTCCACATGCCCATTGACGTGACCCAGATATTCCTGTTGCTGTACAAAGTATTTTTGCGATTTTTTTACAATCAGGCGGATCACCACCATCGAAAGCGGAACGGAAACCAGGGCAATCAGCGTCATCGTCCAGCTAATTGAGAGCATCATGATCAGGATGCCGATGACGCTGGTGGAGGAAGTGATGATCTGTGAGAGGCTCTGGTTAAGGGTTTGGCTGACGGTATCGACGTCATTGGTGACCCGAGAGAGCACCTCACCCTGGCTGACCCTGTCAAAATATTGCAGTGGCAGGCGGTTGATCTTGGCGGCGATGTCCTGTCGGAAGCGATAGGTGATATCCATTGAAATGCCAGCGTTGACATAGCCCTGCAGAAAGTTCAAAAAGGCGGAGATGACATACAGCAGGGCAACCCGCGTCAGGATGGAACCGACCGCGGTAAAGTCGATCCCATTGCCGGTTCCAGAGATTTTCGCGGCAACGCCTTCGAAAATTTGGGTGGTTGCTCGCCCCAAAATCTTTGGCCCAAGAATCGCAAAGACCGTTGAGCCTGCCGAGAGGGACAAAACGAACAAGATCAACAGGTTGTATTTGCCAAGATACTTCAACAGACGCTTGAAAGTGCCTTTGAAATCACGGGCTTTCTCGCCGGGCATCATCGCCATGGGCCCGCCGCGGCGTCCCATTCGCATGGGGGGCTGGGTATCCGTTTTTTTGATTTGCTGGTTGTTATTGTGATGTTGGTTGCTCATGCCAGCTCCTCCATGCTCAGTTGCGATGTGGCAATTTCTTGATAGGTTTGGCAGGTTTGCATCAGTTCACTATGGGTTCCTTTGCCTACAATTTTGCCCTGATCCATGACGATGATCTGATCTGCTCCTTTTACGGTGGCGACCCGCTGGGTGACCATCAATACGGTGCTTTTTCCCGTTTCCTCTTTTAAGGCATGCCGCAAGGCAGTATCCGTCTTGAAGTCGAGGGCTGAGAAGCTATCATCAAAGATGAAGATGGGCGGTTGTTTGACCAGTGCCCGGGCGATGCTCAGGCGCTGTTTCTGTCCGCCGGAGACATTCGCACCTCCCTGCGAAATTTCCGCTTGCAAGCCTTCCGGGTTGGCAAACACAAATTCAGAAGCCTGGGCAATCTCGATGCTTTGGCGCAGCGTTTCTTCTGTGGCTTCCTGGTCAGCAAAACGCAGGTTGGATTCCACGGTTCCGGTGAAAAGGATGCCGCGTTGAGGGATGTAACCGATTTTGTCGCGCAGGTCGCTCTGGTAAACGTCACGCACGTCAACCCCATCGACCAACACCGCCCCCTGGGTGACATCAAAAAAGCGCGGGATCAGGTTGATGACCGTGGATTTGCCACTGCCCGTCGATCCAATAATTGCAGTGGTTTCACCGGGCTGAGCCGTGAAGGTGATCCCATGCAAGACGCACTCCTCGGCATCGGGATAACGGAAGTAAACATCTTTGAATTCAACCTTTCCTGTAAAGGGCTGCGGGAAGGATGCAGGGTTTTGCGGGTCTTTGATCACATTTTCGGTTTCCAACACTTCGGCGATACGGTCTCCCGACACGGCAGCGCGCGGCAGGAAGATGAACAACATGGAAAGCATCATAAAAGCCCACATGATCTGCATGCTGTATTGTAGAAAAGCCATCATATCGCCGACCTGGAGGGTGGATTGTGCAATTTGGTGGGCGCCGATCCAGATAATCAATATTTGCAACCCGCTCATCACCAGCGTGTTCAACGGCATCATGGTGGTCATAATTCGATGGATGAAAAGCCCCACCCGGGTGAGTTCGCGGTTGGCGCCATCAAACCGTTTTTCTTCAAAGGACTGCTTGTTAAAGGCTCGAATGACCATCATGCCGGTCAGGTTTTCGCGGGTGACCAGGTTGAGTCGATCAATCAATTGTTGAATGATTTTGAATTTTGGCGTGGCAATGAAGAATGTGATGTTGACGATCAGCAGAAGCATGCCAACTGCCAGAGCGATAATCCACCACATGTTGGGGCTTTTGTCTATGGCTCGAATCACGCCGCCGATGCCCAAAATTGGCGCAAAAAAGGCCATGCGTATGACCATAAAGGTGACCTGCTGGATTTGTGTCACATCATTGGTTGCGCGGGTGATCAGCGAAGCGGTGGAAAAATTATTGAACTCCTGGCTTGAAAAGGATTCCACCCTGGTGAACACGTCTTTGCGAATATCGCGAGCGACGCCCGCTGAGGTACGCGCCGCCAGGAAACTGACCGATACGCTGGTGATCCCCGCCAATAGAGAAACCAGGATCATCATCCCGCCAGTGCGCAGGATGTAACGGGTCTGGATACGCCCCAGGTTGACGCCCATTTGCTCGTATTCGTGCTCGATGGCTGTGGCTGCAACTTGATGGACAAGGGTGTCAGGCATGTTTGCGAATTGATCTCTGACCTGATCGATCATCTGTTCGCGCTGCTCTGGCGTTGCCATGCCAATAATTGTGTAAAGGTCCATACCGGGTGGGATTTTGGATGGGTCAAAAGGAAGGCTCCCCATCATGTTTGCTGCGTTTTCAGGGTTTTCCTGCATTTGCTGGATCATGGCGGTGACGATCATGCCGCGTGCCATGATGGGTTCGATTTGACCCCGCTCCTGCTTCGATAGCTCTGCCAGCACATAGATTGGCTCGGTTGCCAGAACAGGATATTCTGCCAGCAGGGTGGTATCCTGCGTGGGATCCAGCTGCTGATAGGCTGAATTAATGACAGCTTGCTCCTCAGAAGATAAAAAGAGAGAGATTTTCTCGAACCGTTCGCTGCGCAGAGCCTGCGGGAAGGCATCTTTAATGCCTTTTTGTTGGATGCCGACATTCACAATCTTAGAAAGGTAATCTGGCAGAGCCAGGTCAGCGTTGCCCATGATAAACAGTAAGACAATGGCGGCAAGAACGTTATAAATATAAGGTTTGATGTATTTAATCAATTTGAGCATAGGTTGAATGATCCTCGAATGCGGTTGCTTGTTGGCTCATCATGAAAGACCGCTAACCGGTCTTTGTTTTCCCGATGGCGGGTTGAGTGTTGTGATGATGAAGCCCATCTTTTAGATTTTGTGAATATTTATTCAGCCTTGATAGCGCCGGTAAAATGCTTTCTTTATCCTGCTCGGTAATCAGAACAGCCAGATCATCCAGCCAGGCATGCCTGGCTCGCATGGCTTCCTGCACGGTTTGAGCGCCTTTTTCGGTCAATGCAATCATTTTCACCCGGCGGTCTTCAGGGTCTTCGGTGCGCTGGATCAGCCCTGATTCTTCCAGAGGGGCTAAAAGCTGACTGACGGCAGCCATGGTGACGCCGAGATGGTCTGCCAGGTCGCTGACGGGGCTGGCGCCATGATGATACAACCTGAACAGCGAATTGGTTTGCGAAAGCGAGAGGGAGCTCTGCCGGTTATGGCGGATGAAGGCATGCATTGAACGATGCATTGATTCTTCAACCCATTCTCGCAGGGCGGTCAGAAAAAGATCCTGATCAGACATGGTTTACCTCGCTTAATAGTTAAACGGGGTTAACTATATATCCTTGCGCTGAGATTGTCAAGGTGGGTTTTTTAAACGTGCAGAGGAGTCGATAAGTGGAATACGATGTTTTTTAGGAAGATTATGCAACCTTTTTTCTGTAAATTCGAGCCAGAAATACCCATTGGACTTTAACAAACGAATGACCTGGCAGCGCAATAACGTTTGCCGATTTGCCAATCCTCGCTAATCTCCATCAATCGAGCTGAGATTAGTCTCAAACAAGAAGCTTCGTTTGGAAATACACCTACAACCCTGGTTCTTCTACGAATTTCTTTATTTATCCTTTCCAGGCTGTTCGTGGTTCTGATCGATCTTCGATGTTCAAGTGGGAAATCGAAAACAGTAAAACCTTCAGCCAGATTATGTTCCATCCAAACAGATAATCGTGGTGCAGAACGAGCATACTTTTCAATGATCACCTTGAGATACTGCTCTGCAGTCATTTTATCTGGCGCATTGAACATGGCCCGGATATCAGCTGCCACCTCTTTCCGCATCGATTGCCTTGGAACATAAGCCCCAGCATTTTGTTGAAGGTGGAATTGACATCGCTGCCACGGCACGCTGCCAAAGACCGCTCTTCGAGCTGCCCCTAAACCTGCGTGGTCATCACTGATCACCAACTTCACACCATGCATGCCTCTATCTTTCAAGCTCTTTAAAAATGCCTTCCAATGGGTTTCATGTTCGCTGAGGGATACCGAAACCCCTAAAACCTGTCTTTCTCCCTCTGGAGAGATCCCTGTGGCTACTAAAACAGCCGCATCACGCACTTGTCCGGCATCTCTGACCTTCTCGTAGCGAGCATCAGCATACAAGTATTGGATTTCTCCAAGCGGTCGTTCCCGCCATTCTTGCAAGACTTCGTCCAGCTGTTGGGCGGCTCGACTGACTTGCATGGCGGATATCTCAACACCCATCAGCTCTTCCGTGATGGCTTTGACCCTTCTGGTCGAAACCCCCTGTACGTACATCTCGGCTAAGGCAATCAGCAGGGCTCGTTCACTTCGCATACCTTTTTCAAGCGCTGAAGGATAAAAACCACCTTCTCGCACTTGTGGTATGGCAAAGGTGATATCGCCAAGCCTGGTCCTGACCGTTTTGGGTTTGTATCCATTAGCGTGGCCTTGCCGATCTTCGGTACGCTCGTATGCCTTAGCTTGCAAGTATTGCGATCGCTCTGCTTGCATCACATTATTGAGGATAACCCGGACCAGCTCAGGGATCACCTCAAGTCCATTTTGTGCCAGTTCTTCAATCATGCTTGTTGATAGGTTATAATTTTCTTGGTGAGTCATTGAGTTCTCCTTTTCAGATTTGGTGATCTATTTAGGATACTTCTGACTCACTACTTTTTTTAGGTTCTAGATTTTACAGAAAGAATGTTACACTAACAAAAATCAAACAAGGTATAATGCAGGAATTGCTGACAAGTCGAACGTGTTTGGTGTGAGGTGAAGATGAAAAGCTATTATCGGGTGGTCTTGGGCAGGCAGCATGTCTATGCTGAAAAATTTTTCAATGAAAACTCTATTGGTGTTTACTATGATATCGATCAGGATTTAACTGATCACTTGCCGGAAGATTGGCGGGCGTTCAACCGCCAGTTCATACCGGGCTTTATGAAAAAGCTGCCGGATAAAAGTAAGATTGCGGCGGGGCTTGCCTGTGGCGCCCTGTGGACACTTGCCAAAGGCATTGCAGAAGGTGATCTTGTCCTTTCACCAGATGGCACGGGTTCCTATATGGTGGGCGAGGTGGTAGGTGGTTACCGTTACCAACCTGATGACCCATCCCCACATCAACGCCCCGTTCGTTGGCTGGAAAGACGTATATCACGTACAGACATGAGTGACGAACTTAGCAAAGCTTTGATTGCGCCTGGAGCTGTTTCTAACCTTACACAATATGCTAAGGAAATTGAGTCATTAATTCAAGGGATTACTCCGACAGACATTTTCACAAATCTTCCAGAGGTAGAGAATCCTTATTTATTTGCGATGGAAAAGCATCTGGAAGATTTTCTCATTGAAAATTGGCGTAACACACCTTTTGGTAGCGATTACGATGTCTATGAGGAAGAAGGTAACCTAATTGGAAAGCAGTTTCCCACTGATACGGGTGCTATTGACATTTTTGCAGTCAGCAAAGACCAGAAAACATTGTTGGTGATTGAGCTCAAAAAAGGGCGTGCGTCAGATGCAGTTGTTGGGCAAATACTGCGCTATATGGGTTATGTGAAAGAAGAGCTAGCAGAAACTGATCAACTTGTAAAAGGGGTAATTATCGGTATTGAGGATGATATCCGCCTGCAACGTGCGCTTTCGATGGTAGAAGGTATTGAATTCTATCGCTATGAGGTGGATTTTAAGCTAAAGAAGGTGTGAGTTGAGCCAAATTGGGGAGGTTGAACGCAAAACTCAGAACCGCATTGTGCGTCTATTCCAGGAGAGCCTGGGGCACGATTACGTGGGGTATTGGTGTGATCGTGCCGATAATATCAATATCGAGGAAACCTATGTGGCATGGCAAAATAGTTGAATTACACATCATTAAGTTTTGGATGTCAGGCAATTCAAGCAAATTATTGGCCCAAACGGCGCATTTTCCTGGTTTAATTAAACCGATGGACTATCAATCATTCTTATTTTTCATGGTGTTTAAAAAGCAAAATCACCCCTGCATGTGGGGGGTGATCCTAGGGCAACCGCCATAGTTGGCGTAATGAGCGTGCAGAGACTCGAACTCTGAACCAATGGCTTAAAAGGCCACTGCTCTACCATTGAGCTACACGCCCATCTTCAAATGATTATTGTAGCACCCTCTGCCCTCTACGTCAATAAAAAACGGGCAAGGCATCCGCCATTTAGCGGGTCGTTTTCAAGCTCTCCAACAGCAAGCCGAAATTATCAAGGGTTTCGTTCTCTGCCTGCTCATAGGGGAAGTTGGTGATAAAAATAAAATAGGCGCTGTCGGTCTCGAAAAAATAAGTCGACATATGCACATTGCCATTTACAGACTTGATCAGGTGGTTGTAACGCTCCACTTTGATACGGTTCACCCGGAAGGATTCGAGACCCAAAAACAGGGCTGATCGGCTCCCATCAATGCTGAGGGGAATGTCGCTGCCCGTGAGCTCGACAAAAGCTTCTTTGCTGAAGGTCGATTTTTCTTTGATATGGGCGACGAGGGTAATGCAATTATTCTGAAATTCGACTTCCTGCGTTGGTGTGCATTTGGGGGGCACAAGGGTCACCTCCCATTGACCGGGTTTGTCCCGGTTGGGCGCGTAATCGACCAACCAGCCCGGGGGAAGGCGGAACTCGATGTTGAGAGCGGGTTCCTGGTCGATGCGGAAGACCTTCCAATCCGCTGTTTCTTTGTTGGAGTTACAACTGGTCAGGATCAGCAAGGACATCAGGCTGAAGATGAAGGTCAAAATTTTTCGACGTTGCATACGCTCCTCACTCGAATCCTTTTTAGGGGATCCATGATAATAGTATAATGATGACAGATATTTGATCAGCGTGCCAGAGCACGGATCTGACCTGGCAACACCAGTCAATTTTACCCCAATATTGTCCCCGGGCAGAAGACGAATCGGTGCACACCTGGCTTTTTGATCGGTTAAATTAATGCGAGTGAAAGGAAATCCTGATGAAGAAAGACAACAAGCGGATTTTACGAGCCTTTGGCATGTGGAAAAGTCAAATTACGCCGGATTTGATGGCTGCCTCGATTGGTTTAACCGATCCCCAATGGGACACGGATGGTCAGACGCTGGTGTGGCGCGAGGAGCGTGGAGGCAAGGGCGTGTTGATGGCACAGCCCATTGGACAGGCAGCCTACGAGCTTTCCGGCGCGTTGAATGTGCGCGGCGGTGTGGGTTACGGTGGCGGAGATTTCACCATTCGGGATGGGCTGGTCGTATTTGCTGCCAGCGATGGACGGCTTTACCGGCGCATGCTGGGTGCGGGCTTCCCCGAACCGATCACGCCCGCTTTTGGCAGCGCAGCAGCGCCTCAGCTCTCGCCCGGAAACCGTTGGGTGGCTTTCGTCCACACCTATGAAGGCGCAGACGTGCTGGCAGTGGTGGACAGCGCAGGGGTGGACTGGCCGGTCAAACTGGCTCAGGGTGCGGATTTTTACATGCAGCCCGCCTGGCATCCGGATGGCGGCGCGATTGCCTGGATTGAATGGGATCACCCCAACATGCCCTGGGATGGAACCCGGCTGATGACCGCTGTTTTGGAGAGCACTCCACCGCAGATCGAGGCAGTCCAGCACCTGGCTGGCGGCGATGATATCCCGATTTTGCAGCCAGCCTTCTCCCCAGATGGACGGTACCTGAGCTATTTTGGCAACCAGGGTGAGTGGGATCAACTGGTTCTACGAAACCTGGAAACTGGCGAATTATCGGTATTGGTCGACAATGCCAGCCTGCTAAAGCCGGCCTGGATTCAGGGGGTGGTGGTGCAGGCCTGGTCGGCACACAGTGACCGGATTTTCTTCCTGCAGACCAGGGCGGGCCTGACCGAACTTAACCAGGTGGATGTGGGCACAGGCATGATCACTGGCGTTGATTTTGAGCCGTACACCCTGTTAAGTCAGCCCAATGTTCGAACCGACGGAACGATTACCCTGGTCGCCAGCTCGCCTGCCACCTCCTTACAGGTGATCAGCAAATCTGAAGCAAACTTTCAGGTTCACCAGCGCAGCACCAGCGAGGCGATCCCACGGGCTGATTTGCCACAGCCTTATGAAATCCAATGGACCGCGACCGATGGCGCCACGGTGTACGGGATTTACTCCCCGCCCACCAGCAGCCGGTTCCAGGGAGAGGGTTTACCGCCGGTCATTGTCCATATCCATGGTGGACCGACCAGCAGTGTTATGGTGGGTTACGACCTGGAAGCGGCGTACTTTACCAATCGAGGTTACGGGTACCTGGCGGTCAATTACCGTGGCAGTACAGGGTACGGACGAACCTACCGTGAAGCGTTGAGCGGCAATTGGGGCGAGCTGGACGTGGTTGACGCAGCCGGAGCAGCCCGGGCGCTGATTGACCAGAACCTGGGTGACCCGGGTAAACTGGTGATTAAAGGAGGTAGCGCAGGAGGCTACACCGTCCTCAATACGCTGATCCGCTTCCCCGGGTTGTATAAAGCCGGAATCTGCGCTTATGGTGTGACGAACCTGTTCAACCTGGCGATGGATACGCACAAGTTTGAAGCGCGTTACACCGATTCGCTGGTCGGTCCCCTGCCAGAAGCGGCACAGAAATATCATGCCTGGTCACCCGTGTTTCACGCCGATAAGATCAAAGATCCTGTGATCATTTTCCAGGGTGGGAAGGATCAAGTGGTGCCACCCAGCCAGGCGGAGGAGATCGTGCAAGCGCTCAGGGCAAATAGAGTGCCGCATGAATATCACCTGTATCCCGACGAGGGTCATGGTTTTCGCCTGGCGGAGACCCGTCGGGCGTATTACCAGGCGATCGAGCGCTTTTTATGGCAGTACGTGGTGTTTAGCGGGTAGTGGGTAGTGGGCAACTGGTAGCTGGTAGTGGGTAGTTGGTAGTGGGTAACTAATTGTATTGATGAACCTTTAAATGACCTGAGCGCCTGATTCCTGCTCCCTGATTCCTGATTCCTGATCCCCTAATTCCTGCTGCCTGATCCCTGATTCCTGATTCCTGATCCCCTAATTCCTGCTGTCTGCTTCCTGATCGCCCATTTCTTGATCATCTTCATTCGGCTCCACATGAACGTAAGCGCGGTCGACTTCGGGCAGGCTCTCTAAAGCTTCAATGATCCGATCAGAAATATCGTGAACTTCATCTAAAGTATCGTCACCGGGCAGGTTGATGTGTATATCGACAGCCAGTTTGGGTCCGACATAATCACAGATCATATGATGGACGCTATGGTGACCATCGACGCTGAGGGCTGTGTCGATGATCTTCTGGCGCAATGCCTCATCAGGCCCGGCGCCGGTCAGGTAGGCAAAGTTTTCACGCCCGGCATCAAACGCGCCTCTGACGATCCACAGAGAAACCAGAAAGCCGGCTAACGGGTCCAGCAGCGGGTGCAGGGTACTGGAGCCGAGGATGCCGATGAAGGCTGCCAGCGATGCCAGCACATCGTTGAGGTTATCTTTGGCAGAAACGCGCAGTGCCGGGCTGTTCGATTTTTGAGCGAGATTCTTGATCACCAGGAACATAGCCGTCTTGATGGCTGCGCTGGCTAATAAAACCAGGATGGGCAGCCCGAGTTCGATTGCAGCACCCCCTGAAATGAACCTGCTGATGGATGAGCGCAACGCTTCATACCCAGCAATCCCCATCATCAGAGCCATCGCCAGCCCAACCATCGGTTCAAAACGGGCGTGGCCCTGGGGGTGTGATAAATCAGGGGGACGAAGCACCGCCTTGAGTGCAAATACCAGTGCGGCTGAGTAGATGAGATCAGAAATTGAATTTGCAGTGTCCGCATACAGGGCTGCGCTGCCGGTAAGGTAGGTAGCAACGCCTTTTCCAACGACTAAAAAAGCATTTCCAACCAGCGTCACGATTAGCGCGGTACGAAAGCTGGTTTCCTGAACGGGGTCGGGTTGATGGTCTCGTATTAATTGCATGATGGTGTTTTTTTACAGGTATCAATAATCCGAAGACAGATATTTAATCAGCAAGAATTATAAGCCATAAATTCACACAGCCAAAGTGGAGTAGTCTACTGGCGATCCTCTGGAATTGATCACCGTCCCGTTGATCGTGCAACGGCTCTGGGGAGAGGTTTGCCTTGTAAGCCAGCGATGAGGTTGTCGACTGCCAGCAGGGACATCTGGTCCCGGGTGGAGCGGGTTGCACTGCCGATGTGGGGCAGGATCAGCGCGTTGGGCAGCTTGTAGAGAGGATGCGTTGGCGGCAGGGGTTCGGGGTCGGTCACGTCCAGGGCGGCATACCCGATCTGACCGGTTTCCAGCGCCAGTACCAGCGCATCGGTGTCGATCACCGGGCCGCGGGCAGCATTGACCAGGACGGCGTGGGGTTTCATACTTTTTAACTGGTCGGCGCCAATCATCCCCGCAGTGGAAGGGGTTAATGGCACATGCAGGCTGATGATGTCAGATTCTTTGAGGAGTGTTTCTAAGGTCACCTGTGTTGCTCCGAACTCCCCTTCGCGCTCGGGATGAGCACTCAGGTCGGTGAACAGGATGCGCATCTCAAAGCCCTGTGCCCGCCGAGCGACGGCTTGCCCGATGCGTCCCATACCGATGATCCCCAGGGTGGCGCCGTGAACGGACTCGCCGAGAAGGGTGGTCAGCCCCCAGGTTTGCCAGTGACCTGAGCGGGCGTAATCGATGGCTTCACCCAGCCGACGGGCTGCTGCCAGGATCAACGCAAAGGTCAGATCAGCGGTGGCATCGGTCAGCAGATCAGGGGTATGACCGACCGGGATGCCGCGCGCCTCGGCGGCTTGCAGATCGATGTTATCCACTCCGACGGCGACCTGGCTGATAACCTTCAAGTTTTCAGCCTGGTTGATCAACCGGGCATCGATGGCATCGGTCAGAAGGCAGATCAACCCATCGGCATGGCGGGTCTTTTCCAGCAAGATTTCATAGGGCGGGGGCGTGTCCTCCGGCCAGTATTCGGGCGTGCAAAACGAGTTCAGTTTTTCTTCGGCAATGGGAGTCAGGTGGCGGGTGACGAAAACTGATAAAGACATGGCTTTTACTCCTATTTGTGCAGGTGTTGATGATCTTTATTGTACCTGCATGTTTTTCATCAGATGAAAGAAAATGAATTCAGACACTAGCAGGTTTACACGGGGCGTTTTAAGAAAAAGACCAACCCGACCGGTTTTTGCATGACCCGGGTTGATTTATTTCACAGCGATTGAAAATGGATTATAATCGCTAATTGAGGTGAGTTTATGTTTAAGAACATAAAAAATGTCCTGGTCAAGTTTTTTGTGGCCATACTGATCATTTCAGCTCCAATTATGGCATTGTCCATCCCGCCGGTTTCGGCTGTGGGAAACACGGTTAATGTTTACTTCTTTGAAGGCGAAGGTTGTCCGTATTGCGCCCGGACTCGTGAATTCTTGCTCAGCCTGTCAGAGCAAGATGAGCGCATCGTCATCCATGAATTTGAGGTCTACTTCAACCTTGAAGATCGGGAATTTTTCGTCGAATTTGCTGCTGTGCATGGTTTTGAACCGGCATACGTCCCGACAACCTTCATCGGAGACCAGTACTGGGTTGGTTTTAACGAAGCAATCCAGGGGGAAATAACACAAAAAATCCAGTACTGCCTGGTGAATGACTGTGTCGATTATGGCGTCAATATTCTGCCGCCCGACACATTTCCCGAGCAACCGCAGCCCGAACCCCCTCCAATTTTGGAAGAGCCGGAGATACAAGAGCCGGAGATACAAGCGCCTGAGATACAAGCGCCTGAGATACAAGAGCCTGAGACGCAAGAGCCGGAGCAGGAAGAATTGATGATTAATTTGCCCTTCATCGGGAAAGTCAACCTCGCAGATAAATCCCTGTTGTTGAGCACCCTGTTGATCGCCCTGGTCGATGGGTTTAACCCCTGTTCGATCTGGGTGCTTTCGTTGCTGCTGGCGATCACACTCAATAGCCGTTCGCGGAAAAAGGTGCTCATCATTGGCTTGGTGTTCATTTTTGTAACAGGCTTTGTTTATGCGCTGTTCATTAGTGGCCTGTTCACGGTGTTCACATTTGTCGGGTATACGGGTTGGATTCAATTCATTGTGGCTGTGTTCGCGTTATTCTTTGCAGTGGTGAACATCAAGGATTATTTCTGGTACAAAGAAGGCTTTTCTTTTACGATCAGCGATGAGAAAAAACCAGGTATTTACAAGGGTATACGCAAGGTTATGCGTGCTGAAGGAAATATTTGGGCGCTTATCGGCGCCACGGTGGTTTTGTCAGCAGGTGTCTCCATTGTGGAATTCTCCTGCACAGCCGGTTTCCCGGTGATCTGGACAAACTTGCTCGTGGTTCATGAAGCCACTGGGCTGGCGTTTTTGGGTTTCCTGCTGGTTTATATGTTGGTGTATCAAATGGATGAACTGGCGATCTTCCTTACCGCTGTGTTTACCCTGCGTAAGTCAAAAATGGAAGAAAAGTATGGCCGCATCCTTAAATTGCTGGGCGGGATTTTGATGTTAGCCTTGGCTATCGTGATGTTGATAGACCCAGCTTTGATGAATAATATCGGTAGCTCCTTGCTGGTGTTTGGCGTGGCGTTTGGCGTAACAGGGTTGATCTTGCTGATTCACCAGGTGCTCCTGCCAAAAATCAAACAGCGGACCCTTCAATCTGGAAAATAATCACCGGCTCGGCTCAAACCAGAAGAATTAAAAACACCCCCTTTTCTCCTGGATGGAAAATTCACCCTGGTCGAATTAACAATATAACACCAATCCGATGCTAAAAGGTCTTGCTTTTTAACCTGATTATCTACTATAACAGAGATAAGGATTGGAGGATGATATGCCTGATCAGCTTAAATACTGGCACGAGCGTATCCATAGCGTGATGCCCGACCTGGAAATTGTGGCGTATGAACTTCACCAAGAAGGCTTGGTTTATGATGTATTGATCGTTAACAACGAGTGGGTGTTTCGATTCGTCAAATCGAACTGGGCCAGGGAGTTAATGGAAAATGAGGATCGCCTGCTGTCTTTTTTGGGTCCAAGGCTGCCGCTATCCATACCCAAACCGGTAATCTATGAAGATGGGGTGCTGGTTTATCAACTTCTGGTTGGCGAACTTTTTTTGCGCCAGGCCTGGGAACGAGCGAAAAAATTCGACAAGCAGACTTACGCTGACCAACTGGGTCGTTTTTTACATGAACTGCACCATGTTAACCCTGAAGAATTGGATTGGGATGTGCTGCATAGTTACGCACCGGTAACCAGGGAAACCTGGGTCGAGATTTACGAACGTGTGGTAGACCAGATTTACCCCCTGCTGCTTTCACATCAGATCGAATGGGTGGAAGACTTGTTCAATCCAGCCTTGACGAATTTGGATTTCTTCAATTTTGATCCTGTTCTGGTACATGGCGACCTGGCGCCGTATCATATCCTTTACGATCCTGGCAGGAGTCGGTTGACTGGTGTGATCGACTTTGGTGTGGCTGGCTTGGGTGATCCGGCAACTGACCTGGGGAGCTTGCTGAATTACTATGGCGAATCCCTGGTGTCCCAATTTGAGAGAACCTACCCCGACCTACAGAAAATATTGGGGCGTGCGCGCTTTTACGCCCAGGCGATTGAGCTGCAGTGGGTCTTGCTGGGGCTTGAATCCGGGGAAAAATACTGGTACACCTCTCACCTGGGAGGTGCGCGAAATATTTGGAATTAGATCTTAAACTTCTTTCCAGCCTTGTTTTGCGAGAGAAAAAGGGCGGCGGGTTCTAAACGCTACCGATTATGATTGCCGTATTAGGGGGTTCGCAGGCTGTGTTCTACTCCCTGGCTTTTTTGATCAAAGATTGTTTCAGATCCCAGAGTTTTTTGGAGAGCGAAACATGATAAATATGTGGGTTCATGATCCGCAGCACCCCATGATCAAGAAGATCGATATCAGCCTGGCGCAATGCCCGCATGTGTTCGAAGGTGGGCGTCGTGTAGACCCTGCGCCCGGACATGATGATCGGTTCCAGCAATCTTTCAACACGATCAATTTCATCCCGATCAAGCAGGCGGCGTTTGGTAGCCATAGTGGGATGGTGCAATTCAAGAGGTGATTGATCGCAAATATCTTCGTCATGCAGAGCAACCAGGTCAGCGGTGGCTTTTCCACGCTTATCATAGATTCGCCAGGCGCGTTTGTTGCCCGGGTTGAGGGTTTTCGCCTCGTTTTCAGAAATCTTCAGGGTGGGGATCCATTCTCCCTGCTGGTTGATAGCCACCAGTTTAAAGACGCCATCCAGGGCTGAATTACCGGTTGAGGTGATTAAATGTGTGCCAACGCCATAGGTTAAGCGTTTAAGCAGATGATTTGGATCGACGCCGTAGTGCTCGGCTTCTTCCTGGATTTGGGTGATGATCTGCCAGATGACCAGCTCATCGAGGTCGTTGGAGAGGACAATGGAGACATCTGGAAATCCAGCGTCATTGAGCATTTTTGCCGCCTGGATACTCAGGTGTGCCAGGTCCCCGGAATCGAGCCGAATGCCTACCGGTCGGTGACCCTTGCGCTTGAGCTCTTCAAAGGCCCGGATGGCGTTGGGAACCCCGGATTGAAGGGTGTCGATGGTGTCGACCAGCAGCAGGCAGTCATCGGGATAGATTTCAGCATAAGCACGGAAAGCAGCCAGTTCATCCTCACCCATGCCCAAAAATACCTGGACCATGCTATGGGCGTGGGTACCTTTGGGCGTGAAACCGAAGATGTGTGATGCGCCCACATTGGAGGAAAAATCGGCGCCACCGATGAGTGCCGCGCGCGCGCCAGCGATTGCACCCAGGCTTTGAGCACGCCGAAGGCCAAATTCTAACAGAACCTGGCCGCGGCCGCTTTGCTTGATGCGTGCGGCTTTGGTTGCAATCAGTGTTTGATAATTGGCGATGTTCAGCAGTCCGGTTTCGATGATCTGCCCGACGGCCAGGGGTCCCTCAACCACATGAATGGGCACGTTGGGATGGATGACCCTGCCTTCGGCGATGGCATACAGGTTGATTGATTTTGCGTTGAAGTCATTACTCAACCAGTGTAAAAAATCATCTCCAAAAAGCTGACGCCCTGATGAGCTTTTTTGCGATCGCAGATATTGGATCTCTTCTTTTCCGAAAACCACCTGGTCAAGCCAATCGAGGATTGAATCCAGACCAGCATTGATGCAATAACCCGCTTTGTGGATGCCATAATCGGGATTGCTGCGGAAAAAATGGTCGAATTGTGCTTTTATCTCATGCAACCCCATACGGAAGTACAGTTGCGCCATGGTCAACTGGTATTGATCTGTCATCAAAGCCCCGCTGGCGTGTTTTAATTCATTAAATTTCATTTTATTTCCTAAATGATCAAGAACGGGCTAATCGGATATCACCCGAATGCCATTTTCGAGCAATCGCCTGATCGAGCAGGCTTTCGCAACCCGATGCAGGCGCCTTAGCTGGGATTCATCTAAATCGCCTTCAAAATCAACTTTTTCGTTGATGACCTCTTCATAGGTATCATCGATCTCGCAATCTTCACAATCGTCGGCAAACACACGCGCAAAGGAGGTATCGACGGTGACCCCACGAAGCGGGATGCCGTGGTTGTGGGCATAGGTGTTGAGCACAATCGCCGTGCATGCGCCGAGGCTGGCCAGAAGCATGCCATAGGGCGTCAGGTTGTGAAGATGCATCACGGGTTCAACGACGCTGGTGTCGTCCTCGGCGGGGTCGGCAGCTCGGAAATCGGTTCGATAGGTTTTATCCTGGTAAACAACAACGCGTTCAGCCATAAGAAGGTCCTTTCCTTACGTTAAAGTTGACGTTCGCCGTTAATTATAGGAGATAAAAACCGGAAATCAAACACCAGGCCCGGGGAAAATGGAGATCGATGAGACCGTCTTGCATGGGTGATCGGTGCCTTCGTCAGCTTTTTTTGCTGGTGATAATCCGCGGCTTGGTCGACCGGCTGTGATATTGTGTTCCATCGGGAAAAATGATCTGTGTTTCCGAGCCTTCCTTGCAGACCCCCAGTCCCTGCCAGCTCACCTCCACAGGCCAGGGGAAGGGGTTTTCACCCCAAATTGCGACCCGGTCTGGGCTGAGCAGTCTGATGCCCGCAATTTTTAAAAACAAACCAACCGGCACTAACCCGGCGATCGTATTCGCCGCGCCAATGGGAAGACCGGTCTTATCATCAAAGCGCGGGTAAAACCCGGAAAATTCCTTCAATCCTCGCAAGATCGGGGTCATCAATATGGAAAACAAGGTCATTGCTTGTTTAGAGAAGCCTTCTTTGACCAGCCCGTCGAGGATCAACGTGTTCCACTGGATATTGACAGGCGTGGATAAACCATCAGGCAGGGGGTGCCTGCAGCGCCAGGTTTCAGGGATGCCAAATTCTCCGCTTAGCGACGGATTGTCGGTGATATTTTCTATCATCATCGCCAGTTGATCGGGGCGGATGCCGCCCGACCAAATGGGAAGGAGGCAGCTTATATCGGTTTGCGAATAATCGGCAGTTTGGATCAAAAAGCGGTCATCGGGGTTGAAACCGTTAAAACAAATGTGATCCAGGGTTGAAAAAATCTGCCGGGTGGTGACGTGTGCGCGATTGGCAACCCAAAACATCTCTGGCGCTTCGATCAGCTCGGTTATCATTTCGCCCGTTGAATTCTTACCCTCAAGGCGAATCAGTGGGGTTTTAGGAACTTTTTCCGCGGCAAACAGGTTGATTTGAAGCCGTTGGGGTTGTGAGAAGTGTTTGCCGATATTAACCTTGTCCTGGATTCGCCCGGGGTAATACAGCTCACGTGATGGGCTTTTGTGGGTGTGAGCATCCTGGTAACCAAAAATCTTACAGGTATCGTCCCACAGGGAATTGATTTTCTCTTGCAAATTTTTTATCCAACGGTCATAGCCATTGCGAGCAGGCCGGTCGCCGAGGATTTGGGCGATTTTTTTAAGCGCAGCGGCTTCTCGAAGCAGCATTGCTGCCAGGGCTGGGCTGTGTGCGCTGTGAATATCAAGCCCAATGCCGGTTTCTCTCCAAATATCAAAATTGAATAACCCGGAGTCGAGCTGGAGTTGTTCCGGCACCTCCCATGCGGGGAGCTCCGCATGCTCCGGTTTGGCGTTTTTAAACCAGCCGACATCAAAAAACCGCTGCAGATGCGGGAAAACCCGTTGCAAAGGCATAGCCTCCGGATTGATTTCATACAGCATCAAGCATAAACTGGCCAGAAGCGGGCACGCATTGGTGGCTGTGGAGATGATTACCTGAGCACCTTGAGTACTCAGGAAACCCTGATCGTCGATGCGGGTGATAAAATCTTCAAGCAGCCTGGAAAAAAGCTCCGAATGGGCTGGAAGCAGCGCCTGGGATAAATGCAAGGCATCCAGCAGGGTCAGTTCAGGATGCTTATTTTTCATATTATAGGTATTTTTTGAATCATCCTTCAGGCGGGGACGGATGGTGATGGCTTGCGGGTCGGATGGGTCGGAGGTGACCAGATGTGACCGGGCGTTGACCTGTGCCAGGTAAAACGCCGCGTCCCAATCGGGCTGTCCGGTCGTGATGGTGATCATCTTCTTCTGGTGTGCTTTGGTGTGGATCTGGTAATCCCGCTGCCAATCCTGCGCTAACCAATGGCGGGCAGCCTCGTAAGAGCTGGTCTGCGATGTTTTTGAAGTCAAGGCCCATTGAATGTCTTCGGATTGACCTGGCGACAGGGTAAGAGGGACATGGAGTGCCGGGTAGGGGTTGCTGGTGCCGGTCGGTCCGCCGCACATGAACAGGAGCGGGAAAAGTTCTTCTGCTTGTCCCACAAGGAGATGATTGTGCCCGATTGTGTCCGGGTGGATGGGACGTCCCTGAGCCATGGGGGTCAGGATAGCAGCCATTTCTGCTGTTAAGGATAAGGGTTGACTGCTGATATTCTTCAGATAGAGCGCGCCGATCAGAACGTTTGGCTCAGGAAGGAAACTGCAAAACTGTAGGAGCACCTGGTGGTTGAAGTTGTATTCAATTTTGATGCTGCTGGGAGAATAATCTTTAACCGTGGGCGGCAAGCTGAAATCGGTGTGATTTTTCAACCTGTGATGCTCAAGGATGAGGTTGGGAAACACGCGCATCGATCTGGCGCGCAAATGAAAGGTTGTCTGGAGTTGAAAGGGGCAGGAATCGGGCGGGTCTAAATTCAATGTCCACAGCTGGTCATGTTCCGGATCAAAGGCTGAAAACTGACCATCAGGCGCCAGGATAAAGGCTTTTGGACCGGTTTTGTCAATAGAAATCAGTCCCATATACCAATTTTACCAATGAACTCGCATTGAGTAGGTGATGAAAAGCAAAAAGATCCCCTTTTGAGTATAAAAAGCTGAAACGGGCTGAAGTGATGAGGGTTTCTCAGTCACGAGCGGGCAGTTGTGCCGAAGGCGCATTAATCCAGGTCCAGTGTTCCTTTTTTATCTGCTTATGCGTATAATCGTTTATTAAACCAAGGGAGCGGATCATTGAAGGAACTGATTTAGCTTTCCGCTCGTCTACGTATTAAAAACAACTTGCGAAAGAAAATCATGACGAATAATGACGATCGAGCGAATAAAAAGGCTGATGATGCGGCGAATGATTCGGAAGAGGCCCAGAATGCATCTGCCGATTTCATGAACGACGAGGAAACTCAGGAGATCAAAATCGAACCTTCTGAAGTGATCGAGGGTGAGGAAGCCAGCGGTGATTCTGTTGCGGAAGGCTCCGGGTGGCGGGCTGAAATGGAGTTTGAAGACATCTTCGGAGACGCAACCCGGGACGAGATTGCTGAAGAGGAGTCTGTCGATTGGTGGGGTGATACGCCTTTTACACCGATGGATGAACTGGATGATGATGAGACCCAGCCCATATACCTGGGTTTGGCTGATGAGGGTGCAACGCGAGTCTCCCCGGTGGAACCGAAGGGTGATCCCACCAGGGAATCCCGGGCAATCTCCGCAGGGGGCAGATCGGCATTAAATTCGGATGATATTCCAACCATCCTGCCGCCAGATGTACCGCGGGATTGGACACCGTCAAAGACGACGCTGCCCAGCCCGGTAAGCGAGGTCGATCCGGGCGCAACCCGGGTGACGCCTGCTGCGTATCAGCGGACGAGCGCGCCACAAAGCGGTGCCCGCCGGCAGGCAACGCAACCTCTGCAGCCCAGTCAGCGCCCGGGACGCCGCCCATCGGAAACAGCCCGTCCGCAAAGACCGGGCGGGAAGAAACCCTTTGGTAAACGCTTGTTAAATTTCTTCCTGGTGTTTGTTTTTATCATTATCCTGGCAGGACTGGTGGCGGGTTCGATCGGTATTTACCAGTATTTTCGAATTAAATCATCGCTTCCTGATGTCAACGAATTACGGGATCGAGCCGCCAAATTTGAAACCACTCGAATTTTAGATCGAAATGGAAACGTACTCTATGAAATCCTGGATCCCAGTGCAGGACGTCGAACCTACGTCCCGCTGGAAGATATCTCTCCGGGATTAATTGCCGCTACGATCGCAACTGAAGATAAGGATTTTTATTATCATCCTGGCTTTGATATGCTGGCTATGATCCGTGCGCTATGGCAAAACTACACCTCAGGGGAGATTCGCTCAGGGGCATCCACGATCACACAGCAATTGGCGCGGGCGCTGTTGTTAGACCCGTCTGAACGTTACGATCAATCCTATAAACGCAAAACTCGTGAGATTGTCCTGGCGTATGAGATTACCAACAGGTACTCTAAAGAAGAGATTCTCGAGCTTTACCTGAATGAAAACTATTATGGCAACATGGCCTATGGCGTTCAGGCGGCGGCAGAAACTTATTTCAACACCGATGCCTCATCGCTGAGCCTGTGGCAGTCTTCTTTTCTTGCCGGGCTGCCCCAGGCACCCTCGGTTTATGATATTTATAACAACCGTGAAGCGACACTTTACAGGCAGCGTTCTGTGCTGGTGCTGATGTATGAATTGAGCCAGGCTCGAAATTGCATCGAAATTGGCTCAGGACGCCCACCCGTGTGTGTTGCTTATGCTGATGCGACTCAGGCAGGAATTGACCTTGAAAACTATGAGTTCCCTGCGCCTTCCTTCAGCATGCGTTATCCACACTGGGTTGTGTATGTGCGATCCCTTTTGGAGGAGGAGTTTGACCCACAGACGATTTACCGCAGCGGGTTCACGGTCTACACCACGCTGGACCCCAAATTGCAGGATGAGGCCGAGCGGATTGTGTCCACCCAGGTAGCAGCCCTGGTTGAAAACAATGCGACCAATGGAGCCCTGCTGGCGATGGATGCCAATACGGGTGAGGTTCTGGCGATGGTTGGATCGGCAGATTTTCACAACGATGCAATCTCTGGGCAGGTAAACATGGTGCTGACACAAACCAGACAGCCCGGTTCAGCGATCAAGCCCCTGACTTACGTGGCAGCCTTTGAAAAAGGTTGGACGCCAGCGACATTAATTTGGGATGTCCCCACGGAATTCCCACCGTCAAAGGACCCCCATGACACCGGGCCGGTGTATCAACCTGTTAATTACGATGGGAGATTTCACGGTCCCGTCACCGTTCGCTCTGCGCTGGCTAATTCTTACAATGTGCCTGTGGTTAAGGCTCTGGAATTCGTCGGCATTTATGATGACCCCGACACCCCGGTGGAAGATGGTCTGATTGCCTTTGCCCGCCGGCTGGGAATTACCAGTTTGAACCGCCCCGACTATGGCCTTTCGTTGACCCTCGGGGGCGGTGAAGTGAGCCTGATGGAGTTAACCTCAGCCTTTGCGGTCTTTGCGAATGAGGGACGTATGATGCCGGTGGTGGCGATTTCCAAAATTGTGGACCATACCGGGAATGTGATTTTTGAGTATGAACCTCCAGTAGGGACGCAGGTGATCCGGGTTGAACATGCTTACCTGATTTCGGATATCCTGGCGGATAAGGATGCGCGCATCCCCATGTTTGGTACCAACCCGGTGATCAACCTGCCTTTCCCAGCAGCCGTTAAGACCGGCACAACCAATGATTTCAGAGACAACTGGACCATCGGCTATACGCCAGACCTGGTTGTGGGTGCCTGGGTGGGGAATGCTGATTATTCACCGATGGTCAACACCACGGGCATCACTGGCGCCGGTCCGATTTGGGCGCAATTTATTACCTTTGCAGTTGACGAGCTGTTTGATGGAACGCCATCAGCCTTTGTGCGACCGCCCGGAATCATCGATCGGGTAATTTGTGCTGTCTCCGGTACAGAACCTTCTGAATGGTGCCCACAGCAACGCAGCGAGATTTTCGCTGCCGATCAGCCGCCTCTTCCACAAACAGAGGATCTGTGGAAGAAAGTTGTTGTCGATACCTGGACAGGTTTATCGATTTCGAATGCCTGCGATAATTTTTCGGAGGAAGTATTTGCCGCAAATGTAACCGACCGCTGGGCTCAACGCTGGTTGCGGGATGAAGCGGGAGGCGCAGCCTGGGTCACAAACCTGGGTTTTTCCACTCCCTTATTCTTTGTGCCCGAACGGGCGTGCCGAGCGGATGACCCGCGCCCGATCATCACATTAACGGGTTTGGTCGATGGGCAGAATGTACTGGAGAGCCCATTGGAAATCCGCGGGATGATCACTGCCACGCAGAATTTCAAATACTATCGCATTGAATGGGGGCGCGGGTCAGATCCCTCGGTTTGGAATGTCCTGGTTGATAATGTGAGTACTCCCCAGGAGACGCCAGATCTCTTGTATGAGTGGGATCTCAGGGACGTTGAACCGGGCATCCTTACCTTAAGGATTTTTATGCGCAGTACCGAAGACACTTATGCTGAGAAATTATTCAGGTTGAACATCCAATTGCCGACGGCAACACCGACGGCAACACAGACAGCAACACCGACAGCAACACCGACGACCACACCGACCACAACACCGACGGAGACCCCCACGCCGACCCCGACAGAGACGCCGGAGGCAACGGCAACCCCTGAGCCGTCCGCTACCCCGTCGCAAACTTCGGAACCATAACCGGAGCCGGGGCTAAAACCATGCCAACCGGGATGCCAGTGTGGGGTTTCGGGTGGCAAACCAACTTCGCCTTTAATACCCGTGTTCCATTATAGAAGCGCTAATTGAGAGGCATGATATTCCGGCGGGTCAGCGCGAACCAGTTCTTTAAAAAGCTCTCGGGAAAGCAAAGGGTTGACTTCAAGGTCACGCGCCAATCGAAATTTCACCACCAGGAAATCCTTCGCCAGCTTATCCCTTAGAATCGGGTCGCGCTGCTGTTTATAAGCCAGGAGATTTGCGCGGCTGCCAGGTATGACCAGGATGTTGGTTTCTGCTGGTTCGAAATCCCCCCACACACAGGGTGAGACGATGGCTGTGGTTAAGACATGCAGGCAATAACGGGGAAGCGTGTGGTGATGGTCCCGCCAGTAAATTGGGTCTGAGCCTGAAACCTGATAGCCCAAACGCTGGGCGATAACCTTCAGCGATTGCAGCGTCAGCTCCCTGTCTTTGTGGCGTGCCGCAGGTTGATCGCCTTCCTTCAGCATCCAATGGTGGGTTTCAGGATCAACCAGGTCAGCATAGGACGCTAAACAGTTCAATACCAGCTCATTCTCGGGAGTAAAGATGCCAGGAAGGGCTTGATGGACGATACTTTTTACCCTTTCTGCCGTTGTGTCGGGGCTGGAAACCAGGTGGTTGTAGATGTGTTCTTCCAGAAAGTCGATCAGACTCATTGCTACTGTGTGGGGGTGGCGCAACCACCACTCCCCGGCTTCAATTGATGCGACACCTTCAGTGACATGGGTGAGAAAATTGGGATCATGGAAGATCGTTTCAAGCCATCGATGGGTTTCAGAAGCGACCTGGTTGGTGTTTTGAATGAAAGTGTCAATGGCAAGATGGTTGGTGTTCGCCATGTCGGTGAGGGCTGCAGCATGCACCTGCTGGTATGTGGCAGGTTCCCCCTTTTTTTGTAAGTAATTGGTGACGGATTCCCTGGCAACAGCCAGAGCTTGCTCGGGCTGCGGCTTTTGGGGAGGATGTGTAAGGGCTGTCCATTGGCATTGGGCAAGTTGATCGTCAATTGATTGCGCAAATGAATGCAGGCGGAACCCTTTGGCTTCAGCAGCCAGCAAAGCTGCCAGCAGAAGCAAGGGCTCGTTTTCTGGAATCAGGCCTGCAAACTTGAGCGATGGGTGTTTCATGGAATAAATTGCATCAAAGACGCCCATCAGTGCAGTGCAATGCCAGTTCCAATCATATCTCTGGCGTGACAGCACCTGTCGGATGGGTGCTACAGCATCCTGGCCCCAAATCCAACCGGTCCACAGGGCTGATAAGGACCAGAAAGCCTGGTTGGGTCTGGGAATGACTGCCAGGACAGCCGAGAACAATCCCTCCCCCGGTGGAGGTGTCAGCTCTCTGATGCGACCCTGGAACATATAAATTCCTTTGGGCGATTTGGGGTCACCCTGCCACTCTGCCAGTGGGATGGGGGTCTTCAAGACCTGCCAGGCAGTCACAGCCTCCTCCATCACCTTCCACAGGTTGCGTTCCCTGTAAACGGTTGGCACGGTGATCTGGCGTGGTCGGTGACGCGGTGAGGGGTACGCCCAGAGGGTGTTCCCATAGTCGGCTGCTGAAAGGATCAAAGCGATTAACAAGTCGCGCTGTTCTGGAGCTTGCTCGAGGCTTTCAAGTTTGTTGATAATCGTCTGAAGAATAATTAAAGGTCGGGCGGGATATGCGTTGAGGATGTTTTTCACCTGTGTGCGCAGGGCATCATCGCGTGCGGCAATTCGGTTTAATGCCCGAGCCAGATGCAATTCCTTGGGTGGCAGGGGGGTGAGGTTTTCAAGCGCGAACTCGGTCAGGGTCTGCTCACCGCGTGCGCCGCAAGTGGGGCAATCGACAATCGCTGCGAAGGGCTGATGGGCATCTTTCTTCCAAAGAAAGGCGTCAGCCTCTATTTGAGTGTTGCAAGCGGCACAATTGACCCTGTAAAGGCCTCGAATATAGGGCTCCATGCGCTGGTTCCCCTTGCTTGCCACGGCCAGGTCCTGTAATGCAGCGATCAGATCACCAGATTGCGGGGCGCTGGACAGGATTTTAAGCAGAAAAGCGTGAATCGGATTGTTGACGCACACCAATACGGGGAATCCGGCTGCAGCCATCTCGATCACAACCAGTGGGTTGTATCCAAAGGGCTCCAGGATCCAATCACCCGGGTTCAGGTTTTGCCGGCTCCAGGCTGAAGCCATCCCGGCAGGAATAGGCGGCAGGAAACGTCCCAAGGGCAGTTCAGGTGGCGGGGCAATGCCAGAGATGTAGGGGATGTTCATCGAAGCCATCCTTATCGAGATTGCGGTAACACCGTATCGAACACCCTGCAAATGAACTTAGCCAGGTTGTTTGCGTGCGTTCATGGCGTTTTTTTGAATAACCGGATATCGAAGGGCATGATGGTGAGAAATTCAGTTGTTGGCGGCTCTGTGCCAAATAAGGCAACCCAGTTGCCTTCTGGCATTTCAAACAGCAGTTCTCGGCTGCTAAAATTCAATACAACCAGGATCTGTTGCGCTTGATAAGTGCGGAAAAATGCCAGCAGGTATTGAGGGTCATCAAAAATGGGCACAAAATCGCCCCGCTGCAGGGCGGGCTCTGCCTTTCGAATCTGGATGAGCTGCCTGAATGTGTTTAATAAGGAATCCGAGTCGGCTGATTGGTTGGCAACATTACGTTCTGGATAATTGTTATGGACCGGTAGCCAGGGATCTGCAGGCGAGAACCCGGCATTGTTCTCAGGGGTCCATTGCATGGGCGACCGACAGCCATCGCGGCCTTTGTAGAAAGGCCAAAAATGCCTGCCAACTGGGTCCTTCACGTCTGCTTTTTTGCGGATTGGAATGTCGCGCATGCCGATTTCTTCGCCGAAATAAATGAAGGGTGTGCCTTTGATCGTCAGGAGCATAGCTGCGGCGACCTTTGCCCGACGGTCATCCTCACCCAGGCAATAGCGTGTGGCAGTGCGATGCATGTCGTGGTTGCTGAGGAAGTTATTCGGCCAGGCGTCTTCGGAAAGCGCAGCGTACCATTTGCAGGCTGATTTCAAGAAGCGCTTGGGATGCCAGCGATTATTAGCAAAATCAAAATTGAAGGCGGCGTGCAGTTTTCCATCGCCACAATAGCTGGCGGTTCGTTCGGGATCAGCAAGGAAGGTTTCCCCGACGACATAGGTTTGCTTTTTCGAGTCCATAATGATGCGGATCTCGTTGAGCAAAGGGTACATCTCGGGCTGGGAGACATCGAAGATGTGTTCCTGGCGGTCAAAGGAGCGAATGCCGATTTTTGAGGGGTTGTCTGTAAACGCTGGGTCTTTAAAATAAGCATTGAAAACATCCAGGCGAAACCCATCGACGCCTTTGTTCAACCAGAAACGGAATACATCCAGCATGGCATTTCTGACCAGCGGGTTGCGCCAGTTGAGATCGGGCTGTTGTTTGAAAAACATGTGGTAATAGTATTGACCTAATTCCGGGACATATTCCCATGCTGGTCCGCCAAATATCGCCTGCCAGTTGTTGGGCGGGGAACCATCGGGTTTTGGGTCTCGCCATAAATACCAATCGTGAAAGGAGTTATCACGCGATTTTTTCGATTCAAGAAACCAGGGGTGCTGATCCGAGGTGTGATTGAGCACCAGGTCCATGATGATGTGGATGCCGTGTTTTTTAGCCTTTTTGACGAGTTCCTCAAAATCCTGCATAGTGCCAAATTTTGGGTCAATCGCGGTGTAGTCTGCCACATCGTAGCCGTAGTCAACATCTGGAGAAGGATAAATGGGGGAGAGCCAGATGGCGTCGATGCCCAATTCTTGAAGGTAATCCAATTTACTGATGATACCGGGCAGGTCGCCAATCCCGTCAGCATTTGAATCAGCAAAGGAACGGGGGTAAATCTGATAGATGATGCCATCGCGCCACCAGAGAAAGTCCTTGTGCATATTATCCTCCTTTAAATCCGTCGTTTTTATCATTATTAATTATAGTGGATATATTGGTTATTAACAAGAAAAAGATGAATCTCATGGGTATGCCTTGAGTTCAAAGGAATGATCAACTCCGCGTGAAGTTTCTGTGCGATTAATGACCCGGAAGCCCACCTAAAACAGAATCAGAGTTGCATGTACTCTTGTTTTGTGCTAAAATCACAAGTGAGTAAACAAGCATTGGCTTGTGTTTCATACCCTTTGTCATCGAAAAGTGGGTGCCCTCCCACTTTTCTGTTTAGAGGGCGAAATTAGTTAAATGGAGTAAGTGGAACCATGAAGAAGGAAGTTTTACTTGCATTCAACGAGCTTGTTGAAGATCGACAGCTCAGCAAAGAAGTGATCCTGGAAGCGTTGCAGTCCGGTTTGGTGACTGCCTACCGGAAGACGGTCGGCGCCTCAAGTGCGCAGTTTGTTGAAGCAAGAATAAATTTTGAAAAAGGTCAGGTAGCGATCTTTGCAGAGAAAGAAGTTGTGGAAGATGTACAGGACGATCGCACTGAAGTCTTATTAAGTGAAGCACGCCAGGTTGACCCTGAAGCAGAGCTGGGTGACATGGTCGTTGTTGAATCCACACCGGAGGATTTTGGTCGGGTTGCTGCACAAACCGCGCGCCAGGTGATTCAGCAGAGAATTCGCGAAGCAGAACGCCAAATACAATACGAGTATTTTGGAAATTTGGTGGGCGAGGTTGTCAGCGGAGTTGTTCAAGCAGTTACACCCGGTTACGCAACGATTGGTATGGACAAAAAAGCTGAGGGTCAAATGCTGCGCAAGGATATGATCCCGAATGAACGCCTGCACACCCATGACCGCATTCGTTGTTTACTTTACGAGGTCAAAGAAACCAATCGCGGCCCTCAGATTTATCTTTCAAGGGCGCATAAGAACTTCTTAAAGCGGCTTTTGGAGAATGAAGTCCCTGAAATCTATCATGGCGTGGTTGAAATACGATCAATTGCACGCGAGCCCGGGTATCGGGCAAAGGTGGCTGTTTCTGCTACCCAACAGGGAATCGATCCGGTTGGCGCCTGTGTGGGTGTGCGCGGGGTTCGGATCCAGGCGATTGTTCGCGAACTCAATGATGAGAAAATTGACGTGATTGAGTGGAACAATGATGCTGCCGCGTTTATCTCTAAAGCCCTCAGTCCTGCGAAGGTGGTGGGTGTGTTTCTGTCTGAAAACGAAGAAGATTTAAATACGGCAACTGTGGTTGTACCTGAAGATCAGCTTTCATTGGCAATCGGGAGCAATGGTCAGAATGCACGGCTGGCTGCAAAACTAACCGGCTGGCGGATTGATATAAAGAGCCTGGTAGAAGCCGCCGCTGATGCCGTGAGGAAATTACAGGAAGATCCTGCCTATGCTGAAATGGCAGAGCGCGAGGCTGAAGCTCAGCAAAAAGTCGCCATTATGCTTGAAAAGAAGGATGAAGGTCGACCTTTACCACCTGAAGACTATACGTTCATGACGAAATTTATCAATCGCGTTGAAAAACGCGTTGAAGAGAAGATGCGTGAAGAAAACCTTGAGGAGAAACGACGTTACGATGCTGCCCGGGCAACGGTACCGGAGTTAGCTTATGAAATTAACATTCTCGATGTGGACCTGAAAGAGCACATTTTGGTTATTCTCCAGGGAGCCGGGATAGACACCCTTGGTGATCTGGTTCTGCAAGTCCGCTTAAACCCGGATCGAATTTTAGGGTTGAATGGAATTGGTCCGAAGACCTTTGAACAGATTCAAGCCTTAACCGATGGCTTGCGTGTGAGCCCGGAAGAAGCGGTTTCCGTCGATGATGCGCAGACCGAAGAAATACCCGCCATTGAAGAAATTCTGGAAGCGGTTCCGGTTGACGTCGATGAGCCGGTGGTGGAGACGCCGGTGCAAGAAGAGGTTGAGCTTGTCGAACCGGTTGCTCCAGTAAAGCCAGAACCAGTCGAGAAAGAAAAAGAAGAAGAGCCGGAAGATGATTTTGACAAACTCTTCACCTATGATGCCGCCAAATATGGGTATTATGAACCTGAGAAGGCGATATTTGATGATGATGAGGAAGAACAAATCAAACCGACAAAGAAGAAAAAACGAAAAAAACCGCGCCCACAATTGGATGACCCCGATCCTTGGGATGGTTGGTAAACTTAAGTATTGAGTTGCGATTGAATGGCTAGGAATAAGTTCGGTCGGAAAAAACACGTTCCCCAACGGACCTGTGTGGGCTGCCGAGAAGTCTTACCAAAGAAAACATTGATCAGGATCGTAAAAGGACCTGAAGGTGTGGATGTGGATTTGACCGGTAAAGCTCATGGCAGGGGCGCTTATTTGCACGATCAACGTGCTTGCTGGGAACGTGGTGTAAAAGGCGCACTTGACCATGCCTTACGAACCCGGCTTACAGACGAAGAACAGCAAAAATTAATGGCGTTCTTTGACGAACATCTTGGGAAGGACAGTCAGGGTCAAAAGGGGGCAGAGGAATTGTCATGATGAAGTAAACTCATCTGATCGCTCCTCAGCAGTTGAAGAACGTAAATGATTTTGGCGCGGTGACATCACGGCGACAGAAATCTGAAAAATTATGGAGGTGTAATGTGAGCGATACTGAGATGAAAAAAATTATTTTACCTTCCAATATCAGCGTACGTGCGCTGGCAGAAAAAATAGAAGCCAGTCCAATTGAGGTTATTAAAGTCCTGATGGCCAACGGCGTGATGGCCAGCATCAACCAAAATATCGATTTTGACACGGCTGCCGTTGTTGCCAGCGAGCTCGGGTTTGAACCCGAGCTTGAAAAAAGGCTTGAAGAAGAACCGGAAGAAAAGGGTGAAATCCCGTTTTGGCGACGGGTGATCGCGCGTGAAAACGAGAAAGATCTGGTCGCTCGTCCGCCTGTGGTGACGATACTGGGTCATGTGGATCATGGTAAAACAACGCTCTTAGACGCTATTCGACAGACGAACGTTGCTGCTGGCGAAAAAGGGGGCATCACACAGCACATCGGGGCGTACCAAATTGAGCATAAGGGCAAAAAGATCACTTTCATGGATACACCCGGCCATGCGGCTTTCACGTCCATGCGGGCACGCGGCGCCCAGGGCGCAGATATTGTCATCCTGGTGGTGGCGGCGGATGACGGTGTTATGCCTCAAACCCGTGAAGCAGCCAATCATGCCAAGGCTGCCCGGGTGCCAATTGTGGTAGCACTCAATAAGATGGATTTAGCAACAGCCAATCCCGAACTTGTCAAACGACAATTAGCGGAAATTGATCTGGTCCCTGATGAATGGGATGGCGATACGATGATTGTGCCAGTCTCGGCCATAAAGAAGCAGGGTTTGGATGACCTTCTGGAAGCGATTCTTCTGACGGCTGATCAGATTGATATCAGGGCAAATCCTAAGGGAGAAGTTCTGGGCACTGTGGTTGAGGGCGAACTGGACCGATTCCGTGGTGTTTTAGCCACTTTGCTGCTTCAAAACGGGACAGTCAAAATGGGAGATACGGTCCTGGCTGGCAAAGCCTACGGCAAGATTAAAGCGATGTTTGATTACCGGGGAAACCGCATTTCAAAAGCAGGTCCATCTACACCGATTGTGATCATGGGATTGAATGAAGTGCCCAATGCGGGCGACCTGTTCAGGGTGGTTGCATCCGAAAAGGACGCCAGATCAATTGTTGCTGAAATTGAATCCGGTGAGAGAACCTTTACCAGGCCGACCAAAGTCACCCTGGAAGACCTGTTCGAGAAGATGCAGGCTGGAGAAACACAGGAATTGCGCTTGATCATAAAAGCCGACGTGCAGGGATCTTTGGAGCCAATCACCAGTTCACTGCATGAACTAGGTGATCAACATCCTGAGGTTTCGATCGTAATTTTGCATCAGGAGATCGGCAATATCTCTGAGAGTGATGTGATGCTGGCGACGGCTTCAGATGCGATTGTGATCGGTTTTGCTGTGGAAGCCGACAATGCTGCTGAGCGGCTTGCCGAAAAAGAGGGTGTTTCCATCCGTTTGTATACTGTCATCTACCATCTCTTGGAAGATGTAGAAAAAGCCATTAAGGGGATGTTGAAGCCTGAAATGGTGGAGCGTGTGATCGGAAAAGCCAACGTGCTGGCGACCTTCAGCGTTTCACGGTTCAAAGTTGCCGCTGGCTGTCGTGTAATTAGTGGTGAAATTCGCCGTAATGGACACATGCGCGTCATCCGGGATGGTAAGGTCATTTTTGATGGTGAAATTGCTTCTCTTAAGCGGGAAAAGGATGACGTCCGCGAAGTTCGTGAGGGTTTTGAGTGCGGTGTTGCATTGAAAAATTTCCATGCTTTTGAGGTCGGAGACTTGCTGGAATGCTACATTTTTGAGAAGGATGCCGCTTAATGGCATCATAAGGAGGAAAAGCTGATGCCTTCAGAGATCAGAATAAAACGGATTCAAGATCAAATTAAACAGGTGTTGATCGAGATTCTGGATGGTAAGGTCAATGACCCTCGGCTTGAGCAGGTGTATATCACCGATGTCACTATCGACCGTGAGCTGGATTTTGCCAATATTTATGTTTCAGCGTTGGGAGGTGCTGACCAGGCACAGGAGATTTTGGATGCTTTGCAAAAAGCAAGCGGTTTCATTCGTTACAATCTCAGCCAGGTCGTGAAGCTGCGTGTGATGCCTAAGCTCCGATTCTATTGGGACGACACTCCCGAACGTGCAGAGCGGATTGAAGCCCTGTTGGAGATTATTCGCCAGGAACGTGAGTCGAGCGGCGAGCCTTTAAACGAATCCGAAGATAACGATGATATCTCAGATTGATCAAGACATTGCGGAAAAAATTTCTGCAGGCAAACGTTTTGTGATTGCTTCTCATATCCGACCGGACGCCGATGCCGTTGGATCGTTGTTGGGCTTGGGGTTGGCATTAATGAAGGCGGGTAAAACGGTTCAACTGGTGCTTGAGGACGGCGCCGAAAAATATGATTATTTGCCTGGCAGCGAATATGTGATCCGATCCCCCGTGGGAGAAGCGGATATGATCATTGTTGTCGACTGTTCAGATGCAGAGCGCGTCGGCTCTGTTCTTAATGATTATGGTCAACCCGACCTGGTGATTGACCATCATAAAACGAACCTCGCCTTTGGGAAAATCAATGTGGTGGAACCGGACCAGGTAGCAACAGCTGCGGTTTTGTTTGATCACATCCCAGCCTGGGGTTTGTCGATTGACCCTGATGTTGCCACCTGTTTGCTAAGCGGAATTGTGGGGGACACAATTGGTTTCAGAACACCCAATGTCGATGCAAACCTTCTGCGTAAAGCGGCTTCGTTGATTGACCTGGGCGCTGATTTGAACCATGTCTACAATGAAGAATTGGTTTTGCGATCCTTTTCTGCGGTACACTATTGGGGTTTTGGTCTCAAACGAATAGAACTCCAGGGCGAGCTGGTTTGGACCAGCCTGACGCTGGCTGACCAGCAGGAATCAGGCTATGATCAAGGCGATGATGCTAACCTTGTCAATGTTCTATCTTCAATTCGGGAAGCAAAAATCGCATTATTATTTGTGGAACAACCCGGCAATTCAGTCAAAGTCAGCTGGAGGACCGGGCCCGGGTTGGATGTTTCTGAAATCGCGTACAGGTTTGGCGGTGGGGGGCATGCCGCCGCGGCTGGCGCAGACATAAAGGGCAGCCTGGCAGAAGTGAAGCACAGGGTAATTGCAGAAACACTCGAACTACTGGAAAACTCATCAATGAAAAACAGGAGTATAATACAGAAAAACTTTGGGGAGTAGGAAGTCAATATGAGCGAACTAGACTTTAATCTTAAAGATACAGTTTCGGGGGTACTGGTGATTGATAAACCAGTAGGAATGACATCTCATAGTGTTGTGCAGGTTGTGCGCCAGGGAACTGGAATTCGGCGAGCCGGGCATACCGGCACATTGGATCCCCGCGCTTCGGGGGTACTGGTGGTTCTGCTTGGGCCAGCTGTGCGGCTGAGTGAATATATCTCTGCCTCTGATAAGCGTTACCAGGCGATCATCCGCCTGGGAGAAACGACTGACACCTTTGATGGAGATGGCGAAGTAATCAGCCGTGCACCGGTGGATATCACCTTGGAAGAAATTGAGGAAGCGTTGAAAAAATTCGAGGGCAGGATTGAACAAGTTCCGCCCGCCTATTCTGCAAAGCGCATTCACGGAAAGAAAGCCTACGAACTGGCACGCGAAGGCGAAGAAGTAGAATTGGAACCGAAAGAGATTGATGTTTACCATCTTGAACTGCTTGAGTGGGACCCGCCTGAAGCTATTGTTGATGTTTTTTGTTCTTCGGGAACCTATGTGCGCTCCCTGGCGAATGATTTGGGTGAAGCCCTGGGTTGTGGAGGTCACCTGGTTGGCCTGCGCAGGACCAAAAGCGGTGAATTTGCCCTCAGGGATGCGGTCCAACTTAGAAAACTGGAAGAAGCTTTTGATTATGGTGACTGGTATAAATATTTAATCCCTGCCGCTGAAGCCCTGGCTGATTGGCCCTCTCGTGAATTAAGCACAGAGGAAGTTGATCTGGTCCGCCATGGTCACCGTGTGACGAGTGAGACCCCGCCTGAAAACCCGGATCACTGGGTGCGGGCGATCAGCGAGCAAGGTGAGCTGGTGGCATTGATGGAGTACCTGCCAGAAGAGAATGAATGGCAACCGAGAAAAGTTTTCTTCACTTAGTGCCGGCGATGATCGCTTTTAAGTTTAAAAAATTCACCCTTTCCTGGTCTTGATGGAGGGGTGGTTTTATAATTATTGAGACATACGGTTTATGCACCTTATCCCTGAACCAGACTTGAACATCGTGGAATTTTCAGCGCTCAAGCCGTTGGTCGATGCTGATACCTGCATCACGATCGGCAACTTCGATGGCGTCCATCGAGGTCACCAGGCGGTTATTGAACACATGCTCGAAATGGCACGAACACAATCCCAGGCTGTGATTGTGCTCACTTTTTACCCCAACCCTTCCGTATTTTTCAATCAACCGGTTCAACCGTTTTACCTGTCTTCACCGCGAGAAAAAGAAAACCAGTTGCTGACTTTGGGCGTGGACCGGGTAATCACCTTTCGATTTGACCGAGAATTTGCGGAGTTGACTCCGGAAGTTTTTATGTTGAAATTGAAAGAAACTTTGGGTTTACGTGTGCTGGTGGTCGGACAGGATTTTGCCCTTGGAAAGGGGCGGCAGGGGACCATTCCTTATCTTAATCAGTTGGGAGACCAGTACGGTTTTGAAGTTAGGGTTATCCCGCACCTTGATTATGGCGAGCAGGAGATCTCTTCCTCACGGATCCGAAATTACCTGGATGCGGGCGCGGTTGATGAAGCCCGTAAGCTTTTGGGGCGTCCATACCGGGTGACGGGAGAGGTGGCTCATGGCTCGGATCGGGGCAAGAAGATCGGACTACCTACCGCCAATGTTGCGCATTGGCCTGGAAAAAAACTACCTGCCGTCGGCGTGTATGCCACCCTGGTGAACCTGGAAGGTGAGGTGTACCAGGGAATCACCAATGTCGGTTATCGACCCACCTTTGAAGAACAAACCCGGGTGGATGTAGAGGCGTATATCCTGGATTTCTCGCAAGATATTTACGGACACAGCATCAGCCTTGATTTTATTCAAAAGATCAGGGACGAAAAAAAATTTTCAGGTGTGGACGCATTATTGGCGCAAATCGCACGTGACAAAGCGCAAGCAAAAAGGATTTTTCAAAATGACTAAAACCAGGCGAATTTATCTTCTCAGACCCGGGGAATACAGTCCAGAGACCATCGCGGTCGCTTTTGCCAAAACCTCACGCTCGCCGCTGCCCTTTGATGAAATTGCTGCGGAGTTGAACGATGAAAGCTCGGCGCGCTTTCATGAAAAATGGGTGGTTGGATATGGGCATAGCTCTGTGGCAGAACATGCAGTACTCCACCTGGCTTTCGAAAACGTCTCTCGACTGGCGATTGAGACTATCGAAGCCAACCGGCTGGCATCCTATACTGAAAAGTCGACCCGTTATCAACTCTGGGATGAGGACGCCTTTCATCTGCCTGAAGAACTGGTCGGCAGCCCCTATGAGACTGATTATTTAAACCTGTGCCAGACGCTGTTCAGGACTTATTTGCAGTGCATCCCACAATTGAAAAACTGGTTGCGAGAAACGCTGCCCAGGCACGCGGGCGAATCAGATAAGACATTCGAGCGGCGCCTGGAACCTGCTGCAATCGATTACGGGCGCTTTTTGCTGCCAGCTGCTTCCCTGGCTAACGTAGGGATGACGGTCAACGCTCGGACTTTAGAGTATGCGATCTGCAAAATGCTCAGTTCGTCTCTGGCTGAGGTGCGCGCCATCGGTGAGCGCTTGCTGGAGGTTTGCCAGCTTGAGACGCCAACCCTGGTTAAATATGCTGCCTGCAACGCCTATCTTCAGGGCGTCGAGCAAAAAATAACCGAAAGGGCTGCTGGGATTGCCACAGCGCTTGAAAGGCATCACGATTTTCGCCTGCTGGATTACGATCATGCAGGGCAGGAGCGGATATTGGCAGCAATCCTGTTTCGGTTTGGACACCAGGCTGATTTCCAAAGTGCTTACAAGTATGTGCTCAGCCTTAGCGAAGACGAAAAATGTCGCCTTGTGGAAACGTTGATGGAAGGCAGGGGAGCCTTCGACCAGCCCTTGCGCGAGTTTGAATACGCCCAAATGAGCTTTGAAGCCGTCATGGACCAGGGCGCGTATTTTGAATTCAAACGGCACCGGATGATGACGCAAACCGTGCAACCCCTGACGGCGTCTCTGGGTTTTGCTGTGCCACAGGGAATCACGGCTGCCGGGTGTGAAGCAGAGTACCTGGATGCGATGCGCCAGGCTGCCGAGCTTTATGAGCGTGTCAGCGCCTGGAACCGTGCGGTGGCCAGTTATATGATCCCCAATGGTTTCAATCGCTGTGTTTTGTTCAGTATGAATTTGCGACAGGTGTTTCATTTTTGCAAGCTGCGCGGCGCAGAGAACGCACATTTTTCAATTCGTCGTGTGGCTTACCAGGTGGCGGAGGCTGTCCAGCAGGCATACCCGCTTTTAGGAGCCTATCTTGATATGCCTTCAGGTGAAACCTGGGAATCGATTGAGCAGCAGTACTTCAGCACTGTCAATACCTGTTGACCCGCACCTGAGATACTGTATCCAACCCTGCCCAGTGAGAAAAGCCAAACTGGGCAGGCACACAGCCCTTGAATAATCTCGAGCGAAATTTACGCATGCATAAGGGGTGATTTTCCTGGAGCGACTATGAAAGCCTTAAACCGATTGATTAATTTATTGTGGAATAAAGATGAGAAGCGCCTGCGGGCTTTTTTGCGTCTGGGCATCCAGACCCTCATGGTATTGCTAGCGACCGGGTTTTTCACTGCGGTATTGATGTCTTCAGCGGCTCTCATCAGCAGGGCTGCAGGGACAAGTTTCAAAGATCAGCTTACTGTCGGTGGTTTGATCCAATGGACAGAACGACCGGTTTTTAACCTGATTATTGCACCCCTGTCAAATTTTTTTGGCTTTGGTTTGGCAACGTACCTGGCGGGTTTATGGATCGACCGTCGGCCTTTGCGAAAATTCGGAATCAACTTTAATGAAGGCTGGTGGGCTGATTTTCTGTTCGGCCTGGGTTTGGGGGCTGGATTGATGGTGATGATCTTTCTGATGGGTTGGCTGACAGGGAGCGTACGGATCAGCGGTTTTTTTGATGTTAATGCTCAAAATCATTTTTTCCTGGGGATGATCCAATCTTTGATTGGCTATGTTCTGGTAGGTATCTATGAAGAGCTGCTTTCGCGAGGGTATCATCTGATCAACCTGGCGGAAGGGTTACACCACCCGCGGCTGGGAGCAAAGCCTGCCCTGTTGTTGGCTTATGCGCTGTCTTCGCTGGTATTTGGCGTGATGCATTTGAGCAACCCGAGTGCGACCTGGGTCAGCACGGTCAATGTTTCCCTGTCTGGACTTTTCCTTGGCTTGGGCATGATCCTCACTGGCAGCCTGGCAATTCCTATCGGCTTGCATATCACCTGGAACTTTTTTCAGGGGAGTGTGTTTGGATTCGCAGTCAGCGGATTGCGAACCGGGGTTTCGGTGATTGGAACGGAGATTGTCGCCAATGCCTGGCTGATAGGTGGTGATTTTGGACCTGAATCGGGCTTGCTGAGCCTGGTAGCGATGATCCTTGGAAGTGCGCTGACGATTTTGTGGGTCAGGCGCAAAGGTCAACTTAAGCTTTACAGTGATTTAGCAGTTTACGAACCGCGGGTAAAGAAACAGCGGGCAAAAAAGTTAAGCAAAGATTTTCAAAATCAGCCTTGACAAACAAACCAATATCCCTATAATAAGTGCAAGTTAACAACTAAAGACTGAGATGAGGACTAGTAGGCACTGAAACGGTGTCACAGAAAGCAGCGTTTGATGAGAAGCTGCACACACGCCTGTGTTGAATGGACCTCGGAGTTTTTGAGGTGAACAGCAATCAGTAGCTTCAAACGGACACACCGCCGTTATCAGGGTGAAGGGTATACGTAGAATTTCTGCTGTACCTGAGTAATGAGTGAGGCTGGCCTGGATCCCGTTGCAACACCGACGGGTTTTTTGCTTAAACAGGTCGCCTAAGTTGGGTGGCACCACGGACAAAACGTTCGTCCCAATCCGGGATGAGCGTTTTTTGTTTCCCTGCGATCATTGGTCTGGCAGGAAAACAATCACTATCAAACTTGGAGGAAGAATCATGAACAACGAGCACTATAAATACCTGTTAACCGAGAACGATCTGCCAAAGAGCTGGTACAACATCAACGCCGATATGCCTGTACCGCTGACGCCGGTGTTGAACCCGCAAACCAGGGAGCCGATCACAGCCGAATTTTTAAACGTGTTGTTTCCCATGTCTCTCATTGAACAGGAAATGAGCACCGATCGGTACATCGACATCCCTGAAGAGGTGCGCGAGATTTATAAGCTGTGGCGACCGACCCCCCTGCTGCGCGCCCGCCGCCTGGAAAAAGCCCTGGGAACGCCCGCCCATATCTATTACAAAAATGAAGGCGCTTCGATCACGGGCAGTCACAAAACCAACACTGCTGTAGCCCAGGCTTTTTATAATAAGATTGATGGCACGCGGTCACTAACGACCGAGACGGGCGCAGGTCAATGGGGAGCAGCCCTGGCAGTTGCCTGTAAGTTTTTTGATATGAACCTGGAAGTCTTTATGGTCAGGGGTTCATTTTATGATAAACCTTACCGCAGGATTATCATTGAAAGCTATGACGCTGAAATCTTCCCCAGCCCCTCGGACCGCACGGATTATGGACGCAAGTACCTGCAGGAAAACCCTGAAGGTCCGGGTTCGCTGGGGATTGCGATCTCAGAGGCTGTTGAAACTGCTGTCAAATCCAATGGTGAAAAGAAGTACAGCCTGGGTTCGGTTCTGAACCATGTTTTGCTACACCAAACGGTGATTGGGCAGGAATGCCTGAAACAAATGGAAATGGCAGATGAGTACCCCGATGTGGTCATTGCTTGCTGCGGCGGCGGATCAAATTTTGGAGGAATTGCTTTTCCGTTTTTGCACAGGAATTTAACTGAAGGACTCCAAACACGAATTGTTGCGGTTGAACCACAGGCAACCCCAACCCTGACAAAGGGATTGTATGCCTTTGACTATGGAGATACAGCAAAAATGGCGCCGATCTTGAAGATGTTCACCCTCGGTCACGATTTTATCCCGGCACCAATTCACGCCGGCGGGTTGCGCTATCACGGAATGGCGCCCCAGATCTGTATGCTTTACGACGCCGGATACATTGAAGCGGTTGCCATCCCCCAGTTGGAAACCTTTGAGGCGGGCGTGTTGTTTGCCCAAACCGAAGGGATTATCCCTGCGCCTGAATCATCCCATGCCATCCGGGCAGCGATCGATGAGGCACTGGACGCGAAAGAAAAAGGAGAGGAGCGGGTGATCCTGTTTAACCTTTCGGGGCACGGGCTGCTGGATCTTTCCGCCTATGATGCCTATCACCAGGGACAATTGGTGAATGACACTTTGGATGTTAACCCTGAAGAAATTCGAAAGATGCTGCCGAAGGTCGATTTTTAATTCAATACCTGGTGATCTTATCAAGAACTGAGAAAATATCCTTGTTGAAATCAAAGGGAATTGAACCAGAAATTGAAAAAACTGTTAATAAAGAGAATAAATATGATAAAATAACCAGGTTGCGCAAATTTTTTAAAGGTGGGGGCACACTGAACCCCACCTTTGTTGGATGACTAATTATTTTTGGAGGAAATGGTGAGCGTTTATTTGTATCTATCCCTGATTCCAGAAGCTCTGATCGCGTCGATGCTCTCCCCGGAGGAGTTCGGTGTTTATTATGCCGTGGGAAGTAAAAAGAAGTCCAGCGGTCAGGCGATATTCTTTCAGGTGAACCCGGAATTTCGTAGTAAGTATTTTAGGATCCAGGAAGGCCTGGCGCGTTGTGTTCCCCATGAAGATGGCGCACCGAAGGCTTCAATCTACATCAGCGTGTATCGTGTGCTGGAACATGTGCCCATAACAGAGCTGGGAAAGCTCTACGTTGTCACCCAGGATGGACGCACACTGGGATTGGAGCACAGCGAAGAGTTCCCAGTCAACGATGATGGCTTGCACCTGTATAAAGAAATTGCGCCGGTCACGCCGTTGATTGCCAGTCGTTTGAACGCGATAGACTTTTTTGACCTGATCGTCAGGAATCCAACCTCGCTGGTCACCCTGCCAGCGGTCGCCTTTACCGAGTTGCGCCTGGGTGAACTGGCGACCGATCCGGTTTTAGGGCAGGCAGGCGATTTGCCCTATTCCAACATGGATCATTTACGGGAGGTGCTGTTGGATTTGAAGACCAAATCTGTTGCCACCAAGATGGTAGATCGCATCAGTCCGGCCAGCTTTTCCTACCGAACGGTAAAGAACGGCTTTTATGTGGGCAATGAAAATGGACTGCGATATTACCCGATGCCTTCATCCGAAGTTTTGCTAGCCCAGCATTATCGCTGGTGGCGTTCGGCGAATATGTAAACTGCATGATCATCATTAGCGTTTTTTGGAGAAAATCATGGATAAATTTTGGCTTTATCTAAGCATTGGGGCAAGTATCCTCTCGATTGGGGTTGCCCTGTATTTATTTTTCTGGGTTAAAAAACAACCGGAAGGATCACCGAAGGCAAAAGAGGTGGCTTCCTGGATTCGAGATGGGTCTCGAACGTATTTGAAACGGCTTTACCGGACATTAATACTGGTTGTGGTGATTTTAGGGTTCCTGATTGCGATCGTGTTCAGTTTTGATTTATCAAAGATATCGACCAGCCAGGTTGCTGTTGTGCCGATTAATGGTCTGGTGATGTCGGTTTCCTTTATCTTGGGTGCGCTGTGCTCAGCGATTGCCGGGTATTTAGGCATGAGTGTTGCCGTTGAAGCCAATGTCCGCACAGCCACGGCAGCCAATGAATCGATCAATAAAGCTTTTCGCCTCTCCTTTTACGCAGGTTCTGTTATGGGCCTGGCGATGGTCGGATTGGCAGTATTTGGAATGAGCATGATCTTTTTGATCACCAAAGACGCTGAATCGATTTTAGGATTCAGTTTTGGTGCGTCGACCCTGGCATTGCTAGCCAAGGCTGGCGGCGGAATTTACACAAAAACTGCCGATATTGCTGCAGACCTGGTAGGCAAAGTTGAGGTCGGGATCCCGGAAGATGACCCCCGCAATCCGGCTGTGGTAGCAGACAATGTGGGCGACAATGTCGGCGATGTTGCCGGCATGGGGGCGGATATTTTTGACAGTTATGTTGCGGCAGTGGTGGCGGTGATGATCCTGGGGGCTTCTTCTGCCCGGCTCGGACTGAATTACGTGGTATTGCCGTTGATCATCTGTTCGTTGGGGATCCTGGCTTCGCTGATTGGCATCCAATTTGTACGGGTGGGCAAAAATGGGAAACCGGGTCCGGCATTGAACCGTGGCACTGTGATTACCACGATTAGCTTTGCCGTTATGGTGAGCGCTTTTGTGCTGGCCACCTCTGTCAACCTCGGTGTGATTTGGGCAACCATCACTGGTCTGGGCGCCGGTGTAATAATCGGCATTACCTCGGATTATTTCACCTCTGATGACCGAAAACCGGTTTTCAGAACAGCCGAGGTCTCCCAGTCAGGCGCTGCGATCAACATCATCACGGGTTTCAGTTATGGTTTGGCAAGCATTGTCCCCTCGGTCATCGGGATTGCCGTGGCGACGCTTCTGGCTTACTACCTGGCGGAGGTCAACGGGCTTGCGGGGATCTATGGGATTGGGATCAGTGCTGTGGGGATGCTTTCTATCAGCGGGATGATTGTCTCGGCGGATGCCTATGGACCGATTGTGGATAATGCTCGTGGGATTGCCGAGATGTCTGGAATGGACCATCACGTGATTGAGACAACGGACGTGCTGGATGCCGCAGGCAATACCGCCAAAGCAATCACCAAGGGTTTCAGCATCAGTGCTGCAGCCTTGACGGTGTTGGCGCTATTTGCAGCCTATGCAGAGGTGGTCACCGCCAGCGGTCTTCAGGTCAATATGAGCTTGCGCGAACCAATTGTGGTGGTTGGCATATTGTTAGGTTTGATGACGCCACCGTTGTTTAGCGCACTGACCATGCTTTCGGTAACAGAAAACGCATTTGCAATGATCGAGGAAATCCGTCGCCAATTTCGGGAGCGACCGGGCATTCTGGCAGGGACCGAAACACCGGATTATGATGCCTGTGTGGACATGGCAGCCAAAGGCTCGCTCTCTTCGCTGCTGTGGCCAGCATTAATCGCTGTTGGCTTGCCATTGTTAATCGGGTTTGTGTTGGGTCCTAATGCCCTGGGTGGATTCCTGGGCGGCAGCATCTTCACCGGAGTGATCTTTGCGCTATTTATGGCGAATGGAGGTGGCTTGTGGGACAACGCAAAAAAATATATTGAAGCGGGCAACTTTGGCGGCCCCGGCTCTGACGCCCACAAAGCCAGCGTAGTTGGTGACACGGTCGGCGATCCTTTTAAAGACACAGCCGGACCTTCGCTCAACACGCTGATTACGGTCATGTCGCTGGTGGCGTCCTTGTTTGCGCCACTGATTGCCGCGTTTCATTTGTTTTGAAGGTTGTGAATAGCGAATTGTGAATCGGAATTTGAAATTTGGATCGGTTTTCAGGCAAAAGGCGCCAGCGACATGCGATCAACGATGAGATACCAATCACTGTTTGCCACTCAATGGTCTCGATGACTTTTGATATGAATTTCTCAAAGGCAACCCCTGATTATGGGGGCGGTTTGTCCCTGGACGAGCTGGTTGGCATGCCTGCGGGTTCGATTTACGGCGCCAAACTCCCAAATGGTGAGGCCTTTCAGACAGTTCTGCGGGCATCAGGGTATATGCTGCAGGCTGAGCTGGCGTTGTATCGGTTGATAGAAATTTGGGCAGACGGGCACACCGCCTGGCATGGAGATAAGCGAGACGACCCGGTGGTGGTGACGCCATCGGGTCAGTTGATCCGTACCCGGGGATGAGTGCGAACGAATTATTCCTTTCGCAGGGCTGAGGTCAAATTTGCCTGGATATCTTTGGGAAAGGATGCCAGGCAGTTCTTAATTAACCACGACGTTTCAGGTGAAATGCTGGTCGCAAGAATCTGCCTGAGGAAGTAACCGGTCTCCTGGGGAGAGATTTTCGCCAGGGTGATCATCAGGTTTTCTAAATCCTGGATGAAGGCGTGATGGGGGTCCCTGATGAAGGGGCTTGCTAAGCGAAAAATGGCCGGCAGGTTGTGAAAACCAGGCGATTTTGCACCTGCTGCCAGGGCTTGGATCCCCAGGGAGTTGATTGCCGGATCGGTATCAGAGAGCAAGGAAAACACCCAGGACTCCCAGGCCTGGGGGAAGCGATCTTGCAGGTTGCGGGTGCCCACCATGAACAAATCTGATTTAAGCACCTGATCTAAACCCGGTGAAAGCCAGCTCGTGATTCGATCAAGGATCAATTGTGGGTCTTCAACGGGCATCTCTCCGATGATGAACAACGCTGTGTGTTTGACCTCGTAGTAGCTGTCCTCCCATAGCTCATCTGCCAGTGCCAGGGCAGCATGCGGGTTTTCTGAAATGTAAGGTCCCAGGTCAAATTTAATCTGACGCATCACCGGGTGAGGTAGATGGTACATGGGAATAAGGGGACGCATGGGGGCGGTTTCTCCAAAACGCAGGCTGTAGTTCGCATAGAGACTGAATAAATTGCGCAAAGCCTGGCGAAATTCAACCGGCGACCCGAACTGACCCATTAACGACTCGGTTTGGTGCCGCAAGCGCGTGGGATCAACTGCGGTCATAAATCCTCAGCTCCCGGGCTGGTGGTGAAGTTTCTATTGTGTGGTTCATCGCGGATCCCCCAACAAAGATGGGTTTAATACGCCCTGGCGAAATAGGCTTTCTCAGTCGTCTCCTCACCGCTGAAGATACACCTGCCTTTTCCACCAGGTTGCTCCAGGGGGAGGCAGCGCAGGGTTGCCCTGGTGTCCTCTTTAACACGGGCTTCGTTTTCCACGCTTTGCTTCCACCACACATAACACCAACCATCGGCCGCGATAATTTCTTTGAATTCTTCGTAGTTCTGTGGTTGATGAATGTTTTCATCCCTGAATTGGGTGGCTTTGACCAGCATATTGATCTGGATGGCTTCCAGAATGGAGCTGACCGTGTCGGCGATGCCTTCCTGTGAGACAAAGGATTTTCCTTCCCGCCCGGGGATATCGCGGCGGGCCAAGGCAACCGTGTGGTTGGCTACATCTTTCGGTCCGATCTCCAGGCGTAAGGGCACCCCGCGCAGTTCCCACTCGTTGAACTTGAAGCCCGGGGTGACTTCAGTGCGATCGTCCACTTTGACCCTAAAGGCAGAAAGTTCATGTTTGACGCGCTCCACTGCAGCCATCACCAGAGTTTGTTCTTCATCCTTGCGGAAGATAGGCACGATCACCACCTGGATGGGCGCCAGTCGCGGGGGCAGGACCAGGCCCTGATCATCGCCGTGAGTCATGATAATGGCACCGATAAAGCGTGTGGAAAGGCCCCATGAGGTGGTCCAACAGTATTGAAGGGTATTGTTTTCGTCCAGGTACTGGATATCGAAGGCTTTGGCGAAGTTCTGCCCCAGGTTGTGGCTGGTGCCGGCCTGGAGGGCTTTTTTATCGCCCATCATGGCTTCGATGGTATACGAGCGCACCGCGCCGGCGAATTTTTCACTTTCGCTTTTGCACCCCGGGATCACAGGCACGGCGGCTTCGTTGATGGCGAAATCGGTATAGACATCCAGCATCTGCAGGGTTTCAGCTTCAGCCTCTTCAGCCGTGGCGTGGGCAGTGTGGCCTTCCTGCCAGTAGAACTCCAGGGTGCGCAGGAACAGGCGGGTGCGCATCTCCCAACGGACGACGTTGGCCCACTGGTTGATCAGCACGGGCAGGTCACGGTAGGACTGGATCCATTTGGCGTACATGTGCCCGATGATCGTCTCGGAGGTAGGCCGAACGATGAGGGGCTCTTCCAGCTCACTGCCACCGCCAATGGTGACCACCGCCAGCTCGGGGGAGAATCCCTCCACGTGCTCTTTTTCCTTCTCCATGAAGGACATGGGGATAAACAGGGGAAAAGCAGCGTTGACATGACCGGTGGCTTTGAAGCGCTGATCCAGGGTGGCCTGGATGTTCTCCCACAACGACCAACCGTAGGGGCGCACGACCATACAGCCGCGAACAGGGGCATAATCAGCCAGTTCTGCGCGCTGCACGAGCTGGTTGTACCATTCTGAATAATTTTCTGCTTTGGGGGTTAATTTCTTCTCATCCATAATGACTTTCTGCAATAAACGATCATTGGGTTTAAACCAAACCTAAAAAATGTCTCAACAGCTCTAAGGCTGTGCTGGGGTCAGGTGCATAAGCCAGGTACTGGCGGTCGTCCACGGGGATATAATCGCCCAATTCAGAAAAAAAGGTTTCCAACACCTTTTGCCAGGCGCTCCCCAGGAGGATCACGGGTTTGGGTTCGATGATGCCAATTACGAGCTGGTTCCAGGTGAGGGCGATTTCGAGTAGGGTTCCAATCCCGCCAGGCAGGGCAATGGCAGCATCACAATGGGTGACCAATGTGTTCAAACGGTCATTGAAGGAGTGGCAGCGCCATTCCTCGGCAACCCAGGCATTGGGATCGGTCGGTCGCCAGACTTCAATTTCGTCGCAGGTGACGCCGATGACGTGCCCTCCAGCTTCACTGGCGCCACGCGATACGGCTTCCATGGTACCCGAATAACCGCCAGTGAGCACGGTCATCCCGGCAGTGGCCAGCAATTGACCTAATTTTAAGGCCTCGAGATAAGGCGGAGTGCCCGGTTTAGGGGCAGATCCGCCAAAAACGCTAATCTTTTTTTCCATTTTGCTCGCTTTCATCTATCAGGTGTTGATCCCATTCGCGTCGGTAATTGATCTTGAGTTTGTCGATCACCGCGGTTTCAAGGTCGATGCCGGTTAACCGTGCCAGTTGCAGCAAATACAGCATCACATCCGCCAGTTCACTTGCCAATTCATCCGGGTGCCTTTGTTTTTCGGACCATTGGAACAGCTCCAATACTTCAGCAGCCTCGATGGACAGGGAAATCGCCAGGTTCTTGGGGGTCTGCGGGCGCGGGGAGTCGGGCAGGTACCAACCCTTGGCGGTGACGAAGCGGTCCATGGCGCGGGTGAGGTCTTCGATATCCATTAGAAGGGAATTATACATGATATCGGGGGTTAATGGGGTTGCTGACAGGCAATCTTCGCATGTAGCATGCAAAAAGTAACGCAGTGTTGTACCTGTTCCCCAATTTATTCTTTCAACACTATTGCGGACCGGTCTCCACTCATCATTCATGTATGGAGACCTTCAGTCAAAGACCCTTGTTTTCCTTGACTGCCAGCACGCCAAAGGCGCGCGGCTTTGCAGACACCCTGAAGCCAACCTGGCCCAGGCGTGCGATCACGCCGCGGCCGGTATTGGCCCCGTAGCGGCTATTGGGGTTGCCGATGTAATGAAACAGGCGTCCGCCGGGTTTGAGGATGCGGTACAGGTGCTGGTAGGTTTCTAATGCATACATCTCTCCAGCCAGGGAAAAGGTGGGCGGATCGTGGATGATTGCGTTGAAAGTCGCGTCGGGAAAGGCTGCAACCAGATCTACGCTGTCCCCAATCAGCGGTTGGATATTGGATAGGGTAAACAACTCGGCTGACCAGGGGTTTTGCCGGCAGATCTCGTGGACGGCGGGATCAAACTCAATGGTGACCACCTGTTCAGCGGTCTGCGCAGCCATGATGGCGGTGTAACCCAGCCCGGAAGCTGTATCCAGGATGCGACCGTAGGGTTTCCCCAAAGCTTTCAGTTTTTGACGTGTATCCATATCAGGCGTGATGTCTTTAACCCGATGCATGGGAATTCCGGAGATGAGCATCGTGGGCGCGCCAGCGGTCGGCATCAGGCTGTAATAACGGTTGGTGCGGGAAGAGAAAGTCTGGACTTTTTTCAACTGGCTGCCCACCAGGCGAAAACACCCATTCAAGTCGCTGGAAATGGTGTTGAGATTTGCATCTGTCAGGAGCTCTCCATCCGGCAATGCCCAGCCGGATTCAACGCGGCGCACATGGACCTTTGTCCGCCCCAGGTTGGGAGAGATGCTAATAACAGAGGCTGGGTTCTTCGCCAGCAAAGGGCTGATTTGATGGTGAGAAAATATCAGATCGTGAGGCACAGGCGGTTCAATCCCCCAGGAACAGCGCTTGCCAGATTTCCCATTTCTGAATTTTATCGATAACAACAGGTTCAATAACACTTGGAGTTGGAACCTGCTCAGTAGGGGGCAGGAGCACGATGGGGATATCCCCGGGCTGGATCATCATTGCATCTTCGCGCGCCCAGCGCTCTACGGCTTGATCGGATTGGGCATAAATCAACTCAGCTTCCAGGGCGGTGCGCGTGGATTCCAAATGAGAATAGTATTCGGTCAGCTCTTTTTCTTGTCTGCGCAAGCGTGTGAGCAGCGTCATACGCTGATTGAAGTTCACCAACAGCAGCACCAGGACAATGCCCAGTACGGCAAAAATCACCCGTTTGTCTTTGAGAAGCTTCTTAATCATGATGGTCAGCACCTGATTTAATACCGTTACAAGAATTATACCATTTCAGCAGAAATTAAAATAAAATGGGGCTAACTTAACCGTCAGCCCCGAGTGCCGAAGGAGGGATTTGAACCCTCACGGGCTCTTGCCCACTACGCCCTGAACGTAGCGCGTCTGCCTGTTCCGCCACTTCGGCAACGAATTTTATTTTATCCGATACCCCTATTTTGTCAACTATTTGCAGGGAAGTCAACGCCGACTTCGTAAAGCCCCTGTATAGCTTGCAAATGGATTGAGTTGTGCTCCGTCCGTCTGAATACTTACGTTGCAAATGGAAAATATGGACATCCGCCTTAGTTTGACATTTGAATGGCTTTCATAAGCAATGTTTGCATAGATCGCGTGATAACTTGACACAAAGGTTCGAAAGGATTATATTTATTTGCGTTAAGCCACAAGGCTTAACAAGTCGAACCTTAAAAAAATAAGAAAGATGGAGTATTAGCATGTCAGAACGTTTTGTTGGAACTGTCAGATGGTTTAGCGCCCCCAAGGGGTACGGTTTCATTGGCCGTGACGATGGTGAGAATGATGTCTTCGTTCATTTCTCCGCCGTTCAAATGGAAGGCTACAAGCGGCTCAGAGAGGGCCAGGCTGTAGAATTCTCCATTGAACATGGTCCAAAGGGTTTTCAGGCGTCCAATGTGATTCCTATCCCCGGGAATGAGGAAGAGCTGCTTTCTTCATAAAATAATTTCGGGCCGCCTTGTAAAGTAAACAGGCGGCCCGATTTTTTTATTTAAATATGGAAAAGTAAGTAATTGAACAATTTGGCAATTTCAAGAAATACTGCTTGCCAGCCTGCGCAACTGAAGAACCAGGTCGAAGATTTAAACCAGTGACCCACTACCGGGCGGACTGAGATGGTCACTCCACTGCCGCGCAGCTCGTGCCGAAAAATCAAACGCGTCCTGAAGCTATGGTAGGGGTCGGTCACGACCATAAATGCGGACCAACCATGATCTTCGGCGAATTGTTTCACGGCTCTGGCCTCATCCCGGGTGCTGTCGACAGCCCGCTCTGTGATGAAAATACGGCTATTGTCAAACCCCAATGCTTCTGCTTCACTGGCCAAGAGCTGATTAGCCGCAGGGTCGGTATTGGTGATCAGCAGGGTATCGGCATACCCCCTTTTCAGCAAATCTGCAGCCATTGCCAGGCGGTCGCCTGAATCACCGCTGAGGATGACGATGGCATCCACCGGAACAATCGGATCTGCTACAATCAGGAATCCTCCCACAGCCGCTAAAACCAGGTAGATGATCAGCGGGCTCAGCAGTAGAAATATGAAAGCGTTTGAGTAAACAATGCAGCCCCTCCCTGCTGATTTCTCAGCGGAGGAAGGCTGTGCGCTTATCAATTGGGGTGACATGGGTTTATAATTTTTCGAGAGCCGTTTTCATGCGGACCAAGCCTTCATCAAGCATGGCGCGGGGGCATCCAAAGTTGATCCGCAGGAAACCCTGGCCGTCTTCGCCAAAGCTGATACCATCGTTGAAGCCTACTTTGGCTTCGTCTAAAAAGAAGCGGTGGGGTGATTCGACTTCCAGTTGACGACAATCCAGCCAGCCCAGGAAAGTGCCTTCAGGCGACCACATGCGTATGCCAGGCAGGTTTTCGTTGACATAGTTGACCAGGTAATCCCGGTTTGCCTGAAGGTAATGCATCACCTCGCGTAACCAGGGGCGTCCGTGCAGGTACGCGGCCCGGGCAGCATGTAAACCGAGGATATTGGGGTGACCTAAAAGCATGGACAGGGTTTGACTCAGCCTGTCTTTGATGACCGGATTCTCAGCAATCACAACTGACGTGGACAAGCCCGCGATATTAAAGGTTTTTGAAGGCGCCAAATAGGTGACCGTAATCTGAGCTGCATCAGGGGAAAGGTTGGCAATCGGGATGTGCTGATAGCCGGAAAAAATCAGGTCATTGTGTATTTCGTCCGAACAGATCCATACATTGTACTTTAAACAAATCTCCGCCATTTTGGTCAGCTCTTCACGAGTGAAGACCCGGCCAACCGGGTTGTGGGGGTTGCAGAGTATGAAAAGTTTCACGCCGGAGGCGACTTTTTCCTCGAAGTCGTCAAAATCAATCTCATATTTTCCATCTTCTTTCAAGATGAGCCGATTATGAACTGCGACCCTGCCCGTGGCATGGGGTGCCCGTAGAATGGGGGGATAGATCGGGGTTTGGATTAGCACCGATTCGCCGGGCTCGGTGAGGCTGTAGATAGCGTGGACAAAACCGGTCACAACGCCACAGACAAAGTTGAGGTCTTCCGGGTTAACGGTCCAGTCGAAAAAGTGCACCAGGTGTTGCAGGATGGCATCATCCAGGCCTTCAAGCCGACTGCCATAGCCAAAGACACCGTGGTTGACCCGCTCGGTTAATGCCTGGATAACAGGTTCAGGAGCTTTGAAGTCCATGTCTGCCAACCACATGGGCAAAACATCCTCGGGGTAATAATGCCATTTATAACTCTCAGTACAACGTCGGTCAATTATGCTGTCAAAATCCATTGTTTTCCTTCTAACTCAGTGTTGTTGATTAAAGACGAATGTAAAACCATATTGTTAATTAAAAATATGTATTAAACATACCCGATGAACCTAGAGACTCTTTGAGTCTGTTCCGATACGGATGCATGATTTGCTTTGGGCTCCTCAATTTTGCAATGATTATAGCCTAATATTGGAATTTCTTCCCAGGGTCTTGGCCAAAGAAAAATGGTATACTCACATTGATTGGTACCCGGAGACCCCGTTGAAGAAATCATTTTCAGCATTAATCAAACTTGTCCGTTTTCAAGAATATGGTTATTTTATTCTAATCACGTCTCTTTTAGGGGCAGTTACTGCAGGAGGGATATTGTCCGATCGCCTGTTGGCGATTCTGCTGGCAAACGGTCTGGTGGTTGGCTTTGCGCATATGGTCAATGATATTGAAGATGCGGCAGAAGACGTTTTTTCATTAAAAAACAGCTTGCGTAACCCCATCTCGAGCGGCTTGATTTTACCGAAAACTGCCCGATTAACAGCAGCGATCGTGGGGTTGATCGCGGTGGCTTTATTTGCCCTGATGGGTCGATGGCCGTGGATCTTTGGAGCAGGCAACCTAGTGCTGGGTTTGATTTACTCACATAAAGCCATCCGGTTGAAAGCGCTGCCTTTGGTAGCATTCATCTCGCGCGGCGCATTGCTGGCAGGATTGCCATTTTTATCGAGTTATTTCACTTTTTCTGACTCGCTCAATCGCATCTGGTACTGGCCATTTCTGTGGTTGATTTCGCTCAGTCTTTTATTTGATCTTCACAGTGAACGCAGTGGAGAAGAGAAGATACGATTCTCACGCTGGAATGAGATCTCTGTGCAGCATGGAGAACGCTTTGCCAATGTGTTGATGATCGGTGTGATCATCGTGGTTGCAAGCACTGGCGTGGTTTCGATGTTTTTGATTAACCTGTTTCCGTCCTGGGTCATTATCATCATTTTAATGCTGTTAACGCTGTTGATTGTGCCGCCCTATTTCAAGTATCGGCGCGACAGAACCGGTGTTGACCTGGCGGATTTGTTGTTCCATGGGTTGGTCCATGCGTTTGCAATTGGATTGATGCTGCAATTCCTTCTCCCTGCGCTGGTTCGAATCATTCGTCCAGGGTGTTTTTAAGGTCAGTGTAGTCGTAGCAATCAGCACCTCAGGTTTTATGGCATGGGTTTGTCCGTCCTCACGAACCGGTTTAGGGCTGTACGAATCGAGTTTCAAAACGAAAGGTGGAAGATGGATCAAAAATTTTTATCACTCTCAAAGCGGGTTGCCCGGAGTTTGCTTGATCGAGAGTACACGCTCAGCACAGCTGAATCCTGTACGGGCGGGATGCTCAGCCAAACCATCACAGCGATTTCAGGCTCTTCAACCTATTTCATCGGCGGTGTAGTGGCTTACCACAATCGGATCAAAGAACACTTCCTGGATGTGCAGGGCTTCACTCTTGAAACCTATGGGGCAGTAAGCCTGCAAACGGCTCAAGAAATGGCTGATGGTGTGCGGAAACGGTTCCAGACCGAGGTCGGCTTATCGACGACGGGGATCGCTGGGCCTACCGGCGCGACGGAAACCAAGCCGGTGGGTTTGGTGTGTTTGGGCATCAGCCTTCCTGAGAAAACCTGGACGTACAAGTGTAATTTTCGTGGTGATCGGCTCGAGGTGATGCAAGCGAGTGTGGTTGAGATCCTGGAGCGCTTGTTAGAATTGTTAGAACTGCCCGATTGATCCGATCTTACAGGGGGATAAAGATAAGCTCAGTTTATCGGTTGGTCTTGTTGAGCACTTTCATCCGGTAACGGGGTGACCAAAACGCGATCCACCCGGCGACCGTCCATATCAACAACCTCGAAGCAATACCCTTCATAGGTGAATTTTGCACCTGTTTTTGGGATATACCCCAACTGGCTCATTACAAACCCGCTCAAGGTTTGGTAAGCCGAGCGTTCTTCGCCGGGCATGACTGAAAAATGGAGGATCTCCTTGAGCTCGTCAATCACGAGAAGACCGTCAAACAGCCACGACCCATCCTCGCGCTGGTAAACCATGACATCGGTATCCATGCTATCTTCAGGGATTTCACCTACAATGGCTTCGAGGATGTCGTATTCGGTGGTCATGCCTGAAATTCCGCCATATTCATCGAGGATTATCGCCAGGTGAACGCCGCTATTCTGGATGGCGTCCAGGGCTTTGAGCGCAGCCATATTCCCTGGCAGGTAAACCGGGTCTTTAATGAAATCCCTGATATTAAAATCAGGATCATCTGGGCGATGTCCCAATAGATCGCGGACTTTGATATAGCCTATTGTTTGGTCAAGGTCGCCATCGGCAACAGGAATGCGGGAATGGGGTGAGGTCAATATTTGCTGCCAAATCTCCTCGATGGGCGCATTGATGTCTATCCAGGTGAGTTCCAGGCGCGGTGTCATCAGGGCTTCCACCCGACGATCACCCAACCGCAAGATACTCGAGAACATTTCCTGTTCAGCGTCCTGAATTAAGCCAAATTGACGACCTTCTTCGATGTAGCCTTTGATTTCATCAGTTGTAATTGAAGGGTCTTTGTCGGTGTTGATCTGAAAAAGTTTGAGTCCCAGGTTGGTCGATGCAGCTAAGAACAGGGTTAGCGGGCGGAATAATTTTGTTAATCGGAAAATGAATGGCGATAAAGCGACAACGATATTTTCCGGTTTACTGACTGCCATTCGTTTGGGGATCAATTCACCTAAAACAATCGAGAAGTAGGCAATAACAACTACGACAAATACCAGGGATAGAATTCCGGCATAATTCGTCAACCATGGAATTTTGGCGACTTGTTCCGCTAAAGGTATGGATAAGTTTGCACCACCAATACCGCCCGCCAATGTATCAATTAGCGTGATCAAAATTTGAACCGTCGAAAGATAATGCTGATCGGGATCTTGTAACATCTTGAGTGCTACAGACGCACCTTTCGCTCCCTCATCAGCCCGTTGTTGCAGTCGTATCTTTTTGGATGCAACCATCGCGATTTCGTACATTGCGAAAAACGCGTTGAAACCAAACAGAATTAAAATAATGAGGATATTAACGTAGATGGGCATGATTAAGAATTAATCCTAACTGAGAGATGGTGCTTGTTTTCAAGATCTGTGTTGATACCAATGCCCGGCTGATCGATGCAAAGGTTTCGCACCTGTAAATGTTGATGAATCCTTTGGGGTAAGGCGTCAGCGGATCTCTCAATAAACCTGATGTTCTCCGTGAATCACGTTCTTCTCGACTGGCTAATGCGCCTTTTTCCATAATTATTCTACCGTTACCTCTTCGATTCAATGAATAAGAGCACCAGTAGTTTGTTAAGAATACCACAGGTGAATCAAAGTAAATCCATTTTCTTTTTCACTGATGTTTATAATTTAAATAATTACAAAATTTATACACTATGATATGAATTAACGCACCAACCCCTTGGTGGTTTTGCCAGCGCCTGTTTCCCAGGAAGCGTAAAGAGGTACAGAAAAAACAACAGCGTTCTTTTTCACCCGATTTGGGCGGATGAAGAGATATTTTTCAGACATTCACCGGTCAGGTGACCAGATGATCGGGAAAAGGATCAACTTTGTTCGTGTATTGCAGCCTGACATGACCTTTATCAGAGATATCAACGCGGCTGATGGCACAGTTGTTCATCTGGAACCAGTAATGTTCAGCCTGGATTTCAAAAAATGCGGTGAGGATGTGGCCGAAAATTCCGCCATGCATGACGATCCCTACGCGGTGGTCCGTGCCCCCATGCTCGCTTAATAAGCGGTTGACGATCTCCCGGGCGCGTACAGGGTAATGCTCACGAGGTTCTTTTTCCCGGTTGTACCAGCCTGTTTCAGGCAGATCATCGGGGATGATCAATTGAGGAAAATTTGATTGAAAATAAGATCTTCCTGGCCCGGGTTGACCGATGAGAACCGGTTCCTCATCGATAAATTCGACGTCAAACAGTCCACCGGTTTCATGCAGTTCAGGCCAGGCGACCAGTGGCAAGCCAGTTTTTTCGGCAATGGCCAGTCCGGTTTTCACAGCACGCGTCATCAGACTGCAATATAAATGGGTCAGACCAAAACCTGAGCGATTCTGGGGGTCATAGCCGTTATTTACATAAGGGCGAGCAATGGCTTCCGCCACCAGGCGCGCCTGCTCTTCGCCAATTGGGGTCAGATCAGGGTCAGTGGACCTTTGAGATAGATAAGTATCGCTGCCATCTTCCGTAAGGAGATTATTGGTTGATTGCCCGTGCCGTATGAAGTAAAGCTCTAACATAGTTTATTCCTTTCTTAATTGATGCAGCGCAATGATTTTTTCAACGTCCGGACTGCCGGACGGATGGCCTGGAGATGGACCATAATGATCGGGAAATGTCGATCTTTCGCAAAGCGCTGCCAGGCAAGCCTGGATATTATCATGCAATGCTTGTGCATCGTAACCGCCTTCCAAACCAAACAGGATGCGGCTCTGGCAGTAATCATCCGCCAGTTCGACCAGGATTTTTGAGATTTGATAAAAGCTATCTGTGTCCAGTGTTGTGCTGGTCAGTGGATCTGAAAAATGGGCGTCAAATCCAGCCGAGATGAAGAGCATCTCTGCTCCAAAGCCCATTAACCACGGCTTGACAACCTGTTGGAAAACGCCCAAATAAGCTGCCGGGTTGGCAAAGGAAGGCATGGGAACATTAATAATCCGCCCCCGGGCGTGTGGCGCTGAATTCTGGTGACCGGTGCCCGGGTAGAGATATTCTTCATGCAGGGACAAATAACCCACACCGGGATGGTGTGAAAAAATGGCTTCGGTGCCGTTGCCATGATGGGCGTCGAAATCAATAATCGCGACTTTTTCGAGGCCGTGCGCAACTGCATCTGCGGCGGCGATGGCAAGGTTGTTAAGCAGACAAAAACCCATTGGGCGGTCTGCTTCCGCATGATGTCCGGGCGGACGCATGATAGCGAAACCTCGGCCGCGCCCTTCCGAAAGGATGCGCCTGCTAACGGCTAAGGTAGCCCCGGCAGCCATCAAGGCCGCGTGATAACTGGCTTCGGTGACATAAGTGGGCGCAGAATCAATCTCGTGAGAACCCCTGCGGCTGGCAGCCTGTAAGGTTTGCAAGATTGTCGCGTTGTGAACGCGCAGGACGTCGCTTGCCAGGGCTGGCATAAAATTCAGCCAAACCATTTCGGGATAGGGGGGGTCCTGGAGCCAGGGCTTCACAAGCTGCAGGCGTTGGGGTGACTCGGGGTGTCCCGGGAAGACGTGTTCGGGTGCATCATAAAAGGTGCAGTAAACAGGAATTTTCTCTGGTTTCATAATATTCGCAATGGTTAGTATACCGCAAGAATTGAGGGGAGAATGATTGATTTTCTGAACCATGGATTTGCAAAAAGGTTGAGAACTGTTTTTTTACGGCCTCAGCCGCCTTGTTATGAAAAATCATCGAATCGGCAAGACGTTTTCAACCCCAGAAATGATGCAAAAGCCAGCACTCTCCTGGATCCGGTTGACAAGGGCAATTTCAGATTCTATGATCAAGTAAACTATCTTATCGATGGTTAACAGGCTGGCAAGCGGTGTCAGCCCGGTATTGATTACGGGTAGAAAAGGATCATTAATTGTGGACAACGCTTTGAGGAAAATCAAAAAAATCATTCACGGAAGACACGCCATTGACGGCGCCGGCGTACACCTGGTGCGCTTGTTCGGGCACGATGAAACCCAGGATTTCGATCCCTTCCTGCTGATGGACGCCTTCGATTCCACCAACCCCGAGGATTACATCCGCGGATTCCCCTGGCACCCGCATCGCGGCATTGAGACAGTAACTTACCTGATCAAAGGCGATCTGGAACACGGCGATAGCCTGGGCAACCGGGGCAGCATTCTGGATGGCGACTGCCAGTGGATGACGGCGGGCTCTGGCATCATTCACCAGGAGATGCCCCAGCCAACGGAGCGCCTTTTGGGCTGCCAGCTCTGGCTTAATTTACCCGCCAGGGACAAGATGACCGCACCGGCGTATAACGATATCCTGTCTGCTGATGTGCCAGTGGTTGATGAGGACTCAGCCCGTGTGCGTATCATCGCTGGGGCGTACAGGGGGCAGCAGGGCGCGTTTGAGGGCAAATTTGTCAAGCCCCTGTACCTGGATATTGAGGTCCAAGCTGGTCAGGTGTGGCAGCTGGATACCGTCCCGAACACGACCCTGTTTGTTTATATTCTGTCGGGTTCAGCCGGATTTGACCCCGCAATCGATCAGCAGATTGATGAAAAGAGCGTGGTTTTATTCGATGAAGGTGAGCGCTTGTGGGTGCGTGCGGGTGCTGCTGGCGTGCGGTTGTTGTTGCTCAACGCGCCCCGGTTGGATGAGCCAATCGCCTGGGGCGGTCCGATTGTGATGAATACTCGGGAGGAGCTAAATCAGGCGTTCAGTGAATTGCGCGAGAACACGTTTATTAAGTAACACGGGTTAAATTCGCCTGGACAAACGAGCCATTCCGATTGCCCGGCGAACACTTGTAGATCATCAACAACAGCCGCGAAAGAGACCTTTCGCGGCTGTTTGTGTTGATGATGATTGTTGTTTTACACAGCTTTTATTTCTGTCGGAGTTTCCTGGCCGACATCCAGGCTTTCTAATTCTTCTGGTGGTTCTTCGGTCTTTTTCTCGACCATTTTCCAGGCGTGCATGGCAAGCGATAGGGCAATGACGCCGTAAGAGACGAACACCCGGAAATATTCACCGATCTGGGCATTGTCGAACAGGTTTTTACCCGCTTGCGGGGCGACGATGAACAGGGTATGGAAGAGGATCACACCGATGATGGCTTGTTTATTGGTCGCTTTTTGGACCGAAGCCCCGCCGACCAGCAATGCAGCGATGGCAAATTGTGCAATTTGCAGGTGTGCGCCGTAGGTGGCAAAGGTGCCAATATTCTGCAGATAGATCAACTGCCCCCAACTCGCCAGAACGGTAGAAATGATCATGGCAATGACTCGAGTCTGGTTGACATTGATTCCTGACGCCAGGGCGACGCTCTGGCTCTGTCCGGTCGTGCGCATATTCTGACCCAAACGCGTATCGAGGATTTTCTGGTTAAACAGGCATAGCACACCAATTAACAGGAAAGGCAACACCGGCATTTTAACGGTCAGAAGTATTGTTTCTATTTCCGGAATGTATGTTGCAGCATACAGCGCTGCGCACAGGATGATGGTCAGCACTGGTTTGCGGATGGAGTACTCTTCCTCTTTTAAGATCAGTTTCTTCCGCACAATATTGATTAGCTGTAAAACCGCAATGACGATCAAGCCGATGGTAACAGCACTCAGCAATTCCAATCGATCTGCGAATAAAAAGGTTTCAATGACCGGGATATAGGAAATCCCAAATAGAACTGCAATCACCGCAAACTGGAAGAAATCGCTACGTTTGAGTGTGTATTTCTTCAAAAAGTGAAGGACAACTTTAACAACCGTTATCGCCAGGATTCCATAGAACACAACGGTGAGGATATCCAGCATGCGAATCGCGTCAAGAGAATATTTTAAGGTACCTGCGAGGTCGATGGTATTCTTTACACCCACGCCATGAGAGATGATCAGGGTCGGGTTGTCGACCGGGATGACCCCACCGATGAGAACCAGGAATAACAACTGGTAAAGCCCATCGGCAAAAAAGCCCAGGATCAAGCCGGCAATCATTTCAGTGCCTTTCATCCTGTTGAAGAGCTTGCCAACCAGAAAACCAAAAAATGCGGCAATCGGGGTAGCAATCAATACACACAGCATCATGCCACCGAATCCCCCAATGCCCCAATGAACGACCCAAAATAAGGCGATTTGAGCAGCAATAGCACCGATGACCATGCCAAAGTTCAACCCTAACCCGGCGATGACAGGAATAATCAGCGCCAGGACCGTGAATGTATTTCTGCCGATGCGGGTGATGACACCATCGACGATGAACGTCATCGGGCTGCCGGATAGCAAAATGGCACCAAGACAGACCAGAGCGAAGGCAATCATTACCTTGTTTTCGAAAAGGTATGAGCCGATATTTTTGCTAATTGTTTTTATCTTCGTCATTGGTTTTCGCCTTTCGCTTTTGAAAGTGCATACAAGATGATGCCGTTTGAAATGATGATTCTGAGGACTTCAGGCAGTACACCAATTTGAATCACGACGTTCACCACCGGTAATGCTGTTACCAGAATACCTTGAAACAGCAGGGTACCAATAATGACATGAGGTATGGCTGCTCTGTGAACGGATGCTCCACCGATCAAAATGGCTGCAACACTGGCAAACCCCATCATCAACGGTGCGTTGTACAATTGTAGGAAGCCGTAGGTTTGCGCGTACATAATGATGCCAACGGCGCCAAACACCGTTGAAATAACCGTTCCTAAGATACGGGTTCGGTCAACATTGATGCCACTCGAGGTTGTAAAGGTTGGATTTTCACCGCCGGCGCTCATGGCGATACCCGCTTTGCTTTGTAAAAAGAGCCAAATAACGAAGGCGCATAATACAAAAACAAGGATTAATCCCAGGGGAATGGTGACGCCGCCGACATTAAAAGCCAGCCACTTCAGCCATGCGGGTTGGGTATCTTGTATCACAGTGGGTTCACTGAGTAAACCCCCAAAGCTTCCCGCCAGGCTGGCCGTGTTACGCAGACCTTTTCCCTGCAAAGGCCAGCTCAGTTCGCCGTTTTGGAAGGAAAATGAAAGCCAAACGATGTTCATAAAGGCAATCACTGAAAAGCCAACATAGGTTGACACGGTCATTTCAGAGCCTTTTACCCTGTTGAGCAGCAACCCATATAAATATCCGAGGACTGCCGCAATGACGATGCCAATGGCAAGGGCTAAAAGAATGGTGAGCCATGGATTGGCGGCGCCGAATTTTTCAGCCCAGTTGTTAACAAAACTTACCTCCATGGATAAAACTGCCCCTAAAAGACCAGCGGAGATGCCGATTGAGATGCCAAAATTCATCCCGATTCCGCTTTGAACACCCGGGATCATGGCAAGTACCAGGATACTGTACATTAAAACACGTCGAAGGACATCGCTGAACAATACGCCCGGATCGAATCCCACAGCCAGTGAGGTTATCAGCAAAAGTATGAAGAAAAGCCCAATGATCAACCTGGGCAGGCCGACATTGTCAATGATGGTTTTTAATTTTTTCATGCCAAAACCTCCTCTCGCACGCCAGCCATGGCAAGGCCATAGGCAGAATCGGGGTCATCGGGGTCCATAATGGAGAATAGTCCACCTTCAAAGACGATACCGATCCGGTCACACAACGAGCGTAATTCCACCAATTCGGAACTGATCATAATAATGGTGGTGCCCTGTTCCCGATTGATTTTCAGAAGATAATCTAAAACGAGTTTCTTTGCGCCAATATCAATGCCGCGAGTGGGTTCTGATACGATCAGAATATTTGGGTTCATCGTCAGCGCGCGCGCCAGGCAGACTTTTTGCTGGTTTCCGCCGGAAAGGCTACCACTTGTTTGTGAAGGACCTGTGCAGCGGATATCCAGAAGTTTGATCATCTCCTGGGTGTGTTGTTCTGCTCTTGTTTTGTCAATAAATTTTAAGCCCGCAAATTTTTTAAGAAATTCTTCTTTTATTTGAATTGCTGAAAATACGATGTTGAGCTGAATCGATTCGCCCAGAAGCAATCCGACCCCTCGTCGATCTTCCGACACAAAGGCGATATCGTTGCGCAGTGCCTCGCCCAATTTGCTGAGATCGAGTTTTTTCCCATGGACAATAATATCTCCCCTGGTTTCAAACAACCCCATTATGCCATTGATGATGCCAATTTTTCCCTGTCCAGCCAGGCCACCGAAACCAAATATTTCACCTTCGCGAATGCGGACATCAATGCCTTTGACCATTTCCCCAGGCATGTCCACTTGAAAATTTCTTAATTCCAGGGCAATTTTCTCATCTGATATTTTGCGCTCGTTGATTTGATCTTCGTCTTCTTGCCTTTCGACTGACCGACCGATCATCAACTGGGCAATTTCAACCAGGTTGGTGTCTTTAACATTTTTTCGAGCGACAAGCTCTCCGTCACGGAGGATCGACATGCTATCCGCAACCATCATGACCTCAGTCAGACGGTGGGTGATAAAAATGATGGCGATGCCTTTACTGGCAATGATCCGCATGATTTCAAGCAAGCGTTCCGCCTCACCTTCAGTGAGTACCGCTGTTGGCTCATCAAATACGAGGAGCTTGATACCCGTTTTATCGATCTCGCGCGCGATTTCTACAAACTGTCGGTAACCAATTGGCATGCCTGATATTTTGGCATATTCATCAATATCCATGCCAATGTCATCAAGTGCACGCCTGGCATCTGCTGCCATTTTCTCCCAGTTCATTTTTTCTAACAAATTGCCGAAGACTTTGCTAAAGGCAGTCGTCTCACCGATCTCCCTGCCAATTTTGATATTCTCCGTGACAGTAAACTCGGGAATCAGCATGAATTCTTGATGAACCATGCCAACCCCGTAAGACATCGCTTTATGCGGGTCATCGATGACCGCTTTTTCGCCATTTATTAGAATTTCTCCCTGGAAACCGTCCGTAGAAAAGATCACCGGCATCCCAAAAAGAATGTTCATCAGCGTCGTTTTACCTGCCCCATTTTCGCCAACGAGGGCGTGTATTTCACCGGGTTTAATCTGTAAGGTGACATTTTTCAGCACGCGGTTACCGTAGTATTCTTTGGAAATATTGTTCATTGATAATAGGTATTCACTTTCCAAACCGTGCCTCCTTAATCCTTATCCATAAAAGCGCCGGCTTTTACAAGCGCAAGCCGGCGCTTTGTTAGGTCGATTATCTTATTTTGATGTGCTTATTTTGAAAAATCATGGAAGGGACACAGCAGCATCAGGAAGTTGTCGAGTTTAACTTCTTCATCGTAGGATGTAATGGTTACCTCTCCAACGCCACGCGCTGCAGCAGCTTCGTTGATGATTCTCTTGAAAGCTTCAGCATCGTTGGGGTCAACTCTGCCCTCAGCATACTCGATGGCAAAACGGACACCTGCATCGATCATCAGCATGTTGATGGGCACACCCCAGGTGGACATGCGGCCTTCCTGGCCTTTTTCTTTCAGTTTGGCTGCGATTTGTTCCAGCATGTAGGGGACGTCGCCCTCATGCCCGGAGACATCGATGTTCAGTGCGGCGGGGTATCCGTGGTAGGGGCTGGGGCAGCACTGCTGCGGGTAGATGGCTCCACCCTCCCAAATCATACGGATCAAGGGTTCTTGCAAGCCGCAGTTTGTGGAGAAGAAAGCGGTGTCCTTGCCGTAGGTGGCGATTTGTCGTGGCACGTCTTCAACGATGAACTGTTGCGCGCCGGACATACCGGCATCACCGGTTGGATCGGGTGCGGTGACTTCGACGAGTTCAATGCCGAGTTTTGCACAGGTTTCCTTCATGATCTCCAAGCGGCGGGCAATCGTCGCGTAGGAGAGGTGCCGTGGGAATGAGTAGTGGATGAAGGTCTTGGCGCCCATTTCGTAAGCCAGTGTGGGGATGGTGACACCCATGGAGATTTCGTCGACTTGCATGACGATGTTGGCTTTACCAGCGATGACCGCCGGGTCTTCGGCGGGCACACCCGCGATAAAGACCATGTCTGGGCGGGTTTCGCGAACCTTGTCGATGGCAGCAGCAGCACCCGGGACAGCCTGGACAAAGACGATAGCCTTGACCTCAGGATCGGAAGCCATTTCAACGGTGCGTGAGATGGTCGTTTCCATTTCAGTGGAGAATTGGTCCGGGTAGGTGGCATGGACGATAAGGTCACCGTATTTAGCGACTTGGTTCAGTGCTTCCTGGTATTCCTCTTCACCCTGGGATACGGTGCCCGTCATGATGCCGATTTTATAGGGTTCGACGGCTGGTTTTTCTGTAACAACACCACCGGAAAAATCATGGAAGGGGCACAGCAGCATCAGGAAGTTATCGAGTTTAACTTCTTCATCGTAGGATGTAATGGTTACTTCTCCAACGCCACGCGCTGCAGCAGCTTCGTTGATGACTCTTTTGAAAGCTGCAGTATCGTTGGGGTCAACTCTGCCCTCGGCATACTCGATGGCAAAACGGACGCCTGCATCGATCATCAGCATGTTGATGGGCACACCCCAGGTGGACATGCGGCCTTCCTGGCCTTTTTCTTTCAGTTTGGCAGCGATTTGTTCCAGCATGTAGGGGACGTCACCCTCATGCCCGGAGACATCGATGTTCAATGCGGCGGGGTATCCATGGTAGGGGCTGGGGCAGCACTGCTGCGGATAGATGGCTCCACCCTCCCAAATCATACGGATCAAGGGTTCCTGTAAACCGCAGTTTGTGGAGAAGAAAGCGGTGTCCTTGCCGTAGGTGGCGATTTGTCGTGGCACGTCTTCAACGATGAACTGTTGCGCGCCGGACATACCGGCATCACCGGTTGGATCGGGTGCAGTGACTTCGACGAGTTCAATGCCGAGTTTTGCACAGGTTTCCTTCATGATCTCCAAGCGGCGGGCAATCGTCGCGTAGGAGAGGTGCCGTGGGAATGAGTAGTGGATGAAGGTCTTGGCGCCCATTTCGTAAGCCAGCGTGGGGATGGTGACACCCATGGAGATTTCGTCGACCTGCATGACGATGTTGGCTTTGCTGGCGATGACCGCCGGGTCTTCGGCGGGCACACCCGCGATAAAGACCATGTCTGGGCGGGTTTCGTGAACCTTGTCGATGGCAGCAGCAGCACCCGGGACAGCCTGGACAAAGACGATAGCCTTGACATCAGGATCGGAAGCCATTTCAACGGTGCGTGAGATGGTCGTTTCCATTTCAGTGGAGAATTGGTCCGGGTAGGTGGCATGGACGATAAGGTCACCGTATTTAGCGACTTGGTTCAGCGCTTCCTGGTATTCCTCTTCGCCCTGGGATACGGTGCCCGTCATGATGCCGATTTTGTACTTTGCATCTTTGGAGACGATTTCTTCGACTGCTTCGGGTTTTTCAACGACCGGCTCTTCGACAGGTGGGGTGGTTGTGCGGCAACCTGATGCAAAAAGCACAAGTGCAATCAACATCAGCATCACACATTTCGTCAAAATACTTTTTTCTTTCATTAAAATGCTCCTCCTTTTGAATGTTTACAAGAGATTTGAAATATGGCTCAGATTTGCATGTTTATCGATGGCCCTCCACTTGACCGGTTGAAAAATCAATGCATTCTTTGCCAGGCAGACTGAACCGATGGCGCAAGCCCAGTCTTGTGTCAATGTTATCATAAAGGCATATCTTGTCAAGAAACTTTTTCTACTACATCTAAAATTTTCTTGTATACTTGGCGTATAAAACAAATCTTTCTACGGCTATGATTGCAAAGGAGAAGCATGCAAGAAACTCCCCCCAACCAACTGACGAAACGTAACTGGGCTGTCATGTTTGCCCTGGCGCTAACCGGGCAGATTGCCTGGGCTGTGGAAAACTCGTGGTTCAACACCTTTGTGTTCGATACCATCACGCCTGACCCGCGACCGATCGCGTGGATGGTAGCGGCCAGTGCGGTGACTGCGACTTTAACCACGTTGATCATGGGAACCCTCAGCGATCGCACGCGCACCCGCTGGGGAAAACGTCGACCATATATTTTGCTCGGGTATATCCTGTGGGGGCTTTCGACGATCCTGTTCCCGACGGTGGCGTATATTAAAATCACCTTGCTGGCTGTAGTCATGGTGGTTATTGCCGATTCGGTGATGACCTTTTTTGGTTCAACAGCGAACGATGCTGCCTTTAACGCCTGGACGGTGGATGTGGCTACCAGCGAGACACGCGGCCGAGTGGAGGGGGTGTTAAACCTGAGCGTCTTCCTGGCGCAGATTGTGGCAATGGTAGCTGCGGGGATGTTGATCGACGCTTTTGGATACTTTATTTTCTTTTACGCGCTGGGCGCCATTGTGATTTTGGTGGGGTTCCTGGGCGGGCTGTTCTTGCAGGAACCCGATGGTTCCCAGGAAGAACCCGTCTCTCGTCCTCCATTTTGGAAGGAATTCGCCGACCTGTTTTCCATTAACACCTTTAAAGAAAACCGTATGCTGTTTATTTTATTGCTCTTCATTATGATCTCCAGCATCGGGATGCAGGTATCCTTTCCGTATATGATCGTCTACCTGGAAAATTTCGTGGGCGTGACGAAAACGGAATTCAGTATTATTGGCGGGGCGGTGATGCTGGGATCGGGTGCGCTGGCGATTCCCTTTGGGATTGCGGCAGACCGTTGGCGCAAACGCTTGATCATTGCCATCGGGATCATCATCAGCAGCCTGGGTGGCATTGTGTTCTCAATGGTGCGCAGCCTGCCGCTGCTAGCCCTTTCTGGCTTGTTGTGGCAGGCATTTTCTGTGGCGGCTGGCATTGCCTCAGTCGCCTGGTTAAAGGATCTGCTGCCAGAAGAAAGCCGCGGCAAGTTCTTAGGGATACGCATGATCTTCTGGATCGCGATTCCCATGGTGATCGGTCCAGCCATTGGCTCCTGGTTGATCCGCTCGTATGGCATCCCGACCCATTTGGCAGGCCAGGAGGGCTTTATTCCGGTGCCGATTATCTTCCAGGTGGGGTCACTGATCACGCTGCTTTCGCTGATCCCCCTGGCGTTGACCCGCAAACAGAAGACAGTCCAAGATGAAAGGGATTGAGTCGCGGCTCACTGGCGGATATTGGGGGCGGTGGCAAGCCGTCAATCGGGAGTCGGCGATCTTTCATCAGTGGGCGCAACTGGAAGCGACCGGTTGCATTGATAATTTCCGCATTCTGGCAAAAGGGAAACCCGTTTCGCGTCAGGGCTTGTATTTCGCTGATTCGGATGCGTACAAATGGCTGGAGGCAGCTTGTCGCATCCTCGCTCAGGCGCCTGCGCCACGTTTAACCGAGCTGGTGGAAGAGTTCGTAGAATTGATCCGCGGGGCACAGGCGGAGGACGGGTATCTGTACACCTTTAATCAAATTCATTTTCCGAGAACCCGCTGGGTGAATCTACAAATTGAGCACGAACTTTACTGCCACGGGCACCTGATTGAGGCTTGCATCGCCGGGTACCGGACAACGGGGGATGAAGCGCTACTGGATATTGCCAGGCGGCTTGCGGACCGAATCACGGAGGATTTTTACGGTAAAGGACCGCGCTTGACCCCTGGGCATGAGGAAATTGAGATCGCCCTGCTGCGCTTGTTTGAAGTTACCGGGAATGAGGGTTATTTTAACATGGCGAGGCAGTTCGTGGAGCAACGCGGTAGAGACCGGTTTTTCGCCTTTGAGATTGTCAGACAATTTATCAGTAATAACCGGCGGGTGGAACAAGCGCAAAAGCAGGTTAATGAGGATCAGGCTGCGCCAGCCGAGCCCCTGCCAGCGGGCAACACGGCTAAAAGTCCTCCATTGAATCAACTGCGTTTTTATTTCAGCGCCCTAACCGGAAAGCTGCTGCAACAAAACAAGCCTCTGGCCAGCCAGGCTGTCCCGGTTGGGCATGCGGTGCGCTTTGCTTATTTGCAAACCGCCGGAGCCATGCTCGACCGCCTGTCCGGGACAGCAGGATACCGTGGGACGCTGGCGAAAAGCTGGCAGCATATGGTTCGGCGGCGAATGTACCTTACGGGCGGCGTCGGTTCACTGCCCGGGATTGAAGGCTTTGGCCGGGATTACGAGCTGGACCCGGCTGTGGCTTATGCTGAATCCTGCGCGGCATTGGGGAGCATGTACTGGAACCGAGAAATGTTAAAATTGACCCACGAAGCACAATATAGCGACCTGTTTGAGTGGCAACTTTACAATGCGGCTCTGGTGGGTATGGGCTGGGAAGGAACAGCCTACCTGTACAATAACCCGCTTGCATCAACGGGAGACATCGAGCGCCGGGCGTGGTACAAAGTGCCCTGCTGCCCATCCAACCTTTCTCGAACCTGGGCTGCTCTACAGGATGATGTTCTGGATTTCGACGATGAGGCGGTTTATATCCAGCAATATTTCAGCAGCCAGCACCGGCTGTCGATGCCGGATGGGGAGCTGGAGATGGATCTTGAAAGCGGGCTGCCCTGGTCTGGCGAGGTAAAGATTCGAATTGGTGCTGCACCCGGAAAACCGATCACGCTCAGGATGCGGCAGCCTTCCTGGGTGTCAGCGGTCAGGGTGGTATTGAATGGTGTGGATATCCGGCTGGTAAAACGCGCTCCTGCAGCAACCTTGATGCCACAAGAGGCAACCTGGTTAGAGATCACCCGCACATGGAAGGTTGGTGACCAGGTGATGCTGGACTTTGAACTACCCATTCGGATTTTGCACGCTCACCGGAAGGTCAGGTCGGTGAGCGGTAAGGTTGCCATCGCGCGCGGTCCTCTGGTGTATTGCCTGGAGAGCATTGATAACTCTGGCGTTGACCTTTTTGCGGCGCGGCTAAACAGCGCTAGCCTGGAGGCGCAGGTTTCCGAGTTGTTTGATGGGGCGGTGACTATCACTGGACGCGAAATTAGCGGCGCTGAATTGACTTTCATCCCCTATCATTTATGGGGCAACCGGGGTCCCTCACAGATGAGCGTATTTGTCAGGGTATAACAGTGCGGTTTTTCAGGCTGCGAGGAAACTATGGCGGATTGACCGGTCGTTGACTGCCGGAAGTCCGCCTGCTTTCTGCTTCGTTTTCTCCGACTTCGCTTCGAGATTGATCAAAATAATGTTATACTTAGAGGGTGTTTTAGATAAACATCTAATTTTTCTCATAAGCAGTGTGTGCAGTTTATTGAACAAGGAGTGATACGGATGCAAAAACAAATTAAAGCGCAAATTGACCGCATTGTTTCGGAAGGCGCGATCTATGCCGATGCCCGTTGGTACCCGGTTGAGGAGGAGGAATACCTTGCCATGTGGAACGGCAACCTGAAGAGCGCCAGCGCCTCACGAGAGAGCGGGATCGGCGTACGCGTGCTCTACAAAGGTGCCTGGGGTTTTTCAGCCTCTTCGGATATGAACAACCTGCCGGGAGTGTTTGAAAACGCCCTGGATAACGCTCGCACAGCAGCAGAGCGGGTGACCTTCCCGGTGCGCCTGGCGGAGAAGGACGCTATCCAGGCGAGTTTTACCAGCCCGAACCAGATTGACCCGTTCAACGTGACCTACGGTGAAAAAGTGGGCTTTCTCAAGCATATGGATGACCTGCTTAACCAGCCTGGTGTGGCTCAACGCATCGTCGGGTTGAACTTCATGCGTAAGCAAATCATCTACATCGATTCAGAAGGGAGTGAAATTGAAAAACACATCATTGAGGTCTTTCCTTCGATTGCTGTGATGGGTATGGATGAAGAAGGCATGGCGCACGAGCGCACCTTCCGCCCCTCTCGCCTGGGTGAGACCCGCGGTTGGGAAACCATCGATCAAGAGCTTTTCACTCGCGAATCTGAACGCATTGTGCGTGAGCTTAACCAGGTCTTGAAAGCGGAACCCTGCCCCAAGGACGACCGGTCGGTGATCCTTTTGCCGGGTATCATGTTCCTGCAAACCCACGAAACGATCGGTCACGCGCTGGAGCTGGACCGCATTTTAGGGTACGAACTGGCATTTGCCGGCGGTTCTTTCGTCACCCTGGATGATTTTGGCACCCTGCGTTATGGGTCGGAGAAGCTGACGGCGCGTGCCGATGCGACTGCCGTCAACAGCCCGGGCAGTTTTGGCTTCGATGATGACGGCGTTCCGGCGCAGGATAACCTGTTGATCGACAGGGGCATCCTGGTTGGAGCCATCACCGGGCGGCAAATGGTTGAAGAAGCCAATGCCACAGCGCGCAGGCAAATTTTCCAGGGCAGCAGCGGGGCTAATCGGGCGACCAGTTTTTTCCGAGTACCGATTGAACGTATGACCAATATCAATATCGATCCCGGCGATGATGGCACCCTGGAGGATATCATCAAGAATACTGAAAAGGGGATTGTGCTGGACGGCGACAAGAGCTGGTCGATTGGCTCGAACCGGGAACAATTTCATTTTGCTACCGAAATTGGCTGGCTGGTGGAGGATGGCGAGGTCACCCATGTGGTGAAAAATGCCACGTACAAAGGCGACACCCTTAAGTTTTATAATGCCCTGTCTGCCGTGGGCGATGAATCGACCTGGGAGTTGAAATACGTGGATAATTGTAGCAAAGGGCAGCCCAACCAGATCATGCAATTGGGTCATGGCATCCCCGTTTGCCGGTTTGATGATGTACGGATCGGAGAATAAAAAATGGACGAAAGAATCATTGCAAGATTACAAGAACTACGTCGATTTGCGATTGAAAAAGGCATTGTGGCTGAGTTCTTCTATCACGAAGAAGACAGCGCCTTGATGCGCTTTGCTAACTCGGCAATTTCATTGAATACAAACGAACACCTGGTGCGGCTGGAAATTACTGCCCACGAAGAGAATCGGCAGGCAAGTTTCTCGCTGATCACCAACCTTGACGCCATTGATGACATGAAAGATGGTGTACTGCAGGCTGCTGAGATCCTCAAACATACCCAGCCACTCAGCTATATGCCCTCGATCCCCGTTTATCAGGAAACCATTATTGAAGAAACGGCCTTCGATTCAAACCTGGCAGAGATCAGCAACGCAGAAAAGCTGGATTATTTTAACCGGGCTGTTGCCGGGATGGAAACGGACCAGATCAATTTGGGTGGCATTTTTTCCAGTGGAAAAAACGTGATTGCGATCATGAACACGAACTCGGAGCATGCCCTGGCTTTCGTTACCTCAGATGCGCAAATCACGATTGTGCTTTCACACAAAACCCTCAAATGGGAGGTGATTGCTGAGCAGTCTGCGCAGAAGAAAACAGATTTGAACCCTGCAGCACTGCACCGCCAACTGGCTTATTTGTTGGGGCATTACCAGAACGCGCCAGCAATACAACTTCCCCTGGGGCGGTATGACATTGTCTTCGGACCTGCAGCCATTGCTGAACTGGTCAATACCATGAATTGGATTGGTTTTAATGGCGGCATGATGAAGCGCGGTTTTTCCTTCCTTAAAGAAGAACACCTGGACACCCAGGTGTTGGGCAGCGCCTTCACCCTGGTGGATGATCCAACCCGAATTGAAACCTTCCCCTTCTCGGTTGATTTAACCGGGATCACGCGCAAGCCATTCACAATTTTTGAGCAGGGCACCTTTAAAGCCTTTACATGGAACCAGGATAGCGCCGATGAGTTTGGCGCCCAACCGACCGGGCATAGTGTGATGCATAAAAGCCTGCTGTTAAGCGGCGGTGACAAACCCATCAACACGCTTGAAGAGCTGGTTGAAGCCCCGCGCGACAAAGACGTGCTGTATATCCCCTATATTCATTACATGAACTTTGTTAACCCGTCCCAGGGGCTGGTCACTGGCAGCTCACGGTTTGGCGCCCTGTTGCTTAAGCAGGATGGAAGCGTGGTGGTGCCCTTTAACGTTCGCTTAACCCAGAGCTTGCTGGATATCTTCGGTGAAAAAATTGCATGGCTTTCCGATGGACAGGTGGTCTACAATGTTTCGGCAAGCTACGGCGCTCGCAATCCAACCGCCCTGATTGTGCCGAATTTCGTGTATGTAAAAGACCTGGAGATCTCACACGCGAATAGCTCCTATTAACCGTTGAGATTTCTTTTGCGGTAAAAAAATCTAATAAATCAGTCCGACGTTGACCAAAACAGCAGTATCAGGCAACGTTCGGACTGTTTTTTATAAACATCAATCCGCTTCCAATGGAAAAGAAATAATCAGGTATAATGGGGTGCGGGTAGGACAGACCTTCGATGTGCGCTTTGTACCTTATTGATATGCGATCATTTTTTTTGAATTATTATTTAAAGCGCCAGGTGCCTTTCCCTCATCAAGAATCGAATCGGGACAATTGCCCGGTTTGGGGACGAACATTGAAAATGCCAATTGGATGTCTGGTACGGGGCATTTTTCAACTGAGCATGGCTACATCACGAGCATCAGTTAGCTGAAACCAGTTCTAGATTGAACTGGTCTTTTAACTATTTTTTTACAGAACAAGGAGCGAAATATGAAAAAAACAATACGAGTGCTTCAGTGGGGATTAGGCGCCATGGGCAGCGGAATGGCCCGGTTGACGCTTGAAAAGCCAGGCTTGGAGATTGTTGCTGCCATTGACAGCTTCCCGGAATATGTGGGCAAAGACCTGGGTCAGGTGTTGGGTGTGGGTAAGGATTTAGGCGTGATCGTTACCGATCAGCCAGAAACCGTTCTTGACCGGGATAAGGTTGATATTGTCATCATCGCAACGACGTCCTGGGTGGCACACCAGATGCCTGACCTGAGAAAGATCATCAATGCTGGCATCAATGTCATCTCGATTGCTGAGGAAATGTCGGATGCTGAAGCGCAAAATCCCGAACTGGCTCAGGAACTGGATCAGCTTGCCAAACAGCAGGGCGTGACGGTGTTGGGAACCGGCGTCAATCCCGGTTATGTGCTGGACTTGTTGGTGATTGCCCTGACCGGTGGCTGCCATTCGGTGGACCGCATCGAAGCTTCACGGGTGAACGACCTGAGCCCCTACGGACCGACCGTGATGGAAACCCAGGGCGTCGGCACCACACCGGAGGTGTTCCGCCAAGGCGTTGCTGATGGAACCATCGTTGGTCATGTGGGTTTTCCGGAATCGATCCGTATGATCAGCGAGGCACTCGGTCTGGGCGTGGACCGCATCGAAGAGCACCGCGAGCCGATCGTGAGCAATGTTTTTCGCGAAACTCCCCATGTCAAGGTGGAACCGGGCATGGTGGCTGGTTGTGCGCATACGGGCATCGGGTACCGCGGTGACAAAGAAGTCATCCGGCTGATCCACCCACAGCAAATTCACCCCCAACTGGAAGACCAGGACACCGGTGATTATATCCACATCTACGGTGTGCCTGAGATCGATATGGCGATCAAGCCGGAGATCGCAGGCGGTATCGCCACCATGGGGATTGCGGTGAATATGGTCCCCCATGTTGTGGCTGCCTCACCGGGATTGAAGCGTATGATCGATCTACCCATTCCCGCCGCGTTGATGGGTGAGAGCGCATACCATCGGCGGATTTAATCCGATTCAACAGGAGAAAGATCAAGATGACAAAAATTCTCGCGGGAACATGGGTTGAGGTCGAAAAAATCATCCTGACCCCTGAAGAGCGTGCTCCTACGCTGCCCGAGGAAACCAAAAAAGTACCTTATGTGCTGAATGTATCCGGATTTTTGCTGGAGGATGCGGAGGTGGGTTCGCCAGCCCGGATCCGCACCATGATTGGCAGGGAGATGGACGGTACTTTGAAGACCGTCAACCCGAGTTACACCCACTCCTTTGGGACGGTTGTTCCTGAGCTGCTCGACATTGGACTGGGGGAGGATGTATGAATAACCGAGACATGTCCTATGAAGCCGTAATGAGCCGTAAAAATGAGATCATGAAGGCATCGTTAGGGATTGACTTTGATGATTTCATTCACTCGCCGATTACTTTCGATTATGAACGCATGATGGCAGAGACGGGTTACTCCCATGAGGATATCGCCCGCATTCAGCATGAGACCAAGGTGGGCAACACGCCCCTGTTCGAGCTGCACAACCTGACCCGGGCTGTGCGACGCATTTCACCGCCTGGCAAAGGCGCCCGCATCTTCCTTAAAGACGAGGCTGCAAACGCCTCCGGAAGCTTTAAAGCACGGCGGGCATCGATCAGCGCGTATGAAGCTGCAGCCAAGGGATATCGGGGGATGATCGCGGCGACCAGTGGAAATTATGGCGCTGCCGTGGCTTCTCAGGCGGTGCAGCGCGGGCTGAAGGCGATCATCATCCAGGAGGTATTTGACAGCCGAGGTGTTGGTCAACCTGAGATTATCGAAAAAGGTCGCAAGTGCGAAGCTTACGGCGCCGAAGTGCTCAAGCTTTCAGTGGGACCCGAGCTGTTCTACTTACTGTTGCGCACCCTGGAAGAGACTCATTATTTCAATGCCAGCCTGTACACGCCCTTTGGGATTCGGGGCGTAGAGAGCCTGGGTCTTGAGATCGCCCAGCAGGTGCGTGAGGAATGCGGGCAGGACCCGGATGCCGTGGTGATCACCCATGCAGGCGGTGGCAATCTGACCGGTACGGCGCGCGGTCTGCTGGCAGCAGGATGCGATGACACCCGGATCGTAGCCTGTTCGGTAGATTTGAGCGGGCTACACATGGCTTCAGACCGCGACTTTAACCGTAAATCCTTCACCACCGGGCATACCGGGTTTGGCGTGCCCTTCGCTACCTGGCCGGATCGGGTGGACGTTCCCCGCAATGCTGCACGCTCGCTACGCTATATGGATGAATACCAGCTGGTAACCCAGGGTGAGGTTTTTTATGTGACCGAGCTGCTCACCAAAATCGAAGGCATTGAGCGCGGCCCAGCCGGGAACACCAGCCTGACGGCAGCGATCACCCTGGCCCGGCAAATGGATCAGGACCAGGTGGTGGTTGTCCAGGAAACTGAATATACAGGCGCAGGCAAACATCACAACAGCCAGCTCAGCTTTGCCCGGGAAAATGGCATCGAAGTCCGGCGCGGCGACCCCGAAGAAAGCGTGCCCGGTCAATCGATTGTCATCCCTGAACGGCTGGAACAGGTGCGGGGCAAAGTGCAGGACATGGAGCGCCTGCGCAGTTCCTATCTGAAGAATGCAGCCAATCATCACCCTGTTGATCAGTGGGATGAGATTGATATTGGCTTTTTAGCAGCGGATCTGAAGGTGAATGAGGATTGGATCCGTCAACACATATCAACGTTGGGTGCTTGAACCAGCTGCACCCCAGGCACTTGAAATTTATTGAAGCTGGATTTTATGACCAGAGAAATGAGTAAAGGAAGTGAAAAAATGACAGATGATCGCATCGCCCGGTTTGAACAACGCCGGGAAAAATACAAAACAATGTCGGATGAAGCGTTAAAAGAACATTTTTGGGACCTTTGCAACCAGCTTGTCGCACCGATAGCCGAGCTGGCTCGTACACATACATCCCCCTCGATCGAGCGCGCTGTGTTGCTGCGTATGGGCATTGACAGCTTGAGCGCGCATGGGGTGGTGGATCGGGTGCTCCAGGCAGGACTGCTGGGCAAGGGCGCCGGGCACGTGCTTTTGCGTGTGGCAGAAAAGCAGGGTTGTGATATTCGAGAAGCTGCTGCCGCCATCCTGGAGGATAAGGATATCCTGAATAATTTGTTTGAGGAGGTGACACAATGAGCGCATTAAAACCGCTTAATCCCAATGAAAAGATGGATATTGAAGCCATCCTGACGGACCTGGAGAATTACCGTCCGCTGCGCAAAGGCTGGGTGTGGCGTAAAGTCATGGAAGATGGCGTCGACATGGGACCGTTTCACTTTCGTAATATGTCAGAGCCATTAAAAAACAGCATCGGTCTGCCGGCATCGAAGTATTTTGACGATATCGATCCGCAACCCGAGTGCGTGGTGACCACAGAAATTGCTTCTGGTCGCTTTGAGGATGACCTGCGGCGGATGCGCATGGCAGCCTGGCATGGCGCGGACCACCTGATGGTGATCCGGACCACCGGGCAGAGCCATATTGATGGGTTGATGGAGGGCACTCCTGAGGGTGTGGGCGGTGTGCCGATCACGCGCAAGCAGATCAGAGCCAGCCGCAAAGCCTGTGACCTGATTGAAGAAGAGGTTGGGCGACCAATTAACTTCCACAGCTACGTTTCTGGCGTGGCTGGGCCTGAGGTGGCTGTGTTGTTTGCTGAAGAAGGCGTCAATGGGGCTCACCAGGACCCGCAGTACAACGTGCTTTACCGCAACATCAACATGTATCGTTCTTTTGTGGATGCGGCTGAAGCCAAGCTCGTGATGACAGCAGGTCAGATTTTCCAGATTGACGGGGCGCATAATGCCAATGCTACCGCCAAAGCCGGCTGGCTGGTGATGCCCGAGCTGCTGGTGCAGCATGGGATTAACTGCGCTTATTCGCTTGCTTCGGGGATGCCCAAGGAGCTGATCGGGCTCTCCACGGTGCCGCCCAACTCACCACCGGCGCCAAAATTATGGTACGACCTGCCCTACGCAGTGGCTTTACGCGATTTCTTCTCTGATTTCAAGATGCGCGCCCAACAAAATACACGTTACATTGAATCGGATATCGAAGAGGCCATTCGGACTCACACGATTGACACCCTGATCTCGATGCTGACCAGCGCCGATATCCAAAGCACCATCACCCCTGATGAGGGGCGCAACGTGCCCTGGCATTACAACAATATCCGCGGTGTGCAGACGGTTAAGCAGACCTGGTCAGCCCTGGATGGGATTAAAGAACTGCTCAGCCTAAAGATGGACGGTCCATTGGGTGAGATGGCGCGCGATATTAAAGAGCGCGCAGTGGGCTTCCTGGAAGAAATCCTCGAGGTCGGTGGGTACTTTGCCGCAGTTGAGCAAGGCTTCTTTGTGGACTCGGCTCAATACCCTGAACGCAGCGGTGATGGCATTGCCCGGGACGGTCAGGGCGGGGTGGCGGCTGATTCGATCGTGCCGCGCGACCCCGATTACCTGGCACCGGTGTGCGCTCATTTTGGGAACAACAACCTGCCGGAGGGATTGGATCGTCCGTGTGATTTGATCGGAGGCTGCACGCTCTGCCATCCGGAAAAAATTGTCTATATCGACGAGCTGGATCCTGAGGATTCAGCGGACCGACGTTTGCAGGAGACCTATCCATACCGCAAGGGTCATCTGATACGACCCGAGGTGGAATGGGCAGGCGACGGGACGGTTCTGGTGCAGTTGATGGTTCCCGAGCAAGAGGATTACGCCCGCGAAGCCGGCCTGGAAATCGCCCGCCGAATGGGATTGGATGACCCCCAGGTGATCAACCTGATGGTGTTGCACCCGGCAGAAGGCTGCTATCTTGAGGTTAAAGGGAAGGTGACCTTTGACGTGGATCGCGACACTTTGAAGATCCCCGAGAAAATCGAATTACTTCCCGAAGAGGAACTGCGTGAAGCGGTTTTGAAGGTCGGCTTGACAGTGGTTGCAGGTACGGTCGGAGAAGACGAGCACAGTGTTGGTCTGCGAGAAATCCTGGACATCAAACACGGCGGCATCGAAAAATATGGCGTCAAGTACCATTACCTGGGCACCTCGGTGCCGATCAGCAAGATGATCGATGCCGCAATTGAAACCGGTGCTCAGGCGATTCTGATCTCGACGATCATCAGCCACGGCGATATCCACCGCATCCAGATGAAGCGACTGGTTGAGCTCTGCCAGGAAAGAGGCATCCGTGACAGGCTGATTCTGATCGCTGGCGGCACACAGGTGACACCTGATATGGCTGCTGAAACCGGACTGGACGCTGCCTTCGGACGCGGCACCAAGGGCATTGAAGTGGTCGATGCGATGGTGAAAACACTCAAGCAACGCGGCGTGCTGTAGAGGATCTGTGAACGAAGATGTCCTGACAATTGAGATCGGTTCGACCATCACCAAGGCGAATGCCTTCAGGCTGGGACCGGGGGGAATCTTTGAGCACCTGGCGCAGGGCTTTTCGACCACGACGGTGGCGGAAGGTGATGTTGGCATTGGCGTTGATGTGGCTTTGGCTGAGGTTGAAGCCAACCTGGGCCGATCTCTAAATGACCCACAAATTTTTATCAACAGTTCAGCCGCGGGCGGTCTGCGCATGACCGTCCACGGGCTGACTCAAAGTATGACTGCCAGGGCAGCCCGTGAGGCTGCCCTGGGTGCCGGTGCGATTGTTAAGCTGGTGACGGTTGGCGCCCTGGATGCCTACGACCTGGATGCTATCCGGGACATTAAGCCGAATATCATCCTGCTGGCTGGGGGCGTGGACTACGGTGAAAAGAAGATTGTGTTGCAGAATGCCGCAAGCCTGGCTTCCCTTGGACTTCAAATTCCCATCGTCTACGCGGGGAACGCGGTGATCCGCAAACCGATTAACGAAATATTTGATACAGCCGGGATTGAAACCCTGCTGGCTGACAATGTTTTTCCTGAAGTGGACGTTTTGAATATCGAGCCTGTGCGTTACCTGATCCAGCAGGTATTTAACCGTCATATCATCCACGGGCCGGGCATGAGCCGCCTGGGTGACCTGACCGACCATCAAATCCTGCCCACGCCGGGCGCAGTTTTACACGCTGCGGAATTATTTGCCGAAGCCTTGGGCGATTGTTTGGTCTTTGATGTGGGCGGTGCCACTACCGATGTGCACAGCGTCAGCGAGGGCAGTCGTGAGTGGGCAGACCGCCTGACCGAGCCAGAACCGCATGCCAAACGTACCGTGGAAGGCGACCTGGGTGTGTATGTCAATGCCCGCAACATCATCGAGATGGCAGCGGGTGAGGGCTTGCATTACCAGATCGAGAACTTAAAGGCTGTCCCCAAAACGGAACATGAGATGACCCTGACGCGCTGGCTGTGTACCCGGGCGGTGGAAACCGCCATTCGGCGTCATGCCGGCATGGTGGTCGATGTGTACACCCCAACAGGCAAGCGTCAGGTGGTGCGGGGAAAAGATCTATCGGCGGTTAAATGGGTGATTGGCACCGGCGGCGCACTGACGCGCATCCCGGGCGGTGCGGAGATTCTGCGTTCAATCTGCACCGGGCCGGGAAAATATCTGCTCCCCCTCCCGGATACGGCAGTACTGATTGACCGCGATTATCTCTTTTCAGCTTTTGGCACCCTGGCTGGAGTTTATCCCGATGCGGTCAAAAGCACATTTCTCGCCTGGGTTGAAAGTCAGGCTTAGCATTAGAAAGGACTTGATTGAATATGTACACTCCCCGACTCGAAATATTCCCCGACCGGATTGCTGAAAATGTCAGATACATCCTTGGGTTATGCCACGAGCATGGTGCACAGGTCGCATGTGTATCCAAAGTGCTGCGGGCGCACCCGGCGATTCAAAAAGTATTTAAAGAAGAAGGCGCTGACATGCTGGCGGATTCACGGACCGAAAACCTGCGCCTGGCTGCCGAAACCTACCCGGAGATGCCCCGTTTGATGTTGAGATTGCCTGCGTTGTGCGAGGTGGAGAACGTCATTCGCTATGCGGACTACTCGTTGAACTCATCCCTGGGGACGCTGGAAGCGCTGTCACAGGCGGCGGTGGGATTAAATCGGACCCACAAAGTGATCATCATGGTGGACGTGGGCGATCTGCGCGAGGGTGTGTGGCCGGATCGTGTGGTTCCGTTGGTGGAAAATGCCGCCCGACTGCCCAATATTGAGATTGCCGGTCTGGGCGCCAACCTGGCTTGTTATGGCGGGGTGATCCCTACGCCGGAGAACATGCGCACCCTGATTGATTGCCGGGATGCCTGCCGCCAGGCGACAGGCCTGCCCTTGGATATGCTCTCCGGTGGGAACAGCGCCAACCTGCCCCTGTTGATGGAGGGCGGCATGCCGCCTGAGATCAATCACTTCCGGATTGGCGAGGCGATCATCCTGGGGCGCAACGTGCTCGACCGTTCTCCCTTGCCGGGGACGCGCCAGGATGGCTTGCGGGTCGTGGCGGAAATTATCGAACTTGAAAGCAAGCCCTCGATCCCGATCGGACCACGCGGACAGGATGCCTTTGGCAACCAGGTTGAATTTGAGGACCGGGGTGTGCGCAAACGTGCATTGCTCAACATGGGTCGCCAGGATGTGGACATTGAAGGTCTGACACCGGAGGATGAGGGCATCATCGTGCTGGGCGGCAGCAGCGATCACCTGGTGCTGGATGTAAGCGATGCACATCAAGCGCTGCAACTGGGCGATGAGGTTGCCTTTATGCCAACTTACAGCGCGCTTTTAGCGGCTTCGACTTCGCCTTATGTTGAGAAAAAAGTTGTGCACGGATTATAATTGGGTTCGTCATGCTCTACCAGACTCACATCCGCATTCATCTGGATCATATTCGCTTCAATATTAACGGCATTCGCCAGGCCATTGGTGCTGAGCGCAAGCTGTTGATTGCGGTTAAGGCGAATGCTTACGGGCACGGCGCGGTGGAAGTCTCCCGAATGGCAGAGGAAATCGGTGTGGATTGGCTGGGCGTGGCTACGGTTCCGGAGGGCATCCAGTTGCGGCAGGCGGGTATCCACTTGCCGATTTTAAAGTTTTCACCGGTCTTTGAAGAGGAAATGGAAACGGCAGTCCACAACAACCTGGTGTTAACCGTCTGCGAGCTGGAAAATATCCACGCGCTGCAAGCTGCCAGTGCCGCAGCAGGAAAGCGGCAGCCTGTACACCTCAAGGTGGAGACCGGCATGGGGCGCATTGGTGTGTCCATCTCAGAAGCGCCAGCGCTGGCAACGTTCATCGATCAGCATTGCCCAAACCTGGAGCTGGAGGGGATTTTCACCCATCTGCCAATCAGCGATGACCCCGATCCCGATTACACCCGGGGACAGATTCAGCGCTTCAAGGCTGTAGCTGAGGATATCCATAAAGCCATTGGTCGCCGGGTAGACCTGGTGCATTGTGCCAATTCGGGCGCGGTGCTGGGGCATGATTCGGGATGGCTGGACATGGTGCGTCCGGGTGTGATGGTATATGGGACGTATCCCGACCCGCGCACCCCACGCACGATCCCCCTTAAGCCCGGGATGAGTTTTTACACACGCGTCTCATTTCTCAAATACGTAACCGCCGGGACGAGTATCGGGTACGGGCGCACCTGGTTTGCCCCGCAGGATACATGGATCGGCACCATTCCCGTAGGCTATGCGGATGGCTTTAATCGTCTGTTTTCAAACCGGGGCAGGGTGTTGATCAACGGGCGCTCGTATCGACTGGTGGGGCGGGTATGTATGGATCAGAGCATGGTTGACCTGGGGCCAACGACGGATGTGAAGGTGGGGGACGAGGTCGTGTTGATGGGCAGGAGCGGCGATGAGGAGATCACCTGTGAAGAGTGGGCGCAGACGCTGAATACCATCACCTATGAGGTGACCTGTCAGATCAACCCGCGTGTGACGCGCGTGTATTTACATTAATTGGGCAGGTTAATTCAGGCGAAAGAACTAATTACAACCAGAGTGACTGGGCTTCATTTACCCCATGAACTTACTCAAGGCATGCGCAGCCAGGCCGGATAAGGGGGGGACGATAAAGGTGATGGCATAACGCAGCAGGGCGGTTTTGGGGTTGATCAGCGCCATTTCTATAGGGAGGCGGGAGATTGACCACAGAGACCAGGCAGTGACAAACCCGATGATGGCGCCCAAACCGGCGCCAGCTTTATAAAAACCGGTGACAATCGGAAAGACGACGTACGGTGAACCCGGCACGATCCCACCGGCGACACAACCAATCAGAATTGCCTTAATCCCGGCGGAATCCCCCATCCATTTTGCAATCAACGCTCCTGGCAGCAGCACTTGCATCAAGCCAGCGATTAAAAAACTGGCAATCAATAGAATCAGGTTGCTCCACACCGTGGCGCCAGCCAGTTTGATCCCGGCAATAGCCAGGTTTTCACCCCGGATGAGGGCAACAATCAACAGGATGAGTGCAATTCCGGACAGGATCAGCGCAGGGGTATTCATGGGCGATCTCCTTGTGAAGTTATTCGTTGGATTTTCTCTCATCATCATGGGCTTTGACTTGTGGATGGTTCTTCCTGTTGATTATAAATGGGTTAATCACCCTGGGCAAGTTTTTTTGGTTCTGCAAATGAGAAGCAGTTCATGCTGGACAGCATAAGAGTGGCTTGAAAATGGGTCAGTTCTTAATTCAGGGTCATGCGTAGGGGCGGACCTTCGCGTAGTAATCCCTGTGCCCTGCAAGGATATTGAGCTGTGTCCGCCCAACCCGAAAGTGCACGATGCTCAGAGTAATCCACTATGGTTGCCCTGCTGCGAATGAATATCATATTCAAAATTATTGTAAATGCTAAAAATTATGATGTTCATTCATAGACCGATTATGAAATATCCCTTCTTCAACATTTTCGATAATTTTCTTGAATATATTCGTATTTCAATGTATACTGTCATTAAAGCCCGATAATCATTATTGACAATCGTGTCGTAGAGTTTTCGATAGGAATATTTTTCTAAAGAAAGGAGTCGTTATGATGAACAATAGTCGCTACTTGAGATTATTTTTGAGCCTATTTCTTACTTTCGTGTTGCTAACCAGTCTTGGTGTCAGCGTAAAGCCTGTTGCAGCGGCTACAATCACTGTGATCAATACCGAAAACTCTGGGCCCGGGTCTTTGCGTGAGGCGCTGCTAAACGCCAGTCCAGGTGATACGATCAAATTTTCTGAGGCACTTCAAGGCCAAACTATTGTAGTTAGCGGTGATCCGCTGTTTATTCAAAAAAATGTGACGATTGACGGATCTTCACTGTGGCTGAGGATCACAATCAGTGGTGATGATCAAATGAGGGTGTTTGACGTGTTTGAGAACGTTGAAGTTAAGATGATTGGCCTCAATATTGCGCATGGTTATAAAGGCGGTTTATCAATTAAAGATGGCGGGGGCATTTACCTCTCAAAAAATGCAAAAGTCACCTTAAAAAACTGTAACTTGTTTAAAAACCGGGCGAAGGGCAATGGTGGAGCGATTGCTGTCGGTGAACAAGCGATCTTAGAAGCTTATAATTGCATATTTTCTGATAATACGGCACTAGAAGAAAATACAAGCTCTGGCGGAGCCATCTACAACCTGGGAAGTGTATATACATATCGCAGCACCTTTAATGATAACTTTGCCAATTGGGGTGGCGGAATTGAGAATTCGGGTTCATTGACGGTTAGTGAAAGCCAATTTCTTGACAATTCTGGTGGGAATCAAGGCGGGGCGATCCGGAATATCGGGCTGGTGGAAATTTCCGATAGTATATTCAGCGAGAATACTGCGCAGATGGGCGGTGCGATTCTGAACTGGACTGATTTAGAAGTGATAAACAGCGAAATAATAGACAATTTCGCGCCCAGCGGTGGTGGTGTGTTTAATTTTGGCATCTTTCGCTTAGAAAACAGCACATTTAATGGCAATCAGGCAGTGGAGGGTGGTGGGGTTTATAATTCCGATGATGCGGAACTTACTAGCTCGAACAATTATTTCTTTAAGAACACTGCAGAAGAATCAGGCGGGGGTATTTACAACTCGGCTGTTTTACATATGACAGGCGACACTTTTGAGGAAAATTCTGCCGAAACGGGCGGCGGCGGCGGTATTGAAAACCAGGGCATATTAACGGTTGAGGCAAGCCTATTTCTTGGAAATTCTGGAGGGATTCAGGGTGGGGCAATCCGGAATGTCGAACAGGTTGATGTTTTCGACAGTACATTCAACGAGAACAAGGCATTTTTTGGCGGTGCGATCCTGAATTGGGAAGTTTTGGACGTTACTGGGAGTACATTTTTTGGCAACACTGCCACTTACGGTGGGGCGGTGAGAAACTGGGGTGGGGACATGGTTATTAAAAACAGCACCGTGTCCGGCAATCAGGCGATGGAAGATGGCGGTGGAATACAAAATGTAGACGGTGGAAAGCTTGCCAGTTATTACAATACAATCGCATTTAATAAAGCCACAGGTGAAGGTGGCGGTGTAAAAAATGGGACTGGTTGTACCATGGTTTGTTTCAGCACGCTGATTGCCGGGTCAACGGGTGGGGATTGTGTAAATTTAGGTGATATTTACTCGAGCTCTAACAACTTTGTTGGAGATGGCGGTTGCAATGCAACCTTCTCCGGCGACCCCAAGATAGGGCCCTTGGCAAACAACAGCGGACCCACGCAGACCCACGCCCTTTTACCCGGTTCACGGGCGATTGATGCGGCTCACGCCGATTCGTGTCCACCAACAGACCAGCGCGGTGTTACAAGACCTTATGGTCCGGGTTGTGATATTGGTGCTTTTGAATTCAATCCCGACTACCCGTATATTGGGGTGGCGAAAATTTTCATACCCTGCTTTTTACGATAGTCGTTTGGTAAGCAGCGAATCATTTTTGATTAATTGGGAATTGGAAAGCACAATTTTTGGTGGTGAGGGAATTGAACTGAGACTGAACTCGTTTTTCAATAGTCCAGATTTTTAAAAACCTGGCTCAGTTTCGTTCAGTTCCTATTTCGAAGGCTGGTATCTTTGTTTTCGCTTCGCGTGAGTTCACGCGAGCCCGATTGCTTTAACATTAAAAAAATATTAGAATAATGCTTTCGAATATAAATAACTATTTTATCGTGTTATAATGTGCTTAGAGCCTTGGCTCGTGTGAATTGGAAAAATTCGTTAAGCTCGTCTGAACAAAGATATTCGATAACCATTTATTATCCGAAATGATGAGGTTTGATTGAATGGCACAGAGTCAGATGCAAAATAGTCTATCCACAAATGTTCCACAGACAACTTATTCAGGATCAGCAGGAAAAAGAAAAAGAGCTCTTAAGAATTTTTTCGAGGCGATGTTATACCTCAGCCCGGCATTAATATTATTTATGGCTTTTGTGTTCGTTCCGCTGTTCCGCTCTTTTCAGATCAGCGCATATATTACCGATCCGATTGGACGTTTGTCCAAATTTGTGGGGTTGTTGAATTACAAGCGCTTATTTGAAACCACCAACTTTATTAACAGCCTGAACAAATCATTCCTGTTTATTCTTTACACCGTGCCCACGACAATCGCGATTTCGTTAGGGCTGGCCATGCTGGGTGACCTGCGCCTCAAGGGCATTTCCTTTTTTAGGATGGTCTTCTCGATTGCTATTGCGATCTCAGGCGCAACAGCCTCTTTGATGTTCAAGTATATTTACCACCCGACAGTGGGTGTAAATTACCTGTTAAGTCTTGTAGGAATTCCGAATATTCCCTGGCTGGTAAGCCAGGACACCGCGTTGATGTCAGTTGCCTTAACAACCGTATGGCTTCAAATCGGCATGAACACGGTGATCATCCTGGCAGCCATGCAGACCATCCCAGAAGAGCTATATGAAAGCGCCATGATCGACGGTGCCAATGGCTGGAATCGGTTTGTACACATCACCTTACCGATGCTTTCATCCACCTTCTTCTTTTTACTGGTGGTGGATACGCTGGCAGCCTTCCAAACCTTTACACCGATTCATATTATGACATCGGGCGGGCCGCTCGAAGCAACCAATTTGCTGGTATATTCGATTTACCGTGAGTTCTACTTTAATGGAAAGTTCGGATTTGCTGCTGCCCAATCGATCATGTTGTTTTTCATCATGTTGATATTGACCATTTTCCAATTTGTATTCCTGGAACGAAGGGTTTATTACGAATGAAACTATCGAACTTTCGCTACCGTCCATTAATCACAATCGGACAATACATCATTCTGATTATTGCCGCATTAATTATTTTGTATCCGATCTGGTCTGCTTTCAATATCAGCATGATGTCTGATTCTGAAATGGGCTCCTATCCGCCGCTCCAATTCCCATCGGGCATTCGTTTAAACAATATTCGACGTGCCCTGACACAAGCGCCATTGCCTCGTTATTTATTGAATAGCGTCATCCAATCTTTGTTGGTGATGATGGGCCAACTGATTACAGCCAGCTTGGCAGCGTATGCATTTGCCTTTATTGATTTTAAATGGCGCAATTTCTTTTTCCTCCTGTTTTTATCGACCATGATGATCCCCTGGGAGGCGACGATTATCCCGAACTACCTGTTTGTGCGCAAGTTGGGATGGACCGATACTTTTCAGGGATTGGCAGTCCCCTTTATGGCTACAGGGTTTGGCACCTTCTTGCTGCGCCAATTTTTCTTAAAGATCCCACCTGACCTGAGGGACGCTGCTACCATCGATGGGTGCGGCAGTTTCCGGTTTTTGGTGACGATTGTTCTCCCCCTGGCGCGTCCGGCTTTAGGGACTTTGGCGGTTTACAGTTTTTTGCAGACTTACAACCAGTATTTATGGCCTTTACTGGTTACGAACAATCCTTCGATGCGAACCGTTCAAATTGGGATTGCGCTGCTTCAAGATGAAGAACGTTTGATGATTAACATCATCATGGCGGGCGTGATTTTTATTCTGATCCCAACATTAACTTTGTTTATTGTCAGCAATCGGCAACTTATTCGTGGGTTAACCGCTGGTGCTGTGAAAGGATAAATCCAGCGGATATTGTTTGTTCACTATCAAAAAGGAGAGAAAAATGAACAAAAAACTATTGATTTTCCTGGGCGTACTGATCATTTCGACGATGATCCTGTCCGCCTGCAAACCTGCAGCCGAACCGCCGGCTGTGGAGGAGCCTGCTGTGGAAAAGCCAGCTGCTGAAGTAGAAGCGCCGCCAGCCCCGGAACCGGAGGAAACGGTGAAGATTGACTTCTGGCACAGCATGGGTGGTGACCTGGGTGGTGTTGCCATTCCGCAAATGGCTGATGATTTCAATGCCTCACAGTCAAAATGCTTTGTCGAGCCGATTTACCAGGGCTCTTATGACGACGCATTGAACAAGTTGAGGGCAAGTCTCCAGACACAGGATGTGCCAGCAGTGATGCAACTGTATGATATCGGCACCCGCTTGATGGTTGACCTGCAAATGATCACGCCAGTTCAAGAGTTCATTGATAAAGACAATTATGATGTCTCGGACCTTGAGCCCAATGTGCTGGCATATTACACGGTTGATGGGAAGCAAGCTTCAATGCCCTTCAATACGTCCACGCCAATGCTGTATTACAACAAAGACATGTTCAGGGCAGCGGGTTTGGACCCTGAAAAACCACCAAGAACCTTCGAAGAAGTCTGGGAAGCCGCTCGTGTTCTGACTCAGAAGGATGCCTCTGGCAATGTGGTTGTCTCTGGTATTTCAATGAGCATTTATGGCTGGTTCTTTGAACAATTCCTGGCTGTTTCCGGTGGGTACTACGCCAATAATGCGAATGGGCGTGATGCCCTGGCAACCGAGGCGACCTTTAACGGTCCGGAAGGCGTAGCTATCCTGGATTGGTGGAAGGGCATGTGGGACGAAGGCCTGATGGGCAACTACGGACGGGTGAATGCTGATGTCCGCACCGCTTTCTACGCTGAACAGACTGCCATGTTTGTTGACTCGACAGCAGTTCTGCGTGGCGCCATGGACACGGTTGACGGAAAATTTGAAATCGGCACCGCATACCTGCCGCGTCCTAACGAAGCAGCCTTTGACACCTCAGGAACCATCATCGGTGGTGGATCGCTGTGGATCATCAACGCCAGCACCCCGGCAGAACAGGCTTGCGCCTGGGAATTCATCAAATACCAGGCTTCACCTGAACAGCAGGCTTACTGGCACACCATGTCAGGCTATTTCCCCATCCGAGATACCGCATACGATGTTCCTCTGGCAACTGAGTGGCGTGAGCAGTATCCGCAATTCAAGACCGCGGTTGATCAACTGCACATTGCACCCAACAACAGGGTGACCCAGGGCGGTTTGATCGGCGTATTCCCGACCGCACGGCAGACCATTGAAGGCGCGATCGAAGAAGTGTTAGCCGGTGTGGCAACACCACAGGAAGCGCTGGACAAAGCAGCCAAGATTGTTACCGACGCCATCGAGGAATACAATATTTCAATGGGCTTGACCGATTAACGTTGAAAATTAACCATCCGTAATTTATGCAGGGTGTCTGATATTCGGGCACCCTGCAATGGTATTAAAAATGATTTCATTTAAAAATCTTGTAAAAGTTTTATTTTGCTTACTGATGATCTCAGGTTTGCTTGTTGCCTGTTCCAATGAAAAAGCAGTTGACACAGAGATGCGGAGAGAAGATATGACTACAATGGACACTTCCCAGGTTATGATCATTGCCCATCGTGGTGCCCGTTCATTGGCGCCTGAAAATACACTGCCAGCCGCGGCAAAGGCGCTGGAAAACCATGCTGACGGCTGGGAACTGGATGTTGCGATGAGCGCCGATGGCGAGCTGGTGGTTTTGCATGACGATACATTGGAGCGGACCTCGAATGTTATGGATGTTTTTCCAGAAAGAAAGCCCTGGTCCGTGTATGAATTTTCGTTAGCCGAATTACAGCAGCTGGATTTTGGACGCTGGTTTGTGGAAAGCGATCCGTTCGGGCAGATCTCTGAGGGAAATGTCGCAGCCAGTGATGTGGAAGCATTCCGGGGAACAAAGATCCCCACGCTGGAGAATGCATTGGAATTTACGCGATCTAACCATTGGTGGGTCAATATCGAAATCAAGGATGCCAGCGGCACACCTTCAGATGCTGTGATTGTTTCAGAGGTTGTCAGGCTGGTCGAAAAGATGGGGATGGAAGACCAGGTGCTGATCTCATCTTTTAATTGGGATTATCTAAGTCAGGTTAAAGCGCTGAATCCTGACCTGGCGACGGGCGTTTTAGCGAATTCAATCGTCGTGGATCCCGTCTCCTTGATGAAGAAACTGAATGCACAGGCGTTTCACCCCGGGATCAAAGTCACGCTTGCTGCACAGGTTCAACAACTGCGTGAAAATAACTATGGTGTCAACGTGTGGACAGTCAATGACGTGTCGGACATGGAACGGCTGATCGAGATGGGCGTGACGGGCATTATCACGGATTTCCCCCAACGTTTATACCCGATTCTCAATCCTTAAGAAGATCATCGCATTGCAGGACTGGGTTATTGCCAACCTTTTTATCCTGACCTGCTCTTAAAAACCCCTTCAGGGTCGTTTGGTTTCCATATCGAAGCCTGGAATTCTTGTTTTTCGCTCAAGCCATTTTAACAAGGCATTCACAACAAAAACAAAGACCAGGTAAATCATTGCAATCGCCAGGTAGCTGCCGATCGGGTTGTAGGTGATGGTGGCAGCCCGTTTTCCCCTGGCCATCAGGTCCTGAACGGCGATCAAGAACACCACCGCAGTCGTTTTCAATAATGAAATCGGTTCGTTGGACCAGGCTGGGATCACCAGGCGCAGGGCTTGCGGGAGAATAATGTGCCAGATGGTCTGCCAGCGAGTCAGCCCGATGGACCTGCCCGCGGTCATCTGCGAGTCGCCAATGGATTGGATGGCGCCCCGCAGGTATTCAGCCTGGTAGGCTGCGCTGTTAAGTCCCAGTGCCAGGTAAGCAGAGGTTTTTTGATCAAGGGTTAACCCCAGGGAGGGCAACCCGTAATAGATCAAAAACAGCTGGACGAGTAATGGCGTTCCTCTGAAGAATTCAATAAACCCGACCGCAATCGCTCGCTGCCATCGTGGCCCATATGTGCGCATCAAAGCCAGGATCAGCCCCAAGATAAACCCCAAAGCCAGGCCGACAGCCGTGAGCTCTAGGGTCACTGCCGTTCCTTTGAGGAATTCAGGCAAAAATCTGCGCAGGATCGTAAAGGTATCGCCCATTTATGCTTCGCTTTCCGTATCGCCGTACAGTTCACTGATCTTCCACAGGAAGGAACGTGTCCGTTCATATTTTGGCCGGTTGAACATCTCATCCGGCGACCCCTCTTCGACGATGCTGCCATTCTCTAAAAAAATGATGCGATTGGCTACTTCACGGGCGAAACCCATTTCGTGAGTAACCACAAGCATGGTCATCCCTTCCCTGGCCAGGTTTCGCATGACCTCGAGCACCTCACCGATCAATTCGGGATCCAGCGCCGAGGTCGGTTCATCGAAGAGCATGATGCGGGGGTCCATGGCAAGGGCGCGGGCAATGGCGACGCGCTGCTGTTGTCCACCGGAGAGCTGACCCGGGTAATGCCCCGCCCGGTCTAACAGCCCCACTCGATTGAGCTCCTGCATTGCTTTCTCTTCAGCTACTTCATTGGGGAGCTTTTTGACTCTGCTGAGCCCGATTTTGACATTGTCCAGCGCGGTCAGATGGTTGAAGAGTAGAAAATTTTGAAAAACCATACCCACATGCTGGCGGACCTCGTCTTCATTGTGTCCATGGGCGGTGATCTCATCACCATCCAGCCAGATCTGTCCTGCATTGGCTCTGGTAAGCAGGTTGATGCAGCGCAGCAGGGTGCTTTTTCCCGTCCCGCTGGGCCCGATGATCACCACGGTGTCGCCTTCATTGACGGTTATATCGATGTCATGGAAAACGACATTTTTGCCATATGCTTTGGTGAGTCCTTTGATAACCAGGATCGGTTCTGCCATAATTTCCTCCGTAATTAAGGGTTGGCGGGAATCGCCAGCCGTTTTTCCAGGCGGTTTAAGAGTCGGTTGGTGATAAACACCAGCGCGAAGTAAATCAGCCCTGCAGTGATGTATGCTAAGAAGGGTTCCTGCGTGCTGGCGCTGATCAACTGAGCGCGGCGCAATATCTCTGGGACACCCAGGGCGTAGACGAGTGATGAGTCCTTGATGACAATGGCAGCCTCATTTGACCAGGGCGGGATGGCCAGGCGCAGGGCTTGGGGGATGATGATATGCTGGATAGCCTGCATTCTGCTCATGCCAATTGAGCGAGCCGCCATCATCTGGCTACCACTGACGGAAAGCAAGGCACCGCGGATGATCTCCATCTGGTAGGCGCTGCTGACAATACCCAGTGAGACCGACCCCGCCCAGAAGGGCGAAAGGTTGATGTTGCCCGAGACCATGAAATACAGGATGAACAGCAGAACAATGGGAGGAATACCGCGCATGATGGTACTGTAAACAGCCATGATCCTGGAGAAGAGCTTCCCACCGTATACGTGCAACAATGAGAGGATTAATCCCAATACCAGACCGAAGGGCAGGGCAATCAGTGTAACACCAACCGTGTAGGCTGTTCCAGAAGCAATGTACTGGAAGAATTTGGCAAAATCCATGGATTAAACTTTCAATGAAAGACCGATTAACAATTGCCCGAAAGATAACCGGGGAGAAAAGCATAAACACGTTTCAGCTTTTCTCCCAGGTTGGTTAAGCGAATGTTATTCGTAAAAATACTTGATCGCCAGTTTTTCGATGAAGCCTTCTGCTTTTAATTCAGCAATGATGCGGTTAATTTTAGCCTGCAAGTCAGTAGAACCTTTTGGAAGGACGATGTTAATCGGCCCTGTATAGAGCATTTCTTTGTAGATGATTTCAAGATCATCATCCTGGCTGGCGATGACGCCGGCGGGGACATCATCCGCCATCAAAATATCGATCCTGCCAGCTTTAAGATCAAGAGCAGCCTGGTCCACCCGTTCGTAGCGGGAGAGGTTGCTCTCGCTCATCAAACCAGTTTCAATTAACTCCTCGGTGATCCATTCATCCTGCATCGTGCCAGATTGGACACCGAGTTTGTAATTTGCTGCATCTTCGGCTTTGGTAAAGTCTTTGATAAAGCCTTTCATCGCGATGAAGGCATCCTCAGAGGTGTGATAAGGATCGGAAAAATCGACCAGTTGGGCGCGCTCTTCGGAGTAATTAAAACAAGAGATTGAAGCATCAATCTTGCCTTCCTGGACGGCCTGGATCAGGCTGTCGAAGGGCATATCCTGCCACTCGATTTTCACATCCATGCGTTTTGCGATCTCTGCCATCAGTTCGATGTCAAAACCAGCCAGGTTCCCGGCTTCATCGACGTATTCGTAGGGGGGATAATCTGCTGATGTACCGACGACAAAATTGTCGGATTTCTTTTGGCACGCTGTGAGTGCCAATGCCAGTAATATAACCAGTAGTAAAACGTTGCGGTGTTTCATGCGTTCTCCTTCATATAGAATTGAAAAGATCAGTTTGTTCACCTAATTGTAACATACCTTTATTACCGATTTGAAAAGCAAGGATTCTCTCTATGATTTACCCGCCTGGTTGTGTTGAGAAGTTCGACTAATAAATGAGTCAGGATATCCTCAGGCAGTGCCATCCTGGGATCGGTGTTTGATGAAAGAGCCAACAAATCAACGGGCCTTTGCAAGAAATCTTGCAAAAACCATTGACATATTGGTCAAGCCCATGTACAATAAATCCGGTTCTGCACACGTGTGCAAACCCGGGTTTCGTTAAATCACAGGTTTGACGAAGGATTAACACCCGGCTTATCAGCCCAAGGGTCAAAAAAACTGATCTGTGCACCGAACCGCTGGGACTTCGTTTACAATCAAGTTGAGGTGAAAATGGTAAAACCGATTGATGAATTTTATGATTTTTCAGGGTCAACCGCGGTGATTACCGGCGGAACAGGCTTTTTAGGGGCTGAAATGTGCAAAACCCTTGCCGCCTTGGGCGCAAAGGTGGCTATCCTTGATATCAACCTGGAGAAAACCAAACTGCTTGCCAGCGAGATCAATGCGGCGGGCGGCACTGCTGCTGCATTCGATTGTAATGTGTTAAGTCGCGAGAGTATTGAAGGCGTTGCACAGGAAATCGACTCCAGCTTTGGCACCGTGGATATTTTGATCAACGCCGCAGGGGGCAACAAACCCCAAGCCACCACCAGTGATGCGCTGTCCTTTTTTGATCTGCCCATGGATGCCTTACGCTGGGTGTTTGATCTCAATCTGCTGGGCACCATCCTGCCTTCACAGATTTTTGGAAAAGGGATGGCTCAGCGCAACTCTGGAACAATTTTGAACATCTCTTCGATGAATGCCTTTCGCCCGCTAACCCGCATTCCGGCATATTCTGCTGCTAAAGCGGGGGTGAGCAATTTCACCCAATGGCTGGCAGTTCACCTGGCGCAGGAATATTCACCTAATATCCGGGTCAACGCGATCGCGCCAGGTTTTTTCATCACCGATCAGAATCGGTTCCTGCTCATTGATGCGGAGAGTGGCGAATTAACCGATCGCGGTCGTACGATCTTAGGGCATACCCCTATGAACCGCTTCGGGGTTCCGGAAGATTTATTGGGTACGATGTTGTGGCTGGTTTCGCCAGCTTCTGCGTTCGTTACCGGCATTGTGGTGCCCGTCGATGGCGGATTTTCAGCTTTCAGTGGAGTGTGAGTCAATGGTCATAGGTTCAGGTTTTCTCGATCAGTTTATCAGTGCTGAAACAGCCAACGAGATCGTTGGCGAGGCGCTTAATTCACTGCCACTGGAGGGCAAACGGGTATTGATCCTCATTCCGGACGGGACGCGCAGTATGCCGATGCCGCTGATGTTCAGTTTGTTTGAAGAGCATCTTTCCGGGCGGGTTGCCGCCCTGGATTACCTGGTCGCCCTTGGCACTCACCAACCGATGACGGATGCACAATTAACCCATCTGGTTGGAAGGAGTGTTACCGACGGGAAAGTTGGAAGCAGCACCATTTTTAATCACCGCTGGGAAGACCCTGAAACCTTCATCCAGGTTGGCATCATCCCCGAAGATGAGATTCATGAACTTTCACAAGGGCACATGCGGCAGGATGTCGCCGTTCGGCTGAATAAGCTGATCATGGATTATGATCATCTCTTGATCTGCGGACCGGTATTTCCCCATGAAGTGGTGGGCTTTTCTGGCGGTAATAAATACTTTTTCCCGGGCATCGCTGGCGCTGAGATTATCAATTTCACGCATTGGCTGGGAGCGACCCTCACCAGTTTCGATATTATTGGTTCCGGATACACTCCCGTACGGGCGGTGATTGACCGGGCTGCTTCTATGATACCCAAACCGGTGCATTGTTTTTCCCTGGTGGTAACCTACGAGGGGTTAGCCGGGCTTTATTTTGGCAGTGCACAGGAAGCATGGAAGGCTGCTGCCAATCTTTCTGCCCAGAAGCATATTATCTATGTGGATCAGCCTTATCAAAAGGTGCTTTCGATCATGCCTGAACTGTATGATGATTTGTGGACAGCCGCCAAGGGCATGTATAAATTGGAACCTGTTGTGGCGGAAGGGGGAGAGGTGATTATTTACGCACCGCATATCGATGAGGTCAGTTATACCTACGGAGATATTATCGACGAGGTTGGCTACCATTGTCGGGACTTTTTCGTAAAGCAATGGGAGCGTTACAAACATTACCCACACGGCGTGCTGGCACACTCCACCCATTTACGCGGTCTAGGTACCTACGACGCCGCCACTGGCGTTGAGACGCCGCGCATCAAGGTGACCCTGGCATCCGGCATCCCGGCTGATCGCTGCCAGCGCATTGGATTGGGCTATCTCGACCCGCACTCGATCAATCTGGATGACTGGGTTGACAAAGAGGACCAGGGAATCCTGGTCGTCCCGCGAGCGGGAGAAATGCTGTACCGAATCAAAAAACAATAAAAATTTTTAACGAAACGAGGCACATATGAACCAATATGGATTGAACATCAAAGAAACGGGTGCGCTTGATTTTGTCTCCCTGGGAGCGCTGGTAAACCGGTTGGATCCCGGCGTAATCCCCTTTCGGAAGGCAACCCAATGCCAGATCCACGTAAGCGGCGGCGAGTTTAATTGTGCAGCCAACCTTGCGGACTGCTTTGGCTTGAAAACCGGTATTGTGACGGCAATGGTCGATTATCCGATCGGCGATTTGATCGCAGAGCGGGTGAAGGCGATGGGCGTAAAACCTTTTTACAAACGCTTTGCACATAACGGGGTTAACGGTCCCAACATGGCGACGGTTTATAGTGACCAGGGCTTTGGTGTGCGCCCGCCGGTGGTATTTTACAATCGCTGTAACGAAGCCGCAGCCCAATTAAAGCCCGGGGATTTTAACTGGGATGAAATCTTTGCCGGGGGCGTTCGCTGGTTTCACAGCGGCGGCATCTTTGCTGCGCTTTCAGAAACCACCGGACAGGTCATTATCGAAGGGATGAAGGCGGCCAAAGCAGCGGGCGCAGTGGTCTCCTTTGATTTGAATTATCGTGAAAAATTGTGGAGTATCTGGGGCGGGCAGGGCGCTGCACAGTCGGTGCTGTGCGAAATAATGAACTATGTTGATGTACTGGTGGGCAATGAAGAAGACATGCAATTGGGACTCGGTGTTTCTGGTCCGCAGGTGGAAAAAACCTCAAAGCTGGACCCGAGAACCTTCATTGACATCATTGGAGAGGTTGTCAGCCTGTTCCCCGGCATTAAAGTGGTCACGACCACACTCAGAGAAGTCAAAAACACCATGCAGCATTCCTGGAGCGCAGTCGCATGGATCAACGGGCAGACTTATATTGCCCCCACGTGTGACCTTGTTGTGTATGATCGCGTGGGCGGTGGCGACGGCTTTGCCTCGGGAGTGTTTTACGGTCTGCTCACAGGGGAAGATGAACAACAGGCGGTGAACCTCGGCTGGGCGCACGGTGCGCTACTGACGACCTTTCCAGGCGACACGACGATGGCCAGTGTGGAACAGGTCAAAGCATTTGCTTCAGGCGGATCCGCGCGAATTCAGAGATAAAAATACAATGTCAGAGAAAATCAACATTGCTGTAATTGGAACTGGTCGCATGGGAAGTGTGCATGTCGGCAACCTGGTCAATCGCATACCTGAAGCCAACCTGGTGGCCCTTTGTGATATTAAATTGGATGTTGTTCAGGCTGTGGCCAAACAATGGGAGATCAAACGAGCGGTTCAGCACTATCAAGATCTGTTGGAAGATAAGGCAATTGAAGCCGTGTTGATTGCCACCAGCACCGACACCCATGCTGAAATCCTGAAGGATTGCGCCAATGCTGGGAAGCACATCTTTTGTGAGAAGCCCCTGGCGCTGGATCTCAATGAGATCGATGAAGCGCTTTCAGTGGTTGAACAGGCGGGCGTGAAACTCCAGGTTGGGTTTAATCGCCGGTTTGATAAGAACTTTCGGCAAGTGCGCCAGATCGTCAAGTCGGGAGAATTGGGGCGCCCTTGCCTGCTTAAGATCACCAACCGCGACCCGGCATTGCCTTCTTTAGAATTTCTGCGCGCCTCTGGTGGCCTTTTCCTGGATATGACCATCCATGATTTTGATATGGCGCGCTTCCAGATCGGCGAGGTGGACGAGGTGTATGCAACCGGCTCGGTATTAATTGATGAAGCGCTCAAGGAATTTGGCGATTTGGATACAGCCGTGATCAGCTTAAAATTTAAAGATGGCACCCTGGGTTCGATTGATAACAGCCGACAGGCGGTTTATGGGTATGATCAGCGCGTGGAAGTGTTCTGTCTGAACGGTACAGCCATGGCGGAAAACGAAACTGAACACACTGTTGCAAAGGGCAACCTTGAAGGCTTCCATACTGCCCGGGTTGAAGCGTTTTTTATGCAGCGTTATGGTCCCTGTTATGTCGAAGAAGTGCGGGAGTTTCTACGCTGCGTCCGGGACGATCAACCTGTACCGGTCTCCGGCGAAGACGGCCGGCAGGCTGTTGTTCTGGGCTATGCTGCCTGGAAATCCTTCCACGAAAACCGCCCGGTAAAGGTGTCCGAGATCGCTGGATGACCTTCCCTAACTGATTTTTTCTATATTACAAAAACACCCGCTGCGGGCAAACCCGGCGGGTGTGATTTTTTTACAAATTTGCTGTTGAGTCGCTGTTTTTCCTTGAGCGATTAGCCTTGACTATCTTCAATTCCTAAGAATTTTTATTCCGGTCGTCTTCAATCATCTGGTTCAAAATGGGAATGATTTCCAAGGCATCGCCGACAATTCCCAGGTCAGCAACATTTAATATGGGTGCCTCAGGGTCTTTATTGATGGCAATGACGGTTTTCGATGCGCTCATCCCGACCAGGTGCTGTACAGCGCCACTAATTCCCGCGGCGATATACAATTGTGGTCCAACCGTTGTGCCAGATTGCCCCACCTGGTGAGTGTGTGGAATCCACCCCTGCTCGACAATAATTCGAGATCCGGCTGTGGTTCCACCCAATTGGTCGGCAAGGGTTTTAAGCATCTCGAGGTTGGCGGCTTTTCCCATGCCTCTGCCTCCCGAAACAATGATGCGGGCATCGGCAATGCCAACCTGGTCGTCAGCATCCAGGTTTTCAGACTGTACCAGACGGGTGCGGATGGCTGCCCGGCTCATGGTCAGGGGGAATTCAACCACTTCTGCCAGACGAGATGGGTCTGGTTCCAGCGCTGGGAAGACATTCGGACGGACGGTGGCCGTTTGGGGGCGGGTGTGGGGTGTGATGATTGAAGCCATGATATTGCCGCCAAATGCCGGGCGAGTTTGCACCAGTTGCCCGTCGTCATCGATGGATAAGCGGGTGCAATCGGCCGTCAAGCCCAGCCGCAGGCGTGCCGCCACTCGGGGTGCCAGATCGCGACCATGGGGCGTGGCGCCGTAGAGAACAACCGAAGGCATCTCAGACGCAATCACTGCGCTGAGAGCTTGCGTATAGCCTTCCGTGGAATAGGTGTCTAAAAATTTGTGCTGACAGAGAATCACCCGGTCAGCGCCGTAGTTCCCCAAATCAGCGGGGTCAAAATTGGTTTCAGCGGCGATGATCACTGCGCTCAATTCCTGTCCGAGTTGATCTGCCAGTTCACGCCCTTTGCCAAGCAGCTCCAGAACGACCTTGCGCGGCTTACCGTTTTCCAGCTCAGCCCAAACAAAAACGCCCTTGTATTTTCGCAGTTCTTCCGCATCAATCTGTTTGCGCTCAATGTGCAGCGCCTCAAAGGGGCACACGTTGACACACGCACCGCACAGGGTGCAGGCTGAACTGACTTCCAGGAAACCATCGACAATTGATAGGGCGCCAAAGGGGCAATTGCCAATACAAATTTTGCAACGGGTGCATCGATCGTGGTTGATATTCAGCATGGTTTATTTTGCTCCGGATCGATTATTTTCCAGGAAATGGTTTTCTTTGAGGAAACTAAAAATTTCCCTGGCTGCTTCAGCCGGTTCAAGGTCTTTGAGGACGCGACTGTCTTTCTTTGTAGGTGGGGGGAAGACCTTGACGACCTGGGTGTAAGAGCCTTTCAAGCCCAACTTTTCCTCATCCAATGACAGGTCACCCGCGGTTATGATTTCAATGTTTTTGCGATGGGCATCGATGACCGCATCCAGTGAAGGCGCTCTGCGTTGGGTTTCACCTTTTGTGATGGTGACCAACGCAGGCAGGGCTGCGTCGAGCACCTCGATGCCGTGCTCCGCTTCACGTTTGACCTGCACACGCCTCCCGTCTGCCGTCAGGTTCACATTCGTGCCATAGGTGATTTGTGGTAAACCCAAAATTTCTGCGATTTCAGGTCCAACCTGGGCGGTATCACCATCAATGGCCTGTTTACCAGCCAGGATCAGGGTGAAGTCCGGGATCAATTGGCGGATGACTTCAGCCAGGGTATAAGCGGTTGCCCAGGTATCGGCGCCGGCGAATTTTCGGTCGGTTAACAGGATAGCCCGATCAGCGCCAAGCTCCAAACAACGCCGCAGGGCGTCCTCAGCTTGGGGAGGTCCCATGCAGATAGCAATAACCTCGATATCTGCGTCGGCTTGTTTGATGCGAGCGGCATGGTCAAGGGCATATTCGCAGAAAGGATTGAGGATCGATTGGACCCCCTCGCGAAGGAGTGTGCCCGTGGTTGGATCCACCTGTACATCGGTGACTTCAGGGACCTGTTTAACGCAAACAACGATTTTTTTCATGCGCACACCTCGCAGGGAAATAGATCACCCGGGTTGAGTAAATAATCAGGGTCGAAGACGGCTTTCACATGCTGCATTTGTGAAATCTGTTCCGGGGTGAACATTAAGGCCAGAAAATTTTGTTTGATTTTGCCTATGCCATGTTCTGCAGAAACAGCGCCGCCCCATTCGACGGCTTTTTGTGCAAAAAGCTGATAAAGTTCAAGTCCCTGGTTCAGTTCCTCGATACTCCGGGGCAGGATGTTTACATGAATGTGGTTATTGCCAATATGTCCAAATGCAACCCATTCCAGGTTGAGGGCATCACAATTTTCCTGGTAGTGAGTCCAGATGTCCATCAGGTGATCATCAGGAACAGCCAGGTCAGTGCCGAGTTTGTGCAGTTTAGGGATTGATTTTTTACGCTCAGCAATAATACTGTTGACGGTTTCAGGCAGCAAGTGACGGAAGACTTTAAAGCGTTCTAACTCACGCGGCTCGTGTGCCGCCCAAGAAAGGGCAGGGTCAGCGCCATGCTGACGGATGATTTCCTGAAGCAGAACCAGGTGATCGTTGTTGGATTGCGAGTCGTAATTCAGCTCGAAGAACAGGGCTGAGCGCGCCTCGTCTGGAATCGGGGGCATGTTGACGGTCGAAGGCGCTTCAGCCTGCACCCGGCGCAACAAATTCAGCGCGTTGCCGGAATAGAATTCGAGGAAATCGAGCTTGATTCTCTGGTCGGAGCGCAGAGAAGCGGTGAGGCGGACTGCCTGGTAATCGTCTTCCAGGAATTGAACGATGGAAATTTTCGGCTCGCTTTTTATCAGCGCCACGTCCACCTGCGTAACAATGCCCAGTACGCCTTCAGAGCCAATGAACAAGTCAATCAGGTCCATGCCGGGGGCGGTGAAGAAACCCGCGGCGCACTTGGTCTCGGGTAAGCGATAATCCGGTATGGTAAGGGTGCGCCTTTCCCCAGCCGTGTTGACGATTTCAAACGTGCCTTCCTCAGAGGCAAAATACTTGCCGCGCGGGATATCGATAAATTCGCCATTAGCCAGGACCACCCTCAGCCCGCGTACCCAGTTGCGGGTGGCGCCGAAGCGGAAGGTACGGGCGCCGGAAGCATTGGTTACCACGGATCCGCCCAGCGAGGCGCTCATTTCCGTCGGGTCAGGTGGATACAAGTAGGTATCGGCGTCGGCTTTGAAACGTTCGTAAGAACGCCTGACGGATGCGTCCTCTGTTTTTTCAAGGTCGGGGAAGCGTTTACTTTTTAGCATGGCTTCCAGACTCTTCAGGCTGACGTACGCGCCTGCCCGGAGGACCCATTCCTGGTGGTCTTCGTCGAAAAATAGACTTTCGACCCGGTCAAAGCGTTCCAGTGAAACGATCGCGCCACAGGCTGGGACACTGCCACCCACCAGGCCAGTGCGCGAACCAGCGATGGTAATCGGGATGCTCTGCGCGGACATTGCCTGGATTACAGCAACCAGCTCAGCTTCATCCCTGGGGATGAAAAGATGGTTGGCGTCGGTTGAGACCAGTTTTGATTCATCGGTCAGGTAGATCGGATAATCTGTTTTGATGGCTTCATAGCCATCGATTCGTTTTACTGTTTTGAAGTCGGCTCGGGATGCTGGTTGGGAAATAATCGTATGCATCATTGCTCGCGTTCTATTTTGGGGTAAACCATGCCGATTTGGGCAAGTTAGCCACTGAGATTGCCGTATATGTCTTCGAGTATGGGTTTTAAATAAGCGAGATTCTTTTCTCCGGCAGTGTGGACATCTGGTAGGGGCAGGAATTCACCCGAGATGAAACCGGAATAACCGGTATCGATTAGCGTGCGTAAAATGGATGGAAAATCCAGGTGCCCGCTGCCAGGAGACCAGCGGTTTGAATCAGCGACATGAAAATGGAAAATACGTTCATTGCACAGGCGCAGGCTGTCTTCAATGATGGGTTCTTCAATATTCATGTGGAAGGTATCCAGCAACAGACCAAAATTTTGGCTGCCGACAGCATCGATTAAATCCATTCCCTGTGCAACGGTGTTGATCAACGAGGTCTCATAGCGGTTGATGGGTTCGAGCGCCAAACGCACGCCTGCATCTTCTGCTGCCTGGCTGCAATCCTTGAGCGCGGACCGCAGCCATTCCATGGCCTGTTCGTGTGAGTCGCCTGGTTTCAGCACGCCGCGGATCAGACCGATGATGACCACGGCATCAAAATGAGCCGCCAGGGGCAGGTGGCTTTTGATGCGCTCAATCGCAGCCTGGCGGATGGATGGGTCAGAAGCGGTGAAAGAAAGCCCTTCATCGTTCCAGGCTTGTCCTGTGCCGATGGCTGGCACAGCCAACCCAAGTTCACTGACCAGTGCGGATAGTGAGGGAAGGTCGATTTGCTTCGGGTCACGAATGGCAAGTTCGGCGCCGGTATACCCCATTTGCTTGAGTACAGACAGATTATGGTGCAGATCGCCAGAGAAGGTGGCGGCTGCAAATTGGGTTTGCTGGGCGGTTACAACCATTGAGAGCTTCATTGGACACCTCAAGTTGAGGCGCCAGCAGCCAATCAGTTGCTGGCGCCTTGTGAAAGCAATTTTTTACAAATTAGCCAGGTAGGTGACCTTACACTGCGAACGATCGGTTTGAAGCTGGATGATGTTTTCAGGAACTTCAGCCAGGCTGATCTGCTTGGTGCTGATCAGGGTCATATCCATGCCGTCTGCCATGCAATCAATTACACGGGGGAAGGTGCCGTGACCAGAGTGACCCTGGGCACCGATGATGCTGGCTCGGCGAACCTGCAGCACCTCGCCAGTAACAGGCATCTTTGCCTCAGCGCGTGCCGTTACAACGACCTTGCTGTTCAGCGTCCGGCCTTCCCAGATCACTTTTTCGATATCCGGGTAGACCACCTCGGGTAGCCCGGTGGCTTCCATGAACAGGTCAGCACCCATACCGTTGGTTAATTCCAGGACGGTCTCAGCGAAATCCTCATTAAGCGGGTTGATATGGTAATCCGCGCCGAGTTTGAGAGCCATCTTGCCGCGATCTTCCTGGGTTTCGGAAATGATCACTTTGGAAGCCCCAGCGCGTTTGAGAATGGCACAGGCAGCCAAACCAACCGGACCGCCACCCAGGACCACCGCGCGGTCGCCAGGGCGAATGCCCCCGCCGCGTTCGATAACAGCATTGTAAGCCACGCAGGTGGGCTCCACAAGGCTGCCGGCTAAGAAGAGCTTATCTTCGGGGTAGCGCTCTTTGAGGGGTTCCAGGCTCCACAGGGTGCGGGCAGGCACAACCAGATATTTGGTAAAGGCACCGTGAACGTTAAAGCCGATTTCGTCCAGGCGCTCACAGTGATTGGGCCAGCCATCCGCACAGGGCTTACAAGAACCGCACCACAACATTTCTTCGGTGGTCACTTCTTCGCCCCCCTTATAGGGCTTGTTGGTGTTTTTGTCGTAGGCGTTTTTGCCCGCCTCGACCACCACGCCGGAAAGCTCATGCCCCAGGATGCTGGGGAAGCCTGTCAGGCCGGGGTAAAAGATGTAGCCATCGGCTTCAGCCTGCGCCATGTGGACATCAGAACCGCAGATACCGCAGGCTTTAACTTCGATTAAAACCTCATCATCGCCGGGTACGGGAATATCATATTCGCGAATTTCAATCCTGGGGTTGCGCCATACCTGGCTACCGAGGTAGGTCTGGCGTCCCTCAATATCTTTGGGACCCAGTTTAAAACCTGGTTTTGGGTCCCAATCTGCAATCAGGGTCACGCCTTGCATTTTCTCTTTCATTATCAGTCTCCTTCAATCAAATCAGGATGATTATCAGACTTCGGTGCCCTGACCAATGCGAGGGATGCCGTAGACTGTCTTCCAACCTTCGCTCAGAGGTTCACGCAGATAGGGCTCCATGTCCTTCTCTGTGCGCAAGGTCACTTTTTCTACTGGGGGAACTTCGCCTGCCGGGAAGGCTTCTAAAACATCATCGTGCCACAGGGTTAAGTATTTGAGGATGGCTGCCATGGGTCGCTTGGCTTTTTGCGCAGCCCCAGATTTAGCCTTGCCTACAACGCCTTCGGGTGTGGCTGCAATTTCAATTGCAAAGTGACCTTCACCTTCAGACCAGCGGCTCGGTCGACCAAAGGGATCGACGGATTTGTCGAAATGACCTTCTGGCAGGTAGCTGATGCCCTCGGTGTCCACGGCATAGTCCATATCGACCATTTCGGGGTGCAGCAGCAGGCTCAACGATGTTTCTGATTCGTCAGCATGGACAAAGTTTGTACCCATGGTGCCGCCGCGATCATCAGAGCGGAAAAATTCACGCACGCCACGGTGCCAGTCGATTACACGGAAGATGCCCGGCAACTGGTAGCGTTTTTGGAATTCCTGCACGGCGGATTCAAGCATCCATAGCTGTCCATGGTTATTGACGATTAACTGTTTTCGAAAACCATCATTCCACAAGCCCAACATGACATCGATCATCATCTCGCGCACCACGTGTTCCCGTACGATGACCGTGCCGGGCATGCCCATATGGTGGTAGGGATGTCCGCCATAGTTGAGCGGCGGCAAAGCCAGGTTGACCGGGGCGCCGCGTTTGGCGGTGAAGCGGCGTACGCCTTCGCAGATGGCGCTGACGTACAGGGTGTCAGCTGCGCTGGGCAGATGCTGTCCGTGCAGCTCGGTGCAACCAACAGGAATGAAAACAATGTCATTTTTCTTGCGGTTGGCTTCCACCTGCCAGCGGGTGGTGGTTTGAATATACGAGCCAGGTTTTGCCCACTCTACGGGAGATGGGATGCCGTAATCCTCCAAAATTGCGTCGATTTCGGCATCACTGGCTTCCCAAACCGATTTTTTCAAGCGCCCGACAGGATTGTCTTCAAAAAACAGGTCAGGTTCGCTGGTGGGTAATAATCCTTGAGGGATTGGTTTATCAGGCATTATGGTACTCCTTTTTTCTTCGCTCATGAAATCTTCATCGTTCATCCTAAGTGATTAAGGATGGAGATTAAGGAATCATGACGATTTTCATAGCGCTCTTGGGTCCGCGGGTAAGGGTGTCGATATCCAGACCGAGGTCTTTGTACGCGCTGGGACCTTCCTCAAGAGGAATGACTTTGGTGTAGAAATGACTCATATCCAGAGTGTTTTCCCGGAAAATACGAACGGAAGGCAGCATGGTGTTCTGACCCAGGTACAGGCCGATGATCTTGGTTGCCCAACGGGTAATCTGGTTAGGAACGATGGTGGCGGTGATACTGGAATCCATGCCGAAGGGCAAAATTGTGCCGCCCGGGGTGACGATCTTCAAAGCTTCTTCAAAGCCGTTGCCGGTTGCTTCGATGACGATGTCAGCTTTGCTGCCGTAGGTGAACTCGTTAACCTTTTCTTCCAGGTCGACTTCGTGTGGGTTCCAGGCAGTCAGCCCGCATTGGTGCGCCAGGTCAAGCCGGAAGGGGTCAATCTCGGAAACGGAGACTTTGGCGGCAATGTTTTTGGCAAATTGGGCAAAAAGGTAACCGATGGGACCAAAACCAATCACGTGCACGTAATCGTAGGGCAGCATCTTCAGAGCATTCATGCCATTAACGACGGTTGCTAGGGTTTCCACCTGGGTGCCAGCGACGTCGTCAATTTCATCAGGTAGCACGTAGCATTGCTTTTCCGGGACGATGGTATATTCAGCATAACCGCCGTCACGCATCACGCCCAGGGCGCTGGTTTTGATGTCAACACACTGGCTGGTGAGTCCCATGCGGCAAAAATCACAGAAACCACAGCGAATGTTATTATCAACAGCGACGCGATCACCGATTTTGATATGATGTACGTGGGTGCCAACATCCACGACCTCTCCACAAAATTCGTGACCAAGGACGGTGTCGAGTTTGTAGTGGTGCTTGCCTTCCACGATTTTAAGATCTGTACCGCAGATACCCACGGCTTTAATTTTCAGAACAACATCATCCGGGTCTTTAACCTGGGGAATGGGTCGTTCTTCAAGGACCAGTTTCCCAACGTCTTTCAATACGAGTGCTTTCATTTTTTCCATGACAATTCTCCTTTATCTAAAATAATTTTTGTTGACCAATTAAGCTAAGGGGTTAGCAAAAGGTTGCAAATGTTTAATAAAATGCCTTTCTAAATTTGAGGCATACAGCTCCCGGTTGGATTTGATGATCCTGGCAAAATCAGAATAAAAGCGAAAATGGCCTTCCGGGTCGCGTTCGTTCAGAACTGAGCCAAAGGTGACATGCAATATCTGACGCGCATCAAATTGATCTAAAAGGGCAGGCCAATCTGTGATCTGCTCGGGGTGAGGTGCGTTTTCAAGCTCGCCGAACACGTCATAGCTAACCCGATCGACCGTGTAGCGTTCTCGGGCAAAGCGATAAATTTCTTTGAAGAAATCGACATCAAGCTCCGCAATGGTGCGCAGCGCTTCCAGGTAACTTGTGCCGGCTGTTTTCAGGTGGACCAAGCCGTGTGTCTGTCGCATGGCTGCTTCGTAGACGTTGAACTTGTCGGACCCTGAATGTAAGCTGAGTTTGTAGGGACCAAAGTGACGGGCGACCGCCGCGTGGCGGGCGATATCGGCTTCAAAAGCTTGCGGATCCCCGATATAATCCACGCCTTTGGGGAAATGACCGCAATAGCGGGGCGCCAGGCTGACCCAGTTAACACCCAATCGCCTCAGTTCGCTGGCAATATAGGCATGTTCGAGCATGCTTGTCGGTTGCGCGGTTTCGTCAACAGAGACTTCCAATTCAACGGGGTGGCTGCCCGCGCGATCGATGAGGTGGTGGTACATCCTGGCAACATGCGCCACGGCTTTTCCATATTTCACCACAGCTTTGAGCAGTTGCGCTTCATCAAAGACCAGTTGGTGTCCTTCGATATTGATGGATTTACCCAGCAAACCGCTCGCTTCAGGGCGGATGTCTTCATTTAATAAGGCGGCTAATTCACGCAATGTGGATTGCGAAGCGCTTTCAGCGCGATTGTCCACATGCTCGCCGGGGTCGATGGTGTAAAAGGTGAACCCCGCTTGCAGGCAGGTGTCGATATCCGCTTCAGTTTTCAGATGGTCGGCATCAGCACCAAACCCATCCTGCCAGGATTCTTGGAAGATGCCCCAAACGGCATCATCGATGACCTGCTGGGCGGTGCGACCGGTGCGGTTCATCTCGCGGATGGATTGCTGAGCAAAAATCGGGGCAATTTTTCCGCCTACATCTCGCACGGCACGGATGTGCCCGGGCGTTGCCCAGCCCAGGCGATCGCCCATTCCGGCTGAGGTGCGCAGTCCCAATAAACTGGGATTTAACCAGGGCAGTCTTTTTCTTAGAAGCGCTGTATTATGCGGGGTTTTGGGGGCAATCACCAGGGAATGCGTGTTTTTGGGAATGCGTTCTCCCTGCCAGTCACCCGCGTCGGTTTCGAGAATGGCTAACTTGAGCTCACCACCATCCTGCAAAAGTGCATAAGCTGCATCGTTATCAGTGAACAGGGAGCTTTCAATAATATTTAGACCTTCGAAGTCGTCTCTCACTACGTTTCCTTTTTCCTTGGTTTTGCAGTGGTAGCCCTGACCAACAACTTTCCTTTAAGTACCTTGACGCCCTGTGTGTGACTGCGGAGGTCGGATTCTTCTGAAAGCAAACTCAACAGCAATTGCGCAGCTTCACGCCCAATCTCATATTTTGGCTGGTCGAGGGTTGTCAGTGGGGGCACTGAGAATTCAGAGAAGGCGATATTGTCAAAGCCGGTGACGGAAATCTCATCCGGAACGCGAACGCCAGCCTGGCGGCAGGCTTTTAACGCGCCAATGGCGAGCATATCGTTGAAGCACATCACCGCGGTCGGTGGGTTGGGCAGGCTGAGAAAATAGTTCATGCCCTCGGCGCCCATCTGCAGCGATCCGCCCGGTACATAGTGAATATGATCAGGGGAAACAGACAGACCATGGTATTCCATTTCTTCTTGCAGACCGCTCAACCGGTCGAGGGTGGTTTTCCCTGAATGTGAATTACCCAGATAGGCGATATCCTTGTGACCGAGCTCAATTAAGTGGCGCGCAAGTTGGCGGCTGCCATCGATATCGTCGTGGTAAATGGAGAAATTGTAATGATCAGCAGCCTGGTTATTGACCACAACGATTGGAAATCGATCGGTTGGGAATTGTCGCCAGCGCTCAATGCTCACCGGCGTGGAGCAAATGATGCCACCATCGATGCGCTGCTCGAGCATAGTCTGGACAATTCTTGCTTCTTTGTCTGCGTCATGATTGGAAGAGCCGATAAACAGGCTGTAACCGGCAGCATGGGCGGCGCCTTCGATACCATTTAATACCTCGCTGAAGAAAGGATCTGCAATGCCACTGAGGATCACACCCAAAACATGGGTCCGTTTGGTCTTCAAACTGCGTGCGGCTGCACTGGGCAGATAGTCCAGTTGCTGAGCGGCTTTCCGGATGCGTTCGGCAGTGAGATCTGCGACCAGGGGGCTGCCTCTGAGGGCTCTGGAGACCGTAGAATGGGATACGCCGGTTATTTTTGCGATGGTTTTTATCGTTGTCTCCATATTCACCTTTGCACACGTGTGCAATAACCATAAGTCTACACAAGAATGGATGCTTTGTCAATACTATTTTGAAAATTGCCTTGCAGAAAAAGAATATCTGGTGTAAAATCGACAAATGAAAGTAAACTTTCACAACGTCAACTTTTTGCAAGTCATCTTAAATCAAACGGAGGTCATATGAATCCCAATATTGAAGCCATTTTTCTGGATGTCGGCAACACTTTGCGCATTGTGCTCAATGATCCTGAATTTTCTCAAAAAGCTGCAGAAAATCTACATGCTGCAGTCGGAGCGAAACAGCCCCTGGACGAGTTTATTTCAATGCTTAAAGATCGTTATAAGGTCTATCGAAAACGGGCAAAAACCATCCTGTTGGACGTGAGAGAAACTGAATTGTGGTCAAAATGGATGCTGCCTGATTATCCTGAAGAATTAATCGTTCCACAGGCAAGCAAACTGACCCGCTATTGGCGGGATACTAATGGTCGACGGGTGGCGCGGGAAGGTGTTAAAGAAACCATCATTGAACTTCATCGCCGTGGATATAAATTGGGAATTATTGCCAACACCATTACCGAAACAGAGATTCCGGACTGGATGGAGGAAGACGGGGTCAGGGAATACTTTTCAACAGTTATCCTTTCCTCCATTGTTGCACTTCGAAAACCCAATCCAGAAATATACTTAATGGCAGCGCGGGAAATTGGCGTTGACCCTGCCAAATGCGCTTATCTGGGCGACAATCCTTTGCGGGACATCCAGGGCACCCGGGAGGCTGGATATGGGATGATGATCTTGATTGAAGAACCGGATACCTTGAGGAAAATGCCGGAGGATGTCGTGATTAATCCCGACCGGATCATTACCAGGATCGACGAACTCCTGGACATCTTCCCGCCGAGGAATCAGGATGCCTGAGATTTCTGCGGTCTTTTTTGACCTTGGCAACACCCTTCGATTTGTGGTCAAGGATGAAGCCCACCAGTTGGCTGCCAAACGGCGGATCGCTGAGCTGATCGGTGCAGATGACGATCCAGACACTGTTTATGCCCAATTAAATGAACGCTATCAGGACTATCGAGACTGGGCGTTTGAAACCATGCGCGAAGCTCCGGATGATGAATTATGGACGCGCTGGTTGGTGCCGGAACTTCCCGCAGAAAAGATCGCTCCACTGGGTGAAGAACTGACCTACCAATACCGGCAAGCCAATGGGATACGTGTTTTAGAGCCGGGCGCTGAAGCGGTGATCAAAACGTTGCATCAACGCGGCTATATCCTGGGCATCATCAGCAATTTGATCGGCACACGGGAAATTCCCGAATGGCTTGAAAAAGATGGGCTGGCACAATATTTCAAATCGGTGGTTTTATCCTCGGTTTTGGGCATACGTAAGCCCAACCCTGCTATTTATCACCGTGCGGCTTGGGAAATCGGCGTCAGCCCGGATAACTGCGCCTACATTGGCGACAACCTGAACAGGGATGTGACCGGTACGCATGCGGCAGGTTTTGGTCTTTCGGTGATTATCAATCAACCTGAAAAGCTTGCACAGGTTGAGGTCACAGAAGATAACCAGCCTAATGTTGTTCTGCACAAATTTGAGGATTTACTGACGCTCTTTCCAAAAAGCCCCCAGATTAATCTGGTCGGCTTGCGCGAATTGAGTTAGAAAAAGAAGATAAACACTATGGATAACGAACACGAATTTTACGGAGGCCTGTCAATGGCTGCCGCTGTACAGGAAGCCTACAGCCGTGGGCAGGTCGATTATTCGATGGAACCCCTGGTTCGGGTTGATGATCGTGGCGAACCTGTGGGGTTGATCAAAGATGGCGATGGGGTGATCTTCTGCTGTCGGCGCGGCGAACGCGAAATTGAGCTAACGGAGGCTTTTACCGAAGATGGGTTTTCACATTTTCAACGCGTCCCGTTGAACTTATCTGATTTTGTGATTTTAACGCTCTATCATGATAAATTTCTTCACCTGCCGGTAGCTTTTGCCCCCGACGCAGTTTCAAACACATTGGGTGAGCTGGTCAGCCAGGCTGGAATGAAGCAATTCCGTTGTTCCGAATCGGAGAAATTTGCCCATATCACGGTTTTCCTTAATGGTGGACGTAATGAACCGTTTCCAGGCGAAACCCGCAAGCGGTTCCCTTCTCCGAAAGGTGTAGCCTTTGACCAGGTTCCAGGACTGAGCCTGGCAGAAGTGGCGGATGAACTGATCCGACGCGTTAGCGGTCCGTACAGGCTGATTGTGACCAATTTTGCCAATGGGGATGTGATCGGGCACACATCTAACGATGCAGCAAAAATTGAGTGCGCTGAGATCGTTGATCATCACCTCAACCGGGTGGTGACTGCTGCCCTGGCTGAGGAACTGGTGGTGATCATCACCGCTGACCACGGCAACCTTGAATTGATGCGCACGGACGCGGGCAAAGCACACGTGGCTCATACCTCCAATCTTGTGCCGTTGATCGTGCTTGATAAAAATTCGGATACGGAGCTAATCCCGGAGGACGGTCGCCTTTCAGACCTGGCGCCGACGATCCTGGCGATGCTTGACCTGGATCCGGCTGCTGAAATGACGGGGAAAAACCTTCTGCCGGGGCATGTTTGGGGAGCGGACCGGCGGGTATTGTTGATCATCCTCGATGGTTGGGGCCTGGGCAGGGAAGATGAAACCAACCCCATTCATCTTGCGGATACTCCTTTTTGGGATGCACTGATCAGTCAGCATCCGTATTCAAGACTGTCTGCATCGGGGGAAGCTGTAGGGCTGCAAGCGGGCAAGCCGGGCAATTCTGAGGCGGGTCACAGCAACATTGGCGCAGGGAGGGTGGTACTGCAGGATGACACTCGCCTGGACCTGGCTTTGCGGGATGGCTCTTTCTCCAGCAATCCAGTTTTCCTGAAAGCGATGCAGAAGGTCAAAGCTCGGGGTTCGGCGTTGCATTTGATTGGCTTGTTGAGCGAAAAGAGCTCCCACGGCTCGATTGACTACCCCCTGGCGCTGATTAAAATGGCAAAGGAACAGCAATTAAATGAGGTCTACTTGCATCTGATTTTTGATGGACGCAGTACAGAACCCGGCAGCGCGCCCGTACTGCTGAAAAAATTGGATGAGGAGCTGCGCAAGATTGGATTGGGTCAAATTGTTACCGGGGTTGGGCGCGGGCTGGCGCTCGACCGGGATGGTAATTATGGTAAAGTGCAGTTGGCTTATGAAGCCATGGTGGATGGGATTGGGACGGTATATGCCTGATGGTGAGTGCGATGAACCTTTACGATCAAGAAAAATTCTCCAAAACGCTTTATCAACGGATGGGAGACATTTACCCCGGGGTTAAAACCCTGGCGTTATATGAATTCCAATATTGCCTGAATAACCTGATTCCCGAGGATGGATGGGGTAGCGTGGAATTATCACCCACCTCTGCCATTGAAGCGCAGATCAAGGATCTGAACTTTTACAAAAACATCGAGTTTAAACCGGTTAAGCATGGCAGCATTCAGCTTGATTCGCAGGTGTTGCATTTAACCCGGATGCTGTTGGTTGGGCTGGCTCTGGGCGATTATTTACCCGATTGGGTCAATCAGAATTTCTATTTTGATATTCGTGCTTCCATCTTTTTTGCCCACTCGGTCGATTACCTTCCAGAGCTCAAAGACCGCTTTGGTGGACAGCCCTTTCTACAATTCGAGCAAAAACAACACGAGCTGGAAGTTTTGCACGAGATCGGTTACCGGGAATTCACCCGTGCGAACAAAGAGGTTGACACCGCTTTGATGGAAATTGTGGAGACCCTCACGCGGAAACTTTCACCTCCGCTGTTTTTAACTGTAATCGGTCCAACCGGCGCAGGCAAGACAGAGATCATCTCCCGCATTCGAGAGCATCTGTCAGCCAAGGGCCTGAACCTGGAGACGATCGAAATGGACAATTTTTACAAAGACGGCGCGTTTCGTGAGGGAAAAAAGCTTGACAAGAACTTGATCCATTACGATCTTTTTATCAAAGCCATGCAGGCGATTCGTGCAGGAAATTCAGCAGAGATTCCCAGGTATGATTTTCTAAACACGACATCCTCCCATGACCTCAACAGTCAGCTCAGACCCGGGAAGCAATCGCTGACTATCCACCCGGCGGATATCATCTTTTTAGAAGGAAATTATCCGTTCCATGAGGATGAGGTCGCTGAGCTGGTGGGGATGAAAATTGTTTATATGACCCGTGATGACATTCGGCTAAAACGCAAATGGCGCAGGGATATTGATTTGCGAAAAAAATACGATTCGACCTATTTTGTCAACCGTTATTTTCGCACCCAGTTTATCCGTGCTGTTGAACTGTATCTTCCATTGACGCATGCCTGCGACCTGTTTATTGACACGAGCCAGGCTGCTGTGTGGGTATTGCCTGAACATCAAGCCCTGCTGGCCGATATTCGGAAATAGACTATGAAAAGCTTTTATCAGGATTTGATACGGAAAAATTCCACCAAGATTGTTCTGGTCATTTTAGATGGTTTGGGCGGTTTGCCACGCTTCCCGGGTGGGAAAACCGAACTCGAACAAGCCCATACGCCCAATTTGGATGAATTGGCTGAGCGCTCTTCCCTGGGGCTGACGGTTCCCCTTGCCCCGGGTGTTACCGTCGGCAGCGGCCCCGGACACCTGGCGATATTTGGCTATGACCCGCTTGAAAATGCAATTGGGCGGGGCGCTTTGGAAGCGTTGGGCGTCGATTTTGCCCTGAGACCGGATGATATCGCTGCCCGGGGAAATTTTTGCACACTGGATAAAGATGGCACCATCCTGGATCGACGGGCGGGTCGGTTAGCCAGTGAGAAAAGTGCCAGGCTGGTTGAGCGCCTGCGAGAAATCGAGATTCCGGGAGTGGAGTTTTTCGTTGAACTGGTCAAAGAACATCGTTTTGCTTTCGTCATGCGCAAAGCTGGGCTGGGTGCTAAGCTGAGCAGTTCGGATCCGCTCATCACAGGTGTCCCTCCCTTAGCGGTCAGGGCGCTGGATGACGATTCGAAACAGGCGGCTGAATTGGTCAACGCATTTATTGCGCGAGCGCGCCAGGTGTTAGAGGACGAACAACCCGCCAATGGAATCATGCTACGTGGATTTGCACTGACGCCGGTTATCCCTTCTTTTAAAGAAAGGTTTGGAGTAAATGCGGCTGCCATTGCCGTCAACGGCATGTATCGCGGCGTCGCACGGCTGGCAGGCATGCAGGTGTTGGATGTAAACGGAATCAGCTTGGCGGATGAATTCACGACGCTTGAGGCTGCCTGGGATGCTTTTGACTTTTTCTACCTGCATTTTAAAAAGACGGATACCTGTGGCGAGGCCGGTGACTTTGACGGCAAAGTGCGAGCGATTGAGGAATTCGATCTTTTGCTCCCCCGGCTGCTGGCTTTGAATCCGGATGTGGTGGTGATTGGAGGCGATCACTCTTCGCCGGCAGTGATGAAATCGCACTCCTGGCACCCGGTGCCGCTGCTCTTGTATGCTGCTAACTGCCGATCGGATGGCAGGCGCGAATTTGGTGAACGTGCCTGTGCTGCAGGCAGCCTGGGAGCCATTCCTGCCATGCAGGTGATGCCCCTGGCGATGGCCCATGCCGACCGTTTTGAGAAATTTGGAGCCTGATTTATGGACAATCATCACACGGATCAATCTTTTGTTGACCTACTTTATCAACGCATGGTGGCTGTCAACGCGGCTATTGCTGAAATGGAGGTTTTCGAGTTTGGTTATGGACTTGAAACCCTGGAACCTGAGGATGGATGGCAGTCGGTTGCCCTGGAGCCCTGTGTTGATATCGAGCGCAGGATCAAGGACAGCGCTTTTTTTTACAGTATCGCGCTCAGACCCATGGCGAATGGAAAGCCCGTTATGGACGCGCAGGTGCGCGCTTTGACCCAAACCCTGATGGTTGGACTGGCAACCGGATTTTACACACCTGAATGGGTCCGCCAGTATTTTACTTTTGATGTTCGCGGGTTTTACTTTTTTGTGCGGACCCATTATTACACGGATGAGATCATATCTCGCCTGGGTGGCGCGCCTTATCGGCAATTTGAGCCCAAACAGAAATTGTTTGAAGCCCGACACGCGATCAGTTACAGGGAGTTTATGGAAGCCAATGCCGAGATTGATCGTTGCTTTATGGACCTGGTGATGACACTGGTGGACATTTTAGGTCGACCGGTGATTATTGCGATTGCCGGGCAGACTGGCGCTGGCAAAACTGAAATCACGGCGCGATTAACCGAGTATTTTGTGTCTGCGGGGCAGCGGGTGACAACGGTTGAAATCGATCATTTCCTGCTGGACAGGGACTATCGCGAAGCTCGGGGCATCGACTCCCTTGGGATGAAAGCCCTGCACGGTGATCTGTTCAAATCTTGTTTGCAGGAGGTTCTGCTGGGCAGACGCGTCATCACGCCGAGCTATGATTTTATTTCAGCCATGTCCAGTCACGACGAAATGGGAAGGCGCAGACCTGGATCTCAGGAACAGGTCATTGAGCCCGCTGAAATCATCTTTATGGAAGGGAATTTCCCTTTTATTGACGCAGAAGTCGCCAAACTGATTGGGATTAAAGCCATGTACCTGACCGATGATGATATCCGGCTGAAGCGCAAGTGGCGGCGAGATATGGACTATCGTAAAAAATATGAACGAACTTATTTCTTAAACCGCTATTTTAGAGAGCAATTTATCATGCTGGAGCAGGTTTACCGTCCGCAAATGGCTCATTGCGATCTACTGGTGGATACAACAGCAGCCGCCCTGTGGGCGATTCCTGCTTTGCAAAATCAGCTAAATGGCAGATTTTAACCTTAAAAATTGAAAATAGACTTGCAAGAAACTTGATATTTGGTGTATACTATTACAAATGCAAGAGAAATTTCACAAACTGAATAAATGTTGGGTTCACGGAGCTAAATTTATCTTGAGGAGATAAGATGAATAAAGCCAATGGTGCGCAGGGCTTTAATCTCAACCAATTAATCAGTGATCGTTATCCTGAGCTCACGAAAAGCGAAAAAATTATCGCTAACTTCATCAGGAAGAACCAGGAGGAGGCAGCCTTCCTCTCAGCGGGGGAAATTTCAGAACGCTTGAATCTAAGCGAAGCCACCATCGTGCGATTCGCACGCAAACTTGATTTTGAAAGTTACCCTGCCATGCGGGCTGCATTGCAGGACAACTTTCGCCGACGTGTGACCCACTCTTCACGCCTGCGTGGCCGATTGCAGGATATGGTCTCTGAAGGCGACGTCCTGGAACGGTTAACGGCGACGGAAATCGATTATCTTTCACAGGCCGTTCTTTCCATCGACAGAAATGAAATGAAAAAGGCTGTTGACCTGCTGCGGCAGCATCAACGGATTTTTGTGTTTGGTTTGGGGCCATCGATTCCCCTGGTTGGCTTGATGGAGTTGCGTTTACGGCGTTTCGGTAAGGACATTGTTCCACTCATCTGCTCGGGACGTGAATTAATTGAATCCCTGATCACTTTGCAATCAACAGACCTGGTTTTTGTGATCTGTTTTTTTGATCAAAACCCGGCTTTGCAGTTGTTGTTAGATTACAGTCGACAGGCTGGCTGTAAGACCATCATATTGACCGATACGCTGGGCTCTATTTTGGGTGACTGCGTGGATGTGGTCCTGGCAGCACAACGAGGTCCTGTGGGTGAATTTCACTCCCTGGTGGTGCCAATGACTGTAATCAACGCCTTGCTGCTCACTTATGCCAGTGAAGAGCAGGATCAGATTATGCCTTTGTTGGATAAACTGGATGCGTTACGTGAAAAACTAAATCGCTTTACCAGTCAACGTAATGGATGATAATGTTGGTTTTTGACCGCTTTATTTTATTCTTCATTCATCTCTCGGACGCGGAGATGAAAACTTTAGTTAACACAGCAAGGAGCTTACCCTAATGTCAACTTATTCACTGTCCCAAGCACAGGATTCATTATGGTTAGCTAGACTGCGGCGGTTTTTCCGCTGGTTGACAACGCCGTATGTGGTGTTGTCTCTGGTCATGATTGTCGTGATGTTCTACATGGTGATCATTCCGCTCTGGCGCATGATCGTGACAACGGTTACTGTGTCGGAAATTGATTTGCGCGTGATCCCGGATGCATCACTTGGAGATATGACCTCCTATCACTGGCGACGAATGCTGATTGGGCAAATCGCGAAGATCATGACTTATGAACCCCTGGTCAACTCCATGGTGATCTCTTTGGGAGCGACTTTCCTGGCGCTTCTTATGGGTGGAGGTATGGCCTGGCTGGTTGTGCGTACGGATATACCTGGAAGAGACATCATCCATATGCTGGCCACAGTCCCTTACATCATGCCATCATGGACAATAGCCTTGGCATGGAAAGTACTGTTTAAGAGCACGTCGGTCTCTGGTGGTGTACCTGGATTATTTCAATTTTTCACCGGGATTGCACCGCCAATCTGGTTGTCCAATGGTGCTTTACCAATCATCGTTGCAAGCGGTTTGCATTACTACACCTTTTTCTTTTTATTTGTGTCTGCAGCGCTGCTTTCAATCGATTCATCCCTGGAAGAGGCCGGTGATCTGGCTGGTGCCGGTCGCGCTCGGATATTAAGAAAGATCACCTTCCCGTTGGTACTGCCAGCCATTGCCTCGGGTTTTATCATGACTTTTTCAAAAACCATGGGAACCTTTGGTGGTCCCAATGTTCTGGGCGTCCCTGTCGGGTATTACACGCTCTCGACCATGTTGCGCTCGAATATGGGGATTGCAAATTATGGTGATGGCTTCGTGACAGCAATTGTATTGATCTTGCTTTCAATGACGACCGTAATGATCAATCAAAAATTGATTGGAACCCGACGAAGTTATGAAACCATTGGTGGACGCGGCTTTATGGCACAGAAAATGAAATTGCGTGGTTGGCGTCCAGTTTTTATTGTGTTAATTGTGCTCGTCCAATTTACGATTGCTGTTTTGCCCCTGGTTGTTTTAATCTACAGCACGTTTATGTTAAGAACTGGAAACTATAGCCTGAGCAATTTTACCCTGCATCACTGGCTGGGAAAAAGCGATCTGAGTATTAACAATGGTGAACCCGGGGTTTTACTTAATAAAGCCATCTATCGGGGCGCCTGGAATTCGATCCGCCTTTCATTATGGTCTTCTTTCATTGGCGGTGTTATCGGGGTGATCCTCGGTTATGCCATTGTTAAAGGCCGCGGGACCCGCCTCTCAAAATTTGTTGAACAACTTGCCTTCATTCCTTATCTACTTCCGGGTATTGCGTTTGGTGCGGTTTATATCTCGATGTTCACAAAAAGCTTTTTTGGTTTACCCCCATTATATGGAACATTTGCCCTGCTAGTGGTGGTCTCAGTTGCCAAACACATCCCTCATTCCTCGCGGACAGGTGTATCGGCTATGATGCAGGTCAGTAAGGAGTTGGAGGAGGCTGCCTCTATTTGCGGCGCAAATGCCTGGCAGAGATTTAAGCGCATTATCTTCCCGCTGACCAGCCCCGGGTTTGTCTCGGCATTTTTGTTGAATTTCATCACCACCATGCGCGAACTTTCATTGATCATCTTGTTGGTGACACCTTCAACCGCTGTGCTTTCCAGTATGACCATGCGCTATATTGAGAATGGAAACGAACAGCAAGCCAACGCAGTCATCATTATCTTAATCGTTTTAGTACTGATTGGAAATGCAATCATCAGCCGTTTCAGGGGTGGTAGCCTGAAAAAAGGCCTTGAATCATCAAAATAAAGAGGAGCTCATGCCTGAACCATTTATCATCATCGAAAATATCACGAAGACCTTTGGCGATGTCGTCGCGGTCGATGACCTCAGCCTGGAAATTGAATCCGGACAATTCATCACTTTGTTAGGACCCTCTGGTTGTGGGAAAACAACGCTATTGCGTTGCATTTCTGGCCTGGAAGAGCCGGATTCCGGTCAAATAATTATCGGGGATAAGGTTGTATTTTCCCGTAAAAAAGGAATCTCGTTGCCACCCGGTCAACGCGACCTGGGATTGGTGTTCCAGAACTATGCTTTGTGGCCGCATATGACCGTCTACAAGAACATCACCTTCGCACTTGAAATCCAAAAAATGTCGAAGGCTGAGATGGATCAGCGCGTTAAGCAATCGCTAGCAGAAGTGCAAATGGAAGGCTATGAAGATCGTTATCCACGAGAAATGAGCGGCGGTCAGCAGCAACGGATTGCCCTGGCGCGTATGCTGGCTTATCGGCCGAGCGTCTTCCTGCTTGATGAACCGCTCTCGAACCTGGACGCCCGCTTGAGAATGGACATGCGCACCGAGCTCAAACGCCTGCATTATGATTCTAACGCCACCACAGTGTATGTAACCCATGATCAGCTTGAAGCGATGACCATGTCAACGAAAATTGCTGTCATGAAACTGGGTGTGGTTCAACAATTTGACACGCCCAACCAGGTTTATCATTATCCCTCGAACCTGTTTGTAGCGGATTTTATTGGCAATCCAAAAGTGAATCTTCTCGAGGGAAGGGTTATTGGTCAGGACCTGGTTGAGGTTGGACATTTCCATGTGCCCGTTAATACAAAAGATGCGACCGGCGACGTTGTACTTGGAATTCGCCCGGAAGACATTGCCATCAGCCTGGAACCTGTTGAATATGGCGAGGAGTTTGTTGCATACTCGGTTTTGCCTTCCGGAGCAGATACAACCATCATTGCCCGACAGGAACAATACGAACTTTCGGTGAAAGAGATTGGCGTCAGCAACATTGAAATGGATCAAAAAATTTGGTTGTGTTTCAAAAAAGATGCCATTAACCTCTATGACAAGCAGTCAGGAAATTTGATCAATGCCGATTAAATTTTTTCTCATTTACGGCAATTATGAAAGAATGGAGGCAAACGGGAAAAAATAATTACTCAATAAAATTGTGAACTTCAAATTGATCAAAAAGAAATAAGGAGGCATATCCGATGAGAAAATTCTCGCTATATTTACTGATAATTATTGTTATCAGCATGCTGGCAGCTTGTGCAAAACCTGCAGAGCCAGTTGTTGAAGCCCCTGCGGTCGAAGCCCCCAAGGTTGAAGAACCGGTGGTTGAAAAACCCGCTGTCGAAGAACCGGTGGCTGAAGAACCGGTGGTTGAAGAGCCCGTGGTTGAAGAACCCGCAGAAGAGGTTGTTGAAAACCTTTCCGGTTATGATGATGCTAAAGACGAATGGCTGCGAGTTAACCAACTTGGTCCTTACGATACCGGAGAACAGGATTGGGATGCGATTGAGGCAGCTGCGAAAGAAGAAGGTTTGCTTTTAGTTTATGCAAACTCATCTAAAACACCCAAAGCAGCAGAAGCTTTTATGGAGCTGTATCCTGAAATCGAGGTTCAGGCGTTTGACCTCGGCGGAGATGACGTCACCTTAAAGACCCGAGAAGAACAGAAAGCCGGCGCTTTCACGGGCGACGTCTGGCACAGCAGTGGTGGCCCTGTCCTGAAAGGTGAATTTGTCCCCAATGGTTATGTGTGGAAATTCGTTCCCGACACGGTGGTGGATGTCGTTCCGGAGGTGTACCAGGATCCGATTTTGGTTTCAAGATTGGGAAGCCAGACCTGGGGTTATAACTCAGAGCTGAACGATTCCTGCCCGATTACCAATATTTGGGAATTAACCGAACCCCAATGGCACAGCAAGATCTTCATTGAAGACCCATTGAACGATGCTTCTACCCTCGGTAAACTGATGACCTTCATTTACCATGCAGATGAAATGGCAGAAGCCTACAAGTCTTTCTATGGAACTGACCCGGTTTTGGATAGTGATACACCGGATGCGGGCTGGTTGTGGTTCAAGCGCCTCGCTCAGAACAACCCCATTCCACAATCTGGCGGTGACGAAGTCAATGCGGCTTTTGCAACACCTGGCATGACCGAGAACTATCTCGCTTTTGCGTCTTATGGAAAATATCCTAAAGTACTCGATGGTGAACTGGCTTTCGATCTGTGCTGGGACCTTGAACCGGTTGCTGGTGTGGCTACCCAATCCTATATTGGAATTCTTAACCAGGCACCGCATCCCAATGCCGCAAAGTTGTGGATTAAATTTATCACCACGCTGGAAGGCTCCAAGCCCTGGTACAAGATGGGCACCTATTTGCCTAACCCCACTTACGATCCACCAAAAGATTCCCTTCCATACGAAGTTGTTATTGGCAGCACCTGGCCATTTAACGACGGCTTTGTCTGGGATAACATCATCCAGGCACGCGATTTTTACCTGATTAATCTGGGTAGAAAATAGAATAAATTGCTAAATTCAAAAAACCAGGCACGGATTTTCTTTGCCCGTGCCTGGTGTTTTCTTGAGGTGCGACCGTAAATAATAGCCGCGTTTTGTGGATTAGATAAATTCTTATTACCAACAAACAAAAATAGGAGGTTCGTCTAATGAAAAAATTCTCATTAACTTTATTGATTATTATCATCATCGGTATGTTAGCAGCTTGTGCAAAACCTGCAGAGCCAGTTATTGAAGCCCCTGCGGTCGAAGCCCCTGCGGTTGAAGAACCGGTGGTTGAAAAACCCGCTGCCGAAGAACCGGTGGCTGAAGAACCGGTAGCCGAAGAGCCTGCCGAGGAGGTTGTTGAAAACCTTTCTGGTTATGATGATGCCAAAGACGAATGGCTACGAGTTAACCAACTTGGGCCTTACGATACCGGCGAACAGGATTGGGATGCGATTGAGGCTGCAGCAAGAGCTGAGGGCAAACTGCTGGTGTATTGCAACTCGTCTAAAACTCCGAAAGCCGCTGAGGCTTTTATGGAACTGTATCCTGAAATCGACGTTCAGGTGTTTGACCTTGGTGCGGATGACGTCACCCTGAAGACACGCGAAGAACAGAAAGCCGGCGCCTTTACAGGTGATGTTTATCACAGCGGTGGTGGGCCGACGCTTAAAGCCGAATTTGTACCCAATGGCTATGTTTGGAAATTTATTCCAGATACCGTGGTTGATGTTGTACCAGAGGTTTACCAGGATCCTATTCTGGTTTCTAGATTGGGTAGCCAGACCTTTGGGTACAACAGCGAATTGAATGATTCTTGTCCGGTTGCAAATATCTGGGAATTGACTGAACCAGAATGGCATAGCAGGATTTTTATTGAAGACCCGGTCAACGATGCAGCAACTCTCGGAGAACTGCTTACCATCGCCAAACACGCGGATGAAATGGCAGAAGCTTATAAGGAGTTTTATGGCACTGATCCGGTTTTAGATAGCGACACCCCGGATGCGGGTTGGTTGTGGTTTAAGCGCTTTGCCCAGAATAATCCCATTCCACAACCTGGAGGGGACGAGGTCCTTGGAGCATTTGCTGTCCCAGGAATGACAGAGAATTTTATGGCCTGGACGTCTTACAACAAGTATCCCAAGGTTTTGGACGGTGAGTTGGTTTTTGATCTGTGCTGGGACCTTGTACCGGTAGCAGGCATCGCCAAGCAATCCTACATTGGGATCCTAAATCAAGCCCCACATCCAAATGCAGCGAAATTGTGGATCAAATTTATCACCACGGAAGAGGGCTCAAAACCATGGTACAAGATGGGTACCTATATGCCTAATCCGAACATGCCACCACCAAAGGATTCATTACCTTACGAAGTGGTAATTGGGAGCACCTGGCCCTTTGACGATGGATATGTTTATGACAATATTATTTATGCCCGCGATTTTTATCTGATCAACTTGGGCAAAAAATAGAATAACTTCATAAATCAACAAACCAGGCGCGGGTTGGGGCTTTCCATCCCGTGCCTGGTTCTAGAGTGAAACTGATACAGGCAAAAATTTTTAGATAATTCGGGAGCAACTGACTGTATGAAGCTAAAAGCTGTCTTCTTTGATATGGGTGGGACAATTGAATACTTTTATTATACGCCAGAACTTCGCATTGAACGCAGTCGCGTCATTGTGGACTGTCTGGCGCGTGCAGGCATAGCGTTGCCCATAACAAATGAAAAATTGGCAGAAAGCATCACCCTCGGTGCTGCTGAATACACCCGCTGGAATATGAAAACCCATATCGAGCTGAATCCGGCTGAAATTTGGTCCCGATTTTACCTGAAAGACCTATCCATCGATCCACAGATGCTAGAACCCGTGGGCGAGGAATTGTCTTTCCTTTATGAAACTGAATTGTTCGTTCGAGAAATGCGCCCGGAGATACCCGCTGTACTCGAACAGATCAAGCAAATGGGGTTGACTCTTGGCATTATCAGCAATACCCAGAGTTCAACTCAGGTACCTTTTACCCTTGAGAAATATGGCATCAGCTCATATTTTAATCCCGTGGTTCTCTCATCCATCTATGGACGTCGAAAGCCCGACCCGGCGATCTTTTTCTACGCTGCGCGCATGGCGAATGTGTCAACAAAAGCCTGTATTTATATTGGGGACAAGATCAATCGAGACGTGTTGGGATCGAAACGGGCAGGGTATCGCCTTTCCGTTCAAATTAATCATGTTTATGGTATTAAAGAAATCGATGAGGGTGCAATTCCGGATGCAGTGATTCATGATATGACTGAACTGATACCGCTCATCGAAGCAGAGCTTGAACGGGATAAGCAGTTTGTGGTCGGTGGCAACCTCGGCGAGATCAAAGCGATTTTTTTCGATGCCGGTGATATTCTTTATTACCGACACCGAAGAAACGAGCATTTGAATCAATTTTTAAATGGGAAAAAATTAAATCCGGCGCCCAATCTTGAGGAAGAAAAAGCTCGCTTAAAAGAACTTGCTTTTGTAGGAAAGATGAAGCGTCATGATTATTATGCCGAGGTTATCCGTTTATATGGCGTTACCGATCCGCTTGAGATCGCTGAGGGTGTGCGTGCCCTGGCTGATGATAGCGATACCGTCGCCATTTATGACGGTGTTGCAGAGACTTTGTTAGAACTGAAAAAACGCGGTTTCATCCTTGGAATTATTACCGATACTTCCATGCCTTTTTCGAACAAGCTGAGATGGTTTGAAGAACATGGTTTTGGCGATATTTGGGATGTAGTCATCAGCTCTCGCGAAATCGGGATTCGCAAGCCGGAAGCGATCATGTACGAGTTGGCGCTAAACCAAGCCAATGTGAGCCCTGCGCAGGCGATGTTTGTTGGTCATAAAACCAGTGAATTGATTGGTGCGAGATCTGTGGGAATGAAAATCGCAGCCTGTAACAACGATCCTGATGCGCCAGCGGATTATTACCTCAAAGAAATCCGAGAATTATTGACTTTGGATTGTTTACAACCCCGAAACACAAAAAGGTAAATCATGAAAAACCCTATTTATGCAATCTGGTTTGATATTGGTGGTACCCTGAAAGTGACCCGGAGGGACCCTGAAGTTCGGCGGTCAGCAATCCTTGAACTCATGGAGGCGTTGAATTTTCAGGGCAGTTTTGATGATTTTGATCAATTGATCAGTTCGCGTTACCGGTCTTACAAGGAATGGTGCAATAGTACTCTGTACATGTTGAGTGAAGAAGATCTATGGGTTCGATTTCTGTTACCGGATTACCCGGAAGATTTCGTCAGACGGCACGCACTTGCTTTTAATAAACTGCGGCGGAGCGGTCGCGAACCGGTCCTGCTGCCCGGCGCGGTGGAAACCATTCACACCCTGTATGACCGCGGGTACCGATTATTTGTGATCAGCAATACCACCTCATCCATTGAAACGCCGAATCTGCTGGAAAAAACCGGACTTGTGGATGTGTTTGAAGGAGTACTTCTTTCAATCACCTTTGGAAGGCGAAAGCCGCATCCTTCATTGTTTATAGCAGCAGCCCGTCAGATGAACATTGACCCAGCAAATTGTGTTTATGTTGGCAACGATCTTGCCAGAGACCTGGTGGGCGCACGCCAGGCCGGGCTTGGAGGGACGATTCTGATTGATAAAGACGGTGGCTTTGATGATGATCTGGATAAAGGAATCGATCAGCAGGAAAGCATTGGTATGCAGCCAGACGCCCGGATCAGCTCACTCTCGCAATTGCTGGAACTTTTCCCGCCGCTAAATGGTCAAACTGCCCCAAAATGGGATGAACAGCCGCTCTATGACGCTGCCCTTTCAACAATGTGGGGTGTGGGTCAACCCGGCTCTTTTAACCAAACTTTTATTGATGGGAGAAAGGCTGGTTTTGCACGCTTTGAGCTTAATCACCGGGTGACCACGGAACTTATTGAACAATTTGACCACGACCAGTTTTATATTGCATCGGTACATGAACCTTGTCCGACAACGATGAGCTACGAAGACAGAAAACAGATGGATATCACCATTTCCAACTTGGAAGAATCCAAACGGGTTCAGGCGGTTGATGATATCAAGCGCTCAATCGACACGGCAATTAAACTGGGCTCTCGCCTGGTGGTGATCCACCCGGGCGCGATTACCTGTGATCGATGGCGCGATGACCGGTTGCGGGTGCTTTTCAGGCAAGGGCACCGGCACACCTCCGAATACCAGGCTTTACTGGCAGACGTGATTGCTCACCGAGAAACGCTGGTGCACCCACATTTAGAACAGGCGCTGATAAGCATGCAGGAAATTGTCCGTTTCTCAACGGGTAGTGGCATCAACCTGGGGCTTGAGAATCGTTATCGCTATTATGACATCCCATTGCTGGATGAAATGGAACAACTTTTAGCGATTTGTGATGCAAACTGGTATGGTTTTCAGTACGATGTTGGACATGCACACACATTAGATGTCCTTGGCCTGGTACCCCATTTCGAATGGTTGGAAAGGTTTTCCAGCCGGATGGTTGGCGTACATTTTCATGACGTGATTGGCATTACCGATCATCAAGTGCCCGGACAGGGTGACGTAGACTTCACTGCAATATCTCGTTACATACCCGACTCAGCCCAGATCACGCTTGAAATTGGACCCAAAGCGAGTTTAACGGACCTGGCTGAGGGCTTACAAAGATTAGTCGATTACGGCTGCATAGAGCGGATTTAATTTCCTTCAGGATTCTTACCCCGGTATGAACAAGATTGAAAATAACCCAATTAAAGCCCTGTTTTTTAAAATTGAGGGCACTTTAGCCTATCAACAGAAGGACATTGAAAGCGCTCAGGATTTAATCTTGCGGATGATCGATGTGCTGGGTGTCGATTGTCAACCGGCTGATTTTGCGGAAAAACTGATCAAAGGTGAAAGCGAATATCAAACCTGGAGCGAAAAGTATTTTGTTGATTTGGCGCCAGAGGAGAAGTGGTCGCGGTTCCTTCTCAGGGATTTATCGAAGGAGCTGATACGGGAGCACGCACATACGCTTGAAAAACTTTGGCGCGAATCACAGGCTGGGTGGCAGTTGGCTGAAGGTGTGGTCAACACATTGCAGGAGCTATCAGATAGAGGTTACACCCTGGCGACGATCAGCCGCAATTCGTTAAAACATCTTCAGGGCGAAACCTTTTTAGACCTGTTTTGTGCACGGGTTCAGCCCAATAATACCAAGAGGTATCAACCTCATTCAGGTCTTTTACTGGAGGCTGCCGCACAATGCAATCTCTCCCCGGATGAGTGTGCTTACATTGGTGACCGCCCTTCCCGAGACGTGATTGGCGCTCGCGAAGCGGGGCTAAGAGAAGTGATCCTTCTTAAAAATCAATACACGACGGAAGACAAAACACCCTGCCCCATGCAGGCAGACGCGCAACTCAGCGATATGACCGAATTGTTGGATTGCTATCCGCCGTTAAATGGGTCTAATGCACATCGCAAGGCATTGAAGATTTCGCCCGTATTGTTCGATGCTGCGCTTTCAACCATTAATTGGAATCGAGAACGCATTTCAATCAATGAATTTTTTGAAATTGGGCGTGAACTGGGTTTTGCGCGATTTGAATTGAATCACCAGATCCCGCTTGAGGTTTACGAACAGATCGATTTCAATCGCTATTATATTTCCAGTTTACATAATCCCTGCCCTGCCATTCAGCACATGAAAAAACTTGAAAAGGAAGACAAAATCCTGACCTCAGTGGACGAAAAATTGCGACAGGTTGGGGTTGATGTTTTGAAAAATACAATCGAGCATGCGTACCGTTTGGGCGCGCGAAACATTGTGATTCACTCTGGCAGGGTGACTGGTGATGAAAGTATGGATCTTGAACTCAGGAAATTGTTCAGGGCGGGTAAACAAAACACCCATGAATTTCGCGTGCTTAGAGAACGGATGATTGCTGACCGTAAGGAGCGCGGCAAGCCACACCTTGAGGCACTGGTCAGAAGTCTCTCTGAAATCGTTGGCTTTGCTGAGGGAACCAATATTCTCTTGGGGATTGAGAACCTGATGTACTACTACGAATTCCCCACATTTGAAGAAATCCAAGTATTGTTGGAAACCTTCGATCAACCCTGGATCGGGTGGCATTTTGATGTCGGACATTTAGAAATTATGGCGAACCTTGGTTTGGAGTCGATCCCTCACTGGTTGGATGCTTTTGACAAACGGATGGTGGGCATTCATCTGCATGATGTGAACGGAATTGATGACCATTTTGCTCCTGGTGATGGGAAAATTGATTTTTCAGTCGTTGGTCCCAGGCTTCAGCCATTCACGCAGGTCACTGTTGAGGTGAAACCCTTTGTATCAACACAAGAAATCAGGGCTGGGCTTCCTGTTTTGGAAGACACAGGCTGTATAGCCCGGCTTTAAATGATCTCAATTTCAAAGAATGGAGTGACAATAACGATGAAACAATACGATATCGTATGCGCTGGAAATTATACCAAGGATACCTTGATTACCCTGGATGGCGTGGATTATGTGGATGGGGGCGGGATGAATTATGCTGCCCATGTTGCGCATCAGTTCGGGATGCGAACTGCTGTGGTGACCCGGTTGGCAGAGGAGGACCAGCATGTCGTTGACAATATCCGCGCCGATGGTATTGATTGCTATCCTTTTTATTCACCCACATCCACAGTGATGACGCTGGAATACAAAACCCGCAATGTTGACGAGCGAAATTTATACGTAAAAACCATCGCCGGCACCATCCTTCCCGAACATCTGGACGGTCTCGAAGCCAGGGCTATTGTGGTCAGTCCCAGCCTGCGGGGCGAAGTTGAGCCAGCTTTTTTCACGACCCTTCGAAAGCGGGAAGGGGTGTTAATATCGGCTGATGTGCAGGGATTTGTGCGGGTACTGCAGGGTGAATTGCTGGTCTATCAACCATGGCCTGACATGGAATTGGTGCTGCAGAACCTCGATATTTTGAAAACAGATGCGGTTGAAGCAGAATATCTGACGGGCGAGGCGGACATCGAACGGGCGGCAAAAAGGTTCGCTGAATGCGGCGCCAAAGAAGTTTTGCTCACACATCGGGAAGGCATCCTGGTGTATGCAGAGAGCGAGTATCATCACTTTGCTTTTAAAGGCAGCTCCATGGTGGGTCGAAGTGGACGCGGCGACACCAGCGTGGGTTCTTATGTTTCCAAGCGCTTGAGCCTGCCGCCGCGCGAGGCAGCAAAGTGGTCTGCTGCTGCGACAAGCTTGAAAATGGAGCGAGTGGGCTATTTCAATCGCACGGTCGCCGAGGTTGAGGCTTTTATTGCCCGCCATTATGCCGAATGAATCTCAGCCGGGTGATTTCGCTCAGCGGAATCACCGGAAGCAGTCTGCCATCAATGCGTATCCACAGCTCTGGCGCCGGATGATCCGGGATTGGCAGTCGGACCAACAAGAAGACGCGCTTTGGATGCTGTACGCCGCCAGTTACCTGGCTCGCACCGCGGGAGTCCGCTGGGCACTGGACCCTTTTGCCTTGTTTACACGTGCAGGTGGCGTCAGCACACTCGATTATCGAGCGGACCTGGTGCCGCTGGACCTGATCTTGCTTTCACATCGGCACGCGGATCATTTTGACCCCCATTTGCTAACCGAACTGTGCGCATCCCCACTGACCTGGATTGTCCCAGAGTTTATGCTGGAGATGGTGACGACGTTTTTACCCCTGGATGCAGACCGGGTCATTATTGCGCGTGTGGATCAGCCCATTCAGTTCAAAACGATGACAATCACTCCATTTAAGGCTTTGCATATCAGGGGAAAATCGGGCGTTCCCGAATTGGGCTACCTTGTGGAATACCCTGGCAAACGCTGGCTATTTCCCGGTGATACACGCAATTATGATTTCTCCATGTTACCTGATTTCGGGCCGCTGGATGGGGTGTTTGCGCATTTATGGCTGGGAAAGGGTGCTGCTCTGGACCCCGACCCCCCCTTTTTGGAAGATTTTTGTCGCTTTTTTACTGCTTTTGATGCACAGGCTACTTTCATTGCCCACATGTATGAGTATGGACGGGATGAAAGAAATATGTGGACGATGGAGCATTTCCGAACGGTCCAGGAGCGAATGGAAAAACTGGCACCTGGGATGGCGATAAAACCTGTGCTGACAGGCGATAAGATTCTTCTCTAAAAAGGTGGTCCCTTTTTGAAAACTTGAGCCTGATTTGGGGTTAAGTCAGTCAAGCCGGACTTCAGCAGCCGATTGTTTGAGGACCACCCAGGAGGCTCGCTTACCACATAAAGGCCATGCAGCGCACCCCCATAATTTGATCATCGAAGATCAATTCACCGGCCCGCCCTGCCATCCCAAGGCAAACATGCAGCGGCAGCAAATGCTCTTCACGCGGGTGACAATAACGCGCATGGGGCGCTTGTTTCCAGTTTACCAGGAGGGCTTTGCGTTCCTGTTGGTCGATATCGGCTGTGACAACATCGATCAACCAATCCTGGAAGGCATTGTTGCGCGAAGCGATGATGTCCGGATCGTGATGAAAAAAGGCGGACATATTGTGGAAGGAAAAGCCCGACCCGATCACCAGCAGTTTGTCGGCTTGCAGATCTCGCAGCGCTTCACCGATGGCGATGTGGGCATCCGGAGCAAGCCCCGATTGTAACGAAAGCTGCAATGCCGGGATGTCCGCCTGGGGGTACATCAGGTTGAGTGGAATAAACAGGCCGTGATCAAAGCCGCGTTGATCGTCGACGTGGGCAGGAATCCCGGCGCCTTCCAGCGTTTTGCTAATCTGGGCTGCCAATTTGGGATGACCGCTGGCCGGGTAGTCAATCTGGTAGGCGGCATCCGGGAAACCGTAATAGTCATAAAACATGGGCGGATTGGCAGCGCCCAGCAAGGTTGGCTGCGCTTCTTCCCAGTGTGCGCTGATCACCAGGATGGCCTGAGGTCTCGGCAAGAGATCTGGCAGCCTGGTCATGAAGTCGATCATCGCCTGGTGCCCGGGGTCACCCAAAAGAGGCAGTGGGCCGCCACCATGAGAGAAATACACGATACGGGTTTGGTCAGTTTGCGTCATGATTGTAATCATACCCTGCTGCAGGAAGATGTTTGCTTTTGTGCTGAGGATACTCCTGTAGTCACCAATTTTTGATGTGCAAGAGGGTTTTTCATCTGGGTGGTCATCCGTATTGATATTTGATGAAGGTGGTGATTAAGCGGTGCCTTTTCTGTGCTTTGAGTAAGCCAGAATCATCCCCAGTGCGATGGAAAGATAGGCAGCGACGATCACGCGCAAGTAATTGGGCAGCATAAAGACGATGGTATGGGCGGGTACCCAGAACAGCGGGATGGTCTTGCCGACCACGAAGGTGATAAACGCGTTCCAATCAATGGTTTGGACGAGATCATGAAATGAGGGTTTTTTGTGGTGAAGCCTCAGTTCGATATAGGCATCGCTGATCCTGTGAGCAGCCATGAATACGATGCCAAAGGTGAGGTTCATGGTTGCGCTGGTTAGAAACGCGATCAGGAGTGCTGACAAAAAACCATTGGGAGGTGTGGCGGGTTGCAGGATCGCCGTCACACCAGCAGAATAGAGCGAAAACATAAAGGTGATCAGCACACCGATTACACCCCATACGATAACCTTGAAAACGAACCCGCCCGGTTTTTCCCAGGCACCAGCAGCCAACCTCAGCGCCAATAATTCACCCATGCTCGCCAGGATGGCAAATTTTATGAACCCCATTCCATAAGGATGGTTATTTGTTAATTGGATAAAAATTTGGCGGGTGTGTGGGATGACCAGGAAAGCTGTGATCAGCAGTAGAACCAGCATCCACAGCAGGTCTGTAAGCCATGTGCGTTTCATTGTCGGCGCTCCTTCGAAGTTATCCATGCAAAATGCTGACCCATTATCATCACGATCGAAAAAACCATGTTTTCCATTTGGATTTTACTCGAGATCTGCGACCCAAATCCGGGTGAGACTCGGTTAATCTGAAGATTCTCCTATTAACAGGGCTAAAGCCATTGCGCATATTCACCAGGATATCAATAGTTGTATCAAGAAGATAACCGGGTGGTTTAACTTCAACCGCCCCTCTATGAGTACTTTTAGAGATTGATGAATGTCGGTGCCCGCATAATACGCTTTGAAATTTTTGAATTTGTCGAGCGTTTGCCGCCAAGATTAATGACAGATGTCAGGGTCAAAGTCGCGCAGGCAGACATCCTGTCGAAGATATAGCAGAGCGGTCTCATGATCAAAGATCAGGTAATAACCTTCAATCGTGCCGTCTTTGGCATCCTGGTAAAACGCCTGGGAGCGGGCAAAGGATTCCGGGTCAACACCCACGGCATTTGGATTGAGGTAGTCCCGAATACGCTGCTGCAAGAGAAACAGAACGTCAAAATTGCGAGATTGGATAAAATCGTAATCCAGCAGCTCAAAGGAGGTTTCTGTCGCCCAATTGTCCTTTGGGGGCATGTACAGGCGGTAATCATAATAGGCAAAGACCGACCGGCCTTCGAGGGGTTCGAGCTGATTCATGGCAAGGTCATAAAAGATGACTTCGGCGCTGTTTTCTTTGCGGAAGGTGCGCTCGACCAACATGCGGGTGGATTGGACGCCAAACAGGATGAATTGGATGAGGAATAGAATCAGCAGGATCATTTGTCCGACCTGACGAAAGGAAATATTTTTAAGATTGAGCTTGAATTTCTCAGGAAGAATCGTGTGCCAATTCGCAAAGAGTGGAATCGCTACCGGCAGCCAGTACTGGTATTTGTAATGGGAAAAGGTCAAGATAGAAATCGTTAAAGGGATAAACCATGCCAGGATCAGGGCGTGCAGGAGTCGGGTTTCTTTTTTGATGATGTTCCAGACGCTGATCCCCAGTGTAGCGATCAGGAAAACCACTTCCCCATAGTACTGGTGCATGAGCGGCCAGGATGCCTTCAACCCCCGGTTGTAGACGATGCCATACCCCAGCGACAGCAGCCCCGTTTGTTTGCGAAAAGTGTTAATATACAGCGTTCGATGAGATTTAATCAGCAAAAAGGGATTGGAAGCAATGAAAGTTGCGAACATGATCCCAATGAATGCTGCAGACATGAGGATGGCTTTCTTCCAGGTGACATCCTTTTTTACCAGGCCCCAAATGATTGCTATGGCGACAGCCATGAAAAAATACGCACCGACCAACTTGGTGGCGGTCAAAATCCCGCAGAAAAAGGCGGCTAAAAGGAATCGCCAGCCAAGCTTGTGTGCGTCAGTATACAGAAAATATAGCACAATGACGGCGAGCAGCAGGACGATCCCATCCGGGTGCCACCAAAATCCATTGGAGATGATAGCGGGAACCAGCAATAAAAATAGATATAAGACGACTGACCGAACTGTTTTAAAACGGTCATGCATGTAAACCAGCAACAGTAGCGCCAGGATCATCGGTAATACACTGATGACCTGCCGTAAAGTGAGCATGAGCCACTGAATATTGTTGATCTGGTTCAACCACTGAAAAGGGAATGTCACCAAAGCGGATGAGGCAAAAAATGGAAAACCGTAGAAATAGTATCCATACAAAAGGAAATAATAGAGAAAATCTTTGACTGATTCTTGAGGGGCGGTCATACTTTTTATCACCGGGATCATGATGCCCTCATCCGGCTCGAACATCGAGACCATGGCGATGTTTTCAGAGGCTTTGGCGTTGGGGATCGCCAGGATAATGAAGAATATAATTGAGATAGCAATCAGTGAGATACGGATCCAGACGGGTTTCTTTTTCATGGGTGAATTTTACCACGAATGGAGTTAATACTTTCAGGATGGAGACTGTGTCATCCATGCTGTGATGCAGGTTCCGGCTCGATCAGGAGAAGCTGTCTTCGATTTTGAGAATCTGATATTAACAGCTCTCTTTCATGGTGAAATTAAAGGGAGATCCGAATTCATGTTGGAAATTAGCAATGCATTGCAGTTAAAAAAGGAGGATAGATAAAATAGCGACGGGTTGTATTTGGGACTGCATTTCTCGACACGTGTTTGCGAATCAAACCTGGATAGCGATCATTTCATGTTAAAATTGACCTATTGATTGGATCACAGAACCGGGGTGTTTATGCTGGCACGTGTTTATTCATGCGCAGTAATCGGCCTGGACGGCGTTGTCGTTGAAGTCGAAGTCGACACCGGCGGCGGGCTGCCCAAGATGGTCATTGTCGGATTGCCGGATACGGCTGTACAGGAAAGCCGCGAGCGGGTGCAGTCGGCGGTGAAGAATGCCGGGTTTTACTATCCGCGCCGCCGAGTAACGGTCAACCTGGCACCGGCATCGGTGCGTAAGGAAGGGCCGGCTTACGATCTACCGATTGCGGTGGGAGTGTTGATTGCCACCAATCAGCTCGATCCACAGACCGTGGAAAATACGCTCATCATCGGTGAGCTTTCTTTAGATGGGGGAGTGCGCCATGTCAAGGGCGTGCTGCCGATGGCAGCCCTTGCCAGGCAGGCAGGATATCGCACCGTGGTGGTCCCCGAGGTGGACGCCCCAGAGGCCGCGTTGATCCCGGGCATCACCGTGATTCCTGCACCAACACTCAACGCGCTGTTTGACCATTTACGGGGTGATGCGCTGCTTTCTCCTGCTGTTCCGCCAGAACATGACCCTGAAGAGATTTTGGTTGATACTGACTTCAGCGAGATCAAGGGACAGGAGCATGTCAAACGTGCACTGGAGGTGGCAGCCGCGGGCGGGCATAACCTGCTGATGATCGGTCCGCCTGGCTCGGGAAAGACGCTGATGGCGCGGGCACTTCCGTCGATTTTGCCGGCAATGACGATCGACGAGGAGCTGGATGTGACCCGTATTTACAGCGTGGCGGATATGCTGCCCTCAGATGTGCCATTGATCCGCGCGCGTCCCTTCCGTGCGCCACACCACACCATCAGCCATGCCGGGCTGGTGGGCGGAGGCAACTGGCCACACCCCGGCGAGATCAGCCTGGCGCATCGCGGCGTGCTGTTCCTGGATGAGCTGCCGGAGTTCAGCTCGAAGGTGCTGGAGGTGCTGCGCCAGCCGCTGGAGGACAAGGTGGTGACGATCAGCCGCGCCCAGGGCTCGCTGACCTTTCCGGCTAATTTTCAGTTGGCTGCGGCGATGAACCCCTGCCCATGTGGCTATTTTGGCGACCCGAGCCGACCGTGCACCTGCTCATCCACGACGGTGACGCGCTATCAGAAGCGCGTCTCCGGGCCGCTGATGGACCGCATCGATATTCACATGCAGGTGCCGCGTGTGGAGTATGCCAAGCTGCGTGATTTAAAAACGGGGGAATCTTCTGCAGAAGTGCGTGCGCGGGTGGAGGAGGCTCGTGCGCGACAACGCCAGCGCTTTGAGGGCACGTCAATAGCCAGCAACGCGGATATGTACCCGGCACAAATTCGCAAGTATTGCGAGCTGGATGACGCCTGCCAGGCGCTGATGAAAACCGCCATGCGCCAGATGCAGCTTACCGCGCGGGCGTATCACCGGGTACTGAAACTCAGCCGCACGATCGCGGATTTGGCGGGGTCGGAGGAAATCACCCAGGTGCACCTGGCGGAGGCGCTGCAGTACCGCCCGAAGTTGGAGCTGATGTAGATTTATCATAAATTGGTACTTGATAAATGTATATGAGTTGCGTATAATTTATACACATTAAAATCATGCACAATTGAGGTGTTAAATGGAACGGGTTCAGATTTTGCTTGATCCTGAGCAGAAACAAATATTGAAAAAAATTGCCAAACAAGAAAATCGAAATTTTTCGGAGCTTGTGAGAAACATGCTGGATGAGCAAATCAATAAACATCTCAGAACTCAACTGGCTGCCGCAGCACAGGCTTTACGGGATGATTACGAGGCCGATCAAGAGTTGACTGCCTTTACCGCTGTGGATGGGGACGACTTCAATGCATAGGGGAGAAATTTGGTTAATCAACCTTGACCCCACCGTAGGCGCTGAGATCAAGAAATCACGGCCTGCTGTGATTGTCAATGTGGATGAGGTTGGGGTGCTTCCCTTGCGTGTGATCGTTCCCATAACAACGTGGAAAGAGCATTATTCACAAGCACCCTGGTTGGTTAAGCTCCATCCAACGGGACAAAATGGGCTTGATCAGACCTCTGCAGCAGATGCGTTTCAGATTCGATCCCTGTCAGTTGAACGCTTTATTCACTGCATTGGAAATGTTGACTCGGAAACGCTTTCCACGATTCTTGATGCTGTTAAAGTTGTTCTGGGTTTTTAAAATAAACATAATTATGTAATGCTATGATTGCTCATCGGCGGCCGCCGACGACTATTTCAAGGCGCTGAAGAAGACGGTGCCAGAAAGTTGAGGATTTAGCGGGTTCTGAAGAAATCATCCAGGTGCGCCTGGCGGAGGCTCTGCAGTACCGCCCGAAGTTGGAGCTGATGTAGATATGCTTAATGTTCCAATGGCGGCCTGGCGGTCAACCTCACGCCGGGTCTGGCCTCTTTTCGCTTTGTTCCGGGGTCAATCAAGGCCGGTGAGAGCGGGCAGAGATGTGGAAATTCTTGACAGAAACGTGTGATCGATCTTCCTTGACAAAGTCCACATAAAGCCTTTTAATGGTTAGTGAAACAAGAAATTGAGAATGCATTTTGGTCTTTAGCGAGGCAAATTTTTAAGCAAAACTTTTAGCTAATTCCCGGGAGGTAAAACATGTCCTTTTCACTGAATGATAGTATGGCAGGACCGATTTGTGGTGGTTTGGCTGGGATTGCTTTATTCTTTTTTTCAATCTTCTTATTTGTAAAAGTTACACGTGAAAGGCAAAAAGCTCGAGCAAGCCTGAACTGGCCATCCGTCGAAGGGAAGATCACAGCGCAGTGGGTGAACCGATCCGAGGTGCACGACGAAGACGGCGTGCATGTTAGCTACATACCTAAAGTTGTTTTCGAATACACCGTTGAAGGTCTATCTTTTCAAGGGCAACGGATCGCGTTTGGCAGTGAAGCCAGCTTTAATTCGCGTAAAAAAGCTGAGGCTTTCCTGGCTGGATATCCAAAGGATGGTGCTATCATGGTTTACTACAATCCCGAAGACCCATCTGATGCCGTTCTCTCGCAAACCATGCGCAGTTTTTTTGGTGGCATCATCGGTGCGCTTGTTTTGTTTGCCACCAGCCTGTTTTTGATGTTCCAGGTTGTAAAGGGATTGATCAACGCGTTCTTTCCTTAATACGGCTTGGATAATTAATTTGTGAGCGTGAGGTTTTTAAAAGATCCGGGCGGTTGTTCACCACAAAATTCACACCAGAGACAGGAATGAACGCATGAAGCGGAGGTATTGCATGCTAATCGGGTTGTGGAGTAAAGGATCAAAGCAAATCCGATCCCTTGCTTAATGAATTCTATATTATAATAGCGATATACGAGAACCAATGTTGAATAATTCTGAAAGGATTAAGGAATTAATTTCTAATCCTCACCTAAATAGAGAAAAGGAGTAAATCATGCAGTACGGACGAATCTACAATTTTTCTGCAGGACCCAGTATGCTCCCCGAACCCGTTCTTGAAGAAATTCAGGCAGAACTGCTGAACTATCGGGGCTCTGGTATGTGTGTGATGGAAATGAGCCATCGCAGCAAAGTTTTCCAAACCATCGTTGATGAGGCTGAGGCAGATCTGCGAACTCTGCTGGGAATCCCGGATAATTACAAGGTGTTATTTATCCAGGGCGGTGCGACGCTTCAATTCAGCATGATCCCCATGAATCTCATGAAAAACGGGGTGGCGGATTATATTGTTACGGGAAGCTGGTCTGATAAAGCATACAAAGAAGCATTGAAATTTGGAGAGATAAATCTGCTCGCATCCAGCAAGGATAAAAATTACAGCTACATTCCCGATGTTTCTAACCTGCCCATCTCAGAAAATGCAGACTATGTCTATATCTGCGAGAATGAGACCATCCACGGAACGACTTACCAGGCATTGCCAAATACGAAAGGCAAAGTGCTCGTCTCGGATCAATCCTCAATGTTCCTATCAAAACCCTGCAATGTTGCGGATTATGGTTTGATTTTCGCTGGAGTTCAGAAGAATGTTGGGCCGGCTGGAATGGCAATTGTCATTATCCGAGAAGACCTGATTGATCCTGACCTGGATCCAAAAACACCGACATACCTGCGCTATAATATCTTCTCTGAAAACGGCTCAATGTATAATACACCCAACTGTTGGGCGATATACGTATGTGGAAAAGTCTTTAAACATTTGCTCAATCTTGGTGGACTTGATGCGATGCAAAAAATTAACGAAGACAAAGCCGCGATTCTTTACGAATTCCTTGACAACAGCAAAATGTTCAAGGGGACTGTAGAAAAGAAGGATCGCTCTGTGATGAACGTTCCATTTGTCACCGAAAGCAAGGAACTTGATGCAGAAGTGGTGGCGGCGACGAAAACAGCAGGCTTTGATAATTTAAAGGGGCACCGGAGCGTGGGTGGTTTGCGGGCTTCCATCTATAACGCCATGCCAAAGGAAGGCGTGGAAGCTCTGGTCAACTTCTTGAAGGATTTTGAAGAAAATTACGGCAAATAGTCATTTCAACCGCTGCGAAATCGCAAATATTGAAGATGCTATCGACAAAAAGAAGGACGCCAAAGGGGTGTCCTTCTTTATTTTATGGTATACGCCACGAGGATGCCCCGGGCAGGTTTGATACATTCAATTTTTTGGTGCCTCTTTCACCCAGCGACGGATCGCTTGGCAAGTTTGAGGGCTTCATTTTATGCAATCAAAGGCGAGCAGTATCATTATATTGAACTGGGTGTGTTTGATCAGTAGTCTGTGATTGGAGATGGGCTGTTCAATTTAAGGTGATTGAGGTCAGGCTGCCCTGGTACAGAGAAACCTGAAGCGGAAATTAATCAGTGGCTGATTTTTTCAGCCACTTTTCGTTTCCCCTTTATGGAAAACTCAAATCCATAAGTAAGATGTACCCGATCACATTGGTTTCTTCTGTTCGGTATTCAACCAAAACACATTCCCGGTTGAGGTCATCGAAAACCCGATTAGGCAGTGAGATCAGAGTCACCACCGCACCTTCAGGGAGACGACCGGTGGCGGGGAAGGCTTCATAGCAGGACTGGCGGGTGAAGAGGTTTCGCAGGACGGTTCCCGTGATGATGGGTGTGGGGGTTTGCGTGTAAAAGGGAGTTTCTGTGGGTGAGGGCTCCGGGGTGGCGGTCTCAGTGGGGGTGAGGGTGATGGTGCTGGTAGGCGTGATGCTGGCTGTCACGGTGGGAGATGGGGTACGGGCGAGCTGCTGGGCGCGAATAATGCCGGAGATTCCCCTTCCGCCAAACCACAACACCAGGATGAGCAAGATACCCACAATGGCGCCGCCGCCATAAACAGACACGTGGTACCAGCGCAGGCGCCGCTTAAGCGCTAAAACTTCTGGATCATGAGGGAAACGCTTGCGGACTGCTTTGCTGATCAGAAAGGCGTTACGAGGAAAAAGCCGGTTTTCTTGATGGACCGATTTTCCAGCGCGATCAAGGCTGTTTTCCAGATTTTCCAATTCAGCCCGGGCATCCTGAATATCGGCTTGCAGGGATCGGTGATTGGGATGGTCCGGTTGGAGCACCTGCAAGACTTCCAGACCCTGTTCGGATTGTGCATAAGCATCTTTGGCTGCTTCAAGTGTACTGGCTGATTCTGCCAGACGAATCTGCCGGTTGATATCTTCCAGCAGAGAAGCAAGCGTGTTGGGAAGGATCACTTCCAGGCGATTGCGAAGCCGAGAGATTCGCGGAATGTCCCCGTATTTAATCGATAGACGATCCAATTTTTGGCAAACTTCGGCTAATTTTTTGGGTGAGATTGACCCGCTCATGTGGACCACATCGGCAATCTCATCGAGCGTGGCAAGGTCGTTTCGAATTTCTACAGCTTTATCGATGTATTCAGGCAGCGCGACCGCACTGGCAGCGGCCTGAATTTTGGAGAGTCCCCCCTGGAGGTCGCCCCGGTCCAGCAGTAACTGGCCTTCTTGAAAGACCTCATGGGCTTGCATCTGGTTTTCCAGATCCTGGCGGAGCTCTTCGCCTTCCCTCCAGCGGTTGATGCCGGCTTCTTTCAGGCTGTAAAAAGCCTCGTCCAGGTAACCCAGCGCGGTTTGATAGCGAAAAACCCGGGCAGCAGATTGGGCTTTGCCAAAGGCTTTTCCTGCCTCAGGGGGCAGGGCGACAGAGGGGATATTTCCGGAACGCAAGAATTCTTCTGCTTCATCGCGATGTTCCTGGGCGCGCGACCATGAAGGTTCGATCGCCAGGACTTTTTCATACAGAGGAATCGCCTTCTGGTAATTGCCACCATAGAAGGCTTCCTCTGCTGAGTCCATCAGAGCTTCAGCTTCGGGGTCATGGCTGGAGGTGAGAAATTTCCGGAGCGGATCGTAAACATCGTCTTCGCCCATCTGGGGGGAGATGCTGAGTGTATCACCTGCCAGTGGGAAGCTGTCCTGTGGTTTTTGCTCGGAAACATCGGAAACAGGCTGGTTTTGTGCATCTGCCATGCGCCGAGAACGCTCGCGGCGGACTTCTCGCAACAAACGGTTGGCATGTTCTAATTCTGAGTAATCGACCGGCGTAGAAATCCGTTCAGTCGCAAGCGCTTCAAGATAGGCGCTAAGCGCATTTTCGACTTCCAGTAAGTCCTGGTCTGAAGGATGATCCTGGCTGAGGACTTCCTTTGCTGTGATGATCAGATCCGTTAACATGAATTTCCTTTCTCAGGAGATTATTTCAAGCCACTGATTGGCGTTCTTCCAAAAGCGCGTAGAGGTCATGTCCTAAAGCCTGCGCCGTAGGATATTCACCCTGGATGGCTTTGCCCAGCAGCGCCAGCTCATCTTCGGTCAACCGTTTTTGATCGTCATAGGTCCATACCGGCTCATATTGGTGCGGGGAATTTTGGATTTCCTCAGGTTTGTTGGCGCCGACCTTGACTGATCCCGGTGCCTGGCGTCCGGTCAGCAGGTGATGTAAGGCACGGGCACTGAATTGGAGAATATCAAATTCAAAGACCTCCTGGTTGTTTTCATCGGCAACCAGACGACCAATGTTCCAATCCAGGGCGAAGACCTGCTGACGGGGGTCATTCCAGTAATAGTGTAAAATCTTGTGATCCAGGTAGACAATGCCCCGATCGTGAGCAGCCTGGATGATCTGGCAAATTTGAAATGAAGCCTGGAGCGCCTGGCTGACGGGGAAGGTGCGGTGGAATTCGCCGCGCGTATAACCAGCATCACAGCGCAGGTAGAGGTTGTCTTCCCAGCGACGTGGTAAGACGATAAAGATCAACCATCCAGCGGATACCCTGGTATCCAGATGTGAAAGAAAGTCGTCAGTCTCATCCGGAGTGTAAAGTTCCAATGTACCTTGAAGCTTAAGCGCTGATCCCCGGTTTTTAAGCGATGTGGTCAGTGGGGCGATCTCTTCCGGCCAGGTTCCGTCTTCCACTTTCAGGAAGCCCATTGCCAACATGGGTGTGATGCCCGGCACATCCCGCATGAGATCTAAAATGCGGACTTCATTTCGAAATAAGGGCAGGGCATATTGAATTTTATCCGGGCGCATGACCTTGATGGCGGGATAATCGACATAATCACCGGCGAAGGGGTCATATTCCAAAAGGAAAACCCGGGCTGATGAACCGGCTGCTTCAGGGACTGCAAAATCGCGCAGCCCGATAGATAGCCAGGTATCCAGCGGTTCGGTTAATTTAATGGGCTGATCGGGCCCAAACGTCTTGGTTTCCATAGTGCTTAATAATCCTACATAGAAAAGGTGTTTTATGCAAACGTTGATTTTACCAGCCAGGCGTAAAATGGGTGCTCTTCCGTCAATCCGCCAATTAATGCATGGCGAGCTTCGGCAGTGGCAGCATCTGCAATTTGATCGAAGGCAACCTGATAACCGGTAAACCGTCGGCTATCAGGATCGGTGATCAGCTCAGCTTCAAGGGAAGCCAGATGATAAAGAATGTTTTTGATGTTCTTTTTTTGTACCTCGATGCTAACCGGGTCGCCATCTGTGAACAGAGAAAAATGGAGCTTCGCCTGGTGGCTGTGATGGGTTGCACGCATTAAACAATTTGATATTTGGCGTATCTTATCGAGCTGACACAGGTAAACCAGGCGCTCAACCGGGTCGGATGAATATTCCAGAGTAACACGCCAATCAAGAAAACTTGAGCGAGCGGATTCGATGTTGGCTTCCAGTGCTTCGAGCAGATTGATAAAAATACCGGAACTGTAAACCTGGTCCCAAACTTTTTTAAGCACCTGGCAGCTTTGATAGATATTAAAGAGTGTGAGAGCATCCGAGTCCGTTGGGTTAGGCTCGATTTCATCCATGGACTTCAAGGCGCGAATCGCATCTAAAACGGGGATAATGATCTGCTGCCAGCGCAGTGTCACCTGGCGTGCCTGTGAGGCGAGGACCCACCCCTGGCGTTCAAAGGGTTCCAGACACTGGCTGCCTTCAGAGAGGTTTTGTTCAGCGAGACATTGCCGCCATTTATTTAGCGCTTGCAGGGTATGGTTAGCCTCCCGCAATGCTTCGGGAAGTGACCACAGATAAACTGGCTGGTCCTCTGCGGGGGAGATGTTCAAAGAGAAAACTTTTTGGAAATGATCGAACAACCGCTGACACAGCGGATAGACTGACGGAGCTTGTGCCTGGATCGCTTTTAGGCTGGTATCCATCCCTTGCCAGCTTTTCAGGCTCGTCAGGAACGCGGTTAGCAGTGTGTTCAAAACACTGTTTTCAACTTCTGGCGGGCGGGGATCAGCGCTGCAAATGTCGGTATAGTGCAGCAACCAGGGACAATAAACGGTCACGACTTCCTTGTGGCTTGAGATGGGGGCTCCCTGCAAAATGGCGTTGAGGGAATCGTTTAGGGCAGAAAGCCAGGGGATTGGACCCAATACACGATCAACGGCAGGGCGAGTGGTGAACATTTCTTCTAAAAATTGCTGCAAGCGGTTCGAGGTTTGCGGACCTTCGTACAGGTCTTTAAGCCAATACTTCAGGCTTTCAACCTGATCCTCAAGTGGAATGACGCTCCAACGGTCCGGGTCCCAGCTGAACAGGTGGCGGAAGGCTTTGGACAGAGCCTCCCAATTTGCTTCTTGCCAGGCAATGATCAATTCCCGTAGGATCTCTTCACCCAGTGCATAGCTCTGCCTGGCTTTAGATATTATCCGACCTGGAAGATCGGAATTGTTGCGTACAAGCTCCAGAAACTTATCGTCAAATGGATTGACATCCACCTCATCGTCCTTAACTCGCCATCCGACCAGGATCGGCTCTAACTGGTTGAGCAGGCCTTGTTTGCGGCTTTCTTTTGCCCAGGTATACAGCGCCCGACAGGCCTGGTATGGGGAGATTAACTGGGTTTGAAGGGCTTCCTGGCGCATCGCCGGAATCAACGCATCCCACCAGATGGGCACCGGGTTCCCCCTGGCGATTGTCCCTGCTGTCCACAATGCGTGCCGCCACCTGGCGTTCAAGGTGTGCCTGACCAGGTCAGGAAAGGCTGTGTGGGTGAGGATGTCGATATGGCGGCAGTATTCGCGCAGCAAATGCCAGGGAAGGCCGAGCGAGTCGTTGAAGATCTCCCACACCTGTGCTGTGACACTGACCGTGGTTTGGGAGCTTTTTTCTTTCAGGCTGTTTTCAACCAGTGACCGGCTGTACTGGAGGATTTCTTCACGCTCCCAGGGAGCCCCCGTCAATTCGAGCACTTGAAGATACTCTCGGATCTTTCGCAAGCCTTCGAGGGCGGGTTCATTGTTGAGGATCACTCGAATGAGCGATTGATACTCCATCACCTGCAGGGCGATCACCTGCTGTTGATAGGAAATCCGCCGTGCAAGCGTGGAAACCAGGGAAGCATCAAGGGTTTTGTTATGGAATTCGTCCCAGCCGAGGTCTTCAAACAGGTCTGGGGCAGCGCTTTGGAGAAAACTGCCCAGGGCTTCCACCATCTGTTGATAATCCTGCCAGCGGGGATGGGTTCTGGGGTGCTGGTCGTCAAGGAAGATCGCATTACCCCAATCAATCACGCTGACTGACCCGCTTGGGTTATCCCAGTAGATGTGCTCTAGCTTAACGTCATTCCACAATACGCCAGCTTGATGAGCAGCGGAAAACATGTCAAACAGGGCATCTAAAACTGTGATTATTACCCGGCGAGGAAAGGGTTTCCCGGCCTTGTGAGCCCTTGAGAGCATTGTGGACAGAGCTTCGCCGGAGGCAGCCTCACTGACCATAAAATAATTGGCAGTACCTCTGGTGTAATCGGGTGCCTGGTCTAACAAGCGGGGTGGATGGGCTTTTCTTCCTGTAAGACCATTCAAAAGATCGAGGGCGTGTGCCTCCTGTGCAATCTGGACGGCCTGGCGCTGAATGGTCCCGGCAGTTGCCACCCTGGCGGGTCTTTTCAACACGCCGCTCAGTTCGGGTTGCTCAAGGCACACCACGGCATACACTTCACCAGCATCACCGCTGCCAATTGGGCGATCACCGATCTGCCATGTATATAAGCTTCCCTGAACCGAATTTGCCAAATGTCCTCCAAAAGGCATTCATTAACCTGCACACCATTTTACCTGTGAAGATCATAAATCAAAAGGATGATCACGTGAGGCATGAGTACTGTGGATTAACCCATAATTTAGTTTACATTTGCTCCGGCGGTCTTTACCTGCTGATAGGTGATTAATTCTATATTAATTAACTTCTTGTGTTTACCTGAATCATGAGATAGCATAAAGATTTGAGTCGTTCGTGTCCATTTGATGATATGATGGGGTGTGATTTTAAAAGGAGGAACTTTTAAGTTCTTTAAAATAATTTTGAAAAGGGTTAATGAACGCAACAAAATGACGATTGAAGCTGTAATTTTTGATTTGGATGATTTGATGATTGATAGTGAGCGGTTTCACTTTGATGCTCTGAAACGGTTGATGAAAAAATATGGTAAAAGCACTCCTGAGGAATGGTTTGCCCCGATGATCGGTCTGGACAACTATGAATGTGCTGAATTTGTGATCAAAAATGCTCAACTGCCGCTGCCTGTTGACGCATATCTTGATCAGATGATTGAGAACCTGATTGAATTATTGCCGCAGATGATCAATCCAAACCCAGGCTTATTCGAATTAATTGACATGTTGACGGGCTCTGGTATTAGTTTAGGCGTGGCATCGAACAGCTTTAAAAAGTATGTGACGCTGGCACTGGAATCCCTGGGCGTGATTGATTCTTTTGCCTGTGTCATCACGGCTGAAGATGTTGAGCAGGGCAAACCAGCGCCGGATATTTATTTGTTGGCTGCCCAATGCCTGGAAACAGAACCTGAACGTTGCCTGGCGCTGGAGGATTCGCCAGTAGGAATGATTGCCGCATTGAGCGCCGGCATGTCCTGTGCGGTGATTCCAAATCAGTACATCAAAGGTGCAAATTTCTCGGATGCGACCTATGTTTTCCCGTCACTGGTGGAATTAACGCAGGCAATACCTGAAATATTATCTCAAAATCAGCAATGAATTTTGCCTTGAGAGATCTTTCAAGCTTGTTGCCAGGCATGCAAAAACCGAATTATCCTGGGGGTGTGATAAAGATTTGATCGATTTCAATGGAGAACGTGCGTCACCCGAAAAACTGTAAGGCTTTGCGCAGACGCGTTTCAGCATCTGTATGTTGATCTTCTTTGGAAAGGGATTGCAGGGCTGTTTGAGCTTCCACAACAGAATAGCCCAGGGCGGTGAGGGCTTCCAAAACCTCGGCATCGATCTCATCCATCCGGGAGACTGCTTCGAGGGGTTCCAGCGGTTGGATCTTTCCCTGCAGGTCCAGGATAATCTTTTGGGCGGTCTTTTTCCCGATACCCGGAACTTTGGCAAAGATTTCGGGGAGATCTGCAGTGATCGCCCGTCGAATGGTCTCAGGGGAGAGGGCGGAGAGGGCTGCCATGGCAATTCTTGGCCCGATGCCGCTGACGCCAATCAGGTGGACGAACAGTTCACGCTCTTCGGGGGTTTCAAAGCCGTACAGTGCAAGCTGATCTTCTCTGACGACCAGGAACGTATGAAAAGCCCGTTTCATGCCGGGATAGCAGGCGATGCAGGTCGCTTCAGTCAGGTTGACGAGCAATCCAACACCGCCCACATTGACGACGACCTGCCTTTCCAGAACATGGGTAATCTCTCCGCTAATGCTGGCAATCATGGCTCTATTGTATCAAGTTTTTTGGATTGGTTGTAAATTTCATACAGAACAATCCCGGTGGCGACCGACACATTGAGCGAATCAGCCCGACCCTGCATGGGAATGCGCACAAGAGCATCGCAAGCGGCAACTGCTTCAGCGGGCAGGCCATGTCGCTCACTGCCCATCAATAACACCAGGGGACGCGGGTAGGTGATGTCCTGGTAATCGGTAGGGGCCATATCCGAGGTACCGATCAGCGCAATCTGGTTCCCGGTACGCCATTTGAGGAATGACTCCCAATCGGATGTCACCAGTTTAAGAGAAAAGATTGAGCCCATGCTGGCCTTGACTGCGGTGGGGTCGTGGGGATCTGCGCAGGCGCCCAGCAGGATGATGCCCTGACAGCCGCTGGCATCTGCAGTGCGCATGATGCTGCCCAGGTTACCGGGGTCAGCGATCCGGTCGAGGGCAACCCACACAGCGGTGCTGCTGACCGGTATCGCATTCAGGGAATGCCATTGCTGACGGACAATGGCGCCAATCCCCTGGGGACCGTCTTTATGGGCGATTCGCTCGAAGACCTCACTGCTGACGGTGATTGTTTCAACCGCTTGAACCGCAGGGTGCGCCAGGAGGGATTGACCGAATGTGCTGATCAATAGTTGCGGGGCAATTACGAGGGTTTCAATCGGGGCACCGGTCTGAATTGCTTCGCCCACGGTGCGTAAACCCTCGATGAAAAATAAACCCGTCTCCTGGCGGGCTTTTCTTTCCTCAAGCTTTCGAATTGCTTTGATTTTGGGGTTGGAAAAGCTGGTGATCATCATGCCTGTTGTGAGCGCAAAACGGCATCGTTAAACGCCTGGTGGTGCAAGTGACAGATGGCGATGGCCAGGGCGTCAGCGGCATCATCCGGCCTGGGTAAATTATCCAGGTTGAGCAAGGTCTGAACCATGTGCTGAACCTGGCTTTTTGCGGCATTACCGTAACCGCATACGGTTTGCTTCACTTCGTTCGGGTTGTATTCAAAGATGGGCACACCCGCCTGTGCAAGGGACAACAGGACCACACCACGCGCTTGCCCGACAGCGAGGGCTGTTTTGACGTTCTTCTGGAAATAGAGTTTTTCGACTGCGCTGGTTTGAGGTTGGTGGCGTTGAATTAACGCGGTCAGCTCGGTATGCAGAATTTTAAGTCGATCTGCGTCTGCCTGATCTGCAGGGGTGGAAATGATGCCAAATTCAATGCATTGATACTGAGACTGATCACCAGCCTGGATCAGTCCAAAACCGGTAGTGGCTAAACCAGGATCAATGCCAAGGATGCGCATTGCAGACTATTCGTTTTCCAGGGCCTGGATCGCTTCTGCGCTGACGTCCAGGTTGGCATACACGTTTTGTACATCATCCAGGTCTTCAATAGCCTCGATCGCTTTCATCACCTTGATGGTCGCTTCGACATCCAGGGAGACCTCCTGTTTGGGGACGTAGCGAACTCCAGATTCCTCGGGCGTGATGTTGGCTTTTGTGAGCTGATCAGCAATGGACTTAAATGCGCTGGGCGCTCCGTAGATCTCGATGAGCTCGTCATCATGCTGGATATCATCTGCGCCGGCTTCGACTGCCAGTTCGAATATGACCTCAAGATCATGCTCTTCGCTGAGCAGGGCAAAATAACTCATGCGATCAAATTGCCAGCCGACCGATCCCGGGTCTCCCAGGCCGCCGCCCGCGCGATTCAGGGCATGCCGAAGTTCAGCGACCGTACGGTTGCGGTTTTCGGTCACACACTCAATCATCAAAGCGATGCCATTGGGCGCAAAACCCTCGTAGAGGATTTCTTCAAAATTGGCGCCGTCTTTATCTTCACCGGTGCCGCGCTTGATGGCGCGATCGATGCTTTCCTTGGGCATGTTGGCAGCTTTAGCTTTTTCAATCGCCAAGCCCAAACGCACATTCATATTGGGGTCGCCGCCGCCCTCGCGCGCGGCAATTACAATTTCGCGGGCAACCCGGGTGAAAATCTTACCTTTCTTTGCATCTGCAGCGCTCTTCTTGCGTTTAATGGTCGACCAGTGTGAATGCCCAGCCATATTTACGACCTCCTGACAATAATAAAATCCTTCATATTAAAAATCAACATCAATAGAATTATATCATACCAGAGCTGAGCATGAAGAAAAATTTCTTATGTGCGGACTGAGGCAGGCAACATTAAAAATTTGCTACGACAAAGCCATTTTTCGGGCAAGGCGTTGCAGGCGATGATCCAGGCTTTTTTTCCAGCGATCACGCTCACTGCGTGATAAGGAGCTGGATTCAAGGACCATCTTCGCGCTTGATGCCCAATAATGGGCAGCTTCCAGGTCTCTGGAGTGATGTTCGTAGTATTTTGCCAGTTCCTCAAAAGCATACAGCTCCTGATCTTGTGCGGCCTGCTCCCACAGTGCGCCAGCGGCGTTCCAGTCTCCCTTGCGCTTCAGTAAAAAGGAAAGCCGCGAGCGGGTATCCTGAAGTAATTCTGCGGGCAATTTTTCTGTCATTGCCTTTTTGTAGAGGGCTTCTGCCCGGTGGTGATCGCCCATGGCTTCAAAAAAGCGACCTAAAGACACGATATCCTCGGCATACTGAACGTCTTCAGAGTCGGGTTCGTTCAGTAAAAAAGCCATATGAGAGAAAAGCCCTGCCAGGCTGAGGATGTCGACAGCATTATGGTAAAAGACGCCTCCCAGGGGGCGGGCGTCGCTGGTGCGCAGGTACTCAAAGTACATCTCAGGGATCAAATATCCCGGGACTTCATCAGCGCCGCGCGAAACGCCCAGAATATGATTCTCAACATTGCCCAGGGTGCGGCTTTCCAGCCGGATGCGCCATAAGCGGCGGGCGAGGGGCAGGAGATCAAAATGAGCCACACCTTCAAAGGGATTAGACAATCCCATCAGCGTGTAACGCGTGTTGAGTAAGGGGAGATCAAAAGCCTTGCCATTGTAGGTGACCACGGCCTGCATACCGTCGATGAAGGTTGAAAGACCAGCCAGAAGAGCAAGCTCTTCACCGGGGTGGCGCATAAAAAATTGCGCCAGGTGGAAACCGTCATCGGTAAAACGGGCGGCGCCGATTTGAAAGGCATAAGTGCCGGTGCCGCCAGCAAGGCCAGTCGTTTCGGTGTCGAGGAAGATGATGTCTTTGAAATCGGTGTGAGTTAAAAGCGCTGTATTCGCCCAGCGGCACAGCGTGTTAACCGGGTGCACCGGCCAGATTCCGCGAGTGCCATGCACGTAGTCCCTGGGATAACGTTCTTCGTGGCAGAAAACCTGGCCATCACTTAGATCGAGGAAACGACCTTCAACGACGGATTCGATCGGGTGTTTCTGCTGGCGCGGTGAACTGGGACGTCGATCTTTGCCCAATTCGACGCCCAAGGCTTTAAGTTGTTTGGCGAGGGTTTCCCAGTCAGTCATTTCCGGTTAATGCCTTGAAGATGGCTAGGGCTTCCGCCTTTCCTCCCGAGGCTTCCTCCCCGATGGGTCCCACACAGGAAGGGCAGCCGTCAGCGCATTCACAGCGGGCGACGGTTTCGTAACCGCTCAGCAGGAGTTCTGCATGCCTTTCGTATAGGTTATCGGATAATCCCAATCCGCCGGGGATATTGTCGTAGAAAATTACAGTGGGCAGACCGTCACCCAGGGCGCTGTTAGGGTCGTAATGCACGCCGATATCGTCGTAATCGCACATCAGCAACAGGGGCGCCAGGTTGTGCAGCAGGTAACTGATGCCAGCCATGCCGCTGCGAATTCGGACGCTGGTTTCAGCCTGGCGATGACAGCCTGGGCAGAGTGTGACCAGGTTGTGCAGTTGATTGGCTGCCTCGCGACTGGTGAAGCTGCGGAAGGGCTGAATGTGATGCACGTGCAGGGGTTGTGCACGTCCCTGGTACCTGCAGACCTGGCAAGTGTACCTATCCCGTTGTAGAACACGCTTTCGGAGGGCATCCCATTCTGGTCCGTAATCATTGCTGCCTTCGTCCCATAACATTTGATCCTTGAGCGCTTTTACCGTCTGTTCGTTGAGTGAGATCCAGTAACCCGTGGTGTTGAGCAGGGTGGGCGGCAAGTCAACCTCGCCGCCGCCGAGAATTTCATGCGTGAACCAACGGATTTTGCGAAAGCCGGTCACCCGGGTTGTGACAAGAAGCTCACCGAAGGATTTGGTCGCGGCGGGCACCGGGGATTGTTTAAGCAGCGATTGCCAATCGATTTCGACATTCTGGCTGGCCTGCGTGTAGTAATCTACGACAGCCTGGCGCAAGTGGGCGATGCCTGCCTCTAAATCCAGTGTTTCCACCAGATAAGATGCGCCTTCATGCAGGTAAATGGCCTGCGGGTGCACCATCCAGTAGGCGCTGGAAAGGTCGACCTGCCCGATGGTCTGCGAGTTGTGATCGACCTGGAGAATCAGTGAGATGTAATCCGGGGTGGCGTTCCTGAGGGAGATGCCTGAAGCAGGATATTGATCTGCCATCCAGAAGAAACGCTCGCCCTGCTGGTGCAGATCACCGTGCTGTGCCAGCATGGTCAGAAAAGCGTGCACCTTTTCAGCAGGAATGGCGCCAAAGCCTTCACCTGCCGCAAAGGGCAGCTCAAAAGCTGCGCAACGAATGTGCCCTAAAAGGATCAGGAGGTTGTTGGGTGCAATCAATGCCTGTTCGGGTGATCGTTCAAAAAAGTATTCCGGGTGTCTGGCAAGGTACTGGTCCATGGCGTTAGCAGCGGTGATCATCACCGCCAGGGATGGCGCCAGTTTTCTGCCAGCGCGTCCTGCCTGTTGAAGTGTAGCCGCGATGCTGCCAGGGTATCCAATCAGCACAGCGGCATCCATTCCACCAATATCGATGCCCAATTCGAGGGCATTGGTGGCCACCACGGCTTTCACCTCCCCGCTGCGCAGACCGTCCTCAATGGCGCGGCGTTCCCTGGGAAGATAGCCGCTGCGATAGCCGCGCAAACGCAGTGGATCGGCATCTGGATTACGTTGCCGCAGGTAAGTGAGCAGCAGCTCGATCGCGCGCCGCGTCCGCCCAAAGATAATGGTTTGGATGTCTTCATCGATCAATTCTCCTGCCAGGGAGGTGCCTTCCATCAGGGAACTCTGGCGGATGCCCAGCTTTTGGTCGATGAAGGGCGGATTGTAGATCAGAAAATGGCGTTCGCCGTGGGGTGAACCATCCTGGTCGATGACCGTGACCGGGTTTTCAATCAACCTTTCTGCCAGGTCTTTGGGGTTGGCAATCGTGGCTGATGTGAGGATAAATTGGGGCTGGGCGCCATAAAACCGGCAGACACGCTTTAAGCGGCGCAAAACATTAGCCACATGTGAACCAAATACGCCGCGGTAGGTGTGCATTTCATCAATGACAATAAAGCTCAGGGCGTTGAAGAAATCCTTCCAGGCGGTGTGGTGGGGGAGGATCCCTGTGTGTAGCATGTCGGGGTTGGTGAGGATGATGGATGATTCCCGGCGTAGCGTGGGGCGGGCGTGGACGGGTGTATCGCCATCGTAAATGTTTACGCTGCGCTGCGGGCTTTCCAAAAGCGAGAGGGTTCTCCTCAGGTTGGATAGCTGATCCTGCGCCAGGGCTTTGGTAGGATAAACGTAGAGCGCCCTGGCTGTGGGTTGTTGAATCATCCTGTCGATGACCGGCAGGTTGTAGCACAAGGTTTTCCCGCTGGCTGTGCCGGAGACCACGGCGATATTCTCCCCAGCCCGAACCTTTTCATAAGCCAGGGCCTGGTGCCGATATAGACTTTTAATACCCAGCCGATTTAATGCGGAAACCAGGCTCGACGCAAGCGCGTCAGGAAATGGGCAATCATCAGCAGGTTTGGCTGCCAGGAGGCGCCATTCGACCAGGTTTTCAGCGATGCCAGGCTGACTGCGCCAGCGATTGAGGAGACGTTTGATGCGGGAACTCATATGATTCTTCGAATATTTGTTTTATTTATGATAATCCAAATACTTGATTATTTCTAGAGGATGGGTTCGAAGGTGTATTTCGATGAGGCTGTTATTTGCAAACCGGATATACTTGTATTATCGACCTATGGCAAGGGAGTGTTTCATGGAAAAGAGAACAAACCGATCTCGCTGGGGAACTGTGTTGATCCTGTCCTTGTTTCTGCTTTTTTCTCAGGTTTTGGGATTCTTTATTGAAACCATCACAACAGTGGTCAGTGAGTTCACTTCGATAACGGATCGCTGGTTTGACTTTATCATTCCCACGGATTTGATTATTATGGCGCTCTTCTTGCCCGCCGGGGGTGTTTTGTTTGATCGGAATTCCCGCAAGCCCCTGATCGCGCTGGGGGGATTTGTGTGGGGCGTGTCTGCCCTGTTGATGGGCATCTCGCTCACATTTGCGACATTTAATGTTTCAAAAGGAATTTACGGATTAAGCCGGGTAAGTTTCTGCGGAATTTTCGCACTGACAAGTGATTTTTACAAACCGGTCAACCGCGGGAAGATCTTATCCTTGCTTTTAATGCTCCATCCACTTTCTATCGCGATCGGCACAACCTTTCAGGATGTGATTAATTTAGAATTGCATTGGCGAGAATTTTTATTTCTCATGGGTGCGGTTGCCTTGTTTATCGCCCTGGCAGTGCGACTAAAAGTCGATGAGCCAAAACGTGGAGAGAAAGAGCCTGCGTTAACGGACATCCCTTTAAAGGGGGCTTATCGGCTTGATTTGGAAAATATTAAACTTTTACTGACCAGGCCAAGCCTGGTTTTGCTTTATTTTCTAATTTTGTTTATTGCGATGCCTGCGATCGTGCTGTGGAAAGGGATCCCCATTTATTTACAAGATGTCCATGCCCTCCCAAGGACTGAGTTATTCAGTTTAATCATCCCCGGCATGCTGGGGATTGTGCTTGGTTACCCCGTTGGCGGAGCTTTGGGAGACTTGCTTTTCAGGGGCAATAAGACCGGTCGCTTAGTGGTCTCTTCGTTAGGGTTTTTTGTGCCTCCAATCAGCTTGCTCTTTACACTCAGGTACACCGATGTTGGAGGCAATCCATTTCTTTTCTGGTTATTAATCACGAGTTTCTTCCTCGCCCTGACCCTGCCAAACCTGTTCGCGTCGATAATGGATGTGACCTTGCCCGAGATCAGGGCGTCAGCACTTGCCATCGGCCTTTTTGCGCAAACCTTAAGCTTTTTGATCACACCTCCATTGTTCTCCTATGGACAAAAATTTTTTCCGATTGCAGATTTAATGCTATGGATATGTTCAGGATTGTGGGTGATTTGTCTGTTCTTGTTACTGGGTTTATTCTTTGTGCTTCACAAGGATATCGAAGCACTGCGCCGCCACATGGCTTATCGCGGCATGGTGGAGACGCGACTATCCGGATCGGAAGAAAAAGCGCAGGATTAAGCTTTTTTCCGCGCCCTTTTTACCATCCAATCCAGGATGGGGTATTGTAAATTCCCGAACAAATTTACAAGGCGGTAAAACAGCTTTCCTTCCAACCCGGGCAGGATAATAAATTTCCCCTTTTTTAATCCAGTTAATGTTGAAGCAGCAACTTGTTCTGCTGTTAGCACGCCCGATTGGCTGGAAATTGCCCTGGTTTCGATGGGTTTCAGGGGTTCTTCAAACTCAAGCTGAGGCGTTTGCGTATCTGGTGGGAAGACAATTGCTATGCGAATACCGTATTGCTTCAATTCGGCGCGCATGGCCTCGCTCAATGCCCGCACAGCAAATTTTGATGCGCTGTATCCCGAATAGCCAAAAATCGAGATAAACCCTGCCTGCGATGAAATGTTAACAATGGTCCCGGAACCACGTCCAATCATCCCCGGGATGATGATTTTTGAAACATACAGGGTGCCAAAATAATTAACATCCATCAAGCGGCGAAAGACATCGATATCTAATTCTTTAAAATAGCCTGGATAGGCGATCCCAGCGGAATTAATCACCAGGTCCGGACATCCGTAGACCTGCACCCATTGATTCAGAACCCGGGATAAAGATACATAATCAGTAACGTCACTGGAAATAAGATGAACCTGTTGATCTTCTCGCACAAGGGTTTCTGTGAGCGCTTGCTTTGCGGTTTCCAGGGCGTTTTGATTGCGAGCAAGCAGGCATACATCGCTGCCTTGCGCAACAAGCGCTTTTGCCAGCGCAAACCCGATTCCGCTTGAACCACCTGTGATCAGTGCCAGTTTGTACATATTCAAGGCTAATGGGACCCACAGGTGCTGCAAGAGCCGCCGGAACAGGTGCTACATTGCCCTCCCCCTGCAATGATGCGACCAGCGCTGGAAGCATTAAACAGGGACAGATTGCGTTTGAGGTGGTGTCCCTGGCATTGTGTGCAGGTGAGGGGGGCATCGGCTTCATGCATGGGACGCAGGATTTCAAATCGGGTATTGCAATCCTGACAGGTGTATTCGTAGATGGGCATTCGGGTTGTTTACCTCCTGTTAAAATCAAGGATAGATTGTCCAGGGTGTTTACAGCTTAAGTTATCAGTTATCTTCCCGATGGATCATCGAATTCGGGGTTAGCATGAAAACCTGAATTGAAGGCATCGTTAATCGAAGAAAGCTCGGCTTGGGTCTCGAGATGGGCCTGGTCAAGGGTGTTTTCAATTTCCTGCGCAGAAAGGTCAAGCTCGTTGACCAGGCTTTGAAGTTCAGCATCATCGAGGATGTGCCGGGGTAAATCATAGACCTCGTTTGAGGCGTTCATTGCCTCACGCCACAGGGGTGAAGTGACCAGGTTTCTGAGCCACACACCGATTTTCCTGGCGGTCACAACCGCCTTTTTGGGTCCCAGCACGATAAACGCCAGGGCCAAGATGAAGAGGAGCTCTCCAATGCCGACATTGAAGATTTGCATCATGCAATCCTGACTTTAAGAGGGGTCATCTTTGCTATCGTTGTTTTCCTCTGGATCTTGGTCTTCAGAAGATTTTCCTTGCAATCCGTCTTTAAAAGCACGAATGCCTTTACCAAGCTCCCCGCCCAATTTTCCAATCCGACCCACACCAAACACAAGTAAGATGATCACCAGTATAACGATGACTTCGAGCGGACCAACAGTTTTAAACATAGGGCACTCCTTAATGATTTAGATGATATTCATCCGTTTTTTTGCGGGCAAACACTGCCAGCAGTATACCCAAAAAATATAAAAATAATAATGGCAGCATCAACAGAGCCATGTTGATTGGATCAGGTGTTGGGGTTGCGGCTGCAGCAATAATGGCAATAATGACAATAGCGTAACGCCAGGCTTTGAGCAAACCCTTAGGTGTGACCAGCCCAATTTTTGCCAGCAAAAACATAACTAGAGGCATTTCAAAGCTCAAGCCCATCCAAAAGATCAGGCTGGTAACAAATTTGATGTAATCATTCCATTTCGGGAGCACGGTTGGTCCGGGAATCTGCGTCAGAAAAGGGATTGCGGCTGGCAACATGACCAAATAGGCAAAAGCCGCCCCGGCGATGAACAAAGCGGAAGCCAAAGGAACAGAAATCAGGATCCAACGGCGTTCGTGCTGCTTTAACCCCGGGCTGATGAATAAGTACAACTGGAGCAGAAGGAAGGGGAAAGCAAGGATAAAGCCGCCCAGCAAAGTCACCTTGAAATAGGCGGTAAAATTTTCGGTAACCTGGATTGAGACCAACCGATCAAAACCGCCGATTGGCCTGGCCAGCAATTCGAGTAGAAAATCAGCAAAGATGATCGCGGAGACCACCCCGACGACGATTGCGAGTAAGGCATAAAGGAGGCGCGTACGCAGCTCGTTCAGGTGCATCGGGAGGTCAATATCAAAATAATTTTTTTCCATAAAACACCTGAGCCCGGGTCAAAAAGGAATCAGATTTTTGACCCTGCGCTTGCTTAATCAGTATAGCACGCGGGAGAATTTTTAACAAATGATGTGCAAATCTACAGGCGGTAAACCGGTTGGATTAAGCGCTTTTCTGACCAGGGCATTTGATTGTATAATCACCTTATGGTTCGAAAAATTTTACATATCGACCTGGATGCATTTTTTTGTGCGGTGGAAGAGCTTCACAACCCCAGTTTAAAGGGAAAACCCTTTGCTGTGGGCGGAAAGTCCGATCAGCGCGGGGTGGTTGCCTCCTGCTCGTATGCTGCCCGACAATTCGGTGTTCGATCAGCCATGCCGATGGGTCGCGCACTGCGGTTGTGCCCCGGTCTGATTGTGATCTCATCCCGGCATGGGGTTTATGGCGCTGTTTCAAAACAGGTGATGGCATTAATTGATATAACGCCGCTTGTGGAACCTATTTCAATTGATGAAGCTTTTGTAGATGTGTCTGATCTACCTGATTCGATCGAAACAATTGCCACAACCCTTCAAACCCGCATCAATCAAAACCTTGATTTGCCGGTATCTATTGGCGCTGCAACCAATAAACTGGTTGCGAAAATCGCAAATGATTGGGGCAAAAAACAAAAAATTGGACCTGAGCCGCCCAATGCGATCACAGTTATCCTTCCCGGAGAGGAAGCCGCCTTTCTGGCGCCCTTACCCGTGCAGGCGTTGTGGGGCATCGGCCCCAAGACTGCAGATAAACTGGGAAGCCTTGGCATCCATACAATTGGCGCTTTGGCTCAGGCACCGCCCGAAACTTTGAAGATGCTGTTTGGCAGATTTGGGCCGGATTTGCGTCGTCGGGCGCTGGGAATTGATGACCGTCCTGTGGTTGTTGAACAGACCGTCAAGTCGATCAGCAACGAGATCACTTTCCCGGAAGACCTGACGGATGAACAGGCGCTGCTGGCTCATTTTCGAAGTCTTTCGGAACAAGTTGGTCGCCGTTTGAGGAAGGCAGATTTAGCCGGTACAACTGTGCAGATTAAATTACGCTGGTCGGATTTTACAACCATCACCCGACAGAAGTCTTTACCATCGCCGAGCAACCTGGACCATGAAATTTATGAAACGGCAGCGATGCTATTCAAGAGCAATCAACACAGGGGTAGACCGGTTCGATTAATTGGGGTTGGGGTGAGCAACCTGCATCCCCCTGTGCGTCAATTGAGCCTGTGGGATGACGATCAGAAGAAAGAACATCAATTACAATCGGCGGTTGACCAATTGCGTGAACGCTTTGGTCCAGATATTATCAAACGTGTCCCACAGGTCAACGAGGGCGATCATGAGGGTTTGGACGAGGAAGACTAATTAAACGGGTTTCGCTCCCCGGTTTATTCAGGTATGATGAAAGGCTAAAAGAACAGGATCAAAACGTATGAAACGTAATAATCAATACCTGTTGGTGATTGGCTTGTTGGTTTATATCCTGGGTATGGTCGCCAGTTTAATGTTTAACGTGCTCGTTCTGTGGGCTAACCTGGAAGGCCAATCCTTTTGGGGATATCCTGAAGCCCTGAGCTTTGATTCGAGCCTGACTGCAGAAGCGCGACTGGGAAGATTAACCTGTCCGATGATCATTACGCCGGGAGAGGTGGGTCATTTGGAGCTGAAGGTTCGCAACCCGAACAATTACCCGATTGAAGCCTGGATCAGCGCACATATCAGCAAACCGGGCGAAACTGAAGGAATGATTCGGGAGTTGACCAGCGTACCCCTGGAACCTGGAAAAAGTTCGAAATTGAGCTGGCAGGTGAGCTCTGAAAATGTGATTAACCGTCCGATAGTCCAGGCACGGGTTTTCCTTCGCCTGACGAAAGCGCATCCGCCGGCACGCACCAAACATTGCGGGATCTTTGTGGTGGATTTATGGGGAATGTCTGCGAATACGATCACCTTGCTTGCCCTGGTTGGGGGACATATACTCCAGGTGGGTGGCATCTTGATGTGGGCAAATGGGCTGCAATTCTCGCGGAACAGAAATCACACGGCGCGTAATTTGTTAATAGCCTTGAGCATCCTCTCGTTGTTAATGACCATAAGCAGCCTGTATCATAGCTGGGTGCTGTCGATGGTTGAGTTTTTGTTGATACTGGTGTTTCTGTTCACGACCGTTGGCTATAGTATTGGGATGCCAGGAAAACCTTCTTCGTAAATCTGACAGAAGGAAAAATTCAGTCCAGGTCAGCCAGCAGCCTGCTTATTCTGTGGTTAAGTCGATCAGAACCATTATGCTGAGGGGGAAATCATTTCCTGGTAAACCTGGTGAATTTGTTGCGTGATTGACTCCCAGCGAAAACCCTGGGCATAGTCGACTGCCTGGGCGCTCAGTCGAGCACGCAATTCCGTATCGACAAAAACCAGGCGGAGTTTTTCTGCCAGTGCGTTTGGATCTTGCATTGGGATGGTGAAACCGGTTTGGCCATCTTGAATAAGATGGGCGAGCCCACCCACGCGTGAGGCGATCACGGGCGTCCCGCAAGCCATTGCCTCGAGTGCGACGATACCAAAGCTCTCATAATGGGAGGGCATCACAACGACTTCAGCGGCAGCATAATAGTAGGGCAGGGTCGCCTGCCCGCGTTTTCCCAAAAAGAGGATCATTTCGTTCAAGCCTAAATCCTGGCACAGGGATTGGATGCGTGCCATTTCAGCGGACATTTCATCGGGGTCTTCTTCGGGGTCGCCGCCAATGATGACCAGGTAGTGGGGACACCGAAAGGACTTACAGGTGTTTTTTACGATGGACATCGCCCTGACCAGGGTGTCGAGACCTTTCAGGGGTTCGATCCTGCCCACAAATAGCGCCATACGATCCTGAACCGGGATACCGATGGCTTCTTTGGCTTCATCCTGGGGAATGGGATAGAAATGGTGTGTATCAACGCCAGGTGGGATGATGGTGATTTTTTCAGGGTTTACACCATACAGGGACCTCAGTTGATCAAATTCAGCTTCAGTGGCAGCGATGATCCGGTCTGCGGCAGCCATCACCTCCATTTCACCGACGATTCGATAATCTCCTTCGAACTCATCAGCGGAACGGGCGATTTGCTGTTTCATCAGCCCCAGGGTATGGAACATCTGCAGCATGGGGACGTTCCAATGGGTTTTCAGAATGGCGCCAGCCCTGCCCGACATCCAATAATGGGCGTGGATCAGGTCATAGCGGATACCCTTTCTTTTGGCAAACTCAACGATCCCTTCAGCAAAAGCATCGGTGTAACCCCAAATCTTTTCGTTCGGCAGATCGTATTCTGGCCCGGCGGGGATGTGAACGACGCGGTTGAAATATCCCAGATCGTGAGATACCGAGGGGACGTGTTCGTCCTGTGAGCGGGTGAAGACGTCGGCGTGAACTCCCTCTTGACCCAAAAAGCGGGTCAACTCCCGAACATAGACGTTCATCCCGCCGGTATTTTTCCCGCCCAGAATGGCCAGTGGACAGGTATGGTATGAAAGCATGGCGATGTTGATCAATTCAGGCTCCTGGGTGAAATATTGTCAAAGTTCACGGGTTGCTGGTATAATGGATGATACGCCAACGTAGCTCAGTGGCAGAGCAGACGCTTCGTAAGCGCCCGGTCGAGGGTTCAACTCCCTCCGTTGGCTTTTTGTTCAAACCTGACAGCTCATTGAGCTGTTTTTATTTTAACGATATATCCGGTTGATATATAAGTCGATTAATGAGTGCTTCACTTCCTTTCGTCCCAAGGATGGGTGAGGTCATCATTCTGCGTTGATGGACACATTCGTATAGATTAGCGAGTCTGGATTTTGGTTCCGTAAGCTGAAGTTCTTGTTCATTCAATCTCCTGACCTGAGCCCTCCGTAGGGGTCAAGTTGAAGGCTTGTAAATGGTTCAGCAATGCCAGGATGCCAGCCAGTAAAACCAGGGCAATTAATATGACCCAGCCATAAGCCATTTCAGCCAGGGAAAGCGAGAGAATGATCCCATTGATGAGGACTTCCAATCCTATGGCGGCTGCCAACCAAAGTCCGTTTTTACGTATAAAGGTTTGAAGCACCAGGACTGTGATGGCGTTATGCAAAACCAATGCCAGGATGCGTTCAACCGATCCGGCAGCAGGCACCCAGGGTGAGACCTGCCAGAGGGCTTCAAGCTGCGCGATGATATCAGGATCGAGGGCACTGGTTTGGGGGTTGATATATCTCAACATGGTAATAAACGTCATCAACAAGGGCAGCCCAACCCGGGAAATACTCTCAGCGCTGCCAAAGCCCAGGCCAATTCCAAAGGATGCTTCCAGGCTTGTAAGGGGGAGTTTGGAAAATTTCATCCCAACCCAGCGCAGGATCACCCCCAGCAGCGCGGCGAGGAGCACGCTGACCGCAAGCTGGATCAACTCGTTGCTCTCATTGAGAACTTGCGTGCCTTCAGTTTGCATCAGGGCAATGAAAGCAGTGTACAGCAGGGTGAGGAGCGCCTGAACGATGAAATACCCTAACGCCCCTAAGACGATCGTCTGCCAGGCGACCTTCAGGCGTTTGTTAAGCCAGAAGCCTGCCACGACGGGGAGACCGATGGTCACCAACAGGGCGAAGACAATGCTAAAACTGAGCAAAACCATAGCATCCGATCCTTATGCTTCAGATAAAATCATGCGGGCATCCAGAACGATGGCGCCCTGTCCTTCGGGCAGCACGAGCAGCGGGTTGATCTCAACCTCGTCAATTCCAGGGTGATCCAGCGCCAGTTGGCTCAACCGACCAATGGCGTCCACGACGGCGTGCAGGTCATACGTCGGCCCGCCACGAAAGCCCTGCAACAATTGGCCGGTCTTGGTGGCAGAAACCATCTCGTAAGCTTGTTCGACAGTCATCGGAGCGATCCCAAAGCCGATGTCTTTGAACAATTCCACATAAACGCCCCCCAATCCAAACATCATCAGAGGACCAAAGGTCGGGTCGCGCTTCATACCAATGATGACCTCCATTCCCTTCGGCGCCATTTTCTGTACCAAATAACCGGTGATTTCAGCTTCAGGTGCGGCAGTGTTGATCCTTTCGACCATTTGCTGCATGGCTGACTCTAAATCTTCAGCAGAAGCAATGTTGAGGGCGATTCCGCCCAGGTCGGATTTGTGCAGGATTTGAGGAGAGACGATTTTCAGCACAACCGGGTAGCCCAATTTTTCGGCGACAGCCAGGGCTTGATCGCGATCTGCTGCTAATTCGCCCGGTACCAGGTTCAGTCCATAGTCCGCCATGATGGGGCGGGTATCTACCTCGCCCAGCACCAGGCGTTCCGTGTGGTGTAAATAATCGCATACCCGTGCTTTTTCCAGGTCAGAGAATTCAAAGGGCGTTGGGTTCGATTTTTCCAGCCATTGGCGATAGGATTGCATGGCTCCTAAAACCTTTCCCGGCACCTCGGGATAAACGCTCATCGGAACCCTGTTGGAGTGAAACACTTCACGAGCTTCCCCCACACTTTTATCTCCGACCATACAGGCCAAAATTGTTTTTTTGATTGTTTTAGCTTGATTGACAATGGCGCGGGCAACTTCCGCCGGATCGACCAGGGATTGCGGAACCAGCATCGGCAAGAAGGTGTCGATATCGGGTTGATCTGCGAGCACATTAAAGCAATGATCAAAATCATGGGCTTCAGCCCCGCCGAGCATGTCAACCGGGTTGGACACCTGGGCACTGGGGTTGAGTTTTTCTGCCAGTTGGCGCTGTTTTTCAGCGCTGATTTCCACCAGCTCGAAACCATGGGATGCTAGCAAATCGGATGCCAGCGCGGCTGGGCCGCCCGAGTTGGTCATGATAACGACTCGATTGTTCTCGGGCAAAGGCTGGCAGCTCAATGCCCAGGCGACATCAAACAAAGAGCTGAGATCCTCAACCTCGATCACCCCTGCTTGCTTGAAAGCAGCCTGGTAAGCTGCGTAACTCCCAGCCAGCGAGCCGGTATGTGATGAAACCGCTCTGGCTCCAGCATCGGTGCGTCCGGCTTTCAGCAGGACGATGGGCTTTTCCTTTGAGACCTGGCTGACCACCTCAATGAAGCGTTGACCGTGTTCGATGGCTTCTACATAAGCGGCGATTACCTTCACCTGCGGGTGGTCCCCAAAAAAGGCGATGACATCGGTTTCATTCACATCCAGCTCATTGCCCAGGCTGGCGAAATGAGAAAAACCGATGCCCTTTTCACCAATCAAGTCGACCACGCCGCCACAAACTGCACCGGATTGAGACACAAAGCCAATCGAGCCCCTGGCTGGCATGCCCTCGATGAAGGTGGAATTAAGACCGGTGTATAAATCCATCGTGCCGACACAGTTTGGTCCAATCAGGCGCATTTGGTAACTCTGAGCAATCTGGAGGCACTCCTTTTCAAGTTCAACGCCCACACCGCCCACTTCCTTAAAGCCACCCGAAATGATGATGACCGCTTTGATACCCCGTTCACCGCAGGCGTGTAAAATTGCGGGAGTCATCGGTGCTGGCAATACTGCCACAGCCAGATCCACAGGGTCGGGAACGGCGCTGATGTCCGGGTAGGCTGGTAATCCCAGGATCTGGTCAGCCTTGGGGTTGACGGGGTAAATTCCGCCCTGGTAACCATATAGGGTCATGTTTTTGAGGATACCATGGCTGAGCTTGCGCGGATCCTGCGAGGTGCCGATGATGGCAACGCCAGAAGGTGAGAAAAATGGAGCCAGACTCCTGGTCATAGGTGGGTTCCTTTCCTGAAATTGCTGAGTTGTGCTGCACCGATATTATACTCGCGAAGGGAGCAGCGACCTGAAGATTTTTATCATATAATAAGAGCATGCTGCTTACTGACGAACAAGGCTTGTTGTTAACCCAGCCGATCGATACGAAAATTTTTGTCCAGGGCAAAGCCGGTACAGGAAAAACGACTGCCGGGGTGCACTGGCTTCAAAAACTGCTAAAGTCTGGCGTACCCCCTCATCAAATCCTGGTTTTCACCCCGCAACGGAGTCTGGCACAACCCTACCTGGATTGTATGCACGATGAGGGAGGCTTTGCCCACAGTGTGATCACCACGATGACGCTGGGCGGCTTAGCCAGGCGGATGGTGGACTTATTCTGGCCGCTCATTAGCGAGGAGGCTGGCTTTGCTCACCCCAATCAGCCGCCGCATTTCCTGACGCTCGAATCGGGTCAATATTATATGGCGCATGTCGTCAGGCCGCTGATCGAAAACGAAGGATATTTTGAGAGCCTGACCATTCATCGCAACCGAATTTATGCCCAAATTTTGGATAATTTGAATAAAGCGGCGATTGTGGGTTTTCCCTGCGAAGAGATCGGTCCCCGTTTGAAATCCGCCTGGATTGGGGGCATTGAACAGTTCAACATCTACGATGATGTCCAGCGCTGTGCGGACCATTTTCGCCAATTCTGTCTGGAACATAACCTGCTGGATTTTTCATTGCAGGTGGAAGTGTTTCTTCAGCGCCTGTGGCCGCTCCGATTATGCCGTGAACACCTGATCCAATCCTACCGCCACCTGATTGCGGACAACATCGAGGAAGATACGCCTGTAACCCATGACGTGCTCAGGGATTGGCTGCCTGAATTCGAATCGGCGCTGTTAATTGCTGATGAGGAGGCTGGCTTTCGTTCTTTCCTTGGCGCGGATGTGATCAGCGCGTTTTCATTGGGCTCAACCTGCGAAACGCGTTTGTGGTTCAAACAGAATTTGGTTAATGAGCCTGCTATCGCCCAGTTGAAAACAGGCGTCCAATCGGTGATCAGCCAGCTCCAATCCCGGAACGAGGAGGAGATTGAAAGCCCCACGCCAGCCTTACGGGAGGCACTGGGCTTGCCGGGTGAGCCTATTAAATTATTTCCATCAATGGTCAAATGGGTCACGCAAAACGTGGCTGAGCTGATTGAAAGCGGGGTTCCGCCCGCTGAGATCGTCCTTTTGGCGCCTTATATGCCGGATGTACTGCGGTTTGCCCTGGGCGATGGTCTGGATGCATTGGGCATTCCACACCAATCCCATCGACCATCACGGGCGTTGCGTGATGAACCTGCCACACAGACCTTACTCAGCCTGGCAACAATTGCTTATCCGGGCTGGTCGATGCCAGCACAACCGGTCAACCTTGCACTGGCATTGTCGCAGGCGATCGAAGGTTTAGACCTGGTCAGAGCCCAATTATTGGTCAACCTGGTCTTTGAACCAGGCAATGACGGAATCATGCTTAAGCCATTCGAGGCTATCCCGAATGAAATTAAGGATCGAATAACCTACAGCGTGGGAGAACGCTATAACAGGCTGCGGCAATGGCTGCTGGAAGTTGCAGGGGCAGAGGGCAATCAGAACCTTGATTTTTTCCTCAGCCGGCTGTTCGGTGAGGTGTTGAGCCAACCCGGTTTCGGGTTTCATGATGATCTGGAAAGAGCCAATACCGTTTCAACTCTGATCGAATCGGTGCAAAAATTTCGTTGGGCGGTTGGACAGCAGTTGCCCGGCGAAGATTTTGACCCGGGCAAAGAATACCTGCAAATGGTGCAGGATGGCGTGATAGCGGCCCAGTACCTGAGAACCTGGGAGGAGCGTTCGCCGGATGCCGTGTTCATGGCGCCAGCCTACACCTTCCTGATCAGCAACCAGCCGGTGGACGTTCAATTCTGGTTGGATATTGGTAGCCCGAGCTGGTACCAGCGCCTGCATCAACCCCTGACCCATCCCTCTGTACTCAGCCGGCACTGGACAGCCGGGGACGTATGGGATGCTGATGACGAGCTGGCTGCTGCTCACGAAACCCTGCGAAGGCTCAGCATTGGATTGCTCAACCGGTGCCGGAAGAAGGTCTATATCGGGATGAGCACTCTGGATATACGCGGCTACGAGAATCGGGGTTTGTTGATCCGAATTATCAATGAGGCCTGGCGGCGTTCACTTAAGGAGGGGGCATGAGCGAGCCAGTTATCCGATTACGACCCGGACAGGAAGCAGTTTTGCGTTACCAGGGCGGACGCATGGGGATCAGCGCTGTGCCTGGCAGCGGAAAAACATGGACACTGGCATATTTGGCTGCCAACCTGATCAAACGCGGCATGATTGAGACTGATCAGGAAATTTTGGTGGTGACGCTGGTGAATGCTGCTGTGGATAACTTTTCATCGCGCATCAGTGCGCAGCTCCAGATGGAAGGTTTGCTACCAGGCTATGGGTATCGGGTGCGTACGCTGCACGGGCTGGCGAATGATATCGTCCGTGAACGCCCAGACCTGGCGGGATTGAGCAATAGTTTTCAGATCATTGATGATTATGAGTGTGAGCGGATCAAGAGCAGAATCGCCAAGGATTGGCTTGCATCTCACCCGGACTTTCTGGAGCCATATCTGGAATATGATCAAAATAATCAAAGCCACGTAAATGCCATTCAGCAAAATCTGCCGAGGACGATAGAAAACATTGCTAACGCCTTTATCCGTCTGGCAAAGGATCGGGAGTTGTTGCCTGCTGATATTGAGAATAAACTGAGCCGGATGCAAATCCCCCTGCCCCTGGTCAGGATGGGGCTGGACATGTATACCGAGTATCAGAATGCCCTGATCTACCGGGGCGGCGTTGACTTTGACGATCTGATCCGGCTGGCGTTACGCTGCCTGAAATCAGATCCATCTTTGGTGCAGCAACTGCGTCAACGCTGGCCATTTATCCTTGAGGATGAAGCCCAGGATTCAAGCCGCCTACAGCAGGAGATCCTTTCGCTGTTGGCAGGTGAGGGCGGCAACTGGGTGCGGGTCGGCGATCCAAACCAGGCCATTTACGAGAGTTTTACAACAGCCAGCCCTCAATTCCTGCTTGATTTCCTGAATCATCCCACGGTTGAGCAGCGGACATTGCCGGAGAGCGGTCGATCTTCACAGGATATCATCGACCTTGCCAACCATCTGATCACATGGACGCAGACGGAACATCCTCTGCCGGCTGTGCGCGGTGCTTTGTCGCCGCCATTGATACTGCCAACGCCCGCCGATGACCCCCAACCCAACCCCGAACCCTGCCCACACTGCATCCGCTTGCTCACCAAACGAATGAATTCCGATGAAGAAATGGACTATGTGATCAACACCGCCCGGTCCTTTCTTAAAAAGCAGCCCGATCAGACGGTGGCGATCCTCTGCCTGAGTAATGACCGGGCTTATAAATATGTTGAACAGCTCAAGAAACTAAAGGTCCCTTGTGTGGATAGTTTGCTATATTCCTCAAGCTCGACTCGGCTCTCAACCGATGCCATGGTCAAAATTCTACGCTGCCTGGCCGATCCGACCTCCAGCCGAAAATTAGCCGAAGCGTACAAGGTTTGGCGTCGAAGAGCGCAAGAAGATGACGATGCCTGGAAATTTCACCTGGGAATTGCAAAACAGATTGAAAGGTGTAAAAACCTGGAAGAATACCTGTGGCCTTTTGCTGACCGGGATTGGCTGGCTGATCTCGCAGAAAATGAGGGCGATTCTGATACCCTGAATGAGCTGAAGTCCTTTCAGTCCGTTGTCCGGCGCTGGCACTCAGCCGTGATTTTACCGATCGATCAACTCCTGTTGACAATTGCCCAGGACCTGTTCCTGGACCCGGTTGAACTGGCTCTGGCTTATAAACTGTCCACGCTTTTACGCCAGATGAGCGACGACCATCTGGATTGGCGTCTGCCGCAATTTATCGACGAATTAACCACCATCACAAAAAATGAACGCCGATATCTGGGATTTTCTGCTGATGATGATGCCTTTGACCCGGACCGTTACCCCGGTCAGGTTGTGGTGGCAACCATGCACAAAGCCAAGGGTTTAGAGTGGGATTGTGTGTTCCTGACCGCAGTCAATAATTATAATTTTCCTTCTGGCGCTCCTTATGACCAGTACCTGCCGGAAAAGTGGTATGTCAAGGGAAAGCACAACCTGGAAGCAGAAGCAATCGCCCAATTGCGGGCGTTAATCGACGGACATACCTATGATTGGTATCGACCGGGTCAGGCGTCGCTGGATGCTCGACTGGAGTTCATCCGTGAACGACTGCGCCTGTTGTTCGTTGGCATCACACGGGCGCGTCGCTTTCTATTGGTCAGTTGGAATTCTGGCAGACCTGGCAATAAAAACGTGCCGGCTGAGGCATTGACCGCATTAATAAATTATCTGGAGGCCAGAAATGATCCTCCCCAATGATTTTGTTTTCACCCAGGCTAACCTCCAGGACTATGTGGATTGTCCTTACCGTTTTTACCTGCGCTATGTATTGCGGACCAGGTGGCCTGCGCTGGTGGTCGACCAGGCGCTTGACTTCGAGCAACGCGGGCAGGCAGGCGGGCGCTTTCACCGACTGGTGCAGCAGTATTTACTGGGCGTGTCAGCCGAACGGATTGAAGTGCTGGCAGAGGAAGACCCATGGCCAGAACTGCGCGCATGGTGGGCAGGTTTTTTGACGCATGTACCGCCCTGGCTGGTGGGTCAACGCTGGGTAGAGATGCCCCTGACCGCTACCCTGGTCGGTCAACGGCTGCTGGCAAAGTACGACCTGCTGCTTGTGGAAGAACAAGGCAATCTGACCATTTTTGATTGGAAAACGTCTGAAAAGCCCCTGAGCAAAGCTCGACTTTTGGAACGAATCCAAACCCGGCTCTATCGCCTGGTGGTGTTACAAGCCAGCCCAATGCTGCTTAATCATCAGTCGGCAGCGCCCGAGCAGATCAGCATGCATTACTGGTATGCGACGCATCCCCAAACGCCAATTTACCTGATTTACAGCCAGGCGGATTTTGATCGTGATCGTGAATACCTGGCGCACCTGGTTGAGACCGTCGCCAACGCTGAAGTTGAGGATTTCTTGCGCACCGCTGACCTTGCCAGGTGCCGGTTTTGTGTTTACCGCTCGCATTGTGAGCGCGGCGTTGAAGCGGGCAGCCTGGAAGAATTTGACCGGTTGGAACTGGAACTGGATGATCCTGATCGATTGATCGACTTTGATGACCTGCCCGAGATTGAATTCTGATGTCGCCCAAACAGCCCTGGGTTCACGTGGAAACCCATCCCATCCCGATTGAATTTCAGGAAGCCATTGGCGGTCATCCGCTGGTGGCTCACACACTTTATGAACGCGGCTACCGCACGGTCGACGAAGCCCTGGCGTTTTTAGATCCTGATCTTTACCATCCATCCAGCGCTTTTGATTTGCCCGACATGGAGCGGGGCTGCGATTTACTGACCAGGGCGATTAGTGAGCAGGCGTGCATCCTGGTGTGGGGAGATTTTGACGTCGATGGGCAGACCGCGACCACACTGCTGGTGGAGGGGTTGCGCGGCCTGGGTGCAAATGTTCGCTATCACATTCCGGTGAGGGCTAAAGAATCCCACGGCATCCGAAAAGAGGTTCTCAAAGCCCAGCTGGTACAGGGGTTTGACCTGCTGCTGACCTGCGACACGGGGATTACCGAATTTGAAAGCTTGCAATGGGTGCGTAACCTGGATATCCCAATTATTGTTACCGATCACCACCTGCTGGCTGAGAGGATGCCGCCCGCGGATGCCGTGATCAACCCCCAGCGGCTGGAGGAGGGTCATCCCTTACGCACACTGCCGGGCGTGGGCGTTGCTTATCAACTGATCGAAGGGCTGTATGCTTCCCTGGGCCGGGAACTGGATCTCGGTCGGTTGCAGGAACTGGTTGCCCTGGGCATCGTCTCCGATGTGGCAGAGCAGCGGGGTGATACCCGCTACCTGCTGCAGAGGGGATTGAAAAGCTTGCGCAAGACCAGCAGGGTTGGGTTGATCCGGTTGTTTGAAAACGCTGAACTGAACCCCGGGCTGATTAACGAGGGACATATTGGCTTTCAGATTGCGCCGCGGCTGAACGCCGTTGGGCGCCTGGGAGACGCCAACCCGATGGTGGAGTTTTTAACCACTCAGGACAAATCAGAAGCACGCCGCCTGGCGACCCTGATAGAGGGGATGAATATCAAACGGCGTTCAGAAACGCGCCAGGTAGAACGGGGAGCCGAGGCGCAACTCCAAGCCTCCAGCGATGACCGGCACGCACCAGCAATTGTGCTGCATCATCCTGGCTGGCCTGGCGGGGTGGTTGGGATTGTCGCCAGCCGCCTGGTGGAACGTTACCACAAGCCGGTGATCCTGCTGACCGGCGAGGATCCGATTTCCGGTTCAGCCCGCTCAGTGCCCGGATTACACATCACAGAGGCGATTGGCGCCCAGTCTGATCTGCTGAATAACTTTGGCGGACATCCGATGGCTGCCGGGCTGTCCCTGCCTGTTGCACATTATCCTGCTTTTAAACGGCGGTTTTTGGCAACGGTTGAAGCCCAATTGCCCTCCGGTGCGGTTGGTGAACCGATTGAAATCGCCGGATCCCTCCGCCTTGACGAGCTGGATCTGGCGCTGGTGCGAGAAATCTCGCGCCTGGGTCCCTTTGGCCAGGGAAACCCGGCTTTGAACTTCCGGGTGAACGACCTGCGGGTGGTAGCAGAATCCACCGTGGGGATTGAGCGCGAACACCGCCAGGTGACGGTTGCGGACAAAGAGAACAACGAACTGCGCCTGATCTGGTGGAATGGCGCCGATGAGCGGCTGCCCGAGGCGCAATTTGACCTTGTGTGCCAATTAACGGAGAGTGATTACAAGGGTACACCTCAACTCAGCGCAGAATGGATTGATTTTCAACTTTCGGAAGCAGGAAAGGTGGAAATTGCCTCCCGTCAGGTGGAACTTATCGATTATCGAGCAAGCCTTCACTCACAAGACCAATTGGCTCAACTTGTGCTCGAATCCCCGCGGGCTTTAATTTGGGGCGAAGGTGATTTACCCAATGCGATTCACTTCAAGGGCAGGCATGAGCTTGAAAAAAATCCGCACCTGGTCATCTGGACGGCGCCGCCTTCACAAACTGTTTTACAGCATGTGCTGGAGCTTGTGCAGCCGAAACAGGTGACCGTTTTTGCTGTGGAACCTGGCATCGGTGAACTGCATGCTTTTATGTCCCGTTTGGGCAGCGCGGCAAAATACGCGCTCAACAACTTGGGCGGGAGAGCCAGCATTGAGAGGTTGGGTGCCACTTGCGCCGCTGATGAAAGCGCGGTCCGCACCGGGTTGCTGTTGTGGGAAGCCAGGGGGATGTTGTCTGTGAACTTTAAAGGCGAAGAGGTTCACATTCGCGCTGACAGACCGGAAGCCGATTTTGATGCAAGCGCGTTATTGGAAACCATGCTGAAAGAATTGCTGGAAGAGAGCCGAGCTTATCGGAGGTACTTCCACCAGGTGGAATTGCGCTCGATTATCAACCGGTGAGGGGGTTAAAATAACAGGCTGACCGATGCCATTACCGGTCAGCCCATGGAGAGGGCTGGTTTTTTAGACTTTACTTCATCCTGAAAACCCGCACAGCGCCAGCGCACCGGGACCGGTGTTGATACCCAGAACCGGACCGGTGATATTGATAATCAGCTTAACGGGATTAAATTCTTTTTGGATGCTTTCTGCCAGGCGCTGTGCTTCCTCCGGCACATTCCCATGTAAGACAGCGATGTGAAGTTTGCCATCCCGGTCGAGGGAGTCAAAGAATTTCCTGTGCAGCATGTTCAGCATAGATTGATGGGTGCGCGCCAGCCCGGCGGGTTCAACCCGACCGGTCTTGTGATTGATCCTGACCACGGGCTTGACTTTTAACAGGGTTCCCACCCATTTCGCCGCGTCACCAATCCGACCGCCGCGCTCCAAATATTCTATTGATTGCATAGCCACAACCTGGACAAGCTTCTGGCGCAACGTGGCGACCCTGGCAATGATATCATCCATGTCTGCATCGGCATCCCGGGCACGGGCAGCTTCCAGTACCTGCCAGCCCAGGGACATGGTTGGCCCTTTTGAGTCAATCACTGAGACCGGGATGCGCGCTTTTTCTGCAGCAGCTTTGGCTGTTTGGTAAGTCCCGCTCATGGCGGAAGATACGGTCAGGATCAGTGCTTCAGTTGCGCCGTTTTCAATAGCTGCATCGATGGCAGACAGGAAATCATCTTTGGTAGACTGGGAAGAAGTTGGCCTTTGTGGGTCGGTTTGAAAACGCTGGTAGAAAGCTTGAGGCGAAAGCTCTACCCGGTCTTTGAATTGTTCATCACCCCAAATGATGTACTGGGGCACAATCTGAATGGCGTACTTTTCCACCAGGTCTGCAGGGATGTCACAGGTGCTGTCGGTGATAATCGCGATCATACAGGCCTCCAGAAATCTTATTTCGCTCACAGTGATTATAAGCGATATTGATTGCTGTTGGGTTTTCCCTGTGAATCCCGTGGTTGTTGAGCAAAGGATTAAATTTCGTCCAATCTGTTTATAAAAATTAGGTTGACCAGGTACGAATCGCTCTTGGCGAAGGGTGAGCCTGTGACGCTCAACGCTATGCTCTGCAGAACCCGGATAAGGACGGGCCTGCCTCTGCGATCGGGTATGAGAGCGATTAATGTGATCTGAAAAGAATTATGATTTAAACCTCGAGGCTCGGTATAATGATGTTCAAGCGTTTTGATCAACGATCAATGACCGGGTTCACAAAATTTCGTTCTTAAAGAGGAGAAAGAACATGACTGAAGATGAGACAATCAAAAACCAACCGGAGCCCAAGGCAGCGGACACACCCGAACTGAGCGACGAGCAGGAAGCCATCACGCCACAAATTCGTGCGGAAGATGCAGCCAGGCTTGTTTTCGAACCTGCCGAGCGGGCCCCAGAACCGGAAATGGAACCAGAGGTTCCGCCTGTGGAAGCCGTTGAAAAGAAACCTCCCACGCGTTTCCAATTGTTTTTGCGCAAAGCGTTAATCGTGCTGGGGGTGGCTGCACTGGTATTTTTAGCGGGTTTCCTGACCGACCACTTTGTGCGCTTCAAACCGCTTGCAGATGAGATGAAAGAAACCCGTGCCCAGTTGGAAGATGCCAACCAGGCCGTCAGTGACCTGGAGAGCGAAAACAAGACGTTGATTGCTTCGAACCAGAAAGCTGAGAAAGAGATTGCAGGCTTGAAGGATGAGGTTTTTGCTGTCAGGGCGAATGCGTTGTTTTACCAGGTGCTGGTGGATGTGAACGCCGCCCGGATTGCGATGTTTCTTGATGATATCGAGGGTGCACAGGCAGCGCTTGCTGACACTCAATCGCGAATCGAGGAGTTACGACCTGCCATCGAGGCGGTGGAACCCAATTCGACGATTTCCTTGCTGGCCCGGCTGGAACTGGTTGTTTCCGGGTTAGATCATGATAAGGATATCAGTCTGATCGACCTGGAATTGTTGACAAAGTCGCTGCTGGAACTTGAACCGCATCTGGCTGTGGAGTAAATAAGGCTGAGCTCGGTTGTGGGGTGAGCTCCGAGAAAAAATATTAACAGGTTTGTTTTCCCGAACAAGTGATACACTTATTCGGGATTTAATTTTTTATTGTAACGGTGATGATCAATGAAGAATAGTGCCTGTACTGAGGCTGATAGTGCCGCCAACATCATGGAAAATGACGCAAAGACGCTCAATCAAGAATTTCAAGCCGGAGCTGTGACAACAGTCTCAATTGCACATTCCGTGCATGATGCCTATGTAGCCTTCCTGCCCCCGATTTTGCCGATGTTGATCGAAAAGTTCGCCCTCAGCAATACCCTCGCAGGACTGCTGACCGTGTTTTATCGCATGCCATCTTTGGTACAACCTTATATTGGCTGGATAGCCGACCGAGTGAATTTGCGCTGGATGGTGATCCTTGCGCCGGCAATCACCGGTGCAGCCATGAGCTTTCTCAGCAGCGCCCCAACTTATGGTTTTACGGCGTTTTTATTGATTTTGGCGGGAATCAGCTCCGCGACCTTGCATGCAACCGGTCCGGTGCTTGGCAGCTTGCTCTCGGGAAAATATTTAGGTCGAGGGATGAGCTTCTGGATGGTAGGCGGCGAGCTGGGACGCGCCCTGGGTCCGTTGATCATTGTCACAGCCGTCACGTACTTGACGGTGGAACGTGTGCCCTGGCTATTGTTGGGGGGCGTTTTGACCTCGGTATTCTTGTTTCTTAAATTGGATCAGATCTCAACCCAAACAATGGAGCCAGATGCACAAATTGATTGGCGTCTGGGATTGCTGCAATTACGCAAATTGATGCTGCCTGTCGCAGCGATCTCCTTCTTGCGCTATGTGACGTTGACGTCACTGACCACCTATTTACCCACATTTTTAACCCATGAAGGCTCAACGTTGTGGATGGCGGGATTTTCACTGACCATCCTTGAAGTGGCAGGCATGGGAGGTGCGTTCCTGGCGGGCGGTCTGAGCGATCGATTTGGACGCCGGCGCATGCTGATCATTTCAGCGATTACCACACCAATTTTTATGATTTTATTCCTGTATGCCAATGCAAATTGGAAACTGCTCCTGTTGTTGCTGATGGGGTTTTCTTCACTGGCTGTGGTGCCGGTGTTAATGGCGATTGTGATGGAAAATGCCAGCGAACAGCGTGCCTTTGCCAATGGTTTGTATATGGCAATCACTTTCGTGATGGAATCTCTGACCGTCGTCCTGATTGGACTGTTTTCAGATCGGTATGATTTGCGGCTGACGTTCTTGGTCAGCGCTGCGGCAATGCCCTTGCTGATTCCATTTGTCTTTCTGCTGCCGAAGTCGGTGAAAAGAGGGTGAGATAGAGGGGCTTGGTTTTCTGCCCGCGTGGGATTGAATTTACTCAATAGTTTTTTGAAAATTAAAATCACAGATGAAAGGGGGGTGATACTGTTCGATTGTGATCCGAGAGATTTGAGGGTTGGTGAAAATTAGCAAATTTCCGCGAAATTGTGTTACGTCTTCTAAAAAAGAGCACAGCTCGGGATGAAACCCGAGCTGTGAAAAATTTTAGAAAAGCGTTGTGTTAAGCAGGCAGATCTAATTTGAGGATTTAAACCTGTTCTCCGGAGCTGATAGCCATAACCTGTTGAAGAAACGTTATTCCTCAGCGAGGAAGAAGAGGGTATTGTTCTTCGAACTCAGGGTCAGGCGATTGTTATCGATCTGGAAAGTCAACTCGTCCTGCATTGCGGCGATGAAAGCCTCTTCAATAGCCATAGATGGTTCACAATACATGGCGGTTACCGCAAGGATATTGACAGTCAATCGATCCGCATCAACAGCGTAGGTGCCGGAGTAATTATTGCAACCTGCAATACCAAAAACAGCGTCTTCATCTGAAAGGGTGAGGGTCACCTCGATATCTGCAGGGATAACCTCACCATTGAGTGACTGCAGGCGCCATTGTGTGTTGATCAAGGTGAATTCAGAGGCTGAAAACGTCAACACTGTTGTAAGGTTTTCATCGGATAATACCAGCTGGTTGTCAATGATCTTGTATTGGGTGACCGTGTCCAATGCCCGCATGAAGCTGCCTTCCAGTTCCATCAGACCTTCACAGTACATTCGGGTGCTGGCGATTGGACCGAAGGAGATCTTCTCGTCCTTGGCTACATAATCAGAAAAGATGTTGTTGCAACCCCCGTAGCCTGTCATGCCGCTATCTTCTGATAGATTCAAAAGCGGTGCATTTTCCGAAGGAATTTCGACGTCGCCTTCCGGTGTGACCAATGAACTGAGCACCCAATTCGTACCCAGGAGGGCAGGGGGCTGTTTGTTTTCAAAAAGCATATAGTCGAATCCTTCTGCTGATTTTTTAAATTTAATAACCAGTTGATTGTTTTCATTGAAGTAAAAACTCTTCGCAGACTGTAAGGCCCCCATAAAGGCTGTTTCTTCGTCCATGAAGCCTTCACAATACATGAGGGTCGATCCAGCCGGTTCTACAAGTGAGAACCGACCCTTCTCGGATACTTTGTAAGAACCAAAGAAGTTATTGCAACCTGCATTGCCGGATAAACTGCCATCGGGCTGGAAGTCAATGAAGGTATTCAAGCCAGGGGTGACGTTCTCAGTTTTATCTTTATAACCATACGCGACCAGATGCCATGTACCGGAATAGAGCTGTTCCAAAGAAATGGTCTTCTTTCCTGCACCTGCTGGCGCACAGGCTGCCAGTAGTGTAGCTGCGATTAGAATCGTTATCATTGTTTTTTGAAATTGTTTTGTGTTCATTTGTTTTCATCCTTTTTTCTTTTTTACCTGTCTAACAAAGTCAATGTTCGCCTTATACTGCCTTATTTCTTGAAATAACTTTGTTTCACAGGCCAATTTTTTTATTTCGCTGATTATACCTCGCCAGGTTTGAGATCGCGCATCTGGCACGAGATGCTGACGGAGCATAGGTGAGCGCATTTGTTTTAACGTTATATCGGGGAAAAAAGTTCCATTCAGTATAAAAACCTGATGGAAATGAGCCTGATTTTGATTCTCGGGTACTTGAAACAGAATGTGTAATTTAAATAACCGACATTTCAGCAATGTTTATGATTTGGATATTTTGCCAAAAAGGATGAAGCCAGAGAGCGCTTATCCCCCTCGGGGAGGGGCTAGATGAGGGGGCATCCTTCGTGTAACTCTCGACAGAAGGGTTTGTAATTGAGCAGGCTAACAGCGAAACCGGGAATATTGGTCTCGCGTTAAGACCCCCGGGGTTTGATTGCGGGGTTGAGAAGGTTGTACAAAAACCCCGGGGGTCTATGTTCAGGGGTTAGGTGAGGGGGCATCATTCGTGTAACTCTCGACAGAAGGGTTTGTAATTGCGCATGCCGTTAAGACCCCCGGGGTTTGATTATGGGGCTGAGAAGATTGGACATAAACCCCGGGGGTCTATGTTCAGCAGTTAGGTGAGGGGGCATCGTTCGCGTATCTCTCGACAGAAGGGTTTGCAATTGCGCCTGCTAACACCGTAACCGGGAATAATGGTCGTGCGTTAAGACCCCCGGGGTTTGATTGCGGTGCTGCGAAGATTGGACTCAAACCCAGGGGGTCTATGTTCAGGGGTTAGGTGAGGGGGCATCGTTCGCGTATCTCTCGACAGAAGGGTTTGCAATTGCGCCTGCTAACACCGTAACCGGGAATAATGGTCGTGCGTTAAGACCCCCGGGGTTCGATCGCGAGGTTGAGAAGATTGGACCCAAACCCCGGGGGTCTATATTCAGCGGTTAGGTGAGGGGGCATCATTCGTGCGACTTTTGATAGAAGGGTTTGCAATTGTGCATGTTAGCAGAAAAACCAGGAATAATGCTCGCCTGTTAAGACCCCCGGGGTTTGATTGCGGTGTTGCGAAGGTTGGACCCAAACCCCGGGGGTCTAAGTTCAGGGGTTTGATTGCGGGGTTGAGAAGATTCGGCCCAAACCCCGGGGTCTATGTTTGCGGCAAAAATGGGCGAAACAGGACTCGAACCTGCGACCTCTTCTGTGTAAGAGAAGCGCTCTAACCAACTGAGCTATCCGCCCGGGAACAAAAATTATACCGCATGACCGGCTTTAAATGGTATCATTCCTGATATGAAAATCTTACGCTTTGAAACTCCCCTGCGCGGACCGCGCTATGGCTGGCTGTATCAAGATCGGGTTGGCGAGATCGATGGCGACCCCTTCGGCGCCTTCCGCCGTCTCGACCCCGACCTGTCGGTGGATTCGGTGCGGCTTTTACCCCCGGTTTTGCCCGGCAAGATCATCTGCGTGGGGCGCAACTATGCTGCCCACGCACAGGAGCTTGGCAACCCGATTGGCGAGATCCCCGTTTTGTTTTTCAAGCCCGGCAGCAGCCTGATCGGCCCTGGCGATGCGATCGTCCTGCCGCCCCAATCTCAACAGGTGCAGCACGAGGCAGAACTGGCTGTGGTGATCGGGAGGCGCGGGCGCTGGATCCAACCGGAGGAGGCAATGGACACCGTATTTGGCTATACCATTGCCAACGATGTCACCGCGCGCGATTTGCAGGGCAGCGACACGACATGGGCGCGCGCTAAGGGCTTCGACACCTTTTGCCCCCTGGGGCCCTGGATCGAGACTGAATTTGACCCTGCGGATGCGCTGATCACCTGCCATGTCAGCCAATCACTGCGCCAGATGGGCTCGACCCGCGATATGGTCTTTTCCATTTCCCGGCTGATCGCTTTTATCTCCTCGGTGATGACCCTGGACCCGGGGGACATCATCCTGACCGGCACCCCGGCAGGCGTCGGCGACCTGGAAGATGGCGACAGCGTCTCGATCACGATTGAGGGCTTGGGGACGCTGACCAACCCGGTAACCAGCGAACACAGGGTCTGATTGACATTTGAGGTTCGCCGAGTTAAATTAAGTCCATGACTATCGGAATATTAACATTAACGTTGCGCTTGCCGGATTGCCATTCCCTGAAGGAAAAGCGCCGACTGATCAAACCGATCGTTGCCCGACTACACAAAGAATTTAATATTTCTGTGGTGGAATACGGGCACCAGGACGTCTGGCAGAGCAGTGAATTGCTGATCGCCTGTGCAGCCAGCCCGGGCAATCATGTTGAGAATACTTTATCGAATGTCGTCGCCTTTTACGAATGTCACTGGCCCGATTTGCCGCTAATTGGTGAGAAAATCGAAATCATCGCATAGAAAGAGGAGTTGTCATGGACCTGGGATTAAAAGGAAAGATCGCTCTGTTGACCGGTGCAAGCCGCGGTTTGGGGTTGGCTACTGCCAAAGTGCTTGCCCAGGAAGGCGTCAATCTTGCGCTCAACAGCCGTGACCCTAACAAACTATCACAAGCAAACGAAGTGCTGGCTGAATTTGGCGTTAAGGTGGTGCTGATCCCTGGTGATGTGACCGACCCCGAAATCCCTGGAAAACTGGTTGACCAGACTTTGGAGGCTTTTGGCGGCCTGGACCTGCTGTTCACCAACTCGGGCGGGCCGACGCCAGCCGCATTTGAGGACATTGATGACCCAACCTGGGAGCAAGCCGTTGAACTTTCTTTTCTAAGCCATGTGCGGCTGATCCGGGCTGCGTTGCCAGCGCTCAGGCGTTCAGAAGCCCCTTCCGTGCTGACCGTTACATCGGTATCAGTCAAACAACCGATTCCTAACCTGGTGCTCTCCAACAGCATCCGGGCTGCGACCGCCGGGCTGACTAAAACCCTTGCGCTGGAACTGGGCAGCGAAGGAATCCGATTCAACTCAATTTTGCCTTCATGGACGCAGACGGAACGGGTGGAACAGTTGTTGGCTGATCGGGCTATGCGCAACAGGACCACGATTGAAGCCGAAATGCAGGCGCAAAACGCAGATGCCCCCCTGGGGCGCATGGCGAAGCCTGAGGAATTTGCCCGGGTGGCTGCCTTTTTACTTTCTCCGGCGGCATCTTATGTCACGGGTGTGCTGTTGCCGGTGGACGGCGGAACCTATAAGGGACTGGTCTGAAGTGGGGGTTGTGAAGGAAAAAAGCTTGCAAGAGCGAGTTGAACATCTCTTGCCGGCTGTGACCAAACCGGGGCGTTATGTCGGGGGTGAACTGAACCAGGTTGTCAAGCCCTGGGACGATGTGCAAACGCATGTGGCGCTGGTGTTTCCGGATATTTATGACCTGGGTCAGGCGAACCTGGGGATTGCGATCCTGTATGACCTTTTAAATCAGCGGGTTGATGTTGCTGCAGAGCGCGCCTTTGCCCCCTGGGTCGACATGGAAACAGCCATGCGCAATGCGGACATTCCCTTGTTCAGCCTGGAGAATAAACGTCCCCTGGCTGATTTTGAGATCATCGGGGTCAGCTTGCCCTATGAAACCCTGTACACGAATTTCCTTAACATCCTCGACCTGTCGAAAATTCCCCTACACAGCAAAGACCGTGAGATCCAGCACCCCCTGGTGATCGCTGGCGGGCAGGCCGTTTTCAACCCGGAACCGGTGGCACCCTTCGTGGATGCCTTTGCCATCGGCGAGGGCGAGGAAGTAACACTGGATATTGTTGACGCGCACCAGGACTGGGTTGAATCGGGTGGTTCACGCCAGGAGCTGCTGCTGCGGCTGGCGCAGATTCCGGGTGTCTATGTTCCCGCACTCGTTAAAGTGGATTATCATCCTGACGGCAAAATTAAAACGGTTGAGCCTGCTGATGCGAGGGTGAAATTACCGGTAGTAAAACGCATCCTGGCAAAACTTCCCCCGCCATTATCGCGCTTTTTGGTTCCCAACGTCGAGGTGGTGCACGAACGCGTCAGCATTGAGATTATGCGCGGCTGCACACGTGGCTGCCGTTTTTGCCACGCGGGGATGGTCAACCGACCGATCCGTGAGCGCTCGGTGATTGAGGTCATGCAAGCCCTGACCGCAGGTCTGGATCAAACCGGCTACGAGGAGGTTGGCCTGCTGTCACTGTCTTCTTCGGATCATAGCGAAATCATTCCCTTGATTGAGGGTTTGCGGGAACTGCTAACGCAACGCCAGGTGGATATTTCGCTGCCCTCGTTGAGGATTGAATCCTTTTCTGATGAACTGATGGATGAACTTCAATCGCTTTCGCCGGGCGGCGGGTTTACGATCGCGCCAGAGGCCGGCACGGAACGGATGCGCAATATCATCAACAAACCGCTACGCGATGCGGAACTGATGGACACCGTACGCTCGGTGTTCGCGCATGGCTGGAAATCGATCAAGCTGTATTTCATGATCGGGCATCCGCAGGAAACGCTTTCTGATGTGGAAGCCATCGCCGAGTTATGTAAAAGGGTGCTCCAGGAGGGACGCCAGATTGCTGGTGGGCGGGTCAGGGTGCATGCCGGGGTGAGCACCTTTATTCCCAAACCGCATACACCGTTCCAGTGGGCTGCTTTTGATGACCTGAGTGCGATTGACGCCAAGCTGACGCTGCTGAAAGATGCTTTGAGGGGAAGTAAAATCAAGATGACCTGGAATGATCCGCGGGCGTCGTTGCTGGAAGCCTGGCTGTCACGCGGTGATCGGCGCATCGCACCTGTAATCGAACGCGCCTGGCGAAAGGGTGCGCGTTTTGACGCCTGGAGCGACCAGTTCAGGTTAGAGCACTGGGAATCAGCCTTTGCTGAATGTGGTTTGGACCCGGATTTCTACAGTTTTAGAGAGCGAGACCTGGATGAAGTTTTACCCTGGGATCACATTAATGTCGGCGTTCGTAAATCCTTCCTGCAGGAGGATTACCGGATGAGCCTGTCAGGAACCGTTCGCCCGGATTGTCGTGAGCAGTGTTACGCCTGCGGCATCCTGGCCGCCTTCAGTGGGCTGCGACGTGCCCAGCCCGGCGGAGGGTGGAAATGCCCGTGAACGCACATCCACTGGGGATCAGCCGCATTCGCGTAGTCTATGCTAAACGCGACGGGCTGCGCTTTACGGGTCACCTGGATTTACAGCGCCTGTGGGAACGCCTGCTCAGGCGCAGTAAGCTGCCGCTGCGTTACACCCAGGGTTATCATCCTCGCCCCCGGTTGAACCTCGCTTCAGCCCTACCGTTAGGGTTCATCAGCGATGAGGAATTGCTCGACTTCTGGATGGATGAGTCGCTCCCGCTGCCGGAAATCCAGCAGCGGTTGACTGCGGTTGCACCGCCTGGACTGGAAATTTATTCAGTGCAGCAAGTCGATATGGGGGAAGACGCTCTACAGGTCCAGATGAAAGCCAGTGAATTTGAGGTCAGTTTTTATGATCCACAAAACATCCTGGAGCTCAATCACCAGGTTGAGCAATTGTTGAACCAAACATCGATCCCAATTACACGCCGCAAAAAGACTTACAACCTGCGTCCGTTGATCCTGGCTCTGGAAACTGCTACCGATCCGGATGGCGCAGTGATCCTGCGGATGCGCCTGAAAGCAGAACCGGGCGCCACCGGTCGTCCCGATGACCTTTTGGAAACCCTGGGCTATCCCAATACCGCCTATCTCGTCCGCCGCACCCGATTATTGTTGAATTAGCTGCACATCACAGCTCGCAGTGACAAAAATATTCTTCTAATCCCTGTTCCCAGTCCCTGATCCCTAATCCCTGATTCCCAATTATATAATCCTCCATTTCCCTTTCAACTTTCACCTTTTTCCATTTGCTTACCCCCTATCACCTAACTCAGGTATAATTTACCTGCTTGCGATCCACTTCCGCATGTTCCCGTAGCCTAAAGGATAAGGCGACGGCCTCCGGAGCCGTAAATGTGAGTTCGAATCTCACCGGGAATATTTTCCTTTAAAGCGGTCATCGTGTAAAATTCAGGCATAAGTTTCCAAGTAAAAAAGGGAGAACCGATGACGCCCAATGATCTCAAGGCTGAATACCAGGCTTTACAGGCTGAAATTCATTATCATAATTATCGTTACCACGTGCTGAACGACCCTGTAATCAGCGATCCTGAATTTGACTTAAAACTGAAACGTCTCAACGCCATCGAAGCAGCGCATCCGGAATGGGTCACACCTGATTCACCTTCCCAGCGGGCTGGAGCTGAACCGCTGGAACAGTTCACAAAGGTGGTCCACCCGGCGCCGATCCTCAGCCTGGCGAATGCATTCAACGGAGAGGACCTGCGCGACTGGCTTGCGCGCCTGACCCGCCTGGATGCTCGAGCGGAGAAGGCGGATTTTGTCGTGGAGCCCAAGTTGGATGGGCTGACCGTTGTGCTTCACTACCGCAATGGCAGTTTTGTTCAGGGTGCGACGCGCGGGAATGGTGAAGTTGGGGAGGATATTACCGAGAATCTGCGCACCATTAAAGCGCTGCCGCTGCATATTCCGGTTTCGGCTGATGGACCCCGGGTTCCAACTGAGCTGGTCGTGCGCGGAGAAGCGCTGATCACCAAAGCGGATTTTGAAAACCTCAACCGCAGGCTGGAAGCTGAGGGGCAGAAAACGTACCTCAACCCGCGCAACACGGCCGCCGGTTCATTGCGGCAACTGGATTCACGGATCACGGCGCAACGACCGCTGACTTTACTGGTGTATGCAATTGTTCACCATGAAGGGGGAGACATTCCCACAACCCAATGGGGCACACTCAATTATCTGCGTGAACTGGGCTTCCCGGTGTCGACTGCCTCGCGTCATTGCACGGAGTTAGAGGAAGCTATACAATTCTGTCTGGAAACCGACCCCAACGCCTTCCCCTACGAGGTGGATGGGATGGTGATCAAAATCAACGACCTGATCCTATCTGAGCAATTAGGCGTTGTGGGAAAAGACCCACGCGGTGCGATTGCTTATAAATTCCCTGCACAAGAAGTGACCACGCAGTTGAACGACATTGGTGTCAATGTAGGTCGTACGGGGGTGATTACACCCTATGCCATTTTGGAGCCTGTAGAGATTGGCGGGGTGATTGTTAAACAGGCGACACTGCACAATTTTGACTTTATTAAGGAAAAGGACATCCGGGTCGGTGATCGGGTGCTGGTCAAGCGGGCTGGTGAGGTGATCCCGTATGTGATTGGCCCGATCGTCGATGTCCGCAGTGGTGACGAGCAGCCTTACCGGGTACCACAAAACTGCCCTTCCTGTGGTGAGCCGATCACAAATCCTGCCGGTGAGGTGGCGTATTACTGCACGAACAGCGCCTGTCCGGCACAACTGGTGCGCAACCTGGAGCATTTCGTCTCACGCGGCGCGATGGATATCGTCGGGCTGGGGATCAATGTCGGTGAACAGCTCATCAACGCCGGGTTGGTCAAAGATATTGCTGACCTTTATCGTCTGAAGAAAAGCGACCTGCTTAAATTAGACGGTTTTGCCGATAAAAAAGCCGAAAACTTGCTCGCCGCAATCACGGCTTCTAAGGCGCAACCCCTGGAGCGTCTGATCACCGGCCTGGGCATTCGCGGTGTGGGAGAGGTGGCTGCGCAGGCGCTTGCCAGGCACTTTTCCGATCTGGATGCGCTTGGTCATGCCACTCAGGAAGAGATCGAAGCCATTGAGGGTTTTGGGCCCAATATGGCTGCTTCGATCGTGGAATGGTTCAGTTCTCATGAAAATCAGGTTGTACTTTCGAAATTAAAAGAAAGTGGGGTGTGGCCGCGCGCCGAATCTGAACGTGTTGCCGGGCAACAACCCCTGGCTGGACTCACCTTTGTCATCACCGGCACGCTGCCCACGCTCTCGCGCAGCGATGCGAAAAAGCTGATCGAATCAAGGGGTGGGAAAGTCACCGGCAGCGTCAGCAGTAAAACCGATTTCCTTGTCCTGGGCGCAGACCCGGGTTCGAAACTGGATCAAGCCCGGCAGCGGGGTATTGCCACGCTTTCGGAAGACGAATTGCAGCAGCTAATCAAAAGCCGCTCGATCTGATCGATCGGTTCCTCAAATTAATAAACCAAAAATCCCTCCTCAAGGAATATCCCGAGAGGATTGAAATACTCCCGGTTTTTCATCGAAGAGGGGTGTTTTTGGATGATGGTTGATCTTTAAAACGGAAACTCGTATTGTGACAGACCCAGCTTGTCGCGCACAAAGATCAAATCCTTCTGCAGATTTGGAGGGAGCCTGACGCCGTCACGGCGCACACGGATTTCTGTTTCGTATTCTTTTTCACCGGCGGTGTAGATGCGCTCTTCGCCCGGGGCTTTGCGTGAGGCGCGCAGTTCCCTGAGAATTGAACCGGTGGTGCGCTTGAAGTCCTCCAGGTCGACAAAGCTCTCAATGTTCAGCGCCATGAAGAAATGTCCAACCTTGAAGTGTGCGGGCGACCCATCAGGATTAACTCCTGAAAGCGCACTCAGGAAGGCGCCGGTCTGCAGAGAGGCGCTCAAAATTTCTACGATGGTTGCCAAACCATAGCCTTTGTGCCCCCCCATGGTTTCGCCGATCCCGCCCAGGGGTAAAAAGGCGGCATCACCTTTAACCAACGCGGCTAAAATTTCCTTCGGATCGGTCAGGTATTTGTTTTCAGGGTCAACCAGCCAACCTTCCTGGGCTGGCTTATCTTCACGCACGAATCTTTCAATCAAACCTCGCTGAACAATCGGTGTGGCAGCGTCAAACAGGTAGGGGAAGGGTTCATCGGTTGGTGCGCCAAAGGCGATGGGGTTGGTGCCCAACATGGGCATGGTTCCAAAGGTAGGGCATACCGAAGGGCGGGCGTTGGTGAAAGCGAAGCCTACCATGCCAGCATCTACCGCCATGGAAGGATAATAACCAGCAATACCGAAATGGGTTGAGTTTCTCACCGCTACCGAGCCCATTCCATAGGTGTGCGCTTTTTCAATCGCCAGGTTCATGGCGTATTTTGCAATCACCATACCCAAGCCATGGTTGCCATCCAAAACAGCGGTGGTGGGGCTTTCACGAATAACGTCAATTTTTGTGTTGACATCGTGCTGACCGGTGATAAGACGATCATAATAATAGCGTAATCGACCGATCCCATGCGATTCAATCCCTCGAAGATCGGAAGCGATCATCACATCAGCGCAGATTTGAGCATCTTCCGGGGGAGTTCCAAAGGCAACAAAGCACTCCTTGATAAACTCCAGTAAAAAATCAACAGGCAGGTAAACATCTTGGTTTGACATAACGGCTCCTTTATTTGTTTTTGACTTTCATAAAACCTCATCCATTCGATGAGAGCATTTTTTCCATGGCTTCTAATTATATCCGATAGGGCAACAGATCATGTCAGAAATGGTTTGATAAAAAGGGAGACGATTGAACTACGGCGCCAAAGAATTCATTCGAAACCAATATCAAGGAAAAAGCGCTTCAAACACCGTGCACTTGCAATGCGCAAGGCTTTTTAATAAGCCAAAAACCGTCTTTTAAGACGGTTTTTGGGCTTGTGGAGATGGCGGGAATCGAACCCGCGTCCGAAAGATTCGACCCACGAATATCTACGAGTGTAGTCGGCTTATTCGTTCTCGCTTGAGGTTAGCCAGCCAACCGGGCGACCCTCTCGCCAGCCGTTGGGACCCGAAAGCCCCTCTTTCACGCATTTAACGGCATCCTGCGTGGCATCCTGACTTTGCGACGCCAACTCCATCTCCGGCCAGGCAAACGGAGCGTGGGTGACGTGACCTCTTCAGAGGTCTGAGCTTAACGCCCTACAGTTTAGGCTGCAAGGGGTAAAGCTGCATATTGTGTGCGATTGGCACTTTTGTTTTGTACTGATTTTACGAGTTCGGTACCTCTCGACTCGCAATCCGGGACCAGCCTCTCCCGTCGAAGCCGATCATCCCCAATGCAGATTATATTATACCCGATTTTGATGGATTGTGAATTGTGAATTGAGAAGCAGTGAATGGTCCCACTTACTGCGCTCGGGGAAACTGCGCACTGAATGGGATATTGCCGACTTCACAAGCGGTGACACCAGGTCAAAATCAGCGAAGAATGCTTTCAATCCCTCTTCGCAGGTAGAAGTCTGGAAATCTGTTTGTACTGGTAGAGAGTGAGGCGGGTTTTACGGCGTTGCTGACTCCCACTTGAAGGTTGCCACAATCGGGTCATGGTCTGAAAATCGGTGCCAGTAATCAAACTCGCTATTCAGGTGGAGGATGTCCACCGATAATAATTGGGTGTAAAGTGCTTCGCTGACCAGGATATGATCCAGCACCTGGCTGTTGCCCTCATAGATATAGGTGTAACGTTCTTCTATCGGTAAAGTTTCAATCAAATTATGAAGGAGATCCCCCTTTAGCGTTTCAAGCGGAGACGAGAAATGAAAATCATTCAGGTCTCCCAGGACGATAATTTTGCTGTTGGGATCAATCTTCAGCAGGGTTTCCACGAAATCATAGACGACCTGAGCCTGGGCATCGCGTCGAACCTCGGAGTTCAATATTGGTGGTTGGACGGCGCCAAACAAGGCGTGATCTCCGCCCTTGGAAATGAAATGGTTGTTGATCACAAACAGGGGCTGATCCTCGATGAGGAAAGAGACGATCAATGGTTTGCGACTGTTGGTGAAAGCCGAATTGGTCGGGTCAATCCGCCCCGGGTTGAGTGAGAGAGCCACTCTACCATTGAGGGTGTCCACATCAATCGGCGTTTGTGCATCCCCGCGGGGCGCGTCGACCAGGCTCAGGCCACGATCCAGCCGGTAAAGGAAGCCGACCCGGATATTCGCCCCGGGGACGCCCCCATCCTTGTCCGGCAGGGGCTCAATATCCACAAAGCCATATGGGGGACCGCCTAACGCTGCTATTGCGGAGATGATTCCCTGGTAAGTCAGTTCTGCGGAGGCGGCCTGCTTGCCGGTAACGCCGTCGTTGTCAGCGATCTCCTGGAAACCGATGATATCCGGAGCTGCAAACCCGTTGACGATATGATCTGCCAGGGTTTTGATGCGGTCTGAATCAAGGGCGGAAAGAACTTCTACGTTGTAAGTCACCACGCGGATCTGCCCTGGTAACGCCGGAGTTAAGGGCACGCTGGGTTGGAGATTGCCGGCGAGAAAATTCACATCCGCAATAGGCTGTACTTTGTAATTGCCGTAAGCATAATCCATCACGCCGACGATCGGCTGCTGTGAATAGTCGCCGACCTGGACGAAGGGCATTTCCCGCAGAGCATCGTCCAGGATCACCCGTTCAGGGTTGAAATCACCTTGCTGGACAATGATGCCGCCGCGCGGGGTACGTGTGGATGCCCAAGCGCCATTATCTGGCAATACTACAATTTCTTTGTATTGGTTGGTAGGTCCGACCACAACAGCGTTGTTGATTTGAACGAGCATCCCCTCCAGGCTTTCGAAAAAGTCCAACCCGTCAGAATGGGGATTAAAATCCCCACCTGCGATGACCCGACCCTGGGTTTGACCGTCGATCACCTCTGTTGGTGGAATACGTCCATCCTGACCGATAATAATGGGTGGTGGCAGCGGGTTGCCTCTGGAAAGGATTTCGATCGAAGGATGGCGAATATGGGTGATCATCAAATCGTTGACCGGATCACCGTTGAGCACCCCCTCTTTGACCAACCCATTTACCAGCACTTCGTCGCCTGAACGTACGGATGGAATCAGCCCCTGCAGAACGTAAATCCCCTCGGAGGTGGCGGGATCATTGTCAGGAACGAGTGATTGCATATAGAAACCATCTGCCCGGATCGCAGTGACAATGCCGTGTATACCTTCAACCTGCTGATTTTCAAACGGTGAGACATGACCTGCTCCCTGGATGGATGAAATTGTGATTGTGCCAGACACGCCAGGATCCACAGCGACGACTTGTGGACTGGGATCGTCTGCTTCTTTTGTGATCGTTGGCATTACCTGGCTTGGTACGGGTTTGGGTGTGCGGGTACACCCGCTGACGACCAGCGAAAATGCCAACAAGCCCGACAACATCATCAATCGCATGCGCTGATGAAATTTAAAGTGATCTTTCAAGAGGGTGCCTTTCAATGGTTTTTGGCATACTTGCATGTAATTTTCCAATTTGATTATATACTATATCGTCCCTTGATTGATTTGGTTTCAGTTTGTGATCACCGGGTAATCCGGCAGAATTAACATAAAAAGAAAAATTTGGTCCTGATTCAGCGAGAATTTCAAGTAAAATAAGGGCATGGATATCAAAATAGCAATCGCAAAGATCGACAAACATGGTTTCAGTAATTGCGGTGATACGATAGAGATTACCGAACGCCCCAACGGGGGAATTACTGTTGTAATGGCTGATGGAATGATTGATCATCATGGCGACAAGTCAATGTCGACAATGGTTTGCCACCGGGTGATTGACCATATTAGCAGTGGAATGCGTGACGGCGCTTCGATCCGAGCCGCTGCCAGCCAAATTTATTCAGAACATAAAGGTAGGGTGCAGGCAAACTTGTGGGTGATCAGTGCTGACCTGCAAACCGGCACCATCATTATTTCACGCAATAATTCGCTGCCGGTTTTCTTGATCTCTGATGATGTGGTGGATTGCTTATCCAGTGAAAGCGAACCGATTGGCAAGAACACAGATGTTTCGCCCACAATTATTGAGCTGTCAATCAAACCTGAGATGACATTAGTTGCTTTTTCAGATGGGGTCTATTCTGCTGGAGCTCATAACCAACAGACCATGGATATCTGCACCACCATTGGCGCCTTTATGGAGGAGCAGGAACCGACGGCAAGGGAAATTGCTGAGTTTTTATTACAACGTGCGATCCGTTTAGACAACGGACAACCGCTGGATGCGATGAGCATCATTGTTTTGCAGACGTCATCACGACCCTCAGATAATATCCGCCGGATGAGCATATCACTTCCTCTGGAGACGTAAAGCTGATTATTCACACAGTTTCTCGAAATTGCTCTGATTTAAAAGCTGCCAGGCGCCAGGAAGGATCTTCTGTTACGATAAAAATATATCAAATTTCTTAGGAGGCATGCATGCGTCAAAAGGTTGTGCTTATCACCGGAGCCAATGGAGAAATGGGTCATGGCTTGATACAGGTTCTATCAAAACAGGCAGACACGAATATTGTGGCATTGGATGTGGTTCCGTTGGATAGAGCCCTGCGAAACCTGGTCAGTACTTATATTGTTGGTGATGTTCTTGATCAAATGCTGTTGGGAAGGCTGGTCGTTGAACATGAAATTGCCATTATCTACCACCTGGCTTCGATCCTGTCGACGAAAGCGGAATACAACCCGGAGACCGCCCACCGGATCAATGTTGAAGGGACCTTGAATCTGCTGCGCCTGGCTGTAGAACAATCTCAATGGCAGGGCGAGTCGGTGAAATTTATTTATCCCAGCTCGATTGCTGCTTATGGCATCCCGACCCTGAAGGATAAAGCCGAGGCTGGCGCTGTTGTTGAATCAGATTGGAATTTCCCCACCACGATGTATGGCTGCAATAAGCTGTATTGCGAGCACCTTGGGCGATATTACAACAGTCACTACCGCCAGTTGGCAGCGGATCATGATGGAAAACAAACCGTTGATTTCAGGGCGATTCGTTTTCCGGGGCTGATCAGCGCAGAAACTGTACCAACCGGCGGCACGAGTGATTACGGACCTGAAATGCTACATGCGGCTGCCAGGGGCGAGGAATACAATTGTTTTGTCAGGCCCGAGACAATCATTCCTTTTATGGTCATGCCGGATGCGATCAAAGCGCTGGTGTGTTTAGCTGCTTCGCCGAAGAATCGGCTGTCAAAATTTGTGTACAATATCACCAGTTTTTCCATAACCGCGCAACAGTTCTTTGATATCGTGAAAGCAGCCTTTCCAGAGGCAAAAATTCATTTCGCAGTCGACGAGGCAAGGCAGAAAATTGTGGATTCATGGCCTGAATGCGTGGATGACTCAGCTGCTCGCAACGATTGGGACTGGTCGCCGGACTATGACTGCGAACGATCCTTCGAAGAATATTTGATTCCGGCAATTCGGAAACGGTATCAATAAAAAATGGTGGAAGACCGGTGAAGTGGATTTGCCGATCACTGAAAAACGGGAATGAATTTAAAAGAGGCTGCCTAAAAGGCAGCCTCTGTGCTATTGATTTTTATCCTGGTTTACACATCCAGGTTTCTGACTTCTTTGGCGTGAGTTTGAATAAAACGCCGGCGCGGAGGCACTTTCGAACCCATCAACATGTCGAAGGTGCGGTCTGCTTCAGCGGCATCTTCGATACTTACACCCAGTAAGGTACGCTTTTCTGGATTCATGGTGGTTTCCCACAACTGTTCCGGATTCATTTCTCCAAGACCCTTATAGCGCTGTATCGTGTAACGGCTGCCGTTGGTGGTGATCTTCTGGATCAATGCTTCTCGTTCGGCTTCTGAGTACAGGTAATGTTTTTCTTTTCCATAGGTGACCAGATACAAAGGGGGTTGGGCAATGAACAAATGCCCTTTTTCAATCAATTCCTGCATAAAGCGGAAGAAAAAGGTCAGCAGAAGCGTGCGTATGTGAGAACCGTCGACGTCGGCATCAGTCATGATAATGACGCGACCATAGCGCAAACCCTCTAAAGAAAAGCCTTCGCCGATGCCTGTGCCGAGGGCTGAAATCAGGGCTTTGACCTCCCGATTTGCCAGAATTTTATCCAGGCGGGCTCGCTCTGTGTTGAGGATTTTGCCGCGTAAAGGCAAGATGGCTTGAAAGTGACGGTCACGACCCTGTTTGGCTGACCCGCCTGCGGAATCACCCTCGACGATATAGAGCTCTGTGCGGTGCGGGTCGCGTTCCGAGCAATCCGCCAGCTTGCCCGGGAGGGTCATGCTTTCGAGCGCAGACTTGCGAATGACAAGGTCACGCGCTTTGCGGGCGGCATCCCTGGCACGTGCGGATGTGAGGCATTTCTGGATGATTTTCCTGGCTGCTGAAGGATTTTGTTCCAGGAAGCTGGTGAACCCGTCACTCACCACCTGCTGGACATAAGTCTGCACTTCGGTATTCATCAGCTTGACCTTGGTTTGACTTTCAAATTGAGGGTCGGGATGTTTGATGTTGATGATAGCCGTCAGACCTTCGCGAGTGTCATCACCGGAGAAGTTGGAGTCGGAGTCCTTGAGGAGGTTGTTTTTTCGGGCGTAATCATTGATTGAGCGGGTCAGGGCAGTGCGCAAGCCGGTGAGGTGTGTTCCACCGTCAATGGTGTTGATGGTGTTGGCAAAGGCGTATACTAATTCGGAATAAGATTCGGTATACTGGATAGCTGCTTCAATACCGATGCCATCGATTTCTTTTTCTACAGAGAAGACATCGTGGAGCGTGTCACGGTTTCGGTTGAGGTATTTCACAAATGAAGATACGCCACCCTCGAAATAATAGGTGAATTGGGTATTATTACGCTTGTCTTCAAGCCGAATAGTGACGCCGCGGGTGATAAAAGCCATTTCACGAAAGCGTTGCGACAGGGTATCAAATTTATAAGTTTCATCACCCTTAAAGATGGTGTGATCATATTTAAAGGTGGTGGTTGTCCCGGTTTGAGATTTTGGCGCTTTCGCAACCACTTTAACCGGTCCTTGAGGCAAACCTTTTTCATAACGCTGAAAATAGACTTTACCATCCCGGTTGACTTCAACTTCGCACCATTCTGATAGGGCATTGACTGCCGAGACGCCGACGCCATGCAGGCCGCCAGAAACCTTGTAACTGGTACCGGAAAATTTACCACCTGCATGGAGAGTCGTCATAACGACTTCCAGGGCAGACACTTTTCGCCCCGGGTGTTCGTCGACCGGGATGCCGCGACCATTGTCGCTTACCGTCACACTTTCATCTTCGTTAATGGTGACTGAAATCAAATCGCAGGTTCCTGCCAGGGCTTCATCGATGGAATTATCGACAACCTCATAAATCAGGTGATGAAGCGCCTTGTGATCGGTTCCGCCAACGTACATACCGGGTCGCCGGCGTACAGCTTCGAGACCTTCCAAAACTTGAATGTCGTTTGCGTTATAAGATACAGGTTGTTTAGACAAATTAAAATTCTCCGGATTATTGATTTGTTTTTCTTCAGGTGCTTAAGTCAAATTTAAATTATTGTTGATCACCGACTGTGAGAACCTGGTTGCGTCGATGAAGTAGTGAAAAGATGCGGCGATTATGGCAGACACGATAAAGGCGTGCCCCAGAATGCCGACAAATAAGAACCAATTATCAACATTGGGAGATCGCCAGAGGTAGTTCAGGCCTTCTACCATCAGGTAGGAGGCTAAGATGAACCAGATCGTTTTCCCCATGGAGATGCGGACAACTTTTATGCTGGTGATCATTGCTGCAATTAAATTCTGTTTATAAAGAAAAATTCCGTGAGGCGTGAAAACTAGTGGCATGATCGCCCACAGAATGAATACCAGGGCCAGAGTTATTAAAAATTGACTGATCACCGGGCTGATGATCGTTACCAGGGTGACCAAAAAGATCATCGGTAAGGATAAAATGATGATGATCAGCAATAAAAGAATTGGCATGAGAACAATTTGGTAAAAAGAATTCAGCAATGATTTGATGTTTTCCTGGTGATAACCCAAGATCTGTTTTGAAATATTTAGAAAATATAAATTGCCCAGGAAATATCCCACCAGGACAAATAGCAACCAGGCGATGAGAAATTGGGTGCTCGAATCAAGGCTGAATGTAATTGGTTGGCCGATTGGATTCAAATAGGAGGATTTAGAAACCATCAGACTGGGAACACCGATTGGCAATGTGCGCAATGAGACGGCGAGATTAAAATTGGTCAGAATATCATGCACAATTGCCTGGTAGTTCTCGATAAAGGGAGGGATCTCAACCGCACTAATGCCTGGCAATTGCGTCATGTTCTTCACAACAGGGCCAAAAAGGCGGTCGATTCGCCAGACCGGACCAAACCATAAAAACAAATCCAGCGCAATTGGAATGAGAATCAAATCAGGTTTACTGGCGATGGTGTTAAAGCCTGCGAGCAATGCCTGAATGATGCTGGGAGATTGGAATTTGGAATCAGAACTTGTGTTCATACAATGATTAATTTTACCACATACAACCGAGTCTGACCACAAAATCCTGCAAGTCCCCCCTCATTGCGTACGGGCCGCTTCATTATATTAATTTAAAATGTTATTGTTAGGGGTAATCCTTTTTCAATACTTTGCTGGTGGTAAAATTATTGATATGCCAACTAAAACTGCTCTGCCAGATCTCGAACGGCTTTCGATTGTTACTGCAATAATCATGCTGGCATTTGCACTTACTCAGTTAATTTCTTACCCTGCACAAAATATTTCCTTTTCGGTTTTTGGTATATTAATCGATTTTGTGCTGGATTTTAATATCTTGGTGATTGCTTTCTCTGTCCTTTTAGCGGCAGCAGGCATGGATTGGTTGATTCAATCGCACCCCGAAGCGCAACTATTCGATAATCGATGGGAAACCATCCGCCATTGGATCGTCCCCGTATTGACTGCACTTGTGATTGGTGTAGCGTTGATTGCCTTTGCGGGAAGTTTACTGTGGTGGGTTGTGTACATCCTGGGAAGCTTGTTGTTGTTTGCAGTTTTTATTGGTGAGTACAACGTGTTCGTCGCCGGGAGCGCGGTTAATCCATTGGCAATTGTCGGATTGAACGCGCTTTCTTTTGTGCTTTTCTTGCTCTTATCAATTGCAATTTTTTCCGCCAATATCCGTTTATATATTCGCTTGCCGCTGCTTGGGATTGGGGCGTTGATGGTCACCTCGCGGACTTTGTTTTTAAGATTGGGAGAGTGGCACACACTGTGGGGGCTGGTGATCAGCCTGGTGGTTTCAGAGGTTTTGATCGGTTTTCATTATTTACCGTTGAACCCAATTCGGCAAGGTTTACTGTTGGTCGGGATGGTGTATGCTCTCACCAGTATGGTTACTGGAATCAAAGAATCCCGACGATCCTGGGCATTTTGGGGTGAACCTGTGGCGATGTTATTATTGACGCTAATTGTGAGTATTGTCTGGGCTTAATCGTTCTGTTCGAGCGGGAACTCTTTCAGGGATTGAAAATACATTGAGCGTAAATTGCGTCGGTGAAGCTCACTGGCAAGCCCACCTAAGAGGACCCTGCTTTTTCCGCAGGTTTCAACGTCAATGTTATCTAAAACCTCAAGCGGATTTTCTCTTCTCTTGGCGGAGTTTACCGCTTTTTGCAAGGTCTTTACATAGGTGACATTTTCCCGAATTTTTTCTTCAACTTCACCCCGCAGAATTATTTCACCGTGACCCTGGATAATGTTTTCCAAGCCCAAACCAGCAAAACTCTGCATCGTTTGGATGCTTTGTTCAGGGTCTCCTTCAACAACGAAGGGGATGGACATGAAGGCGTCGCCAGCAAACAGGACGCGGTCTTCTTCAGCCAGAACAGAGATTCCATCTGCTGAATGGCCGGGTGTGGAGAAAATCAGCAGATGCTTTTTCCCAACTTTGAGACGTAAATGGCCGTCTTGAAAGGTGATTTGAGGTGGGACGATGCTAAGTTGTTTGTAGAGGGGGCTGTCCTGCCTGGCGACCTCAAGAGCGGAAGGCGCCCGATCTAAGAGTAACTGTCGGCATTTTTCATGCCCGATAATGGTTGCTCCCGGAAAGAAACAATTGCCCCAGCAATGGTCTGCGTGATGATGTGTGTTAATCACATATCGAACCGAGAGATTGAGTTTTTCTTCAATGTAATCTCGCAACATCAAACTTTCTTGAGGCATGAGGGTGTCAATCAAAACCGCCCATTTTGGTCCAGCAACCACTCCGGCAGTAACCTGTGCATATGTTTCACTTTGGAACCAAAATATGTTTTCCGCTATGATCTCGCGAAGCATAAACCCATTCCTAATTTTAAAAATAAAGTGTTTTGGAAGAATAGCACATTGCAGGTTAAAAGTCAAAATCTTAACAGTTGTCGCCACTGAAACGTATCGGACCTGTTAATATTTTTGCAGATAATGACTTAAAGCAAGACTTTAAAAAATTCAGTACGATTATTTCCCCCTGTGCCAGGATGTTTATTTTTGCTTACGAAAAGCGAGATTTCACCAAGATTACACTGACAGCGGCAAGTAAACTCAAACCGCCTGCTGCGCCAACGATGACAAAAATCCAGCGAATATTCTGGATTGGCAACGCAACGTCCTCGTCGAATTCCGTTCCTGTTTCAGGGATTTCAATTTCAGGAGAGGGCGTTAGCGTTGGCGTCGATGTTGTTCCTGGCAGCGGGTATCCTTCAGATTCAGGAGAGCTTTCCAATTGTGTGGGTTGTGGCGTCTCCATGTCCGGGTAGGCATTCTCAGGGTAAAAATCACTATCATCGACTGGAAAAGTGATTGCTCCGGATGTTGGGCTAATGCGACGTATCGGAGTTGGATAGGTTATCGGCGTTGATGTACTGGGCACGTAATAGCTTGTTGGTGTTGAGTAATGGTAATAGGGCGTAGGTGTATAATAATAGAAAGGGGTGCGCGTGCGAGTAGGGGTCGAGGTGATTGTTGGTCTGAGTGTCGGGGTACTTGTTTTTGTCGCTGTTGGTGTAGCGGTAGCTGTTGGGGTGGCGGTGGCTGTTGGGGTGGCGGTGGCTGTTGGGGTAGCGGTGGCTGTTAAAACGCTTACCGGGCCATGGGTTTCGATTGAATTACCGAGATTATCGATCACCTCAAGTTTATAGTAATAGGTCCTGGCAAAAGAAGAGATCTTGTTGTCTGTGTACTGGTAAATACCACCAATGTAAACATCGCCAATGGCTGAAATCTGAGAAGAAATTCGGGCATAGGGACCATCTTGTGAATCTGCCCGCAATATGTAAAACCCCTTAACATTGATTTCACTGCTTGTGGTCCAATTGATGATGTTATTCACGCCGTCAAATTCCGCTTTGAATTGGGATAGGGTAATCCCATCAATGACGGGCAAGCCGACGACAAAGGGCGTAAAGCTCAGGTCACTGGATAGTCCTGGTCGACCGCTGTTGTCAATGACAACCCTGATTTCTTTTTGATCAAGGTGGCAGGTTGTTTCCTGACCGGAAGCGCCGCCAGCACCTGGACCCTGGGGCGCCTGTCCACAGGGGTTCCAGCCATCAGTCGCCATTGTGGCAGGATCATACCAGGCAAGTGGGTATTTCGTGCTGTCGGTTCCACCACAATACTGGTCAGATTCGATTTGACTGACACAGTTAGGGTTGAGATTATAGCTTAATGCCAGTGTCAGGTCGGCGGCAACCGCATTTTCTTCCAGGAAAACATCGTAAAAATTCGAACAGGGCCTGATGTCCAAACCTCCGTTTTTGTAAAAGGGAATGTTTTCGGACGCGCCCTGACCGTGGTTAACAATGATGATGTTAAAATCACCGCCGGAAGCATGCATTGCTCCAATTTTACCGTCAAATGCGTAGGACATTGTTGAAGTCACCGCCAGGCGCTGGGCTTCAACCCCTGATTGATTGGACAATCGTGAAATTATTGCCCCTAGGCGTTTTCCATCAGAGACCCCACATTGATCAGCGCTGGCTGTTGCTAAACGGTCAACCCCCCAGAAGTTATGGTTGGCTGTTCCATTGTTGTTGCAATTGATCTGGTACCCAGATCCGTTGTTGATGATGTTGTTGGCGTAAACACTGACTGTGCCAACACCGTCACCGACGCTACGGAAGACAGCATGGTTGTCATTATTGATGATGTGGTTAAAAGCCACAATGACTTCGCCAGAGTTGTCATGGATATCGATTGCACGGTACCCATAGGCGAGGGTATTGTGCTCGATTGACACCGGTTTTGAGCTGTTGACCTCAATCAGAGTGCGTGAAGGATTAAGGCAACTTCCATCGTTGATTGTCAGGTTTGTAAGGTATCCCCCTTGCGTGAATTTTAGCATTGGGTTAGAACAGTCAGTGCCCGAATAGGTAATCAATGCCTGTTCATAGCCCCGGATATGCACTTCTTTGTCAATTAACACCGTATGGCTTTTTACCTTGTATTGCTTAAGAATCCGGATTTCAGCGCCTTGATTGGCGGCAAGCAATGCTTCACGCAATCCTGTGCCGAGGCCATCTTCGCCATCTTCATCAGAATTGAAGTAGCAGGGCGTGAAGGTGCCGCAATCATCGGATGTGTTTGCCACATAGATCACTTCAGCAGGTTCTTCCTGAGGGGTTGATCGGCGAGAATCGGCCGCGAGGGTTGAGCTCGCTGTGATAGAAAACAGGGTCATAAACGAAAGGAGAAGCGGCAGAAATAACCGAAATAATTTTTTCATGATAAAAGTCGCTCTTTGTTAGCCTGGTTTTATTATACCATTTGATGAGCAGGGTATTGTTTGTCTTACGATGATCGATTTTTAACTGCCCCTGGGTTGAAATGTTTGTTTGGCTGAAGGATTGTGATTAAGAGCGAGTGATCGAGTATGATAAGGATTTATTGAAGAGCCTTTGAACTCAACGGTTTGGAGTTTCGATGATCAAAACCATCCTTGGCGCGTTCAAACCTTTTCGCTTGCTCAGCCTTGTGATGACCTATTTAATGGGCGCAGGGCTGGTTAAGTATGTTCGGGGATTATCAGGCTGGTCATTATTAATCCAGGGCGGGATCTTTCTGTTATTGCTTTCCCTCAGTCTTGAATTATTATGCCTGCTGTACAGGCTGGGCGAACCTAAAAATTGGGCGGAAGGGATGCAGCTAAGGGAAATCAAGCTGACCCGGTCAGGAATTGCGGCAATCATTGCAACACTGCTAACTGTGGCGACATCAATCTTTATCCATTGGATTGGAGAGGGTGTTCTTTGGCAGGGGTTGGGTTTTTTATTTCTCACGTTGTTCGCGCTCTGCATTATTTATTATTTGTCTCAGACCATTGCGATTTTAAAGCCCTTTCATCTATTGATAGAAGTTTTATTATTTGTGGTTATCCCCCCTGCTCTGGCTTTTTTTCTTTATTCGGATGATTTGCATCCTTATTTAACCCTGGTGGTCATCAGTCTGGTGCCTGCCTACCTGGCAAATCGCCTGCTGCATGGGTTAGAGAATTTCAACCATGATCAAAAATACGAGGTTGACACACTGGTCATGCGTATTGGCTGGGAGAACGCCATGATTATCCACAATGTCCTGATATTGTTAACCTATTTCCTGGTGGGCTTAAGCGCTGTATGGGGCTTGCACTGGTTCATTATCTGGCCGGTTTTTTTATCTCTGCCAATTGGTTTGTTGGAAATCTGGTTGATGGAGAGAGTCCGCGGCGGGATGAAACCACTGTGGGGTGTGATGCGATTTGCTGCAGGGAGTGTTTTTTTTATCTCTGTTTACCTGATCGGGCTTGCTTTTTGGATTCGTTAGAGACCAGCGACAAATGAAAACCAGGGCAAAATTATTGATATAATCGTGACTGATGATGTGGTCAACCAATAAAAGGAGTGTAACGATGATACGATCAGCAGGCGAACGAGCCCCTGAATTTGAATTAATGGATGATGAGGGTAATTTACGCAAATTATCCGACTATCGAGGGCAAACCATTGTGCTTTACTTCTACCCCCGCGACAATACGCCAGGATGCACGAAGGAAGCCTGCTCCTTCAGGGATGCATATGCAGACTTTCGCGAGGCGGGTGTTGAAGTCATCGGCATCAGCCCGGATAGTGAGCAATCGCACGCGAAATTTAAATCAAAATACGAGCTGCCCTTCACCTTGCTCGCCGACCCCGACCGAAGCGTTTGTAAAGCCTATGGGGTCTGGGGTCCTAAAAAAATGGCTGAACGCGAATATGAAGGCGTGTATCGAACGACCTTCGTTATCGACCCAGATGGGGTAATTAAAAAAGTGTTTGAGAAGGTAAAACCTGCTGATCATAGCCAAGAAGTATTGGCTGTTGTCAGAGCTTGAGTGCTTTTAACAGCACGTTTTTCCATTCATGATTAATTGCTCGGCATGGATGCTTTTCCTGTATGTTGTTAACGAACAAAAAATGCTGCCTGAAAAACTTCGGGCAGCATTCTGTTTTAACAAGCGCGAGGAATAAGATTGCAGAATTAATATAAGGGGCACAACAGGTTCAGATCAGGCCAGGGCTGACAAACCGAGACGTTCGATTACATCAAACGCAGGACGACGTTACCTTCAGACCACAATTCTTCCAGGCGGTAATAACTCCGTTGTAGCGGAGAAAACAAATGCACGACCACATCGCCGTAATCGAGCACAATCCAACCCGCGCTTCCCCTTCCTTCTGGTTGGGCAGTTCTGTGGAAATGGGTTTTTATTTCCCGTACCAGTCCGTTGCTTAGGCTTTCCAGCATGCGGTCGCTGGATCCGCTGACGATTACAAAATAATCTGTAAATGACGCTATTTCTTTGATATCTAAAATGAGAATATCTTCCCCCTTTTTACTTTCGAGAAAATGTGCAATTTCTCTTGCTAATGATATTGATTCCAGATGTCACCTCACTTTACTAAATATTTTTCTTGTTAAATTATACTTGATTCAGCGGAACTGAAAACAGGGTTGTGTAAATGGGGCCGGAAGGCGTTAACACGCTTTGGAAAAGCTGTACACGGTCGATGTTGAACAATCCCAAGGAATCAACCCTGAACTGGGAAAGCGTTCTACCGATCGTCTTTGAAGAGGCAGCGTCAGTGTTTCTGCGCAACCTGGCGATGGTCAGGTGGGGCGAAAAAGGCCGGCCTTCGCGTTGAATGCCAAGACGAGCCAGGTTTTGGTCAAGGATGTTGTGCATTGCAATCAGGGGCTCACCTCCAGTAACGCCCAGCCAGATTACTCGGGGATTAGTGTTGTTGGGATACATGCCCAATCCGCCAATTTCCAGCGAAAAGGGAGCCTGATGAGCGAGGGATTGACTCAGCACTTTCGTAATTTCTTCGATTTTCTCTTGTTTGGTCTCGCCAATGAATTTGATGGTCAGGTGAAGATTCTCGTAATCGACCCATTTCACCGCAGTCGGTGATGTTTTGCTCTGCAAATAGTCTGTAATCTCCGTGATCTTAACACGAATGTTCTGCGGGATCTCAATGGCGATAAATATGCGCATCATCGATTGACCTTTTTTAACTTGATCTTGTTAAAAGATTACCATAGGTTAGAATTTCTACACAAATGATTTTTTACCCCCTACCCAATGTTGACAAAACATGGTATAAGTTATTTACCCTGCTGTGCTCGTGATGCAGCATACACGTTTTGGGCCAACACCAATTAAAAGCGTCGGAACTCTGGTCAGCTACGCGATAGACTCAGCGTCAAGGCGAACCTGACGGGTACGGCGAACCTGTTTCAACAGGTTCAAAACTCAGCAGCACACGGTATGGCGGGGTTGTTTTTTTAATTTTTCATCTAACGAGAACATCTTGCGATAAACACATTATGACCGTGTTGGTAAACGAAGCGATAATTCGTCGATTCGAGAATTGGTGATTGGTTCAGAAATTGTCAGAAGAATACCTGTTGTTGGCTTTTTGTCACTTAAAAGGTGCCAGCAATCAGAACTCACCCTTTTTGTCTAATCACCGATAGTTGACCTGTAGTGGAGTAGGGCACAGGCTCATTTTAATTTTCGCCTGGGTTATAATTCCTGACGTCCTTTCAGACAATAAATCCGCTGGTATTTGATTTTGCAAATCAAGCCCGGAGCAGAAAACATTGAAAGGCAAACAGGTTAAGGTAACATCGCTGCGAGATTGATGATGAAAAAAATAATTGTGTGCTTCTTATGCTGCCTTCCATTCCTGGCGGGGTGTTTGGGTGAAACCCTGACTGCTGACACATTGCCCTGGGTTGGTGATGAACCGATGCTATTTATGGACGACTTTTCAGGGCAAACCGGAGGATGGCGCACCCAGGAAGACCGGTTGAGCTTCGTCGGCTATGCACAGGAGGGTTTCAGGCTTTGGGTTGACCTGCCGAATTACCAGGTGTGGAGCGTGCCGGGACTTAATTTTCGGGATGTCAATATTTATACACGGGTGCAAAAAATTGGCGGGTCAAACGACAATTTATATGGGCTTGTGTGTCGTTACCAGGGTGATGAAAATTATTATGCGTTTTTAATCAGTTCGGATGGGTATTACGGGGTATTTAAAAAACAAGCTGGTATCCAAAGCCTTCTGGGCATGGAGCAAATGGGTTTTTCTGAAATTATCAACCGGGACGATGCTGTGAATGAGATCCTGGTCGTCTGCCAGGGCGATCAACTGGCATTAATTGTTAATGAGGTTGAGCTTTCCCGGGTCAGAGATGCTGACTTTTCTTACGGCGATATTGGCATGATTGCTGGAACCCGGGCTGAACCTGGGGCAGATGTCCTGTTTGATTATTTAATCGTTATGAAATCTTTACGAAAATGAAAGTATTTTTAGATGTGATTGGCTGCCGCTTGAACCAGAGCGAGGTCGAGGGATTTGCCAACCAATTCAGAGCACTCGGACATGAGATTGTCTCATCCCCGTCTGAGGCAGACCTGGCAATCGTCAATACCTGCACGGTGACGGGCAAAGCAGCCGCCGATTCGCGGAAAAAGCTTCGCAGGGCAAGCCGAGAAGGCGCCGGTCGGGTGGTAGCAACGGGATGCTGGGCAACGCTTGAGCCTGAAACAGCGCTGAACCTACCAGGCGTGACGCAAGTGATTGCAAACGCCGATAAAGAAGCCCTTGTGGCGATTTTGTTGAATAAGTCCCGTGAGGAATTCTCTTCTTTAAAATATCGCCGCGTCCCTCTGCCCGGAGATCGAGCCAGGACGCGAGCCTTTATTAAAGTCCAGGAGGGCTGTGATAATCACTGCACTTACTGTTTAACCCGAGTGGCCAGAGGTAGCTCCCGCTCAATGGAATTATCGGAGATTTGCAAAGACATCCAGGCAGCACTGCAGGGCGGTGCTGTTGAGATCGTTTTAACAGGCGTGCAGTTGGGCGGTTGGGGCAGGGATTTTGTTCAACCTTTGGGATTAAAGGATCTCATCGGTCATCTCCTCGAATTGCCAGGGATCACGCGTCTGCGTTTATCATCGATTGAGCCCTGGGATTTCGACCCGAGTATGTTATCCCTGTGGCAGGACAAACGATTGTGCCGTCAACTGCACATCCCTTTGCAATCGGGTAGCAATCGTATATTAAAAAGAATGGGCAGACCAATCTCGGTGCAGGAATACCAGGATTTGTTGGAGGAGGTCCGCCTTAGGATTCCTGATGTTGCCATTACAACGGACATTATCACCGGTTTTCCGGGTGAGACGGAAGCTGATTTCCAGGCCACCGTAAACGTTATCAATAAGATGGCCTATGCAGGGGGGCATGTTTTTACCTATTCGCCACGACTGGGAACCGCGGCCTATCAGATGGTAGACCGGGTGCCAGCACAATTAGCGAAAGAGCGCAATGCAATTTTACGGGATTTATTTGCCTCCAGTGGTCAGCGCTACCGGGAGGGCTTTTTCGGCAGGCACCTGAAGGTGTTGTGGGAAACCAGTCAACAACAGGAAGGTGGAAACTACAAACTATCAGGATTAACCGATAATTACATCAGGGTGTTCAGTGAGGCAGAAACGGATTTGTGGAACAGGATTTCAATTGTCAACCTGGATTCGCATATGCCCGATGGGGGTGGGGTTTTTGGGCACATTGTGAATGGATAAGCGCATCGAGTGTGATTGAATCCATAACGTGAATTCGCCGTCCGATAGATTAAATGCGGTTAAGGACTTGCTAAGTCAAGTTTGACCCTCATCCAGCCATGCGGTATAATTATCCGCTGTCTTTAATACCGGTGTGTTGAGAAAAAAGGCAAGAAAATAAGCAAGAAAGGACTCCGTAAGAATGCCAAAGCGAACATATCAACCGAAACGTCGCCGCCGCGTTCGTGTGCATGGGTTTCGGAAACGAATGCAAACCAAAGGCGGACAGAACGTTCTGAAGCGACGTCGAGCAAAGGGACGGCAAGAACTGGCGAAGAAAGCCAATAACCACGTAAAAAAGGTCCGCTGGTAAGACACCAGAGATTGTTTTGACACATGCTTACTGGTCCACGTTGAATAGGACGATCGGTGCAGCGCAGGTTAAGATTAACCCGTAACGATGAGATTAACCGTGTGCGCCAGGATGGACAGACCCTGGCAAACACGAACTTAGTGTTAGGCTTTCTGCCAAATCAATTGAAACAGAACCGTATCGCAATCATCGCCGGACGCTCTCTCGGCGGAGCCGTCCAGAGGAATTTTGCTAAGCGGCGGTTAAGGTCTGCCATTCAAAGCCTTGTATCGGAATTTGATCAGGGGTTTGACATGGTGTTGATTGCTAGAAAACCCATTCTAACGGTTAATTACGCTTTGATTGTCACTGGACTGAGAGACCTGGCACGGGACGCGGGTTTGTTGAAAGACGAAATAAATTGACTAAACGACAAAGTCAAACCGAGAATTCTATCCACAGCCCTAAATTGAGAGACTTGCCTTTGAATATTCTCACATTCCCCAGGTGGGTCTTATTAATTTTGATCCGAGGATATCAAATTTTCATCTCCCCGGCACTCCCGGCTGATACTTGCCGGTTTTATCCCACGTGTTCACATTATAGTTACCAGGCAATATTCAAGTATGGGGCTTTCAAGGGCGGCTGGATGGCGCTAAAGCGGATTGCCCGTTGTAACCCTTATAACCCGGGTGGCTTTGACCCGGTACCATAACGAAAGTGAGAAGAGAAAAGTAAATGAAAAAACCTCACATTTTAATAATTGGAATGCTGGTTGGACTGACCTTCGTCCTGAGCGCCTGTGCGCCCGGGCCCAGGGTATCCGGGACCCCGGGGCTGGAACTTTCGGGAGACCAGGCTTTTGTCGCATACGGCAATTCCCTCTATGCTCTGAAGGCAAATTCTGGCACGGTGGAATGGACTTATCCTGAAGAATCGAAAAACACGGTGTTGTTTTTTGCACAGCCCCTGGTGGTCGACGACAATGTCTTTGTAGGTGATGTTGCAAAAACATTCCACAAAATTGATCGCAGTAACGGCAATTCAGTATGGACTTTCACTGGCGCTAATGGCTATTTTATAGGTCAGGCGAACGAAGGACATGGGATGGTCTTTGCTCCCAACAATGATGGCAATCTTTACGCTCTCGATTTACAGGGAAACTTACAGTGGGTATTTGAAACCCAGCATTTCATCTGGTCACAGCCACAAATTGGCCCGGACGCGGTTTACCTCAGCTCTATGGACAGGTTTGTCTATGCAATCTCAACAGATGGGAAACAGCTTTGGGCGAAGGAGATGGCTGGCGCTGTTGTCGCCAGTCCGGTTCTAAGCGAAGATGCCGGCACACTTTTCGTGGGCTCTATGGGCAGTGATTTTGTTGCGCTCAAAACAACCGATGGACAACTGGCCTGGTCCTTCACCGCACAGAACAGTATTTGGGGGCAGGCAATTCTGGCTGACAACAAGTTGTATTTTGCAGATACCGGCGGATTCCTATACATTCTCGACCCATTAAGCGGCGCTGAGAAAAGCCGTGTGGAAATAGGCGAACCGGTGATTGGCGGTTTGATAGCATTGCCCGACGGGATTGCCCTGGTCACTGAGAAAGGCAACCTTAAGGTGCTGGAATTTGATGGCTCGACCCGATGGGAAGCAAGAATCTCGGGCAATGTTTTTCAAAGGCCGGTTGCCAGCGATGATTACCTGATGGTGGCTGCAGTTGACGGAGACAACATGATTTATGCTTTTGATGTCCAGTCCGGTGCACAAAAATGGTCAGTTACCCCTAAGAAATAGAGGAAAAAATTTATGTGGGAAACAATTGTTATTCAACCTTTTTTGAATGTCTTGTTGTTAATCAACTCACTGGTTGGTAATTTTGGCATCTCAATTATCCTGTTCACGCTCCTGGTTCGATTAATCACGCACCCTTTGACCGTTAAACAATTTAAGGCAACCCAGGGAATGCAGCAACTTCAAAACGATCCACGCTATAAAAAAATAATGGAGAAATACAAGGACGATAAAGAGCGGTTGTCTCAGGAGCAGATGAAGCTTTATAAAGAATTAGGCATCAACCCGCTGGGGTCATGCTTACCGACGCTGATCCAGTTCCCGCTTATCCTGGGTTTGTACCAGAGCGTGGTGAGGGCGATGGCTGCTTCGCCTGTTGAACTTTTTCGTCTCGCACAAAGTATTTATCCTGGATTTATCAACCCGGTGGCCGTTTTACCATTGCAGAACCGGTTTTTGTGGATGGACTTAGGACAGCCTGAACGGTTGACCGTGTTTGGATTTGGAATTCCTGTCCTGGCTATTTTAGTGGTGATCACCACTTTCTTGCAAACGAAGCTAATTGAACCCCCGTCATCCAACGGTGGACAGGCTGAGATGATGACCAAATCTATGAATATTTATATGCCCTTGTTGATGGGCTTTATGGCTTATTCGCTTGCCTCTGGCTTGGCGCTCTATTTCTTGGCGAGCAATTTGATCGGAATTGCCCAGTATTCAATCCTTGGTAGGGCTAACTGGAAGAATATTTTGCCCTTCTTGAAGGGTAAAGAAACTGACCCGATCCAGGGAAAAACACCGGTGCAAGTCGTTGACGTGGTGCCTGAAGAGGTCCCCCAAAAACCGTCACATGCAAAAACAACACAGGCGACGGGAAAACGTATGACCAAACCGCAAAAGCAACGGTACGATCGCAGAAAGAAGTAAGAATTATATTTTTCATCGGCCCTGAGAAAGTGTGTAAAGGGAGCAGAATTTATGTCAGAAGAAAGAACTAAGCTGGAAGTGATTGCGCCTTCTGTTGAAGAAGCGATTGAAAAAGGTTTACAAATACTGGGGCTAACACAGGCTGATATTGATGTTGAGATATTGGATGAGGGGAAAAAGGGCCTGTTGGGCCTTGGCACCCGACAGGCGAGGGTTGTTTTGAAGGTTAAACCTCAGTTTTTTGAAGCAGCATTGGATGCGTCTGCGGATGAACCAGGTCTTTCAACTCAAAACGATGCGGTCACACCAATTGATGAACCAGAAGAAGTGATCATTGCCAGGGAGACCATCCAAATCATCCTGGAGAAGATGCGCGTCAAGGCTAATGTTTCGGTACGCATGGGCGAATCTGATGCAAACAGGATTCAACCTGTCTTGATTGATATTGAAGGCGCCGATCTCAGCTTTTTAATTGGCAGGAAAGCAGAGACGATCAACGCGCTGCAGTTCATCACCAGTTTAATTGTGAGCCGGGAAGTGGGCCGCTGGATTCCATTGCAAATCGATGTTCAGAAATATCGTCGACGACGAGCCGATGAACTGAGGAAATTAGCCCGGAGGATTGCCGATCAGGTTGTCAGCACCGGGCGACAACAAGCCCTGGAACCGATGCCCCCCAATGAGCGCAGAATCGTTCATATTGAATTGCGGGATCATCCTGAGGTTGAAACAGAAAGTGATGGTGAAGATCCGAAACGAAAGGTTGTGGTCAGGCTTAAAAGATGACCTGGATTTTTCGAACATCACATACTGGAAGGCTGTGTGGGTAGAAGAACGTCTACCTGTTCGACTTAAAATTGATTTTGGAAAACATTCCGGAGGTGCTAATGCGAGCCGTAGATATCATCGAAAAAAAGCGCGATGGTATCGAACTTTCGAGGCAAGAGATTGAATACTTCGTCAGGGGGTATACGAACGGCGAGATCCCTGATTACCAGGCTGCTGCCTGGGCAATGGCAGTGCTGTTGAAAGGAATGACTGCCGAAGAAACCACTTTCCTGACTCTCGCCATGGCAAATTCAGGTGAAAAACTGGACTTAAGCCACGTGGTTGATATTGCCGTCGATAAGCATTCGTCTGGTGGTGTTGGCGACAAAACTTCGATTGTAGTGGTTCCACTGGTGAGAGCATGTGGGTTGCCGGTAGGTAAGATGTCCGGTCATGGTTTGGGTTTCAGCGGAGGCACACTGGACAAGCTCGAATCGATACCCGGGTTCCGAACAAACTTGAGCAAGGATGAGTTTCTACATCAACTGGGTACTCTGGGGATGGTTTTGTCCGGGCAAAGTCTTGATCTGGCACCAGCCGATGGAAAATTTTACGCGTTGAGGGATGTAACCGGAACTGTGCAGTCAATCCCATTGATTGCTTCTTCGATTATGAGTAAAAAAATTGCCGCAGGTGCCCAGGCGATCGTTCTTGACGTGAAAGTGGGTCATGGCGCCTTTATGAAAACACTGGATGAAGCCCGGGAGCTGGCTGCGTTGATGGTATCGATCGGAGATTTGAGCGGCAGAGACGTTGCTGCGGTGCTTTCAGACATGAATCAGCCGCTGGGGCAAGCTGTGGGCAATGCGCTGGAAATGAAAGAGGCGATTCTAACCCTGCGAGGTGAAGGTCCGGCGGATTTTTGGGCGCATTGCCTGGAAATTTCCAGTCAAATGTTGGTGTTGGGAAAACGAGCTGAGACCATTGAAAAAGCCAGAGCAATGGCCCAGGAGGCTTTGATGACAGGACAGGGGTTGGAATATCTCCGACGGCTGGTCGACGTTCAGGGCGGGGATGTTAGCTATGTGGATCACCCGGAGAAACTACCTCAAGCGCCGATTGAATCGATGATTACAGCGCCGGTAAACGGGTATCTCCACGAGGTAAACGCAAGGCTGGTTGGAGAAGCAGCGGTACTTCTGGGCGCCGGAAGATCAAAAAAAGGTGAAGAAATCGATCTTGCGGTGGGGATTTCTGTCCTGGTCAAAGTTGGCGATTACGTGGAGGTCGGTCAGCCGTTATTCTTGGTCCACGCGCGGGATGAAACAACGCTGAATCTGGCAGCAGAGCAATTATCTGCTGCAAGCGTCATTGCGGATCAGCCCAAGGCTCCACTTCCATTATTCTATGGGTTGGTGAGCTCTGATTAGCGTCATTTGTTGAAGGGCAATCCCTTTTGGCGCCAGAAGGGATGAAGGGATGATGATTAACCCGGATGGAACAAAATCTTTGCAGTCAATAAAAAAGAGCCTGGCGAATCTGCTGGCACTTTTTTCAATCTAACACGTTTATTGGAGGAACAATGGAAAAAGCAAAATTTGCAATTGTTGGTTTGGGCGTCATGGGTCAGAACCTGGCGTTGAATATTGCCAATAACGGCTATCCTGTGGCGGTGTTTAACCGCACCGAGTCAGTCACCCGGCAATTTGTCGCCGGTTTGCCCGCCGATCAGGGCATTATTGGCACCTACAGCTATGTTGAGTTGGCGGACAGCCTGGAAAAGCCGCGCCGGATCATGTTGATGGTCAAGGCTGGGCCTGCAGTGGATGCAGTCATTGCGGCGCTTAAACCCCATCTTGAACCCGGGGATATTCTAATTGATGGTGGAAACTCATATTTCGAGGACACCGAACGGCGCACGGTTGAGCTGGAAAAAGAAGGGTTTTTATTTATTGGTACGGGCGTCTCGGGCGGAGAAGAGGGTGCTTTACATGGTCCCAGCATTATGCCGGGGGGCAGCGTAGATGCGTGGGCAGCCCTTAAGGATATGTTCACAGCGGCTGCTGCAAAGGCATATGATGGAGAACCCTGTGTGGACTACATCGGGCCGCGCGGTGCCGGTCACTACGTCAAAACTGTGCATAATGGGATTGAATATGCGATTATGCAGATGATTGCCGAAGTTTATGACCTGCTGAACCGGGGCCTGGGCCTTTCAACGATGGAATTGAGCGAGCTGTTCAAAGAGTGGGACGCAGGCGAGCTGGCGTCTTACCTGGTGGAGATCACCTACAAGATCTTTGAAAAAGTAGACCCCGAAACGGGCAAACCGCTGGTGGATTTAATCGTGGACGAAGCCCAGCAAAAGGGAACCGGAAAGTGGACCTCCCAAAATGCATTTGATTTGGGTGCTCCGACACATACCATCAACGCAGCAGTGACCAGCCGGATTATCTCTGGTATGAAAAGCCAGCGCACAGTGGCTCAGGCATTAATTGATGGTCCATCAGAAAAATTTTCAGGTGACCGGGAGGCAATGATTGCCGCCATTAAAAATGCTTTGTATGCGGGCATTATTCTTGCCTACGCACAGGGCTTCGGTTTGCTGCATGTGGCTTCGGAAGAATATGATTATGATCTCGACATGCAGATGATTGCAAAAATCTGGCGGGCAGGTTGTATTATCCGGGCAGATTTGCTGGATGATATCATGAAAGCTTTCGACCGTGATCCGGGGTTGGTCAACCTGCTGCTGGATGACGACTTCAGAGAAGCAGTCGTCAGCCGGCAGGGAGACTTGCGCCACGTGATTATCAACGGAATTAAATTGGGAATCCCGGTATATGCGCTCAGCTCGGCGCTGGCTTATTTTGATGCCTACCGCACCGAGCGTTTGCCAGCTAATTTAATCCAGGCACAGCGTGATTATTTTGGTGCGCACACTTATCGCCGCCTGGACAAAGAGGGCTCATTTCATACCGACTGGTAGTTGACCCTCGCTCCATTTTTTGACCATCAATTGGTCATATGATTTTTCAGCCACCTGATGGGCATAAGCTGAGTAGAGCGTTAAACTCGGCTTATGCCCAGAACATTTCACCGGGGGGATCGAATATCATGGCTTCTTTCAACAAGGTGATTGCTTTAACCAAGCCTTCGTCATTGGACATCAGGGCATCCTCATGTTCAATCGAGATCACGTAATCATACCCGACCAGGCGCAGCGCACTGACGAAGTCTTTCCAGAATTTTAAATCGTGTCCATAGCCAATGGTGCGAAAAGTCCAGGAGCGATCCAGGATGTGGTGGTAGGGTTTGTGGTCGTTGCAACCGTTGACAGCCACATTGAGGGGATCGACATAACAATCTTTCCCATGGACGTGATGTATGGCCTCGCCGAGGGCGCGAATGGCTGCCACCAGCTCCACGCCGTTCCAGACCAGGTGGCTGGGATCGAGATTGGCGCCCAGGGCTGGTCCGACTTCTGAACGCATGCGCAACAGGGTTTCCACGTTGTAAATCAACATACCGGGATGAATCTCAATGCCAATCTTGACGCCGTGGTCGGCGGCAAAGGCTGCTGCATCCTTCCAGTAGGGGATGGCGACCCGGTTCCACTGGTAATCGAGAATTTCAAGGAATTCCGGCGGCCAGGGGCAGGTGACCCAATTGGGCGTGCGGTCGCCCTCACATCCAGCGGGCAGCCCGGAGAAGGTATTCACTACCGGCACGGCCATCAATTGCGCCAGGTGAACGGTTTTTCTGAAGAGATCATCCGCATGGTCCGCAATGGCTGGGTCAGGGTGAAGGGGATTGCCATGGCAGCTGAGGGCGCTGATGAACATCCCGCGCTGGTGAATTTCGTCGAGGTAAGCCTCTCGGGCTGGTTTTTCTGTCAACAAGCGCGCCAGGTCAATGTGAGCGCTGGCAGCAAAAGCGCCGGTGCCAATCTCGACTGCGGTTACGCCCATGGCCTTGACCTTATCGAGGACTTCTATAAAGGGCAGATCCTGGTACAGGGCTGTTAATACGCCAATGTGCATGTTCAAAACCTCCTTTTTAAGTGTTATGATCCAAAGAAATGTGTGTTCTGACCGGTCGTTTCAGTGTGTACCACAAATACACCACCAGCGTGAGGCTGCTTGTGCAGGGCTGATTGCGTGAGACCGGTGCGTGCAGTGGTGATAAACAGCAGGTCTTTGCGCTCACCACCAAAACAGCAGGAAGTCACGCGTTGGGCGGGCAGTCTGATGGTAAGCAGGGGCACGCCGGCGGGGCTGTAACGAACGACCTGCCAGCCATTCCAATGAGCGCTCCACAGGCAGCCCTCTGCATCCACGCACAGACCATCGGGGACGATCTCAGCGCTGGTTCGGGGCAGTTGAAGGAAGGGGCGCTGATTTCCAATGGCGCCGGTCTCCAGGTAGTAATCAAAACTGAAGATGGTGTACTGGCTGGAATCCGTGAAGTACATTGTTTTCCGGTCGGGGCTCCAATCCAGGCCATTGGCAATGCCGAGATTTTTGAGCAGAGTGTGTTGAGCGCCATCAGGGTCCAGGCGATATAATTCCGCCTGGGACTGCTCAGTGTCGATACTGCCAGCCCAGAACCGCCCAGCGGGGTCGACTTTACCGTCGTTCAGGCGCACATTGCTTCGTGGCGGCAGGGGATTCCAGATTGGCTGAGTATTCAGTCCATCCCAGGCTAAAAAACCCTGACCGGTAGCCAGTAGAAACCCGCCTTCTTTTGTGAAGCAAAACGCGCCGATGGGCGTATCAAACGAGGTGCGGGTGTAGGAATTGAGTGCGGTGTCACTGCGGTATAGAAATTGAGCTTCGATATCGACCCAATACAGGCAGGATTTTTCCGGGTGCCACAGGGGACCTTCACCCAGGGTGTTGCCAGTATCGAACAGCAGTTCAGCGGTGATGGATTTCATCAATATTCCGCCTGGCGGGTGATCACACACAGGAAACCCAGCGGTGAATCACCGATGTTGACGAGCTGATGGATATCATTGCCTGCAATAAAGATGGCATCCAACGGACCCAGTTCATAATACTCCTGGTTGATTTGCACCCTGGCCTTCCCATGCAGGATCACGATCCCGTGTTCGTGTGGGTGCTTGTCGTAGAAGGTGTTATCTCCGATCGGAACGTGAAAATAGCGGATGACGAAATTTGGCGCGCCGTCATCCGGGCCGACCAGAACGTGTTTCAGGACTTGCCTGACTTCTTCGGTGTGGATTTCAAGCGGTTCAACCCCCTCCCAGGTGTAGTCCTGCGTGGTGGTGTCGCCTAAAAAGCGGTGAATTGTAGACATCGACACTCTCCTTGGCTGTTTGTGTTCTGGTAAGAATTATAATGCCACTTTTTTATGGAGTGTGATTTTTCAGGTGATTTGGCAAATCACGACCTGATTTATCTTATCCTCGGGGGTTCATTGGATGAGCGTGAAACACGCTGATAAAAAGGAGATCAGGCTTTTATGCATTCTAAGCCCTTATTGGACACGGAAAGAAATATAATCTGTAATATAATATCTCTGATCGAGCCAAATAAATTAGATAAAAAGGATGACCATGATCCACGCCGATTTACCTCTAATTGACCTTCACCGCCACCTGGATGGCAATGTGCGCCTGGCCACCATCCTTGAACTGGCGCAGCAGCACAACTTACCTCTACCCGCCGACAACCTGGCAGATTTACGTCCTTACATACAGGTCAGTGAACCAGAAACTGACATCATGGCGTATTTTCAAAGGTTCACCTGGATGATATCGATCTTTGCAGATGAGGATGCCTGCCGCCGGGTGGCGTATGAAAACGTGCTGGATGCCCGTGAAGAAGGGATCGACTATATTGAGCTACGGTTCAGCCCCTGGTTTATGGCTGAGCCGCATGGCCTTGACCCGGTTGGGGTGGTGGGCGCGGTGGTGGACGGGGTCAGAGCTGCGGTAGAAACGCTGGGTGATATCCGGGTGAACCTGATCGGCATCATCAGCCGCACGTATGGCGTGGAGATTGGCTACCAGGAACTGGACGCATTGCTGGCTTACAGAGATGACATCGTCGGGCTGGACCTTGCGGGGGATGAAGCCAACTTTCCAGCGGAGTGGTTTACTCCTCATTTCAAGAAGGCGCGCGCTGCAAGCTGGGGATTCACCGTGCATGCCGGCGAATCCGCCGGGACTGAAAGCGTCTGGCGTTCGATCAGGGATTTGGGAGCAGTGCGCATCGGGCATGCGGTGTGCATCATGGATGACCCCTCGCTGGTCGATTACATGCTCGAGCATCGGATTGGTATTGAGGCCAATCTGACCAGCAACTGGCATACCAACACAGTCGCCAGTTACGCACAGCACCCGTTGAAAACATGGCTGGACGCCGGTTTGCTGGCGACCATCAACACCGATGACCCCGGCATCAGCCCGGTGACGCTGCGAGATGAGTTTGAGATCGCGGCGCCGGCAGCTGGCTTGACCTCAGCGGACACACGCAAGGCTCAGATCAATGCCGTCGAAGTCGCTTTCTTATCGGCGGCTGAGAAACAGGCGTTGTTGAAGAAAAAGGCGCAGGCTGGCTGAGCGGCATTAATATCAATAACAGGTAAACAATGACGACATTAATTTGGGTTTTGGTTGCGCTGTCGGCGATCATTATGATCTACCTGGTGGTTGGGTCAGTTGCCGCGTTGACGCTGACGAAGATCGGCGATCACCCCCAGTATGATCAAAACCCGGGACGCTACGGCGTGGAATATGAAAGCGTGCAATTCAAGGCGCGGGGTGAACCATTGCAAATTGCAGGCTGGTATCTCCCTAATCCAGACGCCGAAAGGGTGATGATCCTGGTACACGGGCGCAATGCCAGCAAACAAAATGCCATCTCGGGCAATTTGTCCGCATTGGCAGCGGAGCTCCACAAAGCGGGGATGGGTGTGCTGATGATCGACCTGCGCGGGCACGGCGAGAGCGAGGGGAAACGCTATACTTTTGGCGCTCAGGAGCGGCGGGATGTGTTGGGGGCGGTGGATTTCTTGCTCGGGCAAGGGTTTGCGCCGGGGCGGATCGGCGCGTTGGGGATCTCCCTGGGAGGTGCAGCGGTGATCGGTGCGGCTGCCGAAGAGCCTGCGATGGGTGTTGTGGTCGTTGAAAGCACTTTTGCCGATATCAACGCGTTGATCGAGCCCAACTGGAAAGTGGAAAGCGGGCTGCCGATGTTCTTCCTGCCCGGGGTATTTTTGATGTGGCGCGTGCTGATCGGTTTTGATTTGAGGAACGTGAAACCTGTTGAAGAGCTGGCGCGCGTTCTGCCGCGACCGATATTGATCCTGCATTCAAGGCAGGACAAGATGGTGGATTGCTCGCAAGCCCAGGAGTTGAAGGACGCGGTCCCGGAAGCCAGGCTGGTTTTGTTTGAAGACTGCGACCATGCGGAGCTGTTTCGTGATCAGCCCGAGGCTTACCTTGAGGCGATGATCCCATTTTTGAAAGAACACTGGAATGGTTAAGCGCACCTTCCCTGACGGGCGATATTTCAAATTAATCTGCTGCTGTTTTTGATTCCAAGGAGCGGCTTTATTTCCTGAAAGGATCAATCGATTCGTTTGTAAATCTCAACCCCATTGACACGGTCGATATGTTGATAATTCTTACAGGTGAAATGGATGATCTTTTCTAAATCCGTGCCATCTGCTGGAACCATTGCGAGACACTCATCGTTGGAGACGCCATCGATAAAGGGGTACTGCGGGTTTCGCATATCCAAAATAAACTTTGGCGGGTGGGCGAGGATGTCGTTAAGCATGATGGCTGTCGATTCGGCTTGTAAGGGCGATCGATAATACAAAGAATCGACATATGAAAACCGTGATGGTGATGAACGATGGGAAAGGTAGTTGATCAAAGTCTCCAATCCCCACACCAGCACCTGGTCATCTTCATTGGAATTGTCTACGATGTATTGAACCAGTTCGCGATAAGGATGATAGGTATAGGGACCACCCAAGCCACGTAACAACCGCTGACCGGGCTGCATCATACCGATGATAAACAACGCGATGAAAATAATGTTCGCTATACGCGTTTTACTTAATTTCCAATCGACATTTTGCGTGATCAGGTAAACCCCAGAAAACAATAGAAATGCAGTTGCATATAAAGGTATAAAATAATGGGGATAATTCCGCCCGGAGGCGGTGGCGAGGAACAGCACAATCGGAAAGTGAAACACCCCAATTAACAGGGGATCGTGAATGGAGAAGATTTTTTGATCGTTCAGGGTGTCCCATGGGGTCAGACGGATTGGCTTCCGCACTTGATGGTTCTTAGGCTTTAAAACAAAAGCAAATAATAGCGAAAGGATCAGGCTTAGCACGGCGAAAGAAAGCACAACGGTCTCAATTATCCCCAGCCCTGGCTGTGTTCCCATGAATTGACCGATCCCCAGCAAGACGAAGAAGAAGCCCGTGAGTGTGAACAAAAAGATTTTCCCCTTGCGTGTATGAAAAAAGTGTGTGATGAGGGGAAAAGCTTGATACAGAAAGGCGAGAGATGCGCCAACCCAGGTCAGGAAGAGAAAGATGAACAATGGGTATTTTGAGTTGACCTGAAAAATATCGATCAACGCATTGACGCGTTCAAAAGGTCCAATGTCAGAATATGCAAAGTTGTAAATGAAGGCGGCATCCCACCATTCGCGCACGGCATGATTGATCGCCATGCTTAAAACAGTGATCAGATTGGGGATCAAGAATCCCACGCCGATTGACGCCATGGATTTGATGTTAGCCCATTTTTTATCAACGATCATCTCGATGATCAGCAGTAAGCCGATGGCAATGGTGACATCAATATAAGTCTGTTTGATGTTGAAAGCGATGCCCGATAGGGTCCCGATGATGAAGTAATTTCTCAGCTCATGGCTTTTAAAATGTTGAGAAAGGAAAATGAACAGGATGGCAGCCTGGAGCACCAGGGCATATTCTTCTGTGAAATTGCCGCTCATATATTGATATGACGCCATATAAGTTGCGATGATCAGCAATAAACTGGCAATGGGTTTGATCTTGTGGCGCAGGGTTAGAAAACTTAATAAAACGGTTGTGAACAAGAAGAGGACTTCAATGCCCCAAACACCCCATCCTGATCCGCCCCCCAGGAGCAAGCCCAAAGCATTGACATAGAAAATGAACGGTGGTTTGTGCTCCCAAACTTCGCTGTAAATGGTTTTCCCTTCCAGCAATTCCTGACCGAGATACAGGTAAATCCCAGAATCACGGTGTGGGACTTCCATAGCATAGGGATAGAAAAACAGGGCAGAAAGGGCGACCAGGACGAACAGGATCAAAATACAAATATAATTTATTGTGGTTGTTTTTTTAATCATCAGCGTGTTGTATTCAATGTTTGAGTTTATTGGTTGCAATAGAGCATTGTTGGCGTTTTAGGGGAATTCCTTGAGGCTTTAATGAGGACAAAGAAACGGGTGACAATTGCGGTTTGCTCGGTAGTTTTGATAGTCAGGATTTTACCTTCCTGAAGCATAAAAAACAACGACAGGTCGAGAGAGGCTAGTTCGATCATTTCGCATAGCCAAACCGATGGAGGGACGACCGCTTGAAATCGGTTCCTTATTTGCGTCTGCCATGTATAAAACAAATGATGCTGATTTCATGTCGTTCTCTAATCAGGCAAAATACATCAGTTTAAATCCGGCTGACAGTACAGCCACGATTGCAGCGAGAATTCGGTCATTGGCTACAATGGGCGGAACAAATTTCCACTCGATATTTAAAACCGCGAACAGAACTTATGATCGCATCATCATTTTTTCTGACATGCAGGGTTGGATAGGTTATCATACCCCTACAAAAGCGTTCAACGCATACAAGGAACGGACAAATGCTGACCCGGTTGTGTTTTCCTTCGATTTACAGGGTTACGGGACGCTGCAATTTCCCGAAAGAAATGTTTACGCTATTGCGGGATTTTCTGATAAAGTATTTGATATCATGAAGCTGTTAGAAAGTGACAAGCAGGCTTTGTTGCACGAAATTGAAAAGATTGAATTAGGGTAGGGGGATAACCCAAGGGTTTGTTTTTAAGGCTGGTAAACGAATAAATCATTAAACCTGATAATTCTCTGAATAATTGGCAAGCGGGGATAAAAACCTTAATTTCAGAAGTTTATTTAAAGTGGCTCAACAGCTCATGCAAGTCTTTATTATGAGCTCGTCGCACTGTGTTGGCTCTTTTGACAATGGCACAGTTTTTTGACATTGAAATATCAAACACAAGCCAATTAATCCAGGTTTCGTTGTAGAATGATTGTGATGAACTTATCAATCCGAAAAAAGGAGTGCGAAAAAATGAGATTTAATGTCAAAACCGGCGATGTATTAAAGGAACAGGTTGACCTTGCAGTTGTCTTTGCTGATGAGAAGGCAGAATTGCCTGAAAAACTGTCAGAATTGTTTTTGGCTGATGATTTTTCGGGAAAACCCAAGCAGACACTGTTGTTGTATACCCGAAATGCCGTTTTGCCGTCCCGGGTATTGCTGGTGGGACTGGGTGAATCAAATGAAGTTACTGCTGATACCTTTCGAAATGCAGCAGCCATCGCCATCAAAGAAACCATCCGGCTCAAAGCAGAACGGGTTTCGTTTGCCATGTTTGGTGAGACCGATGTGGATGAACCAGTCCTTGCCCAGGCGATTGTCGAAGGCGCGGTTCTGGGTAGCTATCGCTTTCTGGATTACAAGACCGATTTAAAGGAAGAAGATACCTTCGAAGTGAAGGAAGCGATACTTATTTGTAAGAATATCGACGAAGCTGAAAAAGGCGTTTCTGAAGGGCAGGCGATTTCTGCCGGGGTCATCCTGGCAAGAAACCTGGTTAACAAGCCGGCGGCTGAGATAACTCCAGCCCGCATTGGCGATGAAGCTTTGACGTTGGGCGAACGCCACGGGATTAAAGCGACCGTGTTGGGATTGCAAGAATTGAAAGAGCAGGGTTTTGGTGGGATTATTGCAGTTGGAAAAGCGTCTGCCAATGAACCCCGATTTATCATCCTGGAGTACGGAGAGCCTTCTGAAAATGTGCCTACGATAGCGCTGGTTGGAAAAGGAATCTCGTTTGATTCTGGTGGTTTGGACATTAAACCTGCTGATGGAATGGTTGCCATGAAGTGCGATATGAGCGGTTCAGCAACGGTACTGGGCACCATGGAAGCGGTTGCACGATTGAAATTGCCAATTCACCTGGTGGGGCTAATCGCTTCTGCTGAAAATATGCCCGGGTCAAACGCCACACGACCTGGTGATATCGTTAAATCTTTAAGTGGGAAAACCATGGAAATATTGAATACGGATGCAGAAGGCCGAGTCGTCCTGGCGGATGCGTTGTATTATGCCCAGCGCTACAATCCGGATGCAATTATCGATTTTGCTACGCTGACCGGTGCCATTATGATTGCCCTTGGCCAACATGCCACTGGCTTGATGGCAACTGACCAGGCGTTGGCGGAAAAAATTAAAGCCGCGGGCGAAAAGAGCGGGGAGCGCGTCTGGCAATTGCCCATGTGGCCAGAATATCGGGAGATGGTGAAAAGCGATGTTGCTGATGTGAAAAATACTGCGGGACGGGCTGGAGGATCGATCACTGCAGCAGCTTTCCTGGCAGCCTTTGTGGGTGACTTTCCTTTTGCTCACCTGGACATCGCTGCCACAGCCTGGATGGAAAACCCGATCAAAGCTTATCATCACAAAGGCGCCACCGGTGTGGGCGTGCGCATGATGGTGGAATTGTTAAAGGAATATCGATAATTCATTTGTTTTGGTCAGGGATGGCGACTCATCCCTGACCAAAAATTGCTTTGGCGCTGAATTTTGATCTGAAGAATTCGTCGAATTGAAAAAATTGGGCGTTAGTTTTTAAAAAATTGACCCGCTTAATATAAATGTAAGCGGGTTGAATGACGGCGAATGGGGGATCGATGAGTATTAATGCTCCGAAGAGTTGCCTTTATTAAAACAGAATTTATAAGACCGAAGACCGGGGGATTTTAAATTCATTTCACCTTTTTCCATACAGATAAACAGTCATTAGGGAGAATTATTGTGCTGTCAGCTACACGATCTCTGAAACGGTGCAAGCGGAATCAGACTTCAGCCTTTAGCTTTGAGCTTTGAGCTTTGAGCTATGAGCTATACCATGCCCCGAAGGGCTGCCTTTATCATAACAGATGGTCAAAGTTG